>Ga0105047_10016878_pt1 | contig 11421 bp, 18 predicted proteins | sample MAT04_FD_78384 | JGI IMG/M metagenome (GOLD analysis project Ga0105047, IMG submission 78384) | Freshwater microbial communities from Lake Fryxell liftoff mats and glacier meltwater in Antarctica - MAT-04 (megahit assembly) | ecosystem: Environmental > Aquatic > Freshwater > Ice > Liftoff... | reverse complement strand
TAACTCGTCATAGCATCGAACAGATAAAAGTCGCTGGTGCTGAGTTTAAAGTTATCTAACGCTGCCTTATACCGTTATGCGGAACCGATCGCTTCCTTTAAGATATCTATTTTCAGCAGAGATTAAGCAAACAAAAATAGTTGACTTCGTTTAGTTCAGAGAGATTATTGGCATATAATTTCAGAATCAAGGCTCATATTTCGTTCACCAATTTTCGGGAGGTCAAGATGTTAACCAGCGTCGAGGGCATTTATCGTGATGGTCGTGTAGAACTCAAAGAAAGTCCTACGGATGTGCCTGAAGGAACTTTGGCAATTGTCACCTTTGTGAAATCAAGTGATATTGATCTAAAGGCTCAAGGCATTGCCAGAGAGCAAGCTGAGGTTCTACGCACAAGTTTATCGACCTTCACAGACGATTGGGATAGTCCTGAAATGAGTATTTATGATAACTATGATGCAGCCAAAGCCATCAATTAAGCGGGGTAATGTTGTTCTAGTTCTCTTTCCAAATTCCAATTTAACTTCTGCGAAAACACGACCTGCATTAATCTTACAGGCGGACAACTTGCAGACAGGGCTGTCTCAAATTATTGTTGCGATGATTACAAGCCAAATGAGTCGAGCAGGGCATCCCAGTCGTATCACCATTTTGCTCAAGTCTCCTGAAGGAAAAAAGTCAGGCTTGCTTACAGATTCAGTGGTAATGACTGATAATCTGGTAACGATCGCAATATCAGCAGTTTATCGTGGGATTGGTTCACTTTCAATGGTAGAAATTGATAAAGCCTTGAAACGCACTCTAAGCTTGTAGCGATCGCAAGATTGGTATCTGAAGGGTAAAATTAAAGTATTACCATTTGTAGTTGGAATATGCTGAAAACATTTTGGGCTATAGTCCGCCAAGGAAAAATCGAGCCTTTGGAATCAACAGAGCTTTTAGAAGGGACAAAAGTGCTAATTACTTTGTTTCCTGACGATGAAGCCGATTTTTGGTTACAATCGGCTCAAATATCTCTAGATGCGGTATGGAATAATGCCGAGGATGACGTATATGCCCAGTTATTATAAATATTCAATCATTTTAGTTCGCTATCCCTTTTCTGACTTATCAAGTTCCAAAGTTAGACCTGCGGTTGTAGTGAGCGCGGCTCATAGCTCTCAAGATATTTTAATTACGCCTTTAACGAGTAATACAGGAAAATTGCTTGCAGGGGAGTTTGTACTGTCTGAGTGGGAAGCAGAAGGTTTGAATGTAGTTACAGCAGTCAAAAGAGTCGTGTATACCGTCCATGAGAATCTAGTCCTAAAAGTAATTGGTAAGTTAGTTAATTCTGATGCTGAAAGGCTAGAAGGGTCTTTACGATATTGGTTAGGCTTATAATACTGGTCAGCTTTGTTGATAAGTCCATTGAGATTTTCTATTTTCATTCAAGATTAAGCAAGCAAAAATAGTTGAGTTCGGAGGGATTATTAGCGATCGCCGATCTTGAAGGGTGCGTTACATTTCATTGGCGTACCTTATCCAATTACTTGGACTTGCTTGTCTGTCGATTACAATGTCTATAGCAGCAGCGGTTTAAAGAGAAATCAAAGTCATGGCAATCCCTCGCTATAGTAAAGAAGAATTTGCTCAACGCGGCGATCAAATCTATCAAAATGAGATACGCCAGAAAGTCGAAGTAGGTAATCATGGCAAAATTGTGGCGATCGACCTCGAAACAGGGGACTTTGAAGTTGATAAGCGTGAAATAGTAGCTTGCGATCGCCTTGAAACTCGTCAGCCAGATGCTCAAATCTGGGTTGTGCGGATTGGCTCTCGACACATTCGCCGATTTGGTGGACGAACCAAGAAATTAGTATGATCACAGGAATCGTGAATGCTGATTTTGAAGCAATTATCTCGCTTTCGATATGTGATTCTGAGGGTAAAGTTTACAAGTAAGAGGCAATTATCGATACTGGTTTTAATGGTTGGCTTTCATTACCACCAGACCTAATTGATCGATTAAATCTGAAATGGAAAAGACGAGGACGAGCTATTCTTGGTGATGGGAGTGAATGTATTTTTAATGTCTACGAGGCAGTTGTGATTTGGGATGGAGATTATCTAACTATACCAATTGATGAAGCTGATTCAGAACCTCTTGTTGGAATGTCATTGATGGAAGGATTTCAACTCATGGTTCAAGTTTTTGAAGGAGGCAACGTCGAAATATGCAAAGTAAAAACTGTCTAGCAATACGTTGGAGCCGACTGAATCAAATGCAATCACCAGAAGTCAAAGCTAACATTAGCCGCTCAATTTTACCCTTATGCCAAAGCGATCGCTTTCTTTAAGTTATCTGTTTTCAGCAGAGATTAAGTAAGCAAAAACAGTTAAGTTCAGAAAGATTATTGGCGATTCCTTTCAGGATGCGATACGCCGCAAAGTTTAAGAATTTGAGAAGCGATCGCACCTGTGAAATCCAATATAATAGAATTGGGGCGATCGTTAAATACTTTGGACAAAATTCTGCGGTAATATACTTTTATTGATTGAGTTAAACCGTATTTGCGGGATAACTACAAGTTAGACGTAGAATTCAAGAAAGAGTAAACCAATGACTCAGTGGAGAACTGCCACCCTCTTAATAGTCACTTTGACAACCTTAATCAGTTGCCAGAAGTCAGAGCAACCCACAGCAGAAATCCCTTCGCCACAACCTACAGTTAAATCAACACCTAAGCCTACTCAAACTCCAAAAAAGCCAGAACCAATCAAAACTCAAATTACCCTGCATCAAACACCCCTTCCCCAAACAACTCAGATCAAAGTAGCATTCAACCAAGACCAAAGCAGTATTTACACAGACCCATACCGCAATATCACTCGACATGGTACAAACCTAGAAACTCTAATAGTTCAAGAAATCCAATCAGCCCAGACATCAATTGACATAGCTATCCAAGCGCTAAGCCTGCCTACCATCGCCCATGCCCTAGCCCAGCGGCAAAAAGCAGGTATAAAAGTACGAGTGATGCTGGAAAACAACTATGCCAAACCTTGGATACAAATCACACCTCAACAAGCAGAGAAACTAACCCCAGAACAGCAGTCTATTTGGGCAGAATTCTTCACAGTAGTCGATGTCAATAAAGACAATATTCTTTCGCACTCAGAGATTAATAATCAAGATGTTTTAACTATCTTTAGGAACAATAGGATTGTATGGAAAGATGACACATCAGATCGGTCAAAAGGTAGTGGTTTAATGCACCACAAATTTATTGTGATTGACAAACGCAAAGTAGTTACAGGATCACCCAACTTTACCTTGAGCAGTTTACATGGAGACAAAGGTTATCCAGATGGTAGAGGCAATGCTGAGCATCTGATTGTAATCAAGAGTGAATCATTAGCCAAACTATACACCGAAGAATTTAACCTAATGTGGAGTGGAAAATTTGGAGTAAAGAAACCCAAACGTCCTGTAAAATCCATAAAAATCAGTGATATTGAAGTCAGAGTAAACTTTTCACCTGATAGTCAAAGTGATCCCTACAACAACACAAGTAATGGAATAATCTCTCAAACTATCTCTACTGCCAAACAGTCAGTAGACTTTGCTCTATTTGTATTTTCGGATCAAGGAATTGCGAATCAACTGAATTTACAACAAAAAAAGAAGGTAAAAATTAGAGGAATAGTCGATCCCAATTTTGCCTATGTCAATTACAGTAAGACATTAGATATGTGGGGCATAGCTACAGCCGATAAAAATTGCAAAAGTGAACAGATACCGTGGCAAAGAGTATTGACTACAGTAGGAGTGCCGCAAATCACTAAATCAGACAAAATGCACCATAAATTTGCAGTGATTGATAACAATACAGTGATTACAGGTTCTCATAATTGGACAGAAGCAGGAAATTATCGAAATGACGAGAATTTATTAGTGATAAAATCGCCAATTGTGGCAGCGCATTTTGAAAGAGAAATGGAAAGGCTACTTAAAGGAGCAAGATTTAATCCCAATAAAGTTTTACTAATCCGTGCAAAGCAATCGATTGAACGTTGTGGTACTTTGACTGCTCAAAAAGCTAAAAATGATGAATTAATCAACTTAAATATTGCTTCAATTGATGAACTGGATAAACTTCCAAGTATTGGCAAGTCTCTAGCAATAAGAATAGTTGATGCACGACCGATAAAATCATGGGAAGATTTAGGAAGAATAAAGGGTATGACCGAGAAGAAGATGGAAAAAATAAAGGATAAGGTTACTTTCTAATTGAGGAGAAGTTTTATGAATAGATTTAACAGGTTTTTAGGTTTTGTCAGTGCGTTGGTTGCTGTGTGGAGTGGTGGGGTTTTACCCAGTCTGTCAATTCAATTTGATTCAAGCCCTCAGCTTTTGAGTAGAAGACCTTGTATTAAGCCTCCTAAATCACCACCCGGCAAAGTCCCTCCTGGTGGAACGAGTGAACTCAAATATCAATTTTGGCTTGCTGGCAGTGAAAACGTGGCTTTACTAGCCTTAAATCCTAGTCAAGAGCTATTGGCTAACCTTGATGACTGTGGTTATGGTGCTGGGTCGCAACTTAAAAATATGAACGGTTTGACTCGCCAAGAATTATTACAATACTTGACTAATAATGGTTTTAACCCAACGGGAAAGCCTTCACCTAAAGGATGGCAAACATTTAGGCATGAAGATCGCTCGCTGGTGTTTGTAAATTGGGTCGAGAAAAGAATTGTTAGAAATGAAGCACCTATTTACGGTTCAGATGGTGCTAAGGTTAACAATGGACAACGATTAGATCCAAATGGTAATCGTATCCCGCGTTCCCTTGACCATAGTTTGCATCCAAAGGAAACATTCGTTGATTAAGCCCATGACCATAATATATTTAACTGATCTCCCATTAACTTATGCGGATTCATTCACTTTTGAGAATAGTGGTACTACCTTCCAAATAAAAATCCTAAATCGTGAACAGGGACTAACTGTATTACTAAAAAATATTATGTCTTTGGTTTTCTCAAAAGATTCTTTGGAGTCAGACATTGATTATTTTCTGATAGTTGATATTAAGCATGAGTATCGAATTCCAACAGAATATGAAATGAGAAACTATTCTTATCACTCTTATCACATGGGTATTAGTGATGTACCTCTTCATATTATAACTATCTTCGGAAATAGTACAGTCGATATTATCTGCGAGGATATTGAGTTGATAAGATTAATCTCCTCGCCCTAAAAAAGCATTGGGATTAAAAACGTCTAACAAATCACTGCACCCGACCGTATGTTAGATTAATTGTATTCATCCAAAGTTTATGACGGCGGGTGAGTTCAACCGTTATACGGCAAGAATTAAGCAGGTAAACAAAAGATGAATTTGGAACGTCTCTATTGGACGAAAAGTGTAACCCCTGCTGATGGATATGCTTACTGCGAGTTTGAAGTCTCAAAACTATTTAAACTTGCTTGGAAAGATGATGAAGACAACGCCAATAGACCCGAAAGAAATGACTTAATTTTGCTTAGGCAACATGGGTATGTTACCCATCTAGTCAAGGTTCTAAATCGTCATGCTGAGTTTGAAGATTGGCAGGGCGAATACAATATCTACCGAATTGTTGAAGTATTGTGGACAATTGATTGCAGAAACCCGCCTATAAATGCAAAGGCAGATGCGTTATTTGATTATTCGGCAGTCCTTAGTTACCAAGGTGGCAATGCAATGAAACTCCAAGACTTGCCCACATTTAATGCAGCTTGGGATTCACGAGATGGACTTTCTGCTTTCCAGAGCCATGTCCAATCAAAACTTTTAACCATTTAATTGCTATGATGAATATGTAGAGATTGTACGCCTTAACATGAAATATCCTCTCCATACCCAATCTAAACCTGTTTCAGGCATTTCCGCTAAAAAACTATTAGAAGCGATCGATTCTGGTGGATCAGTTGTTAATGATCGGGTGCTTGCGCTTGCAAAGCGTATTGCTGCACGTCGTCGTAAAGCTCAGAAACATGGCTAGTTCTGGCAAGTTTGATGGAGTCGATTTCTCCCAAATCAATATTGAGATTCTAACCCCTGAACTTCGACAACTCGGTCAGGGGTTTCGCTGTATCAGAGGAGAATTTGTCACCTATTGGAAACAGGGTCGAATTCAACGAGAAGCCGATGCCTACCTTTGCCAATGCTGGCTCGTCAGAGTTGAAGATGCTCTAGCTGGCTACATTACACTTCTAGCAGATAAGTTAGAGGTTGAGGATGCGCTATTAATTCAAGAAGGTGTAAAATATCGTTCTTTCCCAGCCGTCAAGATTGGACTACTTGCTGTAGATCGCCGCACAAAAGGGCTTGGAGCAAGGTTGATGGAATGGGCGATCGATTATGTGATTACCGCAGTAGTTCTTGTAATCGGAGTCAGATTCATCACCGTAGATGCACTTTACGATTTTGATGTTGAGCCAGCCTATGATGCATCTGGCTTTTATGAAAAGTTAGGGTTTGAGTTTGCCGATCCAACTGAATCTCTGCCACCAGCCAATCCATATCGTACAATGTATCTAGATCTAAAGCCTTTGATGGAAGAACTTGCCATAGAAGAACTAGATAAAGACCAGCTATAATCTATGCAAACTGCCGTATAACAATGGGTTGGAGCCGACCTTTGAAATACGAATCTTCAAACGTTAAGGCTTTCTCCTAGCAGCTCAACTTTAGCGTTAGTAGTAACATTTTCAATCAGGCTTTTCGTCCTGTGCGGCGTTCTAAAATTTCCTTCAGAACCAGAGTTACCAAAGCCAACAGCCCTAAAACGAGGGATGCCGCAAATGCCTCTTGGGATTGATAGTTTTTGTAAGCTTCTTCCACATAGAGAGGTAAGGTTTGAGTTAGTCCAGCTAGGTTTCCTGATACCACCGAAACTGCTCCAAACTCACCCATTGCCCTTGCATTTGTTAAAAGTAATCCGTATAGCAAGCCCCAACGAATATTCGGAATTGTAACTCTCCAAAAAATTTGCCAATCACTAGCACCTAAAATTCGGGCTGCTTCTTCTTCTGAACTTCCCACTTCTTCTAGCACAGGAATGACTTCACGAGCGACAAAAGGCATGGTCACAATAATAGTGGCAATCACAATTCCTGGTGTAGAAAAGATGATTTTAAGATTAATTTGTTCCAAAAAAGCACCAAGCCAACCATTTCTGCCATAGAGCAACACAATCATTAAACCGACAACAACGGGAGAGATCGAAAAAGGCAAGTCAATAATACTAATTAGTAAAGTTCTACCCCAAAAGCGATTACGGGCAATTACCCACGCCGCACAAAGCCCAAAAACGGTATTAAGTGGTAGAACAATACCCGCAATTAAAACTGTTAGCTGTAAAGCACTAATAAAATCAGGAATTGTTAAAGCCTCAAGAAAGGGTTGTACCCCATTTTCAAAGGCAATATAAACCACATTGGCGACTGGAAAAACTAATATTAATCCTAAGTACAAAAGCGAAATTATAATTAAGCTAGTTTTTACCCAAAAATCTGATCCCTTCTTTTTATCAATCTTTTCAACCTTGGGCACATCAATTTGCATACTTTTGTCCCCACTTTTGCAAGAAATTAATAATTAAAATCAAGATTAAAGAAATAATCAACATCACCATGCCAATGATGGTTGCTCCGATATAGTCATATTCTTCTAACTTTTGAAAGATTAAAACTGGAGCAATTAAGTCCTCAAACGGAATATTAGAAGCAATAATTACCACAGAGCCGAACTCCCCCACAGCGCGAGAGAATCCCAAAACCACACCCGTTAAAATCGCTGGTAATAAAGGTGGAAAAATAACTTGACGAAAAGTCTGCCATTTATTTGCACCTAAGCACCACGCCACTTCTTCTACTTCCTTTTCCATTTCTTGAAGTACGGGCTGTAAAGTTCGCACCACAAAGGGTAAAGCAATAAATAGCATGGCGATGAATACGCCTAATCGTGAAAAGGCTATTTTAATACCAAAGGGTTCAAATATGGAGCCGATCCAACCTGTGGGACTATAAACCGTTGCCAAGCTAATACCTGCTACGGCTGTAGGTAAGGCAAAGGGTAAATCGATCGCTGCATCGACAATTCTTTTACCAGGAAAATCATAGCGAACTAGCACCCATGCCACTAAAGTCCCAAATATGCCGCCAATCCCTCCCGCCCACAATGCTGTGACAAAGGTGATTTCGTAGGTGGATAGAGCGATATCAGAGGTGGCAATCCGCCAAATTTCTTCTGGAGTGGCACTAGCTGCTTTTAAGAACAAAGCTGCGATCGGAATTAACAGAATAACGATTAAATACGTCCATGTCACAATCCAAGCGTAGGGAATTTTGAATTTGCGCTTGGACTTTTTAGGTTTTAGCTCTTGATTAGTATTTTCAATTAATGCAGCCATTACCACCCCTCATCATTATCTTCATTTTTTCCATCCCATATCTCTAAACCCAAATCATTGAGGTAAATTAATCCATTTTGAATTTGGGGTTGAGTTCCTTGTAAATCTAATTTGAACCAGCCATCAACTTTGGAGTCTTCACCTAAAATTGCGGCATTGATATTCACCGTTAAACCAAACTCAGAAATTAAGCGAGAAATTACGGGGTCTTGATGATGATCTCCACCAATTTTCAGGGTAATTGAGGTTGTGGTTAACCTTTCGTCTTGAGTGTAATCAGTTTCTAACATGGCGATCTTGAATTAGGTTAGGAATTATCCCCAGTAGTGACTGGTAGTTCAGCTTTTTGCCAAGCTTTGAAGCCACCAATTAAAGACTTGACATCGGTATATCCCATTTTGTGCAAACTTTCGGCAACTAGGGCAGATCGATTACCACCGCCACAATAACAGACTATGGGTGTATCAAGTTCGGGAGCGATCGCTTCAATTTTTAATTCAATTACGCCCCGACTAAGATGGGTTGCACCTTCTATATAGCCAGCATTCCATTCACTTTCTTCGCGCACATCAATCAGTAACGGTTGATCTTCAGATTTTGCTGAATTTTCCTGAATTAGATTAGTAAACTCGGCGATCGAAATCTCTGTGATCTTAGCTTTAGCATCATCGGCTAATTTTTGAAATTTTTCCGTATGAATCATATACAGGTTACCTAAATGTAAGTTTCATCTGAGATTTTAAGCAATGGGACATTGACACCCCATCAATCTACCTAAACTGGCGAAAATATTAACAATATTAACGGCGAATAGCTCTTTGAATTTGATCAAATATTGCCCCGTCGGCAAAGAACTTAGCATTAACTGCATCCCAGCCCCCAAAATCATTAACAGTATAAAGTTTGTCAATTTTACGGTATTTAGATGCAAACTCTTTTGCTACTTGAGCATTTATTGATCTAAACCCAGTTTTAGCAAATTCCCGTTGCGCTTCTGGGGTAAATAAATATTCTGCAAATGCCTCGGTTACTTTACGGGTGCCATGTTTGTCTACGTTTTTATCAACAATGGCGATCGGGGTATCAATAGAGATATTTAAGCTCGGTAAAGTAAAAATACTAGGTTTTCCCTCAGCCTTAGCTAAGAGCAATTCATTTTCATAGTTAAGTAATACATCGCCCTGTCTTTGTTTGATAAATACATCACTGGCTTCACGGGCATCCCTAGGTAGAATGGGTACATTTTGGAATACTTTTGTTAAATATGCTTGAGCTTGGGCATCTGTCCCACCATTTTGAGTCACAGATCCCCACAGAGCTAAAAAGTTCCAACGAGCAACACCAGAGGTTTTAGGGTTAGCAGTAATAACTTTAATATCAGGTTTAGCTAAATCTTCCCAAGATTGAATATTTTTAGGGTTATTTTCTCTAGTTGCTAAAACCACATAGGAATTGGTAACAATCGAATTATTAGGAAGCCTTTTTTCCCAACCTGCATTTAAAAGTCCACCAGTTTGTAATCTATTGGTATCCGCAGCAAGGGCAAGATTCGTGATATCTGCTTCTAATCCATCTAAAATGGCACGGGTTTGAGAGCCTGAACCGCCATAGCTTTCTCGAATTCTTACGGTTTCCCCTGTTTCAGCTTTCCACTTTTCCACAAATTTCGGAATAATTTTGCCATAGGCAGCTTTGGTGACAGCGTAACTAACTAGGGTAATTTCCTTACTGGTAGTTTCATCAGGTTTGCTAACATCAGACTGGCAACTGGTTAAAAGTCCAAATCCCAAACTGGCAAGCAAGCTCAGACTTAAAAAAGACATAAAAACACGAGCCTTTTTAAGCTTTAGGATTCCCTGCAAGGTACTCTGAAAAAATGTGCTGACTTTTCTAAGTATCTTTGAGATTTGCGATCGCAGTGAATGATAGGTCATGGATTTAATTTTAGAACTACGGTAATTATATGTACAAGCCGTAGATAAAACAATTATATTTGCACCAGCTGCACCCGATCATTAGTCTGCATATAGAACCTCATACTTCAACACAAATAATTCTTGACTGGGACGGGAGTTAATATTTAGGTTAATAATTTAACTTTTAGTGGGTTCAACCTTGTACAGAATTATCGCTGCATAATACAAAAAATACACAACCAAATTTTTTTACCAACTAATTAACTTTAACCAATTCCTGAGGATGACTGGGCGAAATATCATCAGCTACGATTAAGCCTTCAATTACTGCCTTGACAATTGGGGCGGCAACCGTAGAGCCAAAGGCATCATCTCCTTTCGGTTCATCGATCACAGCCAAGACTACATACCGAGGATTGTCCGATGGGAAAATTCCCACAAAGCTAGTAATTTTGGCGTTAATATAGGTGCCATTTAGGGATTTTTGGGCAGTTCCAGTTTTGCCACCCAAGCGATAGCCAGGAATACGGGCGGGTTTACCAGTTCCTTCTTGGACAACTGCGGTCATCATTTTCATAACTTCTTTAGCGGTTTGGGTTGAGAATACTTGCGTTGGGGGCTTAAAGTTGCCAATGGTTTCGACTTTGCCATTTTCATCTACTAAGCCTCGCACGATATGAGGTGTCAGCTTTTTGCCACCACTAGCCAAGATTCCTTGCATTTGCAGCATTTGAATTGGGGTCATGGATAAACCTTGACCAAAAGATGCAGTGGCGGGTTCAATTACTTGTTCCAAAAATATATCCTTCGGCTTAATGGTGCTGGCTTCTTCAGGAAAGAGATCAATACCAGATTTGCTGCCTAGCCCGATCGCTTGTAATCCTTTGTAGTAGACCGATGGTTTCATTTGTTGAACGATATGTACCATGCCCACATTACTAGATTGCTCCAAAATTTCACTAACATTTAGTACGCCACCACCACCACTAGTTTCATAGTTAAAGTTGCCAACGGGCCAGCCGCCAATGGTAATCATGCCTTGATCATAGAATGTTTGATT
>Ga0105047_10016877_pt1 | contig 11421 bp, 16 predicted proteins | sample MAT04_FD_78384 | JGI IMG/M metagenome (GOLD analysis project Ga0105047, IMG submission 78384) | Freshwater microbial communities from Lake Fryxell liftoff mats and glacier meltwater in Antarctica - MAT-04 (megahit assembly) | ecosystem: Environmental > Aquatic > Freshwater > Ice > Liftoff... | reverse complement strand
GAATGCTGATGTATCCGCTCTCGGCCGTGATCCTCACTGCGACGAGCGGCAGCAGCTCGCTCCCGACATCGGGCCGGTCAGCGGTAGGATCGGGGCCGCGGTGTTTAGCACCCCGACGGCCCGAACCTCGCCGCCGAGTGCGGCGTTGAGGTCCGTCATCTCCAGGACGCTGACCGTGTTGGTGTAGATCAGGCACCGGTAGCCAGCCTCCGGATAATTGCGCCACATCACCGCCAGGTTGCGCTCCGCCAGGGGAGTTCCGTTTCGCCACGGCTGCGGATAGGCCTGGTCCAGGTTGTCCCCTTCGGTCAGGGCGTGAGAGACCCCTGCGGCGCTCAGGAGGTGGGACGCCTCCGCCGCAACGGTGGTCTTGCCCACGCCGGCTCGACCACCGATGTACAGCACTTCACTCGGTTCAGTAGCTTGCATGCCGCCATCTTGCCCACCGGGGACCACGACCTGACCCTGGGCGCCATAGACCTGACGGGCACGACGACGCAGGACGCCTCGAGCGTCGACGCGGGATACTGCGACGCCGCCACAAGCCCATTGACCTTCGCCTGCTCACGGGCGTTGACGAGGCGAAAGGGGGTGAGCGTCCGATCCGAGGTGGGCTCGTCGACCGGGCGCTTCACGCCCTCCTCGAAAACAATCGGCCAGACCCCGGACGGTCGGAACACTGTCGAGAAGCTGGAGAACCGCAATGTCGCAGGCGGCCTCGTCGTGAAAACGCAGCTCCACCATGAAACGGGCGACTTGCCGTATGGTCGATCGGGATGGCGAACATAGAGGAGTGACATGAGCGATGCCAATGACTCCAGCGGTCTGCCCGACGGCGCGACCGGAGTGACAAGCCCGACGAGCGAGCGCGACACCGAGGCGAAGCAATCGACGCCCGTCGCGGACAGCGACGCTGTCGACGCCGATACGGAAGCTCAGGTCGGGGTTCTCCCTGGTACTGGGGGGCCTGACGATGTTGGTGATGTCGAGGTCAATCCCGATGAACTGAATCTGTCGGGCGATTCGATCCCGGGGCACCCGAAACCCGGGGAAGCAGATCCGGCCGGCGAACGGGGTTGATGCCTCGGCGTCTGTGCCGGGCCCGGTTGCATTCGGGGGAAAGCCGCCCTCGACGAATCGCCGTCGATCGAAATTCGGCACCGGAAACCTGACCGCCGACACCTTCGGCAGCTACGCCCACGAAGGCGCGCAACTTGCGGGATGCGCTAACGGGGCGAATGGTCAGCTCCCCCCTGCGCCTGCGATTTCCTGAAGCGCCCGCACGTGCGCATCGAATGCAAATCTCCCGGCGCGGGACAGGGACAGCCACATGACGCGACGCGCATCGTCCCGGCCCGCCGAGGCCGCCTTGTCGGAGTCAACGTATCCCGCCACGATCAAGGTCTTCACATGCTTGGACAGTGTGGCGTCCGAAACATCCAGCGTCCTGCGGAGAACCGCGAAGTCGAGTCGGTCGACGGGGCGGAGCAGTCCGCAGATGCGCAGACGTAGGGGCGCATGAATGACGTCGTCGAAGCGCGCTTCATGCACTGCGGAGGTTCTCAACTGCGGAACGGTAGGCAACTCCGGCCAGCCACGTCGTGGAGGCGAACGCCAAAACGCTGGTGAGGGCGACGGCCCACTGCAGTCCGGAAGCAACCAGGCCAAGAGACGCACTGAAGAGAGCGAGGCAGCTGAGGACGATGCCGACGACAGCCAACCCAGCGCGCGATCCCATCCTCCGGAACCGGATGCCCGTTTCTCGCTGAACCAGGTAGGCAACCACGAACACAACGGCCACGGCGAGCCCGCCCGTCGTCGGCGATTCATAGTTCTGACCGGGTGAGGTCGAGGCGGTTGCGCCGACCCACCACGCAGCCACTCCTCCGAAACCGGCGACGAGCGCCCACGGAACCCGGATGCTGTCCGCGAGCCGATCCCGGTCCGTCGTCAACTCGTTCAATGTGTGAATGGCCTGGTCGCGGGACGGCCCCTGACAATTACTTTCCATGACGGTAAGGCTATTGATTTCTTTCCGCTGTGGCAAGTGACTTGGTCGAATGTCGCACCCAGCCTGCGATCGAGTAGTCGCTGGCGCTCGTGCCGCTGCTATGGATGTTGCCCGAACGGCTGGGGATGCAAATATCGCGCAGTACGTACGTTATGCTCTATAGTGATGGGATGACTGAGATTGCAATTACGGATGCGCGCGGGCGTCTCGCGTCGATCATCGATGCAGCACGGCGCGGGCCAGTGTATCTGACTCGCAGGAACCGCCCGGTCGCGGCGATCATCGATGCCGATCAGTTGAGCCAGCTGCTCGAGGACGCCGACGAACTCGCTGACATCCGGGCGGTCGATGTCGCATGGGAAGTAACTGAACGACTCGGCGAGACCCCCATTCCCTGGGAGGACGTGAAACGCGACCTTGGGCTGTCGTGACCTATGCGGTTCAGGTTCTCCCCGTCGCAGCCCGAGCGATCCGCAAGCTACCTCCGGAAGCGAAGCGTCGCGTACAAGCCATGATCGAGCTCCTGGAGGATGACCCTCGGCCACCGGCGGCAAAGAAGCTCACCGCACGCCCTGAATGGCGCGTCCGCAGCGGTGACTACCGTCTTCTCTACCGGATTGAGGACGCAGTATTGACGGTCATCATCGTCGATGCTGGCCACCGTCGCGAGGTCTGCCGGTAATTTGTAGAGTTCACGAGAGCGCGAGTGCAGCCAGATTTCGGCCGTGAGAGGTGCGCGGTAAGGGAACCCCGCCGGGAGGCCTCGGCATCCCGAGACCGGATCCTTCAGTGGAAGCAATCTGATTGGGCTGGCTGGAGCGGTGACCGACCTGACGATAAGGGCATGAGGGGTTGTCCGGGAAACGGGGTCAGGAAGTAGACCCCCACGTGACGCCACTCCGCGTCAATGCCTCCAGCGATCGGTCCGAAGAGTCAGCAGGCGGCCAGGGCTTCTCGGAGTCCGGGTCGCGCCAGATGGGTGCCAGCGACGCCGTGGTCGGTGCACATCAAACTCGATCTGACGCCGAGAGCTTCCGGGGCGTTTCGTTGGGCCGCGAGGTCTTTCTCATTCGTGAACACGCGTGTGTACCCGATCAGTAATTCGCCTGCACGTTGCGCTTCAGCCGATGTAGCAATCGAGGAGGATCGGAGCGAGCGAGCGCCCGTGAAATCCAGGGTGCATCATTGATCCGTGAGCGAGATCTACAGCGGTTTTCCTGACGGGTTCTTCGACCGTGGGGATCCGTCGTCCGATGCCATCTTCTACCTCTCGCCGAGGCTCGTCGCACACATCGACGACGCCGCGATCGGCGCTGTCTCAGAGCTCTACGCGGAACTTGGGATCGACGGTTCGTCCACGGACCATCAGCGAGTACTCGATCTGATGTCGTCTTGGGTGTCGCACCTTCGCACGGCCCCGAACGAACTGGTCGTGTTGGGGATGAACGCCTCGGAGCTCGACGCCAACTCGATGGCCACGGAGCGCATCGTGCAGGACCTCAATGCCGACCCCCTTCTGCCGTTCGCCGACGGTTCGTTCAACTCCGTACTGTGCTGCGTCTCGGTCGACTATCTCGTGCGGCCCGTCGAGGTGCTCCGAGAGGCCGCGCGAGTATTGCGTCCGGGCGGCCAGGTCGTCATCACTTTCTCGAATCGATGCTTCCCGACCAAAGCGATCCGCGGATGGCTCGAGACGGATGACGAAGGTCATTGCGCCATCGTGCTCGACTATCTTCGTCGGGCCGGTGCGTTCGATGCAGCGCACCTCAGCCTTCGAACGCCCGCCTCTCAGTGGTATCAAGGCGATCCACTCTATGCGGTGACAGCGCGACGCACGGGGCCGTAGTGGCGAAGTACCCCCTGTGAACATGGTTTCGGCAGTTCGCGAGAGTCCGATCGGTCCGGGTTTGGCATGGACCGGCGGCGCGTATGCCAAACGGTAAGCGGGACGGCCCTTGTTATTCAGGCGCCTTCGAAAGGCACGCCGGACGACCGCCCTTTAGAGTGAGATATGAGCAAAAAGGATTCAACGCCCGAGTTGCTGCGCCTCGGAGTGATGGCAACTTCGCGCAAGGCCGACGAGCGACGCCTGCCGATCCACCCCGCTCACTTCGAGCGAATCGACGCGGACCTGCGGGCAAAGATGATTCTCGAGCGAGGCTACGGTACGCGTTTTGGCATCACCGACCACGAGCTCGAGCCGCTGGTCGGGAGCATGTCCGACCGAGACGGGATCATTGCCAATGCCGACATTGTGCTCCTCCCAAAGCCCCAACCCTCGGACCTTGAGGATCTTCGCGATGGGCAGGTGCTGTGGGGATGGCCGCACTGCGTGCAAGATCACCGAATCACTCAGCTCGCCATCGATAAAAGCCTCACACTGATCGCGTGGGAGGCCATGAATCACTGGCAGGCGAACGGCGGGTTCAGCCTGCACGTGTTTCATAAGAACAACGAACTGGCGGGTTATTGCTCAGTACTGCACGCGCTGCAGCTCTGGGGATCAACCGGCGACTACGGCCGCAAGCTCAGCGCGGCAGTGATCGGATTCGGCGCAACCGCGCGTGGTGCCGTCACGGCGCTCAACGCCCTCGGAATCCACGATGTGCGCGTGCTGACCACCCGGGGAATCGCTGCAGTCGGCTCACCGATCCCGTCGATGGACATCATTCAGTTCGAATACCGCGATGAGGCTCCGTTCGAGTGCACTGTCAATACGGAAGACGGACCGGTGCGACTCGCCCCGTATCTGGCGGAGAGCGACATCGTGGTGAACTGCACCCTTCAGGATCCCAACGCGCCGCTCACCTACCTGCAAACTAAAGACCTCGACGCGTTCCGCCCGGGCAGCCTCATCATCGATGTATCCATCGACGAGGGGATGGGTTTCAGCTGGGCGCGGCCCACGTCATTCGCTGAACCGATGTTCACGGTCGGCGACACCACAAACTACTATGCGGTAGATCACAGTCCCTCGCTGCTGTGGAACTCGACGACATGGGAGATCAGCGAAGCGCTGATGCCCTTCCTGCGCACGGTGATGGAGGGCCGGCCGTCGTGGTCCGCGTCCGACACTATCCGACGGGCCATAGAGATCGAGGACGGCCACGTCCGCAACACGGCGATCCTCGCATTTCAAGGTCGGTCGGCCGAGTACCCCTATGCCGTTGAGCACCCATCTTCCTGAGCTGTCCATGGGCCCTGAAATGCGTCGAATCGATTTCGCTGGGGCAATCCAGCATTCCCTTAGGGGATCCCCCGCGGGCACCCGATCCGACCCGGAGTTTGCTCTGAGGTGCACCGTCGACAGCCCACAGAATAGCGTTCGGTGATCGACCGGCTGTCGTGCTGGCATTCCTGTTCGATGGGGGTCTTGCCGGGGACGTCACGGCGTGGATCCAGAAACAGAGGGCCGACGGTATGCGTGTGCCGCGACCGCCGAGTACCGTGAAGTCTGCGTGGGGTCTACACTCGACACTGGCTTGAGGCTCTGACAGCTTTCGAAGGGGTTCCCCATGGGCGAGTCAGCGAGTGGATCAGGCCGGATCTCCGCGGCGGAGTTCCACCGTGAGCCGGGCGTCTCCGACTGGCGTGTCATAGGAACGGACCCGCAGGCCGTCGTCACTGAGAATTCCCTCTCCCACGCGGCGCACCTCATCGCCCCATGGACCGACACGTGGAGCGGATGAGGTGAACGTGACGACTCCGCACGTGGTCAAGCCGCTCACTCCCGCGACCTTCTCGGCGTGGCTGGCGCTCGCGCAGAAGCATAACGGGGTCTGGGGCGGTTGCTATTGCTCGTATTTCCACGACGACTCGGAGCACACCGCGAAGAGCGAGTACGACGGGCCGACGTTCAAGCAGCGGCTCGTGGCGGAGGGCGTCGCGCACGCCGCGCTCGTCTTCGACGGTGACGACGTGATCGCGTGGTGCGAGTTCGGCAGTCCGGTCGAACTGCCGCACATCTACCACCGCAAGCAGTACGACGCGGGCGAGACCAAGCCCGCACCGTGGCGCATCACCTGCTTCTTCGTCGACCGCGACCACCGACGTTCGGGAGTCGCACGGGAGGCGCTGGACGGCGCGCTCGAGCTGATCGCGCAGGCCGGCGGGGGCGAAGTGGTCTCGTTCCCGAACGAGCTCGCCCCAGGCAAGAGGACATCGTCCTCGTTCCTCCACAACGGCACGAGGGCCATGTTCGAGAATGCGGGATTCACGTTCGAGCGTCACATCGGCAAGAGCAAGACCGTGATGCGCAAGACGGTCCCACCGGCCCGCGACTGACGCTGGGTTCGGACGGTCCGGTCGACGACGTCAGGTAGGCCAGCCGCGCTCTCGGTCGCCCGCCTTGGGATCCCGCAACATCGACACTCATTCGGACACCGCCGGCGGGGGGATCCGCTTGCGTTCCCTATCGGGCGAACCGTCCTCCAGTTCTTCGGCGCCTCGGCTGCCCATCCGATTTACGCGTCCGTGATTCTCGGTGCCGGGATGCCCTGCAGTTCCGACAGAAGTGCTCCCGAAGCCATCTCCGTGCGAACGCGTTGGCCGAGCGATTCGGCGGCCGCGCGACACGACGGTTGGTCCAGCATTTTTCGGATTGCGCTTGCAATGGCCGGCGCAACTGAGCGTGGCGGTAGAACGATCGCGACTCCGTGGCGAGCCGCACGGGCGGCGTTGTCGGGCTGATCGCGACCGAGCGGAATACACAGCGTCGGCACACCCGCTGCGATCGCCTTGATCAGGGTGCCGTGGCCGGCGTGGGTGATGACCAGGTCGGCCTTCGGAATCAGCTCACTGTGAGCTGCGGACCGGACGACGACGGTATTCGAGGAGTGCGGGACAGCGTCCGGATCGATCGCGGGCCCGGTCGTGATGAGGCCGCGCACGGGAAGTGACGCGAGCGCCTGTGCGATCTGGCGGAGGAGTTCCGACTGGTCCATGTACGAACTCGACATGCCGACCAGCACCAGCGGGCTGTCACCCGGGGGCAGTTCGAGAGCCCCATCAGCGGGAATGTCCTCGAGGACAGGCCCGACATACCTGACATTCGGTGCATCCGGTGGCGGGTCGTCGAACGCCGAGGCCGTCAGCATCAGCACACGAGAAGCTCGATCCCATTGGTCCCACAGGTGCCGGAGAGGGTCGAGCCCGTATTCGGCGCGAGTGTCGTTCAGGCTACGGAGCCCGCCGTCCCAGAGAAGGTTCGCGAGCGAGAAACCTACGCGATCGCGTGCGCGCCCAAGTCGGCCTCGCGCCGGCGCGAGGCGTCCCGCGGGCGGACGTACGCGCGATGGCGCCAGATACACGCTGCCGACAAGTGCGGCGACCGGAATGCCGCGGGCCTCGGCGCCGACAATCGCCCCGAGCAGCATGCCGTCGGCGAGTACGGCGTCGAACCGTTCGACGTCGACAGCGGCGACGATGTCGGCGGCGAATCGGGCTGACGGGCCGGCGATCAGTCTGTCGCGGACCCGCAGGAAAGCACCGATGGGCGTGCGGCACTCCCAGTCTTTCAGCACATCGTCCGCTAGCGCCGCTGACAGCCGCTGCGGCGCAGTGGGCCAGGTCCGGTGGATCGCCCCCGTGCGAACGACATCCGGGGTGAGGGTCGGGTCACCGTACACCACGACATCGTGGCCGTGGGCGATGAGTAGGCGTGCGATGCCGAGGTTCGGCGGGGTTGCCCCCCCGCCGTCCCAGATCGCGAGCAAGTACTTCATTCGACGGAGCCCCTTTCCTGTTGGCTGGCGATCGGCCGGCGGAGAACCGTGCGTTGCGACGTGATCGTAGCGCCCCTCGACCACTTTGACGAGGCCCGTGCGGCGACCACGCTCGCGCTCGCGGCCTCGCTGACTGGTCGAGGACCAAAGCTGACGTCCTCGAGCCCGGGCTTCATGCCCCTAACCCGCGACTCGGGGAGCCGCTGCTGCCCAGGCTCTGCCACGAATGGGTTCCCCTTGGGGATCCGTCTAGGGACATCACCTCCTCGATCAGTCAAGGGCATGCCCGCAGCAGCCTCGGCATCAGCATCGGTTGTGACCCGGAACGGCCGCGGTTGCCAGGCGACCAGGCACTCATCGCGCATGATCTGGCCGACGAGCTCCGGGGAGCACTCCGTCCCATCATCAGTCAGGTCGGCGTGAATACGCCGATACCCGTAGGTGCCGTCGGAGGCGTCGAAGAAGTGCCCCACCCAGGCGGTGAGCGCTTCCCTGCGGGCCGCGGTCGCTGACTGCGGGCGAGACAGCCAGTGGTGGAACCCCGAGGTCGACACCCCCAACCAGGAGCACATCTTCACCACCGGGTTCGTGTTCAGCGGATCATTCTTCTGGGAGTCGACGTACTCGTACTTGGCCATCACCGCTGCTCCCGCGCGAAGGAGGCCGTCGCTTTTTTCAGGAACGCGGTCTCGGCCTCAGCTCCTGATTCTCACGCTCGAGTTCCTTCAGCCGGGCCCGTTCCGAGACCGTCAACTCGGTCCCCGTCCCACTGTTGGCCTCCCGGTTCTTGATCAGCCAGTTGCGAAGCGTCTCCGGGCCGACCCCATACGCGGTCGCGACGTCCTTGATCGGCATCGAGGTCGAGATCACCTCCCGACACAACTCGTCCTTGAACTCCTGCGTGAACCTTCTCCGCGATGCGGACATACTGCACTCTCTTCCAGTAGCACCCTCGTTGCAAGAGGGCCCCACTGTCCGAGATCAGCACGGCAGGCCATTGATGGCCGAGTGAGATCTCCCGCACGCGCTGCCGCGCCGAGGCGTTCGCGAGCCTTCGCTCGGCGAAAGCGATGATGAGCCCGGTCATGAACGAATCACCGACTTCGATCGTGTCTGACACCGTCATCTTAGGAACGTCCGCGTGCACCAGACCCTGCGCGCTGATGACGTCGGAGCCCATCGCACCGCGGGTGACGAGTCCGGACCAAGATCGACCCAGTCACGGAGCGCATCGCGCGGGTCCGAGGCTGGATATAGCCAGGCGAGATCCTCGTCGCCGGCCTGACCACATCCGCCATCGCCACCAGGCTTTCCACCGGGGCGAGGGTGTCAGGCAGTGGTGGCGCCAGCGCGGGCCGAATGTTGAGGTCGAAGGTGATCATCGATGTCGATCGAAGGTGCCGGACGAGGTCCTCGATCACATCCGCGCCGGGCGGTAGCCCTGACCCGATCGAACCGGCATGCACGACGCCCCAAGTTCGATGCTCGATCTCGAACGGTGCGGGGTCCCAGCTGACGGCAAGGTCACAGCGCGCCGCCCCATCGGGGCGGACGGCTGCCCCTGCGGTGGAGGTCAGGGCGTCCGTGATCGTGGCGCAAGTCACGTTCACCCCGCTGGCCCCCAGGTGTCCACCAACCGGGGGCAAGGCCAGTGCAGCGCAGACACGGCCGAGGTCCGAGAGGGGCGCCCCAAGCCGGGCCGGCTCGATGATCGTGAGATCGCAGCTATGGCCGAAGAGCGGGTGCGAAAGAATTGGAGTCCGTGGCAGATCAGCGACGATCTCGCAGTCGTGTTCGCCGCTCGTCCCGCGCTGTAGGTGCCACACGAGACGAGCTATCAGTCCCTCGTCTTGATTGAACCCGCACCGGTGTCCAACTCTCTTCATGCTTTACGCATCCGTAGCGAAATAAGGCCGAAATGCGCGGTTGATATATATTATACAGTATGCGCAGATTGAGAGATCCTGAGTACGACGTAGAACACGAAGTCCGCAGAGCCCGAAACACCAACACAACCCCTCCGAATCAGACGAAAGCAGACGTGAACAACAGCCCCGATTTCGTCAGCACCGATGCGACTAGCGAGGCGTCCGAATGACATGGATTGAAGTGATCATCCTTTTCCTATCGGGAACCCTGGCCGGCATCATCAACACGGTGGTCGGCTCAGGATCACTAATCACATTCCCAGCACTGCTGGCACTCGGCTACCCGCCAATCCTCGCCAACGTCACGAATAACGTAGGGGTGTTGCCTGGCTCCATCAGTGGAGCGATCGCGTACCGCAAGGAGCTCAAGGGACAACTCAAACCCGTCGCACTTCTGGCCGTCTTCTCTGGCACTGGAGGTCTCGCCGGTGCACTGCTACTGCTGCAGCTGCCAGCCGAAGTCTTTGACGGTGTCGTCCCCGCCCTGATCATCCTCGCGTGTGTTCTCGTGATCATCGGGCCTCGGCTAAAACAGGCCATCGCCGCCCGACGAGCTGAGAAAGGCGTGCCGACTCACAAGATCGCGCTCTTCGCGACTACCGGCCTCACCGGTGTCTACGGCGGCTACTTCGGTGCAGCGCAAGGAGTGATACTGCTTTCGGGGCTCTCCATCCTGCTGCCCGGGAGCATCCAGCGCGCCAACGCCTATAAGAACGTTCTTGCGGCGGTGGCGAACTTTGCTGCAGCAATCGTCTTCGTCGCTATATCTGAGGTCGCTTGGCTCGCCGCCGCCGTCATTGCCGTCGGCGCCATCCTCGGAGGCCAGATCGGCGGCTGGGTTGGCCTGCGGCTTCCACCACTCGTGCTCCGCATCGTGATCGTGGCAGTAGGTGTCGCGGCAATCACGTATTTCATCGTGAAGTAGTCCCGCCTCCCGGCAGCACAGCGCGGTTGTCGAACGAGTCTGCTGGCCAACTTGGTAGCCTCCGTTAGACGCCACCGTCCCCACCGGTGACGATCTGCTCATCGACATGCAGGACGAAAACCTCATCGCCCTGCTCACTGACGAGCAACACGTTCAGGTCAAAGAGACCTGTAGCATCTCCGAGCGCATGATTACGGCAAATCGGGAGTCGGATGAGAAGGCCGAAATGATAGAGGTGAACGCAGTGATCGCCGCTATCAGGGACGGCTTTCCGCTCGGATAAGTCGAGTTCCGCAGGCTCGGCTGTACGTCGAAATATCGCGCGTCCGACGTGTTTGCGTTCTTCGAGCGGTCCGGCTCCCCGAACCGCGTGAATATTCGCTTCCATGGGCTCCACCTGTGGCGCGGGTGAGCACCATTGCCAGGTAGGTCAATTGGCGTGGTTGAGCACCACCATTGGGGTGGGCGAGCACCACCTCAATAGGCTCCTCCCACCGTGACGGCCACAAGAAGCCTGGGGCGCCGCGCAAGACACCCCCGGCGGGGCCGGCGAGTTCCTCCGGAAGTATGCCGACTTCACGCTGTGGATCATCGACGAGTGGCTGCTCGATCGCCCGACGGAATCGATGCGGGGCATGCTGCTGGAATTGATGGAGCGCCGTTACGGCGAGACCTCGACGACGTTCTGTACCCAGTAGCAGCAGAAGGACTGGCACCAACGCCTCGGCTCCGGTGTTCACGCCGACGCGATCATGGACCGCATCATCCACAACACCGTTTGGGTTGAAACGGGCAGTTACCACATGCGCGAACACACGGCCCTCGCCACCGCGT
>Ga0105047_10016876_pt1 | contig 11422 bp, 10 predicted proteins | sample MAT04_FD_78384 | JGI IMG/M metagenome (GOLD analysis project Ga0105047, IMG submission 78384) | Freshwater microbial communities from Lake Fryxell liftoff mats and glacier meltwater in Antarctica - MAT-04 (megahit assembly) | ecosystem: Environmental > Aquatic > Freshwater > Ice > Liftoff... | reverse complement strand
GCCGATCGCTTGTCGTACATGATCCCGCGCGTCCCATCGATCGGGTCGATGATCAGGCGGATCTTTGCATCCTCGTCCCGCGTGCCTTCAGGAAACACTTTCGCGCCCTCGACACCCTTCTCATCCTCAATCCCTTCAGCGATCAGAATCAGCGGCGTGGATTCGCCCCATTCGCGGCAATACTTCTCGATGATCGGCTCGACATGCGCATCAATTCGGTAGATCGTGTCGGCGGCGGTGGATTTGGCAGTTTCGTGACGATCAGTGTCTCGGTGAGAATGGATCACCGCATCGCGAATTTCCCGTTGCATTTGACGAAGTTGAGCAATTGAAAGCATGCCTTCTCACAGTTCAAAAACGCTTGCGGCGTGAATGGGCCGATATTTCTCGTTCACGTGCGAGACATTCGCGAGTGTGGTTTCTCCGCCGTTGATTGTCCAGTGACCAAAAGATTCATGAATGTGTCCAAACACAACGAGCTTTGGCTTGACCTGTTCAATACGCTTCAGCAGCGATGGCGATCCGGTTCGCCTGCCATCGGTGGTCAGATCGCCAAACCCCGACGGTGGGCCATGCAGAAGCAAGACATCAACTCGATCAGGAATCAGGTTCCACTTCTCCTTAAGATCATCCTCGTAGAGGTTAAACGCCCAGTTGCGGAACCACGGCTGCCAAGGCGTCCCGTAAATGGTCATTCCGTTCTTCTCAACAGAAGAATCCTGCAGATAACACCACTTGAGATCAGCAGGAACCAGCTTGGGCGCACGCTCAAAGATAAAGTCGTGATTCCCTGCCACCCCGACAATGTGTCGCGCGGGCAGACCTGCAAGCCAGGCTCGAAACGGACCATCCAAGAACCGCCACTGTGCGGAGAGGGAATGATCTCGCACAGGACACAGGTCCCCCGCCAGCAGTAAAAGATCACACGCTTCGATAGGTGGCAGCAGGCCGTGAAGATCTGAGATGGCGCAGACTCGCATCGGTGTCATCTCACCCGATGCTGGGTGCCTGAGGCAAGTTATTTTTTCAGGCAAGCAGTGTCGTCCCCGCCGTCCAGGCACCGGGGCTGGTGCCCTGGATGAGTTCAGGCTTGCGGCTGGTCTGGACTTCATACTGCCTGAGAATTTCTTCGATTGCTGCATCCACGCCCGGACCCTCGCGGCATAGCACTGCGACCGTCCCCCCGCTACCTCCGCCGGTGATTTTCGCGCCGTAAAATCCTTGGTGTTCGTTGTCTCTTACCAGTTTCACAAGCAGATCGCATTCGTCCGCGCCCAACATCGCGTCGTTTGTATAGGACAAATGCGACGCGTACATGAGATGTCCCGCTTTATCCAGCAGCCGCGATTGCTCGACTTATCCCATCGCCAGGCGTCCGGCTTCCTCAATGAAGGTTGCGAATTTTTTCACCCGCGAGGATTCGAACACATGATGGTCCGCCGCATGCTGCACATGATAGTTCACGTTGGGATCCACTCTCGTCGCGCGATCGATCGTCTCGCCGTATCGCTCGATGAAATCCTTGCCGTGGATGAATTCCGGAAGGTATTCGCGAAACATCATCTTGTAGTCGTCCAGCGGGAGATTCGCGAGGTAGCCTCGCATCGGATCACCCGCGAGCGGACGATTGGCTGCAACGCCGATCTCCTGCATCTTGCGAAGCAGAATGGCGTGTCCCATGAATGCCGCGCAGCGTGTCTTGCCATATTGCCCGCCGCCCACAGAATGCTTGACGTTGCTGTTGATGCCTAGAACGCGCACGCCCGGCGGAAGCATTAGCGCCGCCTGCAATTCGTGAGGCTGACACTGCATCCGCAGCAATGCACCGGCATGTCCGGCGCAACTTGCCACCTGAGCCATAATGCCGCACGGCGCGCCTACGACTCGATTCTCCACCATCTGACAAAGCGACGACAGCCGCATCGGATCCACATGCTCCTGACCCATGGTCAGACCTGGTGAAGGGTCGCTGACCTGTGTGCTCCCCTCGCGCGGAATGCCCAAATCGTCCATGAAGTTAATCATGGTTGCCACCGCAATCGCCGCGCTGGATGACACGCCCGCGCCCAGAGGCACCGTGCTGTAAAGCGCGAGATTCCATCCTCTGATGTCATGATGACGCAGGTTCACCAGCGCCTGTTCATGCAGAATCGCCAGGCAACCTGCGAGATATCCCGCCCACTTCCGCCCTGGCTGATCAAACTCGACGCGGAGCGCTTCGATGGAATTGTTCGCGAGGGCATCCAGCGAGATGCGAAGCGTGAAAGGCTGATGCTCATCCAGCAGATTGAAAGAGAAGACCTGGATCTGCCTGTCATCCCGCCTTTGGGTGACAACGGCGGCGGCGCGGTCGATGGGAAGTTCGCAAACCAACGATCCGGTGTAATCGGCAATCCCGCCCATCACGTCAAGTCGACCGGGAGCGCGACTGACGCGCATCGGCTTGCTGAAGTCGAAACTCGCAGCAAGTTCCGCCTGTGTACGTTCCAACAACCGCGGCACCGGATCAAGGCGCAGGAGTTCGGACCCCAGGCTCGGTCGTTGGACCGCTGGTGCTTGGCGCACTGGCGGGCTCGATGGGGATGATGGGTTGAGTGGCGGCATTCCTCTCCCGCTCTCTCGGCATATACGCGCCGCGGGCGGGCTCCAAAATCAACTGATCGAAAAATCGCTGCCCCGACGCACTCTCAAACTGCGCCGTCAGCACATATGTCTGATCTTCTGAAATCGGTGCGAACGACAACGGAAAGCTGTAAGTCCGGCTGGTTCGATTCCAGCGATCGCGTTGCTCTTCCAGCGTCATGAGCGAACCGATCCATGGATTCACAAGTCGGTTCCCCTTCCGCTGGGGATCGAACTTCTGAAAACTGTACAGCTCAAAGATAACACGTCCAGCAGCTTTGGTCGGGTCGCCGAACTGATCCTGTAATTCAACCAACGCTTCGACGCCATCAGGCTTATTATCACCCGTCCAGTCTTTGACGCGGGTGAAAATAGGATGAATCCGCATCGCCACCGGACCAAAGAGCGCCATCTCGGCAGCACTGCGAGGCGATGGCGCCGGTTCGGTTTGACAGCCGAGCAGAATGACCAGCAGCGAAAGTAACAGTCCGTTGCGCATCGTGGAGGAGAGTGTATCCAAAAGCGGAACAGAGGACAAAACTGTCGATCTCCACAGCAGGCGATATGGACAGCGTCCCATAACACGCCTTTTTTGCCCGCAGAGCTTGTGAATTGCATATCTGATCCACAGGATGGTGGGAAGCACTCAGGTGAATTTCTCGGCGATTCCGGCGGCGCTTGCGACACAGGCACTGCGAACCGCAAAGCTGCGCGCCCATGCTCCGCCGCCGGCGTTTGCGAATCCCGCGGCAACAATTTCGACGGACAATCTCCGTTCGACCCTTGCATACCTTGACGCCCAGACTGCCGCCAACCAGCGGGGGATGGCGATCGCAGATACCGCCGACGCGACGCTGGGGTCGGTCAACGAACTGCTTTCGCAGGCGAAGACACTGGCGCTTGCCAATGCGAACGACGCCGGACTGTCAGCTGAGGAAAAATCGGCGAACACCATCATGATGCAGTCGGCGTTGTCCGCGATCGATCATCTGGCGGCGGCGGCGAAGTTTGGAGACACCAAGCTCTTCGACGGCAACTACAAGCTCGCCGCAAGCGGGGCTTCGATGGACATCAGCAGGGTGTCGGTGGAGGCCTTGAATCTCGCCGCGCTGAAGTCCGGGCAGGAGAGCGACCCAGCCGCCGCGATCGATGGCGCGATCAGGACCATCGCCACGATGCGCGGGAAGATCGGCGGGTTTTCGCAGACCACTCTTCAGTCCCAACTGAAAGTCGCCACCAGCAGCCGAATCGAAATCACGTCTGCTGTGGCGATGCTTGCCGAGACGGAGCAGGCGTTCAAACTGTCTGGCGAGATGCGGGTGCAGTTTCTCAGCGCGCCGGCGCAACATTCAAAGATCGCATCTCACTCCGCAGCGAAAGTGCTTTGGCTGATAAGAGTCTAGCTAGTAAACCGTCAAGCTGGAAACTACGTGTGCTAACTGGAGGGCGGCTGTCCTCAGCCGCCGCAGGCGGATCGCGTCGAGGCGGCGACTAAGGACAGTCGCCCTCCAGGATTGACCCCTAACTTCGTCGATGACAATCCGCTAATAACAAACGTTTGGTGGTCTGCGGGCCCCGTGGCGAGCCTACTGCAAACCACGTCATGCAGAGCGAAGCGAAGCATCTGGCATCGACGGGCGGATTCTTCGCTTCGCTCAGCATGGCGTGTACGCGAAGACCCGACGATGAAACACCGACCGTATTGACGCTGAATACTCATCTCCACACATTCACCGCCACAACCCGCTTCTCCACCAGATTCCACACCACCCGAATGTGCCGATCATTGAAGTAGTAGATCGTATCGCCGACATTCGGCTTGACCGGAATTCCACCGGAGCCGAAGACTTTAGCGATGTCGGATTCGCTGGCGATGTTCAACTGATCCAGCAGTCGCGTCTCGAATACGCCAAGCGCATCAATGTGATTGTCATTGCCGCTGAGGTAACGGTTGTTGTTGCGCATGACCATCCAGCCGCCGTTGATTTCCTCGCGGATCTGGGGCTTGGGCAGGACGGACTGCGGATCGCCGATGCGAATGCCGTACAGCGTCAACTCCCGCCAGTGCTGCTGCTGGGTCGCGAGAATGGTCGGGTCTCGCGAAATTTCCAACGTCGGCGTTGTCGTTGGATATCCGGCGTCGGTGGGAGACTTCTTGATTTGACAGCCGGCGATCAAAACCATCACGCACAACCAGGCAACGCTTTTCATGCATTCTCCTTCATTTCTCAGATGCAAACCGGTTCTGCCGCCGCACTTCGGCTTTGGCATATCGCCGTTTTTCGTCGTCCGTTTCAGGAATGATCGGCGCGGCTTCCACAGGCCGAAGATGCTCATCCACCGCAACGAACACAAAGTAAGCACTGACAATGTGCTTCCGCACGTTTGTCTTGAAATCCTCGGCGAACACCTTGATGCCAATCTCCATCGACGTTCGCCAGACACGATTGATAGCTGATTTGAAGATCAGCACATCCCCATGCGTGGCGGATGCGTGAAAGCGGACAGAGTCGATGCCCAGCGTCACGCAAGGTCGCCCGGTGTGTCGCTTTGCAACCACCGCCGCCACCTTGTCGCACATCTCCATCACTCGGCCGCCGAAAAGCGTGCCGAGGGAGTTGAGGTCATTCGGGAAGACAATCGCAGTTTGATCGTTGATCGCAGATGCAGCGACGGGTTTGCCGGTCATGGGGAAAGAGTAAAGGATGAAGGCAGAAGGATGAAGGATGAATCCGGATTTTTTCATCCTTCCGCCTTCATCCTTCATCCTTTCTTCAAGGGTGATCCAGAATCGTCTTCAGCAGTTCTGCATGCGCATTGGGCGCTGCCGCCAGAAATGGAACCTTGGCGCCTGAGTAATTCTGAAGATCAAACGGGAAGATCGACTTGCCCTTCAAATCGGTCAGAATTCCTCCGGCTTCCAGCACGATGGCGGCGGGTGCGGCGCAGTCCCAGAGTTTGCCGTTAACCGTGATCGCGCCGTGGGCCACGCCAGATGCCACGTGAACCGCCTCCAGCGCAGCGCTGCCGAGGATGCGGCTTTTCAGTTTCGTCTGACTCATCCAATAGTTAATCCAGCCGGGCGAGCGACTGGCATTGTCGATCACGTTGCTGGTAAGCATGATCATCCCAGCATCATCCAGCGGATGTTCCGCGGCACGAATTCGCTTTGAATCGCGCCACGCCCCGAAACCTCGGGCGGCTGAATACACCTGATCGCGGGTTACGTCGTACACAACGCCCAGCACCGGCTCGCCTTTTTCCAGCAAACCGATGCAGACACAAAACGCACCATAACCGGCGATGAAGTTGTTGGTCCCATCGATCGGATCAATCACCCAGTTCCGACCATTCACATCGGTGACATTAAAGGTGATTTCTGTTCCCGCGTCCGACTCTTCGCCGATGATTCCATCTCGCGGAAACCGAGCTTTGAGCGCTGCCACGATCAGCCGCTGAGATGCGCGGTCGGCATCGGTGACGGCTTCGTTCGAGGCGGCGATGTGGTTCTTGGTGAGACGTTCCACCTTTCCCCAGAGTTCGAGAACCAGTTTGCCCGCGTCGCGGGCGATCTTGATGGCATATTGCAGGTCGTCGTTGAGGGACATTCTGAGAGGAAGCTATTCTCTCTATGCTTCGAATACAAGCTTGCGGGAAGGCTATCGATGAAGGTGCGTGCTCGGGAAGGACGTTTGAAGATTGCACACGACATGGTGCGAACGATCTTCAGGCAAACAGAGTTTTTCCTTCCGACAAACCGTGCGCCTTGCCGAACCAGGCGTCCCCAAACCGCGATCGGCCCCACAACAACAGCGACGCCACCCCCACCGGCGTGAAACGTGAGACATCCCGTAACGCCTCTTCCATCGCCTGTCGGTCCGCGCGAACGGCCCAACTGTCGTGATGTTCTTCCTGCTGAACGAGCTTTTCGATTTCCGCGCGGCTGCGGGTGGAACGGACGTAGAAGATCGGCTCAGGCTGGCGCAAGTTCGCATCTTCGACCATGCCCATCAGCCGGATTTCGGCGAGATCGCCGTCGTGGAAATGCAGTTCCTCCCGCAGTTCCCGGCGAATCGCCTTGAAGACGTCGTCCGCTTCTTCGGGTTCCAACGCACCTGCGAAGGGATGCAGCAAGTTTGGATAATAGGCTACGGTTGAGTTTCGCCGACCCAGCATCAGGTAACCATCGCAGGTTTCAAGTGCAGGACTCACACCGAGAGGATTCGCGCCCACTTCGCGTCCATACTTATCCAGCAATTGTGGGTTCGACATGTTCGTGCCGAAGAAAGTGCGATAACTGGTTGGAGAAAGATCGAGATGGAGTTCCCCGCCCCGCAGTTCCCATCGTTGCAGCCGGCACATCGGACCATCCCACAGCTTGATGTTCGGCTGCTGGAGCTTCGCCTGCCAGGAATGCTCGATCGCCTGCTCCACCTCCGGAACGATGCGACGCGTTGATTCAACCCAGCGGGTGCGGATCGAACCTTCAGGAAGATCGCAGGTGAGGAGGATGGTGAGCATGTTGATTCGATGGTCGATTGTGGATGGTCGACTGTCGGGAGGTTTCAACCATCGACAGTCCACATTCGACAATCAACCCTCAAACATCAAAGTATTTTGCCTGCGGATGATGCACCACTATCGCATCGGTGCTTTGTTCGGGCACCAGCATGTAATTCTCGCTGAGCGTCACGCCGATTTCTTCGGGTTCCAGCAGTTGGACGATTATCGCACGATCTTCCAGGTTCGGGCACGCCGCATATCCAAACGAATAACGCGACCCACGGTATTTCTGCTGGAAGATCTTCTTCACGCTCGGATCGTCCTCGGACGCAAAACCCATCTCCTGCCGCATGCGCTTGTGCCAAAGTTCGGCGAGGCCTTCAGCCGACTCAACGCCGAAACCATGCAGGTAGAGATAATCCTGGTATCGATTCTCCCCCCGCAGTTTCTCGGCAAGCTCGGTTGCGTGATCGCCAACGGTGACAAGCTGAATGCCAAGCACATCATACTGTCCTGATTCGACGGACCGGAAGAAATCGCTGATGCAGAGTTTTCTTCGACCTTCCTGTCGCGGGAACTTGAAGCGAACTCTTTCACGAGGCGCCTTGTGTGGTTTCACTTCATTGGTGTGTTTCACCCCACACCCGCAGGCTTCGCAGTCGAATTCTTCGGTGTGATAGATGATCAGATCATCTCCCTGCGCCTGCACAGGGAAATAACCGTAAACCACCTTGGGTTCGATGAATCCTTCCGCAGTCGCGCGCCTTTGAAGATCTTCAAACACCGGCCGCGCCGTTTCGGTCATTACCTTTTCGTATTCCTCGTCGCTCAGCCTGCCTTTTTTCAGTCCCCACTGACCCAGGAAGAGCGCGTTTTCGTTGATGTAAGGAAACACCAGCTTCGGCGAAAGGCCCCTCACCACCCGCCGTCCCCAGAAAGGCGGGACAGGCACCGGATTATCCTTCGCGACGGGTACCACATTGGCGGAATCATACGATGCGGGCTTTACCGCGTTCGCCGCCAGAAGCTTGCGTTTCGCGGCCCGTGCGGTTTGCTCCACAACCACCGCATCCACCACCTTGTCGGAGATGGCATCCATCATTTTCAACCCATCAAACGCATCGCGGCAATACAGCAACGGGCCTTTGTAGAGATTCGCCAGATCCTCCTCGGCATACTCGCGCGTCAGCGCCGCCCCACCCAGCAGGACCGGCGCATTCACGCCCAGGACATTCATCTCTTCCAGGTTTTCCTTCATCACCCCGACCGATTTCACCAGCAGACCCGACATGCCAATCGCATCCGCTTTATGATCGTGATACGCCTTGATGATGTCATTCACCGGCTGTTTGATGCCGAGGTTGAAAACCGTGTAACCGTTGTTGGTCAGGATGATATCGACGAGATTCTTGCCGATGTCATGGACATCGCCCTTCACCGTTGCCAGCACAATTCTGCCCTTGCTGGAGCCTTCGGCTTTCTCCATGAACTGCTGCAGGTGGGCCACCGACGCCTTCATCGTCTCGGCGCTTTGCAGCACGAACGGCAACTGCATCTGACCCGATCCGAACAGTTCACCGACGACCTTCATCCCTTCCAGCAGAATGCGGTTGATGATGTCCAGGGCGCTGAAGCTTTTGAGCGCTTCGTTCAGATGATCGATCAGTTCCCGCTTCTCGCCATCGATGATGTGTTTCTTCAGGATCTCCTCGATGGACAGCCCTTCCCACGGGTTCGCCTTCACTGCAACCGCAACGGCGCCTTCATCAGGGAAGAGGCTGATGTAATGCGTCAGCGGATCGAATCCATCCCTGCGTCGGTCGTAGATCAGGTCGAGCGCGGCGTTCCATTTTTCGTCGGTGATCTTATTCCGGGGAAGGATCTTGCTGGCATGCACAATGGCACCCGTGAGACCTGCTTCACGTAGCTCGTGCAGGAAGGCACTGTTGAGAACGATACGCGCTGCCGGCTTCAAACCGAAGCTGACGTTGCTCAGGCCCACCATCGTGCCGCAGCGGGGAAGATGCTGGGAGATGAGTCGCGTGCCTTCGATGGTCTCCAGGGCATTGTGGCGGTCTTCTTCGATACCGGTGGAGATCGGAAGGACGAGAGGATCAAAAAGCAGATCTTCATCCTGCAGTCCGAACTGATTCACCGCAAGATCGCGAATCCGCTGGGCAATCGCCAGCTTCCGCTCTTTCGTGCGTGCCATCGCATTGAGCTTGTCTTCGTCAATGGTCCCCGCGACGACGGCAGCGCCATAAGTCTTGGCGAGCCTGGAAATCTGCTCTAGCTTTTCTTCACCCTCCTCGAGATTCATCGAATTGATGATGCATCGCCCGCCGCAAAGTTTCAGCGCCGCTTCCATCACCGCAGGATTGGTTGAGTCAATCATCAGCGGCGCGCGAACCGCCCGCACATATCGCTTAATGACTTCCGTCATGTCGCGCACGCCGTCACGCCCGACGAAATCGACGCAGACATCCAGCATGTGGCTGCCGTCTTTCACTTCGTCCCGCGCCATCGAAACCAGTCCGTCCCAGTCCTCCGCTTTCAAAAGCTCGCGGAACTTCTTCGAGCCATTCGTGTTGGTTCGCTCGGCGACGATGAGATAACTGTTGTCCTGGCGGATGTCTTCGGCGTTGTATAGCGAAGAGATTTGCCCTTTCACTTCGATCGTCGATCGTTGATTGTGGACGCTCGACACGGCTTTCGACAATCGACCATCGACATTCGACAATCCCAACTCCTTACACACCATCCCCAAATGCTCCGGCATCGTCCCGCAGCAGCCGCCGATGATGTGCACACCGAATTCGTTCACGTAGCGCATCACGCCCTTGGTGAAGTCGGCGGGTGTCATGGGGAATTGGGTTTTCCCATCCACCATGATGGGCAACCCTGCATTCGGCAGCGCGCTGACATATCTTGGGAAGTTCTCGGCGATGTAGCGCACCGCCTCGGCGAGTTCGAACGGACCGAACGCACAGTTAATGCCGAGCACGTCGACATCGGTCATCGTGGCGAAGGTCGCGACGAGTGTTTCGGGGTCCGACCCCGTTAACATCTGCTGGCCGTTGTCCTGATCGAACGACGCCTGCACCATCAGCGGCACGCGTTTGCCAGATTCTTTGAACGCGATATTGGCGGCGGCGATGCAGTTCTTAATGCACAGAAGATCCTGCTGGGTTTCGATGAGAATCGCATCCACCCCGCCCGCCATCAGGCCGCGCATCTGCTCGACATAGGAATCGAGCATGGTATCCCAGTCGGTCATGCCAAGGGTGACAATCTTCGTTCCCGGGCCGACCGAACCGACGACGTAGCGAGGACGATCGGGCGTCTCAAACTTGTCGCAGGCGCGCCGAGCAAGCTCGGCGGCTAAACGGTTGTTTTCGAAGACCCGGTCCGCCATCCCTGCTTCCGCCATCACGATTTTGTTCGCGCCAAAGGTGTTGGTCTCCACCGCGTCGCAGCCGACCTCCAGAAACGCCTCGTGAATTTCCTGGATGACATCAGGACGCGAGAAGTTAAGAACCTCGGAGATATTCTCCTGGTTCAGCCAGTCGCGATGCAGATCCAGCGTGCGGGTTTGCAGGTTCGAACCCATCGCGCCGTCGATCACAACGACTCGCTCAGACACAAGCTGTAAAAACGGCTTTCGCAAGGTAGTCACTTTCCTTTTCTCGCGAGCGATGCAAGCAGTCCATCATCCATCGCTCTATCGGGATGAAGCGATGTATTGTTCCTGCTTTTGTTCGTTGAGTCAAGAGGAAGGACGAACGCCAAGGAGCCAAGACGCCAAGATAAATGCTTGTTGAAGCAGATTTTACAGTTCTTGGCTCCTTGGTTTCTTGGCGTTGGTTTTGGATTTATCGGACGTGGCAACCTCTGCTACGCAACATCCCCAGCCTCAAAAACTCCGCCGCGACAGAAGCACCCAGCCTTCGCCGTGGGATTTTCCTGTGTAGTTCGCATCGATCATCGTCGCGAGTTGCGGGGCATATTCTGTGAGACTGCGATAGCCGTATTCGCTTAAATCGCACTTGGCGATCAGGACATATTCCGGCGGATTCCTGGTGAACGCCGCGCCAATCTTGTCCTCGCCGAACATCAGAACTTCGGGAGGCATGATGACGATGAATCCTGTGCTGTTCTCCCGCCTGCCAAGGTAGTTCAACATGGCCCCCTGCGGAACCACGGCGATACTGGCGTTGCTGGGGAGCGATTGCACGGCCTCAAACATGTCCAGCGAACTGTTTCGTTCGGGCGCTATCAAGAACCGATCCGCGCCAGT
>Ga0105047_10016874_pt1 | contig 11422 bp, 13 predicted proteins | sample MAT04_FD_78384 | JGI IMG/M metagenome (GOLD analysis project Ga0105047, IMG submission 78384) | Freshwater microbial communities from Lake Fryxell liftoff mats and glacier meltwater in Antarctica - MAT-04 (megahit assembly) | ecosystem: Environmental > Aquatic > Freshwater > Ice > Liftoff... | reverse complement strand
TTACCCCGCAGAGAATAGGTAAGAGTGTTTGCTTCATAACAAAGACTGGCAGAGCATTGTTGAGAAATCGGGATCAGACGAGCACAATCTGTTGAAACATCTTCCTTGCCTGACTGGCGGAAACGGGCTAAATTCATCCTCTTTTTCCGCACTGTTAGCTCAGTGGTAGAGCATCGCCTTCACACGGCGGGGGTCGTAGGTTCAAACCCTACACAGTGCATGATCTCCCAAAGATCAGTATCCCTAAGCAACGAGATCTTCAGTCACCGCTCTTAGGCTTCCCGGGCTTCGCCCGGCACTCTTTTGGCCCTGCGAATGAATTCGCCGCTCCGTATAGGCCGCACCCCACTCACTCAAATTGAAAATTGTCGGGTGGCATGACAGGTATTCTCATTCTTAAAAATTACCAGCCGGCGCACGGCCCCACTGGGGAGCGGCGAATTCATTCGCCGTTCTTAGGCTTTACAAGTCACCGTGCATCAAGCGGAGTGATATCTCTCACGAATAAACGGCAACGATGAACTTCCCTTCGCACTTTTGTCAGGATAGACTTCCTGCACTATGAGCGAAGAGCCCTCTTCCAAACCCGAACCAGCCAATCTCCAAATTGACCTGACCCTCAGCTTTCAACCATCCTGGGTGAAGGAAACTTCCGGCACGGAGAAGCTGGCCCGCATGGCGGAAAAGTTCAAGGATGCGCCCGAGCGTCCGGGTCAGCGCCGTGACGACCGGCCGCGTTCCGACCGTCGTCCTCCCCGCACTGGCGACCGCGCTGGAGGTGGCGGAGATCGCCGGGATAAAAAACGTGATGGCCGGCGGGACGATCCCCGGGGTCCCCGACGTGAGGCTCCTCGGCCTGAGCCGTTGCTGACAGGCTGGGACGTTCGTATTCTTGCCGACCCGCGGGGAATCGACGGGCTTGCGCGTCAGATCAAAGCCACCGCAGTCGCTTACCCCCTCTTCGATTTGGCTCAGTTGATCCTTGAAAAGCCGGAGCGATATTTGGTCGAGCTTCAGCGGAAGGATGGGGTGCCACTTTTCCAGCTCACCACGGATAGATCGGTATGGCCCAACGAACGTGCGGCGGTGGCCCATGCGGTGAGCCGTCATTTAGAAACCTTCTATCGCCGCGACCGGGTCACCATCGAGGCACCCAAAGGGTCTTATGCCTGTGTGGCGGTTTGTGGGATGACGGATACCCTCCTCGGCCCTCCCAACTACCATGACTACCAGGACCGGCTGCGCAAACTTCACGCCGAGCGGTTTTCCTCCATGCCTTTTGAGGCTTACAAAAGCCGGGTGCGCATGGTTCGTGATGAAGAAATGATCCAGAAATGGAAAGACGAGCGAAGTGTGAAGGACGAGTTTTATCCGCTGGAATTTGCTGAGGGAAGTGAGCCAGTCAAATTGGCTGCCTTGGCGGATGTGGAGCAACATTTTCGCGAACACCATGCGGCCACGGTTATTGTGGCGGCCGGTGACAAAATCGAGGTGCCCGGTCATGTGCTTTTGAACGCGTCTTTTGCAGGGGCACAGATTCTGACTCGTCGCGCGGTGGAAGATCTCCGCCGGTTTCCTCTTCCTCTGGCCCACATTTTGGGACAAGCGCTTTCTTCGCAGGGGCTGCAAATCTTCAAGGCCCACGATAATATCACCTACGTTTCCATCGCAAGGCCCCGCTACCTTGACCGCGTGACCACGCCAGTCTCGGAGGGCCTCAGCAGCATCCTCAGTTATTTGGAGGAAAATCTCAAAACCCCACGCGACGAGCGCCGAAAAGCGATCATTGCGCTGCGTCCGCTGCCTCCCGGAGGGGAATCCGAACGCGAAGCCTCGGTTGCAAAAGATCTCTCATGGCTTCTCCATGAGGGCTATATCATCGACTACGCGCGGCGAGGCTTGGAGGCTGCCAAGCGCCAAAAGTCCCGACAGGAACAAGCCCAATAATTTTTAGTGAGGAGGCCAAGTTAAATCCCATAAACTTGCTCGCAGGGCTTTAAGAATCAGGACAAGCTCAAAATCACTCAAAATCCTTCTGCCGATTTCAACATTGGTAATTGTGTCCTCGCCAACATCCCAGCCCAAACGCTGAAGCCTGGCCACAAGCATTTGAATCGTGATTTTCTTTTCGCTGCGAAGCGCAGCGAGTTCCTCTCCGTAGGTATTGAAAATGAGTTACTCGATCTGTCGATCTCTCTCAATTTATGGATTTCTGTTTGGGATTAGCTTGCTGGCTTGCCAAGCTGACACAATGTTTCATGATGCTTTGGGAAGGTTAATTGGCGCAATTCAAGGGAATGGGCTGATTTGCGATTATGAACACGACGACGAGGGCAATCTGGCTTCTGCGGCATTTTTCCTGGACGGACACGACAGACATGGGAGGGGCGGGGAATGGGATTGCGGATTGGTGGGAACACTACTTTTTTTGATGTGCGGGATATTGATCCGCAGGGCCGTGATGATGATGGCATTCCTTTTCTTCTCAAATTTGCGCTGGGGCTGGAGCCCGGGGAGGATTCCTCGTTTGGGCTGCCTTCGTTAAAACTGGGAGCAGATTTCGACCAGACTCTTGATGCAGACTTGCGGAGGGAATTGCGGATTTATCAAGCGCGGCGATTGCTCTGTGAGAATTTGACCCGCCACGGCTTCATCGCCGGCGGAGGCTGAGAATTTAAAGAATCTGAGAGAAGTTACACGCAAGCTCGTTTCAGCTATCGATATCCATTCTATGCGGTAAGCATCTTATGCAAACCAAAAAGAACATGAAAACATTGAAATCACTATTCACCTCCACAGTAGCAGTTCTCGCCATCTCATCAGCAGCTTTCGCTGAGCCTGCTGGAAAAGGCGGAACGGAACTGACAACCAAAGACCAATTCACGGAACTCAAAGCCGGCGACAAGGTCACCTTGGTATGCAAAATGCACGGCACCCAAAAGGAAATGACCATCAAAGATCCAAAAATGGCCATGGAACTCTGCGAAGAGAACACCAAGGCTCATTGTGACACCTGCAAAAAGGACTACAAAGTCATTTGGACGAACCCCTCGGGTAAAACTGGTGGCCCGAATACGACGATGACTATCGTTGATGAAAACGGCAAGCCCTGCATGATGTACACCAAGGCAATGTAAAACCCCTCGACGTGATCCGACCAACCGCCCCGCGAGCTTCAATTTCGGGGGCGGTGTGGTTTCAACAGAAAATTGAGGGAATCTTCTAAACTCTTGGTTGCATCCAACCCGTACACAACACCATGAAAAACATTGCCATTACCCTGCTTGCGCTCCTCAGCATGATCACCGCTTCCCAAGCCCAAGACCACACGGCCTTGAATAAGGTGCTGGAACAGTATGTCAAAATTCAGGCTGCGCTCGCGGCTGATTCCCTGGAAGGCATCCCCGAGGCTGCGGCGGCTATTGCCGCCGCATCTAAAGAAAACGCCGGGGCACTCCCGGAAGCCACCGTGTCACAGGCCGAAGCCGTCGCCAAAGCGACCGACATCAAAGCCGCCCGCACTGCGTTCAAGCCGTTGAGCACCACGCTGATCGCAGCGGCGAATGCCCAAAAATCAAAAATCGGCCGCTATTTTGAAGCGTTTTGCCCAATGGCCGATGCCGCATGGATTCAGGCCGACAAGAAAGTCGCAAACCCCTACTACGGCACCAGCATGCTCACCTGCGGCGAGATCCGCAAGGAGTTGTAATGTATTCGTGAGATGGATACGGCTAAGGAGCGCCCATGGTGCGATACAAGGTCAACAAAGGATTCAATGGAATGAAAACATCACTAACCAAAGACCCCATGTGCGGCATGATCACCGAGCCAAAAACCGCCCTCCACGCTGAACGCAATGGAGAGACGTTCTACTTCTACAGTGAGCAGTGGAAGGAGAAATCCCTGTCTGCTCCGGCCGATGCCAAGTCCGAGGGCAAATCCGTCGGATGCTGCTGCGACTGATATTCGCGAAACATGCCTTCATAATGAGACAGAGACACCTTTCCCCCACTCTCGGATCCCCTCAATGGCACCCGCAAGCTCCCCACCCAAAAAGCAAATCCCCAGTAATCATCGTTAACAAGCCAGAGCCCATGTTCCAGTTTTCTATCGCTGTGAGATTTGAGAGCTCCGACGCTCTGGAAACACCCCAGCCACGGATTTCGAAACCTGCCCTCGGATTCCTTGGCTTGATCGTGCGGACGCTTTTGGTCACGGCAATTTCTGCAGCGAGCCTCTTGATAGAATCCGCTGACGCACAAGCTGAACTCATGACCGCCATACAAAACCCATGGTCAAAAGTTATCTTTCTCGATGTGGATGAGACCCTGCTTGATCTCGAGCCCTTGAAGGAGAGCGTCACGAAGGCGCTCGACTGCGGAGAAGGCATGGTTGGACTTTGATTTTCCATGATGCTTCATCACTCTTTGGTCGATACTTTTACCGGAAAATACCACGATTTTTTGGAGATTCGGGTCGCAACCCTATAAATGTTGGCAGAGAGCAACGGGATCGAGCTGAGCAAAAAGGATGAGGAGAGCGCAATCATTCCGGTCATTCGAAACCTGCCTCCTCGCCCCGATGTCAGTGAGGGGCTGAGGAGCCTCAAGGCGCATGGATTCCTTCCTGTCAGTCTGACAAATTCGTCGAACGCGGGCCTTCTGGAAATCGTCCATCGCCACCTGACCGTTGAGGGCACCCACAAGTTCAATCCGGATCTGGGCGTTTATCGGTGGGCACTTCAGCAGGACTCCATGATGCCGAGCTTCGAGAGTTCCCGGCCATATCCGGAGTTCTTGATGCCGCCAAAAGGTAGTTCGGCTTGCGAGTTTGTGGGCTGGTTGACAAACATCATGCCAGTGTCAACGGATTCCGCGACGGCCCGGGCGCGCTTTGGATCGCTGGTAAAAACGGAGCCTCCCAGCCCATAGGACGAATCATTCGCCAATCTGATGGCTTCGTCCTCGTCCTTTACCACATAGACCGTCGCGACTGGTCCAAAGAGCTCTTGGTCGTAACTCGGCATCGCGGGAGTGACATCGGTGAGGATGGTGGGATTGAAGTATGCTAGGTCACCAAGGCAAACGTCATCGCTAAAAATGGCGTCGATCGAGTCTAGCATTTGCCGCGCTCTAGTCCGACAGTTATACGTTGTGATACAGGAAACAACCATATCAACAGGGCTTCAGTAGATTTAAAAAGTAACGTTTTACAAATGCCTCTCAGAGCGGAATTTTCACCCCGGGTTCGGGGATGATCACCTCGGTTTCCGGGAGGTCGCGGTGGAGGCGGAGATGAAACCAGTCAATGGCAGGTCGGTCGCCATGAACCAAAATGATTTTTTTGGGTTTGAGGGCAATGGCGTAGTTCAAGAGGCTATCGCGGGTGGCGTGGGCACTGAAATTAAATTCCTTCACCTCGCACTCGAGGGGAATCGCGGGCAGCTTGGAATCGAGTTGGACCGGGTCCCCGCGCTTGGCAGCGCGGAGTTTTCCCGAGGGGGAGTCAGGATCGGAATATCCCACAAAAAAGAGGCTCTGTTTGGGGTCCCCAAGGATTTTTCTCGCAAAGATATTCGAGAGAGTATTTTCCGTCATCATCCCACTCGAAATCGCAAAGATGCATTTTTTCCGAGCTGGCATGGTCACCACCTCATTGCCGGAGAGAACGTAGGGAGCCATCTCCTGAAGAAGCTGAAGTTCGGGGTATTGGCGCTGCGGATCCTCGCAATAGGCATCGTAGATCGTGGTCAGTTTAGTGCTGAGGCCTCCAATGTAAATCGGCACGGAAGCCAACTGACCCGAAAGTCGCATTCGCCACAACATGGCAAGGAGTTCCTGGGTTTTTCCCAAAGCAAAAACAGGGATCGTGACACTTCCGCCGCGGTCAAATGCCTCATTGATAGATTCCGCAAGACGCTCCTCCTCCTTGGCTCGTGTGTATCCCGGAGGCGTTGGCGAGTCCCCTCGGGTTGTTTCGATGATGAGGACATCCACGCCGCTCTCAGGAAAGTCGGCCCCTTTGATGAGGGTCTGATTTTCAAAATTGACGTCGCCGGTGTAAAAAATGGTTTTCCCTTCCAATTGGATCTTCACCCCGGCCGCGCCCAGAATGTGCCCTGCAGGATAGAATTCAAAAACAGCATCGTCATCTTCCGAAGCCCGATCGCCCTTGAGGTCATAGGTCGTCCGGTATTTGCACGGTTGCCAAGCTTCGCGGGAGAGTTCCACGCCCCGGTGGGTAAAAAGCGGATAACTTTGGATGTTGTGTTCCTCTTTCTGGCGCAGCATCACATTGACCGAATTGTGGAGCATCACATCCGAGATCTTGGCGGTGGCCGCTGTCATAAAAACCCGGGCATTGCGCTCACGGCGTGTCAGGATCGGCAGGGCTCCCACATGATCCTGATGCGAGTGGGTCACAATCACCGCTTGGGCGCTGCCCTCTGCGAAGGCTCCAAAATCTGGTGCGGAGGTCAGCCCCTCGCGCTTCGGATGCGAACCAGCATCAAGAATCACATGTCTTCCTTTGGAGCGCAGAAGGTAAGAGTTTGCTCCGATTTCCACGCCTCGCGCCATGCTCACAAATTCCATATCTCCTTTTATGCCTGCAAAATCGCTCATGGCACGCACTTTCCTTCGCAACTTTCATGCGACGCAGGGGTTTCCGTGGTATGGCTGTCGAATCGACTGAGCAAGACTGGACGCGGGGTCATGCTGCCCACTTGCTTGCGCGGGCTGGTTTTGGAGGTAGCCCCTCAGAGATTGATGCGGCCCACCAGGCAGGTGCCACTCGCACCGTGGACCGGCTTCTCGATATCCAAGAGGACGACGATTTATTTCCCTCTCTGGAGTCTTTTTCCAACAAAGAAGAACACATTGCCCTCTTTATGAGTATCAGGGATTCCAAAGATGACCCTGCCGCCAATATGATGGCAAAAAAGCAGGCGCGGGAGGCCGAGCAGAAAGCGCTCTTTGATTTGAGAGCCTGGTGGCTTCAGCGCATGCGCTATTCCACGAACCCGACACGCGAAAAAATGGTGCTCTTCTGGCATGGACACTTTGCAACCAGCTTCATGAAAGTTCGTAATCCCCGCTTCCTCTGGCGTCAGAATGAACTCTTCCGCATCCATGCCCTTGGCAGCTTCCGTGACCTCGCCTGTGAGATTCCCCGGGACCCTGCCATGATGCGCTACCTCGACATCGCGGGAAGTTCAAATACCAAACCCAATGAAAATTTTGCGCGGGAGCTCATGGAGCTTTTTCTATTGGGCGAGGGGCAATACTCCGAAGAAGACATTCGGGAAGCGGCACGGGCTTTCACAGGATACCGGATTAATCCTATGACGCAGGATGTGGCCTATCAGGCCCGGCGGGCGGACACCGGAGACAAATCTGTGTTTGGCAAAACCGGAGCCTTTGATGCGGAGGGGCTCGTCAATCTTCTTTTGGATCAACCGGAATGCGCGGCCTTCCTTGTCAACAAACTGTGGGCATTTTTTGCTGGCGGGAGCCCGCCACCTGCCACTGGGAAGGCGCTCACAGACACCTTTCGGAGTTCCAACTACCAAACCCGCGCGGTGCTTCGCTCCATGTTTTTGTCCCCCGATTTTTATGCGCCTGCCGTGATCCGTTCTCAAATCAAAAGCCCAATTGAGTGGTTGGTCGGGACATCCAAGAGCTTGGAAACCGCGCTATCAGGCACCCGTGCCCAACAAAATGTCCTCCGGGATCTCGGGCAATCGCTTTTTGATCCGCCTAACGTGAAAGGCTGGGAGGGAGGTCGCGCATGGATCAGCGGCTCGACCTTTCTCGCCCGCTGCAACCTTGCCGGCACCCTGTTTCTCTCGTCATCGGACGAACCCGGCGCAGCCAATCTCAACAAACTTTTCCCTGCGGAGATCCGAAAGAACCCGGAATCTTTGTTGGAATCCTCAGCCATCCGCCTCTTCTATCAGCCCCCCTCCGGCACGGAAAAGGATCGCTGGCTGGCGTTCCTCCATCCTAAAGATTTTCCTGCCACCAATGAGACCATTGCCGACCTGCTCCGCGTGATGATGAGTTCCCCTAACTTCCAACTGACATGAATGCAACCTTCCAAACCCGCCGTCATTTTTTACGAACATCATTTCTAGGAGGCGCTGCGGCCTGGACGGTGCCCGTTTTCCTCGAACGCACCTTTTTTGCGCTGGATGCCGCCGCCGCTGAAGCCAGCATCCAAACGGCCACTGGCCGCGATCACCCGATCCTCGTTGTGGTCCAGATGGCTGGGGGAAATGACGGACTCAACACCGTGATTCCGTTTTCCAATGATGCCTATTACGCCGCTCGTCCACGCCTCGCGGTCCCGGCTTCCAGCCTCCTCAAACTCGATGATCACACGGGTTTGCATCCCAGCCTTGCGGGGCTGAAATCGCTTTATGATGATGGGCTTGCCGCGATTGTTCAGGGTGTTGGTTATCCCAACCCCAACCGCTCGCATTTCCGATCAACCGACATCTGGCAAACCGCCACAGACGCCGACAAGGTTTCTCATCATGGCTGGATCGGAAAATATTTTGACGCGTGCTGTGCGGGAGAAGATCCGACCGTTGGTGTCGCGATTGGCAAGCAAGAACCGCTTGCCTTTGCGGCGGCGACTCCGAAAGGCATTGCCTTTAACCAGCCCAACCAATTCCGTTATCAAGTCGCCGGGTCCGCTGATCCCCAGGGCGTGGAGGATTCCTTCCGGGACATGGGGGAGCAAAATAATGACGAGAATATGTCGGGAGCGTCCATTGGCACGTTGGCGGGGGCGCAGGCCTCCGGAGATGAGGCGGACTTCTTGCGCAAAACCGCATTGGACGCCCAAATGAGTTCGGACAAAGTTCGTGAGGTCACCGCCAAGTTTCAAGTCTCGAACCCGTTCCCGAAGTCACAGCTTGGCAATGGTCTTGAACTCGTCGCAAGGTTGATTGCCGGAAGCATGCCCACGCGCGTGTATTATGTTTCCCAAGGTGGATACGATACACACAGCAACCAAAAAGGCACCCACGAGCGTCTTCTCAAGGATTTGGATGGTGCCCTCTCTGCGTTCCTTGCGGAAATGAAATCCATGGGAACCCTCGACCGGGTTGTTGTGATGACCTTTAGCGAGTTTGGCCGCCGGGTTGCAGAAAACGCCAGCGGCGGCACCGACCATGGGGCGGCAGCGCCTCTCTTTGTCCTCGGGGGCAATGTTCGCGCAGGCCTGCACGGCTCCCACCCAAGCCTCACCCAACTCGAGCGCGGCGACTTGATCCACACCACGGACTTCCGCAGCGTTTATGCCACCCTGCTGGAAGATTGGCTCAAAGCCCCAAGCAACAAAATCCTCCAAAAACAGTTTTCAAAATTACCACTCCTCGGCTGAAGCCACTAGCCGCCTGCCGAAACCCGGAGAACTTCCACGCGGTCATTGGCCTGAAGCGTCACTTCCGCCCACTGCGAGCGGTGAAGCGCGATGTTGTTATGCTCAATAAGCAATGTCTGCGGGGCAGCTGAAAGTTCATCGGCCAAGTCCCCGATGGTTCCAGCGTTGGTCTGATGAGGTTTGCCGTTGAGTAGAATAACACGAGCCTTCATGCCGCCCTCAGAATGGAAGCATCCCAATCCTTCCAAACCGCCTCCAACCCCAGGGCTCTTAACCGCTCAGCAACTTCCGCCGGCGACCGATCATCCGAGATTTTGAATTGCGGCTCGGCAACATCCTCCGAGGTTTCTTGCTGACGCCCCCGCACCGACAAATGCAAATTTTGGCGTCCCTGTCCGGTGTAACCTCCCGGCTCGGTGTGACTGCCTGCGCTCATGAGCGTGACTCCCAGCGGTGCCAACACATCCCGCAAATCCGAGGGTTCGCGGGTGCTCATCACGATGCCCACATGAGGGAACGCCATTCGGAAGGCACAAATCAGTTGAATGAATTCGCGGTCCGGCAAGGAATAAGGAGGGTGGAATTCTCCAGCCGCAGGCCGCATCCGTGGCAGGCTCACCGTGAACTGCGCCTTCCAACAGGTCTTCATCAGAAAGTCCAAATGAGCCGCCAGCGCAAGGGCTTCCTGCCGCCACGGAGAAAGCCCAAAAAGCGCGCCAATGCCAATGCGACGAAACCCGGCCGCATATCCGCGCTCCGGGCAGGCCAACCGCCAGGCAAAGTTTTTTTTCGGGCCAGCGACGTGCAGGCTCGCATAGGCGGCTTCATCATACGTCTCCTGATAAACCACCAATCCCTCAGCGCCAGCGCGCACCAGCGGAAGATAATCCCCGGTCTCCATAGGGGCCACTTCAATGGCCAGGCTGGGAATAAACTCTGCCAGCCTCGTGATGCATTCTTCCAGATAACCACCTGACACAAACTTGGGGTGCTCCCCGGCCACAAGCAGGATATTCCGAAAGCCCTCCGCCGCCAGATGCCTCGCTTCGCGGAGGGTCTCCTCAATTTCCAAGGTCACTCGGGCAATGGCATTCTCCCGCGAGAACCCGCAATACACGCAGGAATTGATACACTCATTCGACAAATAAAGCGGCGCAAACAATCGCATCGTTTTGCCAAAATGACGCCGCGTGAGAGAAGCCGAATGACTTGCCATCCGCCGCAGCCCGTCATCAGAAACCGGCTCCAGCAGCCGCAAAAATTCCACCAAGCCCGCGCTTGGCTGGTTCTGAGATCGTTTCAAAGCTTCAGGAGTCATCATCACCCCGCCAATCTATCATAACTCTGCCCCCGCGAAACAAGCGACATTGTGAAATGCGGGGCTGAGTGGAAAAAAATCTTTTCCGATTCCGTGGTTGAAGAAACCGGAAATTAACCACAGAGCGCAGGCGTATTGACGCTTCTTATCAAAGAAATGGATGTGAAACCCGAAACTTAATTTGTCGCTTCCGGGTTGCAAGCCCCCCGCCCTGCGTTAACGTTCCGAATGATCTCGACCAAAATTCTCACTGCAATTCCGCTTGCCCTTTTGATGGCATCTTCTCTTTCCGCTGAGACCCTAAGTGATCAGTTGGCTGCCAAGCAGAAGGATTTTCTCAGCAAGGCTCCACCGGAAAAGGCGGCTTCTTATCAGGCTGGCATTGATGCGGTTGCCAAAAGCAGGATCTATGACCGGGCCAAGAAAGCTGGCGACAAGGCGCCGGATTTCACGCTCAAAAATGCTGTTGGCAAGGAGGTCTCGCTTTCCAGCCTGCTTGCGAAAGGTCCTGTGGTGTTGACGTGGTATCGCGGCGGGTGGTGCCCGTATTGCAATCTGACGCTTGCGGCCCTCCAGGAAAAGCTGCCGGAATTCCAGGCTTTGGGGGCAACGCTGGTTGCGCTGACCCCCGAGCTTCCGGAGTTCGCGGCCGATACAACCGAGGAGGGCAAAATCGCTTTTGAAGTCCTTTCCGATGTGGGGAACACCGTGGCA
>Ga0105047_10016872_pt1 | contig 11423 bp, 9 predicted proteins | sample MAT04_FD_78384 | JGI IMG/M metagenome (GOLD analysis project Ga0105047, IMG submission 78384) | Freshwater microbial communities from Lake Fryxell liftoff mats and glacier meltwater in Antarctica - MAT-04 (megahit assembly) | ecosystem: Environmental > Aquatic > Freshwater > Ice > Liftoff... | reverse complement strand
GGCCGCATATCCGGTGGCACCTGCTCGCCGCCGACGTTCGCCCCGATATCGCTGTGGACCGCGACAACGCCCGTCACCGCCGCGACGATACGCTCGATTCGCGCCGCTTCGCTGACCGGCACCCGCAGGCCCTTGCCAAGGATCTCGCCGAGGCGTTGGTGGACGTCGCGCGCCGTGATGCGGGTCACCTCATGGGGACCCGTTTTGTGCAGGGAGCCGCCGACGCGATGCACCTGCGGCTCGATCCGGATGACGAGCTCGCGACCGTCCGAGACGACGTGAAGGCTTGGCTCGCTCTCGCGAAACGAGAGGTGTTGGAAACCGCCATCGTCCCAGAACACACAGGGGTGGGCCGCGAGGGCAGCGAACGCCGCACCACCATCGAAGCTATAGGAGACGTTCCGATAGCCACTCGAGAAGCTGACATCTTCTTCGATGAAACGGCACACGCTCTTGTCGGCCGGCGTCATCGGCTCGTAGGAAGGACGGGTCCCGTGGAGGCGCTCGAGGGCCACTCTACGACCCTTGGTCCAATTGCCGCGCGCGTCACAGCGCTGCTCGCGGGGATGGGCGTCCAGGCCGAACCGCGCTGGATCGAGCATCCAGACAAGGCGCGTGTCGGCCGGCTTCGCTACGGGAGTGGGCGCTTTTGCGGTGGGCGTCACCTTGACGCTGGCGACCGACTTCTCCAGGCGCTGCAGCTTGCGCTCCCAAGGGGGTGCGACCGTGAACAGCCCACGCAGCGCCGTGCTCGACTCGAGCACGGCGACAAGCCATTGGAGGCCAGCCGCCGCGGCGAGGTCGCGCGAGGTCTTGCTTTGCAGTGAATCGAGCGCCTCGAGAGACTCATTGGGACAAAGTGCCAGCAGGAGTCTGACACAGACGGACATCCAGGCGCTCGCCTCGCGCGTCTGGTACGAGTAAGCGACCCTCGGCAGAAAGTGGCGCTCCAGCTCCCCGACGCGAAGGAAGTGCGCGAGCGCTTCGAGGGATAGGACACAGGCCGCGAGCACGCTACCCGGCTCATCCCCGCCGCGCACGCCCGCAACCAGCCCGTCGCGGGAGGCTCGTTTGGCGAGTCGCACGATGGTACAGACGACGACTTCGGGTCCTGCCGCCGCGCTGTCCAAGGCGCGCTCGGCGAGCTCGCTGGCCGCCGCGAAGTCACCGCTAGCGACGGCTATCCAGGCCGCGAGTGCGCTGCGCCCTGGCTCATCCGGGTGTTGCTCGAGCACGCGCCGAGCGTCGTCGAAGCGCGCGCGCAAGATGAGTTGGCGGGCGAGCTCGTGGGCGACGAACGCGGGCGGTACGTGGTTGGCGACCGCGACCTCGAGCTCGCGCAGGAGCTCGTTGCCCTGGGAAATGTCTCTGCGTGCGATGCGCAAGAGGTCGGCCAGGACCATCGCGAACACCTCGGGAGTGCCGCGGATGTGCTCGAGCGCGGCCGCGGGCAGGTCTACGAAGTAGCCCTGTCCAAAGCCATAGCGGTCATTCACGCGCGCCCAGTCGAGCGCGCCCGAGAGCGCGCCGCGGTCGCGATCGAGCAGCGCCAGATTGACCTCGCGGCGGATTCGGTCCTTGTGCCCGGCTGCAAGTGGCGCGCGCCTGCGGAGGACGTCGATGGCCCTGGCGAATCCCGCGCGCGGCAGCGACAACAGGATCGACCAGGTGAGCTCGGTCGTGCTGTGAGCGTAGCCTTCGTAGCGAATGAGCCCGCGTTTGGTCATCGCCGCGAAACACTCGTCCAGGCTCTCGTTGTTGAAGGCCCGTCCGGACGCGCGGCGAACGCCGAGCTCCGTCAAGCACGGAAGGATATGGCTCCGTGCCATACCCACGCTCGCCAGCGAGAGGAGCACCGCGAGCGCATGTTCATCCGACGACATCAACGGAAGCGAGGCGATCGTAGTGGGCGTCTTCAAAGTCTTCAAACTCAGCACCTGAGAGAGTCGGGCGGCGTCGCTGTCCGCGCGCCGCGTGATACGATGCTCGGCCTGGATCAGGCCGGCGGCGGCGAGCATCGCGCGATTCGGGCCGCTGAGGAACACCTGCTTTTGGAGCGGACGTCGGCGGCTCTGGCTTAAACAGGCCGCTTGACGAGTGGGCTCTTATGGCCGTCATCGAAGACGACTTCGGCCTCGGGCCAGCGCACGGCGGCGAGGTGCGTCGCGAAGGGATCGATCTTGCGGGCACGCTCGCGGTAGCGACCGCCCACCGAGAAGTCGACGCAGTAGACGTTGTCGCGGGCGCCTTGCCAGGCGTCATAGCGCGCGCCGTCGAACATGTCGGGCTTGCCATCGCTGACGCTTGCTGGTTTGGGGTCGTCACTGCGCGTGTCGCCGACCAGGCGCCAGTAGTGGCCGATGATGACCGGCACGTCGTCCTCATACTCGTTCCACCAACGCACGCGGTCGCACATGCGCCACTTGCCGCCCGCCCAGAACGGTGTGTCGGTCACCCGTTCGATGCCCGACGTGATGATGCGCAGGGGGTTGCTCATCTGGAAGTGCTCGTCCTTGCGGCCGACATGGCGCAAGAGCGGCACCGGCCGGTGCTTGTCGAAGAGTGCCTCCAGATGGGCGGCCCGCTCGGCCTCGGCCAGGGCGCCGAGTCCCTGCGCCTCGAAGTCGGCGCGCGACCGCTTCACGTAGGCGTTGAAGACCTCGAGCGACGTCTGGTCGCCAGCCTCCCTCAGGGCGGCGATCGACGGCGTGTGCCAGGCGGCGTGCGTCACGCGCAGGTCGTCGCGCTCGAGCGCGAGTGGCAGCGTCAGGAAAAACGCCGCCCACTCCTGCCGCTTGGCCACGGGTGCCGGGCGGCTGGCCGCGAAGTCGCCGCGCTGCTCGCTATGGTCGGGGTCGATGAACCAGCGATTGCCCTCCTTCGAGGCGTTGCGCAGGAGGTTCAGCTCGTGGTTGCCGAGCACACACTGCGCCAGGCCCCGCGAGACGAGACGCTGCACCCGCTCGATGACGGCCGGGCTGTCGGGGCCGCGGTCGCAGAGGTCACCCAGGAACACCAGCCGGCGCCCGTCGGGATGGACACCATCGTCGTAGCCGAGCACGTCCGTCAGCGCGTCGAGTGCGTCGATCTCTCCATGGATGTCGCCCACGATATCGAGCGGGCCGGTGAACAGCGGAGCGATATGGCGGGCCATGGGGTCATCCTCGGTGGGGCACTCTGGTAAGGCATACGAGCAACTACCTGCGCGAGCCTCCGGCCTCTATCACGCGTTGACGTGCCCCCGCGAGTCCGCGAACGTGCCGGGCATGTCGCTGGCACTCTTCATCGTCGGGCTGGTTGCGCTCGCGCTCGCGTGGCACGTGCACCATCCGCTGCGCCGCCCTGGCGAGGCCGCGGCCGCGGTGTTCATGCTGGCCTGGCTCGGGGGCGAGCTGCCGCTGCATGCCGCGGGGCTGTTCTTGGGCGCGGGGGCGTGGCTCGTGGTCGGCGGCGCACTTGCCGCGCCGCTCGGTTGGGTGGGCCTCGCGCTATTGATCCTGGCCGGCCTCGGGCCCATTGCGTCCTGGCGGCAGGCGACGCGCGCGCGGGAGATGTTGGCGCATGCCCTGGGTGAGCCGCTAGCGGTCGACCTGTCGTTTTGGCGCTATCTGTTCCCGCTCCACTTCGCCGATCGCGAGGTCGTGCGGACGGGCAATCAGGTGCGCGCGGGCGAGCGTCTGAAGGCCGACCTGTATCGGCCGCGCACCCCGCGCGACGGGCCGCAACCGTTGCTCGTCTATGTGCACGGCGGCGGCTGGGTGCTCGGCTTCCGGCGTTGGCAGGGGCGCCTCCTCATCCGTCGCCTGGTGCGCACGGGCTGGGTGGCGGTCTCGATCCAATATCGCCTGTCGCCCTGGGCGACCTGGCCCGATCACATCATCGACGTGAAGCGCGCGCTCGCGTGGGCCCGCCGCATGGCCCCGAGCTGGGGGGCCGACCCCGGCCGCATCGCGCTGTCCGGCAACTCGGCCGGTGGCCACCTCGCTACCTTGGCGGCGCTCTCGCCCGACGTGGCCGCCTGGCAACCCGGCTTCGAGAAGGACGACACGCGCGTCCAGGCGCTCGTGTCCTGGTATGGGATCTACGACCTCGTCGCCGCGGTCGATGGCTCGTCCGACTGGCATGGCGGCATCCGCCGGCTGTGGCGGCTGCTGGTCATGAAGCGCACGCTCGGCGCGGCCGCGGACGACTATAGAGCCGCTTCGCCGGCCAGCCACTTCGGCGAGCACGCGCCGCCGGCTCTGCTCATCCACGGCTCGCTCGACACGCTGGTGCCGGTCGCGAGCGCGCGCGCGTTCGCAAAGCTCTGCGCCGAGACCCTGCCCGAGCGCGTGACCTATCTCGAGATCCCCGGCGCCGAGCATTCCTTCGACGTGTTCACATCCCGCCGCGGCGCCTACGCGGTCGAGGCCGCGGCGCGTTGGCTGACCCGCGAGCTCAGTCGCGAACGCATCGGAGACTGACGTCGATCAGAAGTTCTGGTCGCTTTTGCCGGTCGGGTTGGCAAGGCACGCCGTGAGCTTGGGCGTTGTCCTCCAACCACACTCGATGCCGTTGGGCTCGCAAAAGCCATAGTCGGAGTAGCAGTGGTCGGTCGCGCGCGCGAGGCAGATCGAGAACGGCGGCGAGGCGCCGTCGTTGGCGCAGATCTCACCGCCGCAGCCACCGATCTGGCAGCCACGTGCTACCTTGCACTCGCCCGGCGTGCCGAAGCCCGCGCCCATCTGCTTGCGGAAGCAGTCGTTGCCGTAGGTGATGCCGTCGCAGCCGCAGACCGGCTCGTACTGCTCGGTGCAGACGTCGGGCTTCTGCTCGCAGAAGCCGGTGCCATCGGCCATGCCGCAGAGCTCGGTCGGGAACTGGCAGACATAGCCCTCGGGGCAGGCGCCCGTGCGACCGCCGCAGACCTGACCCAGCGCGCTCGCCCCGAGATAGCGCACGAAGAACTGCGATGCGATCAGCGTCTTGGCCGAGCCACCGAGGCCAGTGACCGTCTTGAGCCTGCCGGCGACGATGATGTTCGTGTCGCGCATCGTCTCCCAGGCGGCGTCGATCTGGTCGTCGCTGGCGCCGGTCTTGCTGAAGTCAACGCCGGCCACGCGCAACAGCGGGCTGGCATTGCGGTTCAGGCGCACCAGCTCGGTGCCGACGCACGGCGACGTGATGCACATGATCCCGAGGTCGTGGGCGCGATAGAAGATACCGGTCGGCTTGACCTCGGTCGCGGCGCGATAGGCCTCGGTCACGGCCAGGACCGCGATCTCGGGGAACTCGGGGTAGAAGCCCTTCTTCAGCTCGCCGCGCACAACCAGGAGGTCCGAACGCGCCTCGTTCTGGAGCTGGATCGCCTCTTCACCGCTGGCGATGGCCGAGAAGTCGTACTGTGCGACGTAGCACTGCTTCTGCCAGGTGCCGTCGATGCACTTGATCTTCGCCTGGTTCATGCGACCGACGAACAGGCCACCGCAGATGGGCGACATGCAGCGACGTGTGTCGTTGGCGGTCATCTCGAAGAACGTCCAGTTGTCGTAGTCGACGCCGTCCGCCTTGCCGGCGTCGAAGGCGACGGGCTCTTCCAGCGTGTCCGTTTCGACTGATGGGCTGTCGGCGCAGGCGCCGAGCGCCAGGGCCACGAAGGCAACGAGGGAAGTTCCGATGAGGTGCGTACGCTGGGTCATGAGCGACATGTGCTGGTCTCCGTCTAGGGGCGCGCGCTCGTATCAAGAACGCAAACCCCGACGCAAGAACGATCCACCACGCTTGTCGAGAAAAGGATGACCGACCGGTCAGGTCCGGGCCAGCCAGCGCGCCGCCCGCTCGCGCACCCGCTCCGGATGACCGTGCTCGCGTTCGGCGGCGAGGTCGATCGCGTCCTGCGTCTCGGGTGCGTTCGGGAAGTGCTGGGTGAGCTGCAGCAGGATCTGGTCGACGTCGGCGCTCGAGTGCGCGCGATCGACCTTCGTGAGGAGCTCCCCCGGGGCGAACTTTCGCAGCGCTCGCAGCGCGGCGACGGTCGGCAGGCGGTTGGCGATCGACACGAGGTTCTCGCCTAGACCCGGCTCACGCGGGACGGCGCCGCGCACCCGGTCCTTGCCATCGATCGTCAGCGACAGCTCCGCGATGCGGGACTTCAGCGCCGCTGGGGCATGCCGCTCGACGAGTTCCTTATAAGGGATGATCGCAGGCTCGAGCTGGACCTCGAAGGCGACCTCGAAATGGCCGAGCGTGAGGGTGACCGGCAGGCCTTCGTAGCTGCCCGTGCCGTGCTCGGAGTCGGTCGCCTTGGCGCCATCGAGGAAGCCCGCGAGCTCGTTTTCGAGCGCGCCGCGACCCTGCTCACGGGCGGCGTTCTGCGCGCCCCGGATGAGCCCGAGCCCCAGCAGGACGGCCGCGGTGGAGATCAAGAATGCTGCGAGGACCATGGGTTGCGCTCCAAAGATTGCGACCCAGGTCTATAGCGTGGAGCGCTACGAGCGACAACAGGTTCGCGATGCGACGTGGACGCGAGGTAAACGCGAGGTAAACGCGAGGTAAACGCGAGTTAGACGCAGCGTGGATTGCGCCAGCGCGCCGCCTCGTGAGAGGCTGCACACGCCTGTTACGGAGAGACACCTCATGCATCTGGCCCGCCTCGCCCCGGCCCTCGTATTGCTTGTCACGCTCGCGCCGCTCGCGTCCCGCGCCACCGAGCCGCTGCCGCCGACCCCGAAAGAGCAGCTCTTCTACCAGAACCTCGTGGCCCTCCGGCTGAACCCGCTCGGCCTCCAGAACCAGTTCGACCTGGACTGGCGCCAGCGCCTGTACGGCCCCGGCGATTCGGTCGTGATGTCCCAGAACTACTGGTCGATCGGCGTCTCACCGCTCCTCACACCCGCGCTCATGCGTCTGGGCGTGGCCGCCAAGTTCCAGCCTCTGGCGATCCTGAAGCTCGAGGTGAAGTGGGAGTACCTCAACTACTTCGGAAACTTCGACCTCCTCCAGTCGTACAAGACGGCCAACGCGGAGTTCTCCGACACGGACATCGCCGCTGGTGGTGACGCGGGCAACAACTACCCGACCGACGGCTGGCAGCTCACCCTCGATGGCGAGGTGCGCGCCAAGGTCGGCCCCGTGATCGTGCGCAATCGCTTCAAGGCCGGCTACGTCGAGGTCGCCCTGCGAAACAACGACAAGGTCTTCTACGACCCGTTCTTCGATCTCCTGCTGCCCGGAAAGGGCTGGTTCTTCACCAACGACCTCGACCTGCTCTTCCAGCTCTCGAAACACCTGATCGTCGGCGTGCGCTACGCCTTCATGGACGTGCAATACCCCGACGACGCCTTCCTCCCGGGGGAGTCCACCGACACCAGCAGCGCGCCGACGCAGCGCCTCGGACCGCTCGTCGCGTACACGTTCAATGACGAGCCCGGCGCCTCGTTCAACAAGCCGACGATCCTGCTGCTCGTGAACTGGCACCTGCAGCATCGCTGGCGCACGGGCCAGGACGTGAGCCAGGCCTTCCCGTCCATCGTGCTTGGCTTCGCCTTCTCGGGCGATCTCATCGACTGGCGCGGCGAGAAGTAACGCGCTGGAGGTCGCGCGCGAACGCGGCGACCCGTCCCGCGGCGGTGCTGCTGATTGCTGCTGAGGGTCCCGAGTCACGGGATGACGGTGCGCGTTTCGGTCGCTGCGGGGTCGCCCGGCGCGACGGGTCCACGCTCGGTGACGGGCTCGGAGCCAGCGCGGAAGCCGCTTCCATTGGCCGCGAGCACGTCCACCCCACACGACGGCATGTTGCCCATGTTCAAGCGCACGTAGTGTAACGCGATATCCCCGCGCGGCGTTGCGCTGATGCGGTGGAGTTCGCAGCGCTCACCTGGGCGCGGGTATCCAAGGACGATCGAACGATCGACATCGCTGCCGTCGATGTTGGCGGCGATGATCGCACTCCGGCCATCGACGATTGCCGCGGTGACGAGGCGACCCTGTGCATCGACGACGAGACCGGCGGCGCGGCTCGGGCGCATGACGACGGTGCGGCGATCGAGATCGTCGACCGGCGCAATAGATTGGCACTCTGCTTGCGCCCTGCCGCCGCGAGATAGCCGACCTCGTCCGCGACCGTCTGGATCTTCAGCGTGTCGAGCACCAGCCCGAGCCGCCTGCAGATCCATCTCCGCCTCCTCGATGAGCTCGGCCGCGAACTTCTCCTTGTCCTGGTTCACCTGCTCGGGCGTGAGCCGCGCCAGCACGCCGCGCAGATTGCCCTCGAGCGTCTCGCGCGCGAGCCGCCGGATGTCCTCGTTCGACTTCCCGAGGAGCCGCTCGACCGCGTTGTCCAACCCCGGCGGGTCGCCGTCGATCTTGATATTGGCCACCCCGTGCACGTTGATCGGCACGCCGTCGGCCGTGTAGGCCCCGGACACCGACACGTCGACCGACATGTTCGTCAGGTCGAGCCGGTCCACCACCTCGAGCATCGGAATGCGCAACCCGCGCCCGCCGCGCACCGCGCGATAGCCGACACGCGCGTCTTCGCGCTTGGTCGGTCCCGAGAAGATGACGACCTCGGACGGCTGGCAGATCACCACCAGCCGCTTCACCGACAGGAGGATGATGACCAGCGCCAACACGCTATCCCCAACATCACCGCGAGCACGCTCATGGCTTCACCCCTCCCGTGCCGGCGTTCGTGGCCGACAGGATCTGCGTCACGTCGATACCGACGGTGTCCTTGATGCGCGCCAGGATCTCGGTCACCACCTGCGGGAACGACCCGACATAGCGCGCCAGCGCCTCGCCATTGCCGGCATCGATGAGCGACACATGCTCGACCGTCGGGTTCTGCGTCACGCTCGCCACGTCGGCCAGGATCTGATCGATCTGCTGCACCAGGAACACCTCGCGCGCGCGCGCCCCAGCCGTCGTCCACGCCCCGTATAGCGCCGCCAGCGCGTCGCCCTGCGCGCGCCCGAGTTCGGCCTTGATCGCCGCATCACCGGCCGCCCTCAGGGCCTGCGCCTCGCCCTCGCGCAGGGCCGGGATGACCTGCTCGGCCTCGAGCCGCAGCGCCTCGAGATCCTTTCTCACCGTCTGCAGCTTCACCTCGGCCATCGCCCGCGCCTCGCGCGCCGCGGCCAGCGTCCGCTCCTCCTCCGACCTGGCGCGCGACTCGAACTCGGCCCGCACCAGCGCGAGCTGCGCCTCCTTCTCGGCGATGGCCGCGCCCGCCCGCTCTGTCGCGACCTGCCCACGCGTCATCGCCGCCGCGATCGCCTGCTCGGCCTCGCGCGTCGCGTTGCTCTCGGCGATCTCGGCATCGCGCAGCACCTCGGCGATGCGCACGCGGCTGATCGAATCGAGGTAGCGCACCTCGTCGGTGACGTGCTGGATCTTGAACGTGTCGACCTGCAGCCCGAGCCGCCCGAGGTCGTCGGCGACCTCATTGCGCAGCGTCTCCGACAGCTTCTGCCGGTCGTGGTTGATCTCTTCGGGTGTCAATTGATTGCGCGAGCACGCCGCGCAGCGTGCCCTCGAGCGTGTCCTTGGCGACCTTCAGAATCTCGGCTGGCGACTTCCCGAGGAAGCGCTCGATGGCATGATGCACGGTCGGCTCGTCGAGCGAGATCTTCACGTTGGCAACCGCGTCGACATTCAGCGGGATATTGCCCTGCGCATAGGCGCCGCGAATGCTGATATCGATGGGCATCGTCGTGATATCCATCTTGTCGACGCGCTCGATGATCGGCCAACGGCTGGCCCGCCCACCGGCGATGTAGCGCCAGCCGACCTCGCCCCCGCCCGGCAGGCGGTGTTTCCGGCCCGAGAAGATGAGCAGCTCGTTGGGCCGGCCGACCTTCAAGAAGCTCTTCACAAAGATGATCGTGACGAAGATCGTGAGGATGATGGCGCCGCTCCAGATCCCGACTGTCTTCAACAGGTCGAGTGTCTCGGCACCGTGGGCTCTCGAAGGTGCGCGTGACGACCAGCGGGCGTCAGCGCGGCCTCATGGTGGCCGTGCACACCGCCCCCGCCATGCCCGAGATGTCCCATCAGTGCCATCGATGGTGCCATCGATGTGCCATCAATGGTGCCATCCATGGTGCCATCAATGGTGCCATCAATGGTGCCATCAATGGTGCCATCAATGGTGCCATCAATGGTACCATCCATGTCTCTTCCGTGGCCCGAGACGATCGAGAGCCCGACGAAGACGCCGCCAACGATGAGGCAGATGCGATAAGCGGCAAGCACGGCGGCATGATCTGCCGTTGCCGCCGCACGTGAAGGCGCGCCGCGGATTCCGCGCGCACCGACGAGTCTAAGGTTTTGTGCAGGCGAGCAACTGCCGCAAGGGCAGGCCCGAGGTCGCGGGCCCGCTGAGCAGCGTCGCGTCGTGCAGGCCCGGGGCAGCGCCGTCCTGATTGGGACCGTTGGCGGCGGCGATGTTCTTCCGGGTGAGCGTGAGCTCGAGCTTCACGTTGTGGCGATGGGTCCGGTCTTCGCGATCGGCGAGCGGGTTGCCGACCGTCAGGCGCACGTCGCCGCCGGTCGCGGCACCAATGATGAGGCGACCGCGGGCGAGCTCGAGCGGGTTCCAACCGATGGGGCAGGTCGCGTCGCTCGCGAACAGGACGATCCCCGGTGGCGCGGTGTCGGCCGTAGGCGCGGGCACGGCGGGCTCGAGGGCGAGGCACTGGAGCTCGGCGCGCCACGGAAACGTGGTCGCGTCGCTCGTAGACGGGGGCCCCGACAGGACGTCGATGAGCGGGTCCGAGGACGACGCGAAGTCGGCCGAGCAGCACCCGCTCGCGAGTGCCACACCGTGGCTGTCGATGGCAAATGAGCCGTTCACGACGTGGCTGTGCGTGGGGCGCGTCGCGAGCCCGGGCGAGGCCCCAAAGGTGGCGCCCGCGGTGGCACCGGCCGGCACGCCGACGAGCAGGCGTTGGGCGCCTTCGTCGCTTGCGACCCAATCCGCGCCACATCCAAAGGCCTGGTCGGCGAACACGAAGACGCCGGTCGGCGCGACGCCGAGCACGTGGTCCGAGGTCTTGCGACAGGCGAGCAGCTGTACATACGGAAGCCCGAGTGCAGTGGCCTCCGACATGCCGCTGAACGCGACCGTGCCCGGCGCCGCGAGGCCGTTGCCGCCGCCTGCGATGCCGACGAAGCGCTGGGCGCCGATGGCGACCGTGCCCGTTACGGTGTGGCTGTGCGTTGGCGACGCGCCGCTGAGGTAGGGCGTGCCGTCTTCGAAGACGCCCTTGTCGGGGCCGAGCGGTCCAACAGGCACCAACGTGCGGCCGGTCGCGGCGGCATATTGTTCCCAGCCGGTCGGGCAACGCAGCGCATCGAACCACGCGATGCTGCCTTCGGGCAGGCCGTCGCCCTCGATGCACTGGATCGCCGCGTCCGCGTCGGGCGCTTCGGGTGCCGGTCGT
>Ga0105047_10016871_pt1 | contig 11423 bp, 9 predicted proteins | sample MAT04_FD_78384 | JGI IMG/M metagenome (GOLD analysis project Ga0105047, IMG submission 78384) | Freshwater microbial communities from Lake Fryxell liftoff mats and glacier meltwater in Antarctica - MAT-04 (megahit assembly) | ecosystem: Environmental > Aquatic > Freshwater > Ice > Liftoff... | reverse complement strand
GGCGCCCCGATGGGGAGGCGCGAGGCCGAGACATACTCTGCGTATGGCGAGGCCGAGCAACGAAGCCAGCGGGGATGCATCGGCGGCCCAGCTGTTCACGAACTTCCGGGGAGCTGTACTAAGGGGCGAAGCGGCCCGCCGCGAACTGGAGCTCGAGGATCGCGGCGTCGCGATCGAGCCGCGCCGACAGCACTGCCGTCTCCGCGTCGCGCTCCGCGTCCTCCGCTTCCGGGAGGTCGAGCGGGCGCGCCGAGCCCGCGCTCGCCTGGGTGCGGACCAGGCTCGTGCGCTCCACCGACAGCGCCCGCAGAGCCTCGGCGCGCTCCACCGAGAGTGAGGCGGCCTCGAGCTTGAGCTGCGCGCGGCGGACGTCCTGCGCGACGCCGCGCTCCAGGCGCTCGAGGGCGGCGCGGGCCACGCGCTCATTCGAGTCGGCCTCCTTCAGATCGGCGTAGCGCAGGCCGCCGTCGTACATGAGCCAGTTGGCGTTGAAGCCGACCGACCACTCCTCGTTCTGGCCCGAGAGGCCCGAGACGTTGGAGTACCGGAACGCGCCGAAAAGGCCGATCGTCGGCGCGAACTTCCACCACGCGTCGGTGCGCCCGCGCTCGGCCACCGTCAGCGCGACCTTGGCCACCTGCACGTCCTCGCGGACCGCCTGGGCGATCTGGATGAGCGCGGCGGTGGTCTCGGGCGGCGGCACCAGCGCCGGGGGCCGCACCAGCGCAACCGGCGGCTCGTCGTCGCCGATGGCGAAGGCCAGCACCAGCCGCGCCTGCACCGCGACGTTCTCCGCGCGGCGCACGTCCAGCCGCGCCTGCTTGGCGCCGAGCCGTTCGACCTCGAGGATCTTCGGCGCCTGCTCGCCGACCTTGGCCTTGTCCTCGGCCAGCGCGACCCGGGCGTCGGCCCGCGACACGGCGCGGCGAGCCAGCTCGATCGCGTCCTCCGCCGCGATGGCACCCAGAAACGCGCGCGCCACCGTGAGCAGCAGCCGCGCCTCGTCCGACCGCTGGCGGTGCGACTCGAGCACGACGCCATCCTCGGCGTTGGCGAGCAGCGGCAGCGCGCGGCCGTTCAAGATGTTCCAGGTCACCTGCGCGCGGAAGAGCGCGGTGTCACCGGCGGCGAAGTCGAAGGTGCGTGACGGCGCGGTGCGGATGCGCGCGATCTCCGCCTGGAAGGCCGAGAAGCAGGCCTGCGCGTCGAACATCCCGTTCGGGTCCGCGGCGCAGGCCCCGAGGTTGTCGAGCGAGAGGATGGGCGGCACGCTGAACGGCTCGGGCGTCGGCGCGCTGTGCGTGTACGAGAAGTTGGAAGAGAGGTTGGGCTTCAGGAGCGCCCAAGCCCGGTCGACCTGGAGCTCGGCGACGACGATCCGCTCCGCCGCGGTGAGGAGCTCGGTCGAGCGGGCGCGGGCACGGGCGTACGCGTCATCCAGCGTCATCGCGGTGGTGGAAGTGCTCGATCCGAAGGCGGCACAGGGGGCGAACCCGAGTGCCAGGAGGCTCAGGCAGCATCGGATGAATGGCGGACCCGGCGAGGACATTCGGGTGGGGGCTGCTCGGCGGTCGCGTACGGTTTGGCGGGAATCCTAAACGAAAACACCGAGTTATAAGGATATGCCCCGGGTGCCGCGGACCATATCGGCATCAAGATCGCGAGTCAAGGGAGGCGGTTCGATTTGCTTTACATCACGCTCCTCGCGGGCGTAGGCTTTCGGCCGCGTTTGATGGGCTGGCCCTCGCTCGTGCTCAGTGGAAGTACGAACGAGGCCAGACGAAATGGCGTCGAAGCAGACCCGAACTTCTTTTCGAGGATTGGGATACGGACACGAGCCGACGGGGCGAAGGAAACACTTCGCGTCGGCGGCTCGGGAGGCTTTTGAATGCTGCAGCAGTTCAACATCGGCGATAAGGCGGTTTACCCGGCGCATGGCGTCGGAGAAGTGACCGGTATCGAGGCTCGTGACGTCGGCGGTGAGAAGAAGATCTTCTACATCCTGCGGATCCTCGACAATGGCATGAAGGTCATGATTCCGACCGCGGCCACGGGGGTCAGCGCCCTGCGTGAGATCATGAAGCCGCAAGAGGTCGAAGCCGTCTTCGGCGTGCTCCGCGAGAAGGAGATCTCGGTCGAGACCACGACCTGGAATCGTCGCTATCGCGAGTACATGGAGAAGATCAAATCGGGTCAGCCGAAGCAGATCGCAGAGGTGCTGCGGGACTTGTACCTGCTCAAGAACGACAAGGACCTGTCGTTCGGTGAGCGCAAGATGCTCGACACGGCGAAGTCGCTCCTGGTGAAGGAGCTGTCGATCGCCCAGGGTCTGGACGAAGACCAGATCGAGGCCAAGTTCAGCGATATCTTCCACGCCTGAAAAGCGCGGATTTCATTGGAAAACGGGCGCCCCACGAAGGCGCCCGTTTTCGTTTAACCGAGCATCTTGCCGTCGCTCTCCAGCGGATCGATCTCGGCGTTGATGATCGTCGTCGGCGGCAGCCCTTCGAGCTTCGCGCCCACCAGGTTGATGCGGGGGTCCATGCCGTCGGCCGTCGTGCGGAAGTACTTCTCGCTGAACCACGACATCATCGCCTTGTTGAGCGGCTTCGCATCGGCGTGCTTTTGGTAAGACGGCGAGTCGGTCTTGCCGCTGGCGATCGGGTACACCAGCAACAGGTGCTTCGGGAGCGCCATCTTGGCGTCGCGCGCCGCGATCGCGGTGGCCGCCGCGAGGTTGCCGCCCGCGCTCTCGCCCGCGAACACGATGCGCTTCGCGTCGCCCTTGATCGACGCCGCGTTCTTCAGCAGCCAGGTGTACGCCGCGAGCGCGTCGTCGTGCGCGGCGGGGAACTTGTTCTCCGGCGCCTTTCGGTACTCGGGTGAGATGACGACCGCGCCCACGCCGTTGGCGAGCGCGCGCGGCGTCGCGTCGTAGGTGTCGTTGGTGGCGATGACGAAGCCGCCGCCGTGGAAGTAGAGGACGACGGGGTAGGGCGCCTTGCCCTTCGAGGGCCAGTAGATTCGCACCGGGAGGTCGCCGCCGGGTCCCTTGATCTTGCGCTCCTCGACCTTCGCGACGGGCTCCGGATCGGTCGGCTTGTTCTGCTGGGTGAGCAGCGCCTTCACCGCGTCGGCGGGCGTCGGCTGCTTCCTGGCCTCCTCCGCGCTCAGCGTCTCGATCGGCTGACCGCCGAGCGCTGCGAGCTGATCGAGGACCGCCTTCATATCGGCGTCGGCGCCCGCGAGCGGGTCCTTCGGCGGGGGCGGCGCGGGCGGCGGTAGGGCTGGGGGCGGAGCCGGCGCTTCCGCGGGCGCGGCGGCCTTCTGCGGCTGGGTGGTCTCGGGGGTGGTGCACGCAAAGAACAGCGCGGTGACCGCGCTGGATAGGAGCAGGTTCGGTTTCATCGCGGCGGCGGCGTTGTGCACGATTAATACCAGCGATCCTCACGGGGAACGCGCGCGGGGGCTGAGACAAATCGAGACCAATGGCGCGATCAGGCGCGGAGCGTCTCGCGCAAGCGCCAGCCGATGCGCGTGGCCATCGCCATGATCGGGAGCTGGCTGTTCACGCCGATGCTGGTCGGGAAGATCGATCCGTCGGCCACCGTGAGCCCCGCCAGATCGAACGCGCAGCCGTAGCTGTTAACCACGCCGGAGTCGCGATCCTTGCCGATGCGGCAGGTGCCTAGCGGGTGGAAGGTCACGCACTCCATGCGGCGCGCCGACAGCGAGTCGACCAGGTGCGTGTTCGCTTCGGCCATCGAGCGGATCGGCGGCATGCCGAAGAACGGCGGGTAGACCTCGCGCGCGCCGGCGGCGAGGAAGATCTCGACCAGGATCTTGGCGCCCTTGATCAGCGCGACCTTGTTGCGCGGCGAGAGGCGGTAGGTGAGCAGCGGCTCGCGGCCGGGGATGCGGTGCACGCGTCCGCCGTCGTCGTCGTGCACCAGGCACCCGAAGATGCCGAGGTGGCTCATGTGCTGGATGCGATCGGCGAACTCGCGGCCCACGCCCGGCATGCCCGCGGCGAGCACGCTCGGCGGCACGAACAGCGCGTTGAACGTCAGGCCGTCCTTCTCGAACGCGTCGATGTACGCGCTCTGCAGCGCGCCTTGCCAGCCCATCACCGGATCTTCGAAGCGGCCGACCATGCGAAAGCCGGGGTGCAGCGTGAGGTGGCGGCCGACGCCCGCGGTGCGCAGGCCCGATCGCATCAGCAACAGCGGCGTGTGCAGCGACCCCGCCGCGATCACCACGTGATCGGCGATCACGCGCACGCGGCCCTTCTTCGGCTGGCCCTTGGCGGTCTTCTCGCCGAGCAGGCGGCCTTCGACGCCCGTTGCGCGCCCACCCTTGGTGGTGACCTTCTCGACCAGCACGTCGGAGTAGAGGCGCGCGCCCGCGACGATCGCGCGCGGCAGGTAGGTCTTGTCGACGCTCTGTTTTGCGCCCTTCGGGCAGCCGAAGTTGCAGCGCGCGAGGCCCTCGCAGTGCGACGTGTTGCGGCGCAGCGGCTTGACCGGGATGCCGAGCTTGGTCGCGCCGTCGACGAAGCGGCGGATCGCCTTGCTCCGCATGTGCTCGGGCACCGTCTCGACCGATGACGCGAGCTCGGCGCTGGAGAACGCGGCGTCCATGTGCTCGGCCGAGAGATCGCCGAGCCCGCGCTCGTGGACCCAGCGATCGTGGATGTACTCGGGCACGCGAAAGCACACCCCGCCGGTGAGCAGCGACGAGCCGCCCACGCCGCGTCCCGCCATCACCGTGATGAGCGGCGAGTCGCCGAGGCCCAGCACCGCCGTGGTGCCGGCCTCGCGGCCGAGATACCGCAGCGTCTCGGTCGGCCGGTACGCCTGATAGACGTGATCGGGGATGTACGGGCCCTCCTCGAGGATGACCACGTCGAGCCCGGCCTCCGCGAGGATCGCCGCCATCACCGCGCCGCCGGTGCCCGATCCGACCACCGCCACCTGCGCGCGGACCTCGAGATCGCCCTCGATCGAGCGCCCGGTCTGCACCGCCAGCAGCGTCATGCGCGCGACCCGTATCCGAGCTCGGCCACCACGTCGGGGTGCTCGTAGTAGACGAGCCCCAGCGCCGCCTTGGGGGCCGCCAGGATGACCGCCACACTCGAGGACTCGAGCCGCTCGAGGAAGCGCTCGCGCTTCTCGATGCCCAGGCGCGAGAAGCGGCCGAAGATCCCGAAGAAGAAGGGCAGCCACTCGAGCGCGAGGAGGAGACCGATGAACCCCCAGCGGGTCTTCGGTCCGGCGTGACCCAGGAATTCTCCGGCGTCGTGCATCAGCCAGTCGAGGCGCGCCGGCGGGATCCCCGTCCCGGTGTCGAACAGCGCCCCCGCCAGGGCGCGGGCGGTCCGCTGGGTGGAACGAGGGAGCACCGGCCGCGGACTCTATTCGACTTTCCCGGCCTGCGCGATCGGGTGTTCCAAACATGACATGAGGGTGACAGTGGAGAGCCTCGCCTCGGCCTGATCCTCGTGCTCTGTTCGGAGGATGCGTCCCTTCGAGCTCAAGGCGGAGTTCCAGCCGGCCGGCGATCAGGTGCAGGCGATCGCGTCCCTCACCGCCGGCGTCGACCGCGGCGACAAACACCAGTTGCTGCTCGGGGCGACCGGCACGGGGAAGACGTTCACGATCGCCAACGTCATCCAGCACGCCGGCAAGCCGACGCTGATCATGGCGCACAACAAGACGCTCGCCGCGCAGCTGTACCAGGAGCTCAAGGAGCTCTTCCCCGAGAACGCGGTCGAGTACTTCGTCAGCTACTACGACTACTACCAGCCAGAGGCGTACGTGCCTTCGACCGACACGTACATCGAGAAAGACTCGCTCATCAACGAGGAGATCGATCGCATGCGCCACTCGGCGACGCGCTCGATCCTCGAGCGCAACGACGTGATCGTGGTGGCGTCGGTGAGCTGCATCTACGGCATCGGCGCGTCCGACGTGTACTCGGGCATGGTGCTCGAGGTGAAGCCGGGGATGAAGGTCGAGCGCGACACGCTGCTCCGCCAGCTGATCGAGCTGCAGTACCAGCGCAACGACATGGACTTCCACCGCGGGACGTTCCGCGTGCGCGGCGACGTGGTCGAGGTCTTCCCGGTCTACGAGGAGGAGCGGGCGCTGCGCATCGAGTGGTTCGGCGACGAGATCGAGGCCATCCGCGAGGTCGATCCGCTGCGCGGCAAGGTCGTGCGCGAGCTGCAGAAGATCCGGATGTTCCCCGCCAGCCACTACGTCACGCCGCCGGAGCGGCGCGCGATGGCACTGAAGAGCATCCGCGCCGAGCTCCTCGAGCAGCTCCAGAAGCTGCGCGGGGAGAACAGGCTGCTCGAGGCGCAGCGGCTCGAGCAGCGCACCACGTTCGATCTGGAGATGCTCGAGCAGGTCGGGATGGTGCGCGGCATCGAGAACTACTCGCGGCATCTTTCCGGCCGAAACCCCGGCGATCCGCCGCCGACGCTGATGGACTACTTCCCGAAAGACTACCTGCTGGTGATCGATGAATCGCACCAGACGCTGCCGCAAGTGGGCTCGATGTACCGCGGCGATCGATCGCGCAAAGAGACGCTGGTCGAGCATGGCTTCCGCCTGCCGAGCGCGATGGACAACCGCCCGCTCAAGTTCGACGAGTTCGTGGAGCACATCGATCGCGCCATCTACGTCTCGGCGACGCCCGCCGATCTCGAGATGGAGTGGGTGAAGGGCGTGATCGTCGAGCAGATCATCCGCCCGACCGGCCTGCTCGATCCGGAGGTCGAGGTGCGGCCCGCGGGGAAACAGGTCGACGATCTGCTGGAGGAGATCCGGATCCGCGTCGAGAAGAAGGAGCGCGTCCTCGTTACCACGCTCACCAAGCGCATGGCCGAGGATCTCACCGAGTACTATTCGGAGCTCGGCGTTCGCGTGAAGTACCTGCACGCCGACGTCGACACCTTCGAGCGCAGCGAGATCCTGCGCGATCTGTGGCTCGGGGAGTTCGACGTGCTGGTGGGGATCAACCTGCTGCGCGAGGGCCTCGATCTGCCCGAGGTGACGCTGGTCGCGATCCTCGACGCCGACAAGGAGGGCTTCCTGCGCGCCTCGCGCTCGCTCATCCAGACGATCGGTCGGGCGGCGCGAAACTCCGAGGGCCGGGTGATCATGTACGCCGACAAGATCACCGACTCGATGCGCAAAGCGCTCGACGAGACCGACCGGCGACGCGACATCCAGCGGGCGTACAACGTCGAGCACAACGTCACGCCGGAGACGATCAAGAAGGCGGTGCGCGATCTGCGGAAGCTGGCCGGCTTCAAGAGCGAGTACGGTGGCTACGAGGGGACCGCGGTGGATCTCGACGACGCCGAGCGCGAGGAGATCCCGCTCATCATCGCCCGCCTGCGCGCCGAGATGGTGTCCCACGCGAAGGCGCTCGACTTCGAGCAGGCCGCGGCCGCGCGCGATCGCATCAAGGTGCTCGAGGCCGCGGCGCTCGGTCTGCCGGAGGATCCGGCGCGGGTCGAGGCGGCGATGCGCGGCGGCGTGGTCGCCGAGAAGGCGGCCCCGCGGAAGAAGAGCAACCAGCCGCGGTCCTCGGGCCCGCGCGGCGCGGGGCGCGGCAGCTCCCGTGGCAGCGGGCGGGGAGGGAGGCAACGCCCGTGAAGACTCCGGCGACCGACTGGCTCGCGCGCGCCGCGGAGCTCCCCACCGAGCCCGGCGTGTATCTGATGCGCGACCAGGGCGGGAAGGTCGTCTACGTCGGCAAGGCGAAGAGCCTTCGCCAGCGGGTGAAGAGCTACTTCCAGCCTGGGACCAGCGACTACCGCGCCTTCATCGGCGTGCTCGGATCGATCCTCGGTGAGCTCGAGACGATCGTCACGCGCTCGGAGAAGGAGGCGCTGCTGCTCGAGCGCGAGCTCATCCGCACCCACGAGCCGCGCTTCAACGTGGTGTGGCGCGACGACAAGCAGTTCCTCTGCCTGCGCATCGACACCCAGCACGAGTTCCCGCGGGTCGAGGTGGTCCGGCGCATGGGAAAGGACGGCGCGCGCTACTTCGGGCCGTTCCACTCGGCGACCTCCGCGCGGCAGACCTTGCGCGTGCTCAACCGCCACTTCCAGCTGCGCACCTGCCGCGACTCGGTGCTGAGCAACCGCACGCGGCCGTGCCTCGAGTACCAGATCGGCCGCTGCCCGGCGCCGTGCGTCCTGGAGATCGAGCGCGCGAGCTACATGAAGGGCGTCGACGACGCGATCATGTTCCTCGAGGGCAAGCGGCCGGAGCTGGTGTCGCGGCTCGAGAAGCGGATGTGGGCCGCGGCCGAGGGGCAAGAGTACGAGGTGGCGGCGCGGGTCCGCGATCAGATCCGCGCCGTCGATCGCACGCTCGAGCGGCAGGACATCGCGATGGCCTCGATGCGCGATCAGGACGCGATCGGCCTCCACCGCGAGGGCCTCGATCTCTGCATCGCGGTGCTGGAGATCCGCGGCGGGCGGGTGGAGAGCGTGCACACCCACCTGTTCGCCGAGCAGCCGGTGAGCGACTCGGAGGTGCTGGAGTCGTTCCTCCTCCAGAGCTACGCGAGCCGCGAGGACGTACCGAACGAGGTGCTGGTGCCGATCGATCTCGAGGGCGCCGAGCCGCTCTCCGAGCTCCTCACCGAGCGCCGCGGGATGAAGGTCGAGGTGAAGCGGCCCCAGCGCGGCGAGCGGGTGCGCATCCTGGAGCTGGCCGAGGAGAACGCGCGCCACGCCTTCCACGAGAAGCAGCGGCGGATCGGCGCGCACGAGGCGACGCTCGAGGGGCTCAAGAAGAAGCTCGAGCTGCGGCGCGTGCCGCACACCATCGAGTGCTACGACATCTCGAACCTGCAGGGCTCGCTGGTGGTGGGATCGGGCGTCGCGTTCGAGGATGGGATGCCGATGAAGGCGCGCTACCGGCGCTACCGGATCCGATCCACCAGCGGCCAGGACGACTTCGCCTCGATCTACGAGGTGATCTCGCGGCGCCTGAAGCGCGGGCCCGAGACATTGCCGGACCTGATCATCATCGACGGCGGCAAGGGGCAGCTCAACGCGGCCAAGGCGGCGATGCGTGACGCGGGCGTGGAGCTCGACCTGGTGTCCCTGGCCAAGAGCCGGGTGCTCGAGCAGGACGACAAGAAGCCCGGGGCCACGCGCTCACCGGAGCGGGTCTTCCTGCTGAACGCGAAGGATCCGATCGTGTTGCCCCAGACGTCGAAGGAGGTGCTGCTCCTGGCGCGGATCCGCGACGAGGCGCACCGCTTTGCCATCACTTTCCAGCAGGATCTGCGGCAAAGGCAGGCGCTGCGATCCGGTCTGGAAGAGATCCCGGGCATCGGCGCGGTGCGGCGTCGCGCGCTCCTGACGCACCTCGGGAGCCTCAAGCGGGTGCGCGAGGCGACGCTCGACGACCTGCGCGCGGTGCCGGGCATGGGTCCCGCCGCGGCCGAGGCCGTGCACGCTTTCTTTCATGGTGTTTCGCGGACCTAGTCCCCCCCGGGCGGGGGGGCTTGACGGAAGGCGTGCAAAAACGTTTGCGATTCCGGATGATTCGATTGACTCCGCGTTCAGGCTTGAATATCCGCTTCTCCACCGCTCGCGGGAGTTCCGAAAAAGATGCGCCTCTACCGAAAGATCATCCCGAAAATCTCGAAGGAGATCATCTCGACCCTCAAAAATGACGGGGACGTCGAGATCGATGACACGAAGCTGGAGGAAGCGGAGCTCGACGTCGCCGCTATACTGGTCGAGTACTGCAACGCAGAAGACCGGCTCAACCAGGAGACCCGCGATGCGCTCTCGCGCCGTGGCCTCTCGCCCGATCGCTTCGCTCAAGTGAAGAAGGGCCTCGCAGAGGCTCGCAATCACAAGACCGGTGAAGAAGGCGCGGAGTACGTCATCAACCAGATGCTCGAAGGTCTGATGCACTCGCGGAACATCGAGGAGGTCTTCGCAGAGGACCACGAGATGCGCCGCAAGGTCGCTCAGGTCATGAACAAGTACCTGGGGATCGACGAAGAGATCGACCGCGAGGCCCGCAGCCGCCTCAAGAACCTCCGCGAAGGCTCGGCCGAGTGGGACGTCGAATACGAGCGTCTCGTCGGGCAATTGAAGCGCTCACGCGGCCTCTCCTAGGCTATTGTCGGGGCCCCGGATGCCCCGTTTCCCCCTACTGCTCAGCGGCCTCTTCGTGACGCCGGCCCATCCTGTCGTGGCGACGCCCGTTCTGCGCGCGCCCGACGGGATGGAGATCCACGCGCCGACCATCGCGGCGCCGAAGTCGCTCTCGAAGGCCGCGCTCATCGCCGCCGCCAAGACCGCGCCCGTCCCGCAGCGCGTGCAGATCGGGCCGACCTGCGGCCTCTATGCGCTGGGCATGGTGATGGACAGCTGGCACGCCAAGGACCCGCAGGCACCCACGGTCTTCGTCCGCGAAGAAGACTCAGCCTCGCCGAAGCAGCACAACTACCCGCCAACCTCGCCCGAGCGGATGCTGGGCTACGCGCAGGGCCAAGGCTTCACGCAGCTCGGCGAGATGTTCTCCGCGGAGAAGCTGGCCGCGACGGCCGCCCACTTCGGCTATCAGGCGAGCCTGCACGAGGACGTCGGCCTGGATCGCCTCTACGCGATCCTCGACAAGGGCCACCCCGCGCTCGTCGCGTTCGACGTCGACTGGAACGGCAACCCCGGTGACAGCGGGGGCCTCCGCGCCCACTACGCGGTGATCGAGGGCTACCTCGACCTCGACGGCCAGCGCTACGTCGTCGCCAAGCACGGGTGGGGCGTCGAATCGGATCACGTCTGGCGCGCCGCCGACTTCGAGAAGGCGTGGCGCGGGATGAAGCAGACCGAGTTTTACAGCAAGCCCCAGGACGGCAAGCTGCACGCGGTGCCGGACGGGATCGCGCTCCCGAAGGACGGCGCGCGCCACGCGATCGAGAAGTCGCTGGCCGCCAAGATCATCGAGATCGTCCCGGCGGGCGAGGCGCTGGTCGGAGGTCGGGTGATCGGGGCCCCGGCGGTCGCTACGCGACCTGGCACGATCGTCGGCTCACCGCTCGCGGGCTCGCCGTTGGCCGCCTCCATGGCCCCGAAGTGATGTTTCGGGCGGCGATCCTGCCGAAGCTCGGCGCACCTGAAGTCCTGACGCCGCCGCTCTCGAGCGCGCAGGGGACGATCCTGCACGGCGGATCGCTCGTTTTTGTGTCCGACGGGGGCCTCTACCGCGCCGCCCTCGAGGCGTTCGAGGCCGAGCTCATCGCTGCCGAGCCGCTGTTCGAGCCGGTGCACGCCGGATCCTGGATCGCCGCGCGGCGGAGCGCCCAGGGCGGGGCGCCGTCGCACCCCGACGCGATCGTGCTCCTCCCCGACGATCCCGCGCGGCCGCGGGTGGTGG
>Ga0105047_10016870_pt1 | contig 11424 bp, 9 predicted proteins | sample MAT04_FD_78384 | JGI IMG/M metagenome (GOLD analysis project Ga0105047, IMG submission 78384) | Freshwater microbial communities from Lake Fryxell liftoff mats and glacier meltwater in Antarctica - MAT-04 (megahit assembly) | ecosystem: Environmental > Aquatic > Freshwater > Ice > Liftoff... | reverse complement strand
TACACCCCGAAGGACTACGCGCTCTCGCGCATCATGCGCGACATCGCTGAGTTAGCTGTGACCCACCGCCGTTAGTGAACGACAGTAGTTAACGGCGTGGTTAGACGACCGCGGGTACCTGGCTATCGATCCAGCCACGCAACTGCGGCGAACTTTCCACGCTGGTGATCAGCGCGTATCGCGGTGCCTTGCCGTTGTGGACGACAACGTGCCAGAGGCGTTGGGTGTCGACAACGAACCGCGCCCCGCGAGGAAGTGGCACGCGGCGTTCGGTGCTGGGGATCGGCAAGTGCTCGTCGTCGAGGTCCATCAACAGCATGTAGCTGTCGGGATTGTCGGTGAGCTCGACCCAGGTACGAACGACCCAACCCTCGCTGTCGGGATTGAATCGGTTGTTGTCGTCGCGGTGGAAGCTAGGGAGCGCGGCTTCACGATCTTGCGGTTCGAGCTTGATGATCCGCACGCGCCCGAAGTTGGCGCCGATGCCGTCGACGTAGCGACGCAACGTTGGTGCCTTCTGCGCATTCGAAGTCCACAACGCGTCCTTGTCGGTCTTGCCTTTGTCCCAGAAACCGCGGCAATCGAGTTCGCCATCGGCGGAGGCGAGGGGCGCGAAGTTTGTGTCGCCACCGCTCTTCCAATCCATGTACTCGAGCCCGAGGTATTCCTGTTCCGGCACCTCGAAATCGGCTGGCGCCAGGGCGACGAACCCGGATTCGGCAAGTTGCGGCATCCGATAATGGGGAGTGTCGATCGGGATTTCGACGCTCCAATGCTCTTTCGTTGGCCAAAAGCTCATGCGGAAACGATACCAAACTGACCGGAAAAGTCGTTAGGGGCCAAAGTACTTCGCGAATCGTTCGTGAAGGATCAGGGCGCGGGCAGCGTTGAGGTGGTTGTCGGCAGCTCAACGATCACGATGCGCTGTGGCGGAATCTTGATTGCCTGGCCCACTTCGACATGGTTTTTGTCGGTAATCCCGTTGATTTCCATCATCTGATCAAGGTCGACGTTGAACGCATTGGCGATCGCGCCGAGCGAGTCGCCCTCTTGCGCGATGTACACCGTGATCAGCGGCAGCGACGTCGAGACATCGATGGTTGTGGTCGGGGCGAACGTGATAAACGGCGGCAACGTGTCGTTGGACGAGCCGCTATTGCTGCAGGCAGCGACCGTTGCCGGAAAGGCTGCGATTGAGAGCAGCAGTGCCGCGTTCTTGGCCAATTGCATACAGGAAAGGATAGATCGCTGCGCACGCCGTGCGACGTCGCGGCCGACCTACTATTGCTCGCGGTTGCTGACGTATGTGGCCAGCGCAATCAGCTCGTCGCGAGCTTGCGTAGTGATCGGAGCCAAGTCGATTGCCTCGATTGCCTCGATAGTCAGGCGTTCGATCGTCGTCTCGAGATCGGCAAGCGCGCCGGTATCAATGATGACCTGTTGCACACGGGCAACATCGGCGTCACCGAGGTCACTGCGACCAACCATCGCCAGGACCACAGCCTGCGCCGGCGAGGCCGCCTCAACCGCACGCGCTAGCAGTGGCGTTGGCTTTCCTTCCCGTAGGTCGCCCCCGACAGGTTTGCCGGTGACGGCGGTATCGCCGAACGCGCCCATCACGTCGTCGCGCATTTGGAAGGCATCGCCAAGCGGCAACCCATACGCGCTCAGCGCCGGCAACAACACGTCGGCGCGTTCCGGTGCTGCCATCACAGCACCGAGGTGGAGCGGTCGCTCGATCGTGTATTTGCCGCTCTTGTAACGACAGATCTGTTCTGCTTTGTGGCGACTACGTTCGTTGCGCACGCTGCCCACGATGTCGAGCACTTGGCCGACGTTGAGCTCAATGCGCAACTCGTTCCAGATCGCCCACGCAGCAGCACTCGCGCCAGCCATCATCATGTCGCTGTACACAAACGCGAGATCGCCAACCAAGATCGCAATGCCTTCCCCAAAGCGACGCGCCTCCCCCGCCCAACTCTGCTCGCGGTGACGGTCGGCGAAGACTGCGTGAGTCGTGGCGTTGCCACGACGACTGTCAGCATCGTCCATCACATCGTCGTGAAACAATGCGAACGCGTGCATCAACTCGAACGCTGCCCCCGCATTCGTGATCATCGGGTCGGCCGCGTCACCACCCGCGCCAACAAAACCCCAGTGGCAAAACGCCGGACGCAACCGCTTACCGCCAGCCAGCACCAACCGCCCGATGTGGGCTATCGGTTCGGCTAGCTCGGCATCAAACTTCGCCCAACGAGCTTGTTCCGGTTCTAGAAACTCGCGTAGTCGGACTTCGACGCGCTCCGCGATCGCCGACATTGCTGCCGGGACCGACGCATTCGTAGAGTCAGGCATCGGCACCCAGGTCGGCAACTACCTGTTCGATTTGCATACGCGCGTTACCAATCCGTGCGCGACAGAAGCCGATCAGCTCGACAGCACGCTTCACGCGCTCTGCCAGCACATCGACATCGACGTTGCTGCGCTCGAGTTCGGCAAGGATGGTTTCAAGTTCGGCGAGTGCTTCGGCGTAGCCAGCGGCGATGGGTGGGTTGGCGGTTGTCATGGTGTGGTCTCCTCTACGCGCGTCGTGGCCGTTCCTTTGGCAAAGGTAGTGACGATGAGGTCACCAACATGCAGCGCCCCTGCATCGAGCAAGGCCGTTCCGTGAGCCGTGCGCGCAATGCTGTAGCCACGAGCAAGCGTGTTCGCAGGGTCGAGCAGTCGCAAACGCTCGGCGACGGCACCGAGGTGGCGTAACTCGGGTTCGAGTCGGGCAGGTACCCGGCCGATCGCGGCGGTCGCAGAACGCAGGTGCCCGTCGGCGCGTTGCACGACTTGGCTGGCACCGACACGAACACTGCGCGCCCGCTGCGCCAATCGTTCGTCGGCACGATCGACGGAGGCGACGACCTGATGCCGAATCGAGCGCGCAACATCGCCTACTTCGGTCTCTGCGATGGCGACAGCGCGTTGCGCGCGGTGTTCAATCGCCGTCCACGCCTGTTCGCAGCTGTGGCGGAACGCTTGCACGCGCTCGACGAGGGCCGCGGCGCAGGCCGTCGGTGTTTTCAACGCACTGTGCGCGACCTCGTCGGCGACACTGCGGTCGATCTCGTGGCCCAATCCCGTGAAGACAGGAAGCGACGAGGTTGCGATCGCAGCAGCAATAGCTTCATCATCGAACGTCGCTAACTCTGTGCGACTGCCGCCGCCGCGGATCAGCACCACAACATCCAGGTCGCTGTGCCGACCAAGCGTGCGGAGCGCCGCCGACACTTCCTTTACGGCCCACTCGCCTTGCACCCGCACATCGATCTGGCGTAACACAAATGCGAAACCACTGCGCTCGAGTTCGTGAACGAAGTCGGCCCATGCCGCGCTGGAACTGCTGGCAACCACGCCGACACGCAGTGGTGTGGGTGCGAGCACCGCCTGCCTGTTGCGGTCGTACATGCCAGCAGCGACAAGCCGACGCACGACTTCGTCGCGCTGCATCGCCATTTCGCCCAGCGTGAAGCGCGGGTCGATGGCGCTCATCTTCAAGCCGAGTTGACCCGAGGGTGCGAAGTAGTCGAGGTGACCGAAGATGCGCACCTTCAGACCGTCGGCCAGGCGCAGCCGATGCTTCATCAGCAGCGGCTTCAGCTTCGCTTGCGCGGGCGCAAAGAATTGAACGTTCAGGCTCGCTTTGCCGTCTTCGGTCTCTTCCGCCAGCTTGAAGTAGGCGTGCGGGCCCCGCACGTTCCAGCCTTGGATTTCGCCGCGAACCCAGACACCATCAGAGAACGAGCGACGCAACGCGCCGTTGATTGCCTCGGCCAATTCGCGGACCGAGAAGGTCGGTAGACCTGCCTCGTCGCGCGATTCGCCGTCGTTGGCTACAGCATCGAAGTCAAGATTGAACGAAGGTTGACTCACGGCGACCACCACATTGTGCGAAAGGTTAGGCCAGGGCGCGGACGCCGAGTGTGTGCGAGATCAGCGCGAGTTAGGCGCCGAGTTCGCGAACGTTGTCGAATTCGAGCTCGTCGTGCTCTTCGAACAGTTCGCCGTCGATGGGCAAGGCCTGCCGACGACGCAGAGTGTCGATCGAGTCGAGCGGCTTTTCCAGGGCTCGGCGACGGGTAGTGGCCAGCTCGTCGAACGAGCGACTGACCGTGTCGAAGTTCTTGCGCACCTTGTCGACTTGATCGGTGTACTTCGACCACTGCTGCCCGAACTTGCCGAGCAGGCCGAGGATCTCTTTGCTGGTCTGCTCGATCATGAAGTTGTCGAAGGCCTGGCGGATGACACCGAGGAACGCGAACAACGTCATCGGTGAACAGATCACGATGTTCTGTGCCATTGCCTCTTCGATCAGCGATGAGTCGGCTTCATGAATGAAGGCGGCCAGACTTTCGTTAGGCACAAACAGCAACACGTTGTCGACTGTCGGTCGATCGTCGGTTTGTGCGTACTCGCGACGAGCCAGTTCGCGCACTCGCGCACGAACATCGCGCACGAACGTGGTGCGGTGAGCATCGCGTTCGGCCTGGGAGTCGGCTTCGAGGAACTTCAGATACGACGCCATTGGAAACTTGACGTCCATGAACAGCACGTGCCCCTTGGGAAGCACGAACGTGAAATCGGGAATGCCCTTGCCGTCGCCATCGACGGCGGTGCGCTTGAAGTAGTTGACCTTCTCTTGCATGCCGGCCATGCGCAGCACGTCTTCCGCCATGCGCTCGCCCCACTGGCCACGCGCATTGCTGGATGCCAGCGCCTCGCGCAGACTGTTGGCGGTGCCAGCCAGCGACTGCGTGATTTCGGTGTGCACTTTCAACGAATTGTCGACCTGACCAAAGCGCTGGCTGGTCGCCTCGCCCAACTGCTGCACGAGTGTGGAGAGCCGGCCGAGATCGGTCTGCATGCCCGACTGCACCTCGCCCAACTTGGCGTCGATCAGGAGTTGCCGATTAGCGAGCGAAGCATCGGCCGCATTGGTGTGCGCGCCTAGCTGTTCGCGAGCGATGGTGATGGCGTGCTCGATGGCAGCCTTCATGACCTGATCGCTGTCGCCGATCGGGTTATTACCGGCTGCGGGGTGAGAACGGCGGGTCCCCAACAACCATGCAATAGCCGCGGCCGCCACCACGAGCAAGGCAACAAGTACGGGTTCCATACGACAATCATGACGAAGGGGTGTCACAAGGTTCGCGGATGCGTCCCAGGCCATCTCCAAGGTCGGCACGGGTGGGGGCGCCAGGCCGATTACGGGGGTTTCGTGCACGCCTGCGGGCATGAAACCCCCGGGCGGCACGAAACCCCCCGACAACCTGCGGCTCAGCGTGATACGGGGCTTTCGCCGGCCCTGAGTTGGGCGGCGTACAAGCCGTCGAGGGCCATCAGTTGGTCGTGCGTGCCTTGCTCGACGATGCGGCCGTCGTCGAGCACGACAATGCGGTCGGCATCGCGGATCGTCGACAGCCGATGGGCGATGACGAGAGCCGTGCGGCCCTTCAGCGCTTCTTCGAAAGCCGCTTGCACGTGCGCCTCGTTCTCGTTGTCGAGATGGCTGGTCGCTTCGTCGAGAATCATCAGCGCCGGGTTCTTCAACAACAACCGGGCAATTGCTAGCCGCTGCTTCTCGCCGCCACTCAACCTGTAGCCGCGTTCACCGACCACCGTGTCGTACCCATCGGGCATCGCGGCGATCACGTCGTGAATGCGCGCCCCGCGACACGCGGCATCGAGTTCAGCGACCGTCGCATCGGGCCGCGCGTACAGCAGGTTTGCTCCGATCGATTCGTGGAACAGATGCGGATCTTGGCTGACGACCCCAATCGCCGCGCGTAGTGAGTGCTGTGTGAGGTCGCGGACGTCGTGGCCATCGATCATCAGCACGCCAGCAGTTACGTCGTAGAGCCGCGGTATCAAACTAGAGAGCGTCGTCTTCCCGGAGCCGGAGGCGCCCACCAGCGCTACGGTGTCGCCCGGCTCGATCACAAGCGACACGCCCTGCAGCACGTCGCGGTCGGGGTCGCTGCCGAGGATTGCATTTGGGGCCTCAAGCGAGCGAACCGTCACTTCTTCGGCGGCGGGGTACCGGAACCAGACGTCGCGAAACTCGATGCGACCCTTCGGCGCCACAAGATCGATCGCGCCCGGCCGATCGGTGATCGGCTCTGGCGCATCGAGCACCTCAAACACGCGCTCGAAGCTGACCATCGCCGTCATCAGGTCGATTCGCGCATTGGTGAGGCCGGTGAGTGGTTGATACACGCGAGTGACCAACGTCGCCAACGCAACAAGGTCGCCTACTTTGAGATCGCCGCTCACGACAAGGTGCGCACCAACGCCATAGATCGCAGCGGCACCAAGCGCGCCGACCAAGCCGAGCGCCACAAAGAAGATGCGGCCGTACATCGCCGCCTTCACACCCGTGTCGCGCACCTTTGAAGCGCGCCTGGAAAACACGTCGACCTCGTCGCGCTGACGGCCGAACAGTTTCACCAGCAGGGCTCCGGCGACGTTGAAGCGCTCGGCCATCTGCGAGTTCATCTCGGCGTTGGTCGACATGTTCTCGCGCGAGATGCCCTGCAGTCGGCGACCAACTCGCTTCGCCGGGATGATGAAGATCGGCAGCGCAACCAACGCCAACAACGTGAGGCGCCACTCGAGAACCGCCATCGCAGCCAACGACGTGACCAGCACCACGACGTTGCTGACCACGCTGCCCAGCGTGCTGGTCACCGCAGTCTGTGCGCCGATCACGTCGTTGTTCAGCCGACTGGTCAGCGCACCGGTCTGCGTGCGCGTGAAGAACGCGATCGGCATGCGCTGCACCTTGGCGAACAGCGCTACGCGCAGGTCGTAGATCAGTCCTTCGCCGATACGCGCGCTACACCAACGCTGCACGATCGCCAAGCCGGCGCTAAAGAGCGCTGCCACGACTACGACGATGGCCAAGACGGTGATGAGGCTGCGATCCTTCTGGGGAATCGCATCGTTCAGGATCGTTCGAAATGCGAAGGGTGCAACGAGGTCGACCAGTGCCGCCGCGATGATCGCCCCGAGGAACAGGGTGATCGTGCCGCGATACGGGCGCGCGAATTGCCATGCCCGAACCAGCGAACGACGCTGCAACTTCTTGCCTCTCACGGCATCGGAGTCGCCCGGCATCAACATGTGTGGGCCCATCCGCATGCGGTTGAGGATAGGGACGGCGCACCACACTTCTACGATGGGCGACATGCGCCGTCTCGCCCTTGTTGCCACTTGCTGTCTGTTCGTGGCTGCGTGCGGAGACGGAATCGATGAAGGGGCCAACGAGGGTCGCGGCGACCGCGGCACGATCGACGGCGTCACCCTCGACACGCCAAACCCGCCAACAGACGAGACCGCGCCGGAGGGCGCTACACCAGAGACAACTCCCGACACTCAGCCCTCCGACGACGAATTCGCGTGGTCCGACAGCGGCGGCGGAGTCGAGGAAGGCACCCTGTCGGTGCCGCTTGATTACGCCGACCCGAACGGCGAACTGATCACGCTGTACGTCGTGCGCCACCTTGCCACCGACCCCGCGCGGCGCATCGGCACGCTGTTGGTTAACCCCGGTGGCCCCGGCTACGGCGGCAGCGGACTGGCATACAGCGCCGACAGCATCTACGGGCAGGCGTTGCTCGACCGCTTCGACATCGTTGGTTGGGACCCGCGCGGCACCGGCTTTAGCGAACCCGCCGTCGATTGCGTCGACGACTACGACCACTATTTTGGCCTCGACTCGTCGCCCGACACCGCCGCCGAGCGCCAGGATCTGATCGACGCGGGCACCGAGTTCGGTCAAGCTTGCGAGGACAAGAACGGTCGCCTGTTGCCACATCTGGGCACCGTCGATTCGGCGCGCGACATGAACGCAATTCGCGAGGCACTCGGTGAAGCAACGATCAGCTACTTCGGGTTCAGCTACGGCAGCGAACTGGGCGCAACGTGGGCCACGATGTTTCCCGACACGGTGCGTGCCGCGGTGCTCGATGGTGCCATCGATCCGACTGTTGGATACCTCGAGCAGAACATTCAGCAGGCGGCCGGCTTCGAGGCGACGTTCAATGAGTTCCTCGCTCAGTGCAGTGCCGACAGCAGCTGTGCCTTTCACAACGGCGGCGACGCTGAGGGTGCGTTCGATCGACTGAGCGCCGCAATCGACGCGCAGGCGGTCACGGTCGATGCCGACCGCACCAAGGTCACACAAGGAGTGCTGTTCACCGCGGTCGCGCAAGCGATGTACGACCAGTCGTTCTGGCCACGCCTCGAGCTCGCACTCGCCGACCTACAAGACGGCGATGGCAGCGACACGCTCGATCTTTACGACGACTACTTCGGCTATCAGTTCGGTGAATGGGGCAACGAGCTCGAGGCGTACTTCGCGATCAACTGCCTCGACGATCCGGGAAGCACCGGTCCCGACGACTTGCTCTCGTACGAAGCTGAATTCGCGGCTGCGGCACCACGACTTGGTCGCGGCTGGATGGCCGAATTGCTGTTCTGCTCCGTGTGGCCCGTGCCCGCGGCCCCGCCAATCACGATTACCGGTGCTGGCGCAGGGCCGATCGTGGTGATGGGTACCACCGGCGATCCCGCTACTCCGTTGCAATCGACACGCAACATGGCAGCCGCGTTGGAAGACGGACACCTTGTCGTCGTCAAGGCGGACCAGCACACCGGCTATGGCGTCAACAGTTGCGGTGATGAAACGATTGACAATTACTTGGTCGATCCTTCAGCACCACTAGCTGACAAAATCGACTGCACCTGACCCTCTCGTCATCGCTCGCAGGCCGTAGCGTGGCGGCCATGCGTCGTACCTCCCTCGCGCTCACCGCAGCGCTCACCCTCACCATCACTGCTGCCGCGTGCACCGATAACAAGACAGACAGTGCGGCAACAACTACGACCGCACGTGTCGACGATTCCACGCCGGGCACCGACCCAGCACCGACCGGCGACAACTTTGAGTTCGCCGACTTCGGCAGCGACGGCGTGCAAGTGGGGCACTTGACAGTGCCGCTCAACTACGACGACCCGTCGATGGGAACCATCGATCTCTACGTCACGCGCCACTTGGCCGACCCGGCGCAGCGCATCGGAAGTCTGCTCGTCAACCCCGGCGGCCCAGGCTTCGGCGGCAGCGACTTCGCGATCTACGCCGATCAGATCTACAGCCAGACGCTGCTCGATCACTTCGACATCATCGGCTGGGACCCGCGTGGCACTGGTCTCAGCGAGCCGGCGATCGATTGCGTCGCCGACTACGACCTCTACTTCGCCGACACCGACATCACTCCCGACGACGACGCCGAGAAGCAACAGTTGATCGACCTCGCGATGGAATTCACCAACAACTGCGTCGACAAGAACGCGGAGCTGCTGCCCTACGTGGGTACCAACAATTCGGCTCGCGACATGAACTCAATTCGCGAAGCGCTGGGTGAAGACAAGATCTCGTACTTCGGGTTCAGCTACGGCAGCGAACTCGGCGCAACATGGGCGACGCTGTTCCCAGAGACGGTGCGCGCAGCGGTCCTTGATGGCGCCAGCGACCCCGACGCTGACTTCGTCGAAAGTGGCCTCCAGCAGTCAGCCGGATTCGAAGGGAGCATCACCACATTCCTCGCGAAGTGCAGCGCCAACTCCAGTTGCGCGTTCAACAATGGCGGCGACGCCGAGGGTGCGTTCGACGCGTTGATGCTCGATATAGATGCGCGCCCGATCCCGACCGTCGCTGGTCGTCCCGACCTCTCGCGCGGTATGGCGCTGGTGGGCGTGGCCGATGCGATGTATAGCGAGCGGCTGTGGCCCGAACTTGAGCAGGCACTCGCTGACGCGCAGAACGGCGATGGCAGCGGACTGTTGGGGTTGTACGACGACTACTTCCAGCGCCAGCCCGACGGCACCTACGACAACTCGCTCGAGGCGTTTCAGGTGATCGTCTGCCAGGACGACCCCAGCCGCCTGACCGTGGCAGAAGACGACTCGACGGCCTACGACTTCAACGTCGTCGCGCCGCGCTTCGCCCCCGGCACTACTGGCTCGTACTTCTGTACGTTCTTTCCGGCAGCACAAGACCCGCGGGTGGCGATCACTGGCGAGGGCGCCGGACCTATCTTGGTGATGGGCACCACCGGTGACCCTGCAACCCCGCTACAGAGCACCAGGAACATGGCCAAGGCTCTGCAAGACGGGCGACTGGTGATCGTCACCGCCGATCAGCACACCGGTTACGGCGTCAACCAATGCGCCTACGACGTGATCGACAATTACCTCATCGACCCGGTCGCCAACGCGCCCGAAGACGGCTTCACCTGCGAGTGACCTGACTCTGTGTCAGCTCACAAAGCGACACAACGTCTATGAGCTGACACAGAAGACGAAACTGGCGGAAGGGGTGGGATTTGAACCCACGGAGGCTTGCACCTCGCACGCTTTCGAGGCGTGTCCCTTTGGCCGCTCGGGCACCCTTCCGGGCGGCACGCTACCGGTCGCGCCCGGCTACGACACGGTCGATAGCGCAGACGGTTTCTAGACGGTTCGTCCTAAGAATTCTCAAGATATGGTCAGGACGTGCCGAAAACCGGGTGTGCAAGTGGACCTGTTCAACGGTGAATCCCCCGCGTCACGCCCCGCATGGCGTGTGATTGAGGCAGCGCGCAACCAGCACCTCACCGGCGAGTTGGCCCTGCCTTCAAACCCGCCGACCAACGTTTACCTGATAAATGGCGAGGTTTACTTCGCCGAGCGCACCACAGACGGTGCCATCGGCGTTCGGCTCCTAGTCGAGGGCGTCATCACCCGCAAGCAGATGAGCAAGGGCTCGGTGATGGTCAGCGGCGCTGAGCACCTCGGCCGTCTGTTCGAGCGCGACGAATCGATCGACCGCCACGCCGTCGAACTCTGCGTTGAGTTGATGACCGACGACGTGCTGACCTCGGTATCCAAGGAAATGGTCGACGGCTACGTGATGACGCTGTACAAACGCCACTCGAGTGGCATCGATCGCTGGCTACCCAATCAATCCACCGCCGACGCGCCACCGGTCAACGAAGCCCAGCGCGAGGCCGCCTTCTCGGAATTGCCAGCGCCGCCGAGCGTGAACGGCGCCCCTGTCCACCAAGTACCAGTGCTCACACCGGTCGCAGCCGCTCCGGTCGCGCAGCCGCCCGTTCTCCAAGCACCAGTCGTGGCAGCGCCTGTTCTGCAGGCGCCAGTCGTTCAGGCGCCGGTCGTACAGCAAGAAGTCGTTCCCATGCCGGTCCTCGCCGCGACACCGAAACCGACACGCGTTCCGGAACGCTTGGAACTCGACTCGTGGCCGACGGAGGCTGTCGCGCCAGCTGCCATTCCGAAGCTGCCGACGGCACTGCCAACCGACAGCTACCCCCCGAC
>Ga0105047_10016869_pt1 | contig 11425 bp, 5 predicted proteins | sample MAT04_FD_78384 | JGI IMG/M metagenome (GOLD analysis project Ga0105047, IMG submission 78384) | Freshwater microbial communities from Lake Fryxell liftoff mats and glacier meltwater in Antarctica - MAT-04 (megahit assembly) | ecosystem: Environmental > Aquatic > Freshwater > Ice > Liftoff... | reverse complement strand
TTGGTTGAATGGCGTCACGAAGTCGCCAATGGATGCGCCACTGTTGTTGAAGAAGTCCTGGCCCGCCAGCAGGCGCAGCGTACCGACGTTGTTGTTGTTGTTGGGAAAGCCGTTGACCAGGCTCAGGTTGCCGGTGCCGTCAAGCCGGCCGATTTCCAGTACGGTCGCGTTGGAGACCAACTGCAGCTGCGCTGGCGAAAGGCTCAATACGCCGGCCGTGGGCGTGGTTTCGATATGGGTATTGCGCGCAAGATCCCGCGGCCGCAGGATCACCATGCCGCCGACATTCGACACCGCCCCCGCAATGTCGATGTCGTCGGCGGTGATGCGTGCGGTCTGGCTACCGGATCCGGCCATGGTGATGCCGGTCAATGTCAGCAGCGCTCCCGGTGCGTTGGCGAAGAAGATGTTTCCGCCGTCGAAACCGGGCACGGTTGCGCTCAGGCTCGCGACCTGGTTGGCCAGGCTGTCCATCAGGATCGACCCAGCGGAACTGACTGTCAGCAGGTTGGCGCGGATGTTTGTGTCCACGGCCTCGGCGATGCCGCCGGTGGTGGTTGCCAGCGTGACATTGCCCGTCGTGCGGATGCCGGCGACATTGTTGGCGCCGTCGCCCGCATTGAAAAGCATGCTGCCGGCAGTGATGGCGATCGTACCCGCCTGCACGTCGTCGAAACGCGAACCGATGCGGATACCAGCGCCTGCGCTCGGGCTCACCGTCAGCGCGCCACCGACAATGGCGGTGATGGCGTTGGTCAATCCGTTGGCCAGGCCGGTGGATCCCAGGCCGCCCCCGGCAGTCGGTCCGGCCACCATCGACAGGTTACCCGTGACGGTCAGATTGAGGTTGGTGTTGGAGCCGGAGGCGCCACCACGACCGCCCAAACGCGCTCCTGGCGAAGTGCCCGTGCCGGTTCCGCCGGCGATGCTCACATTGCCGTCGAAGTTCAGGCTCTGGTTGGGCGCGGTGATCGTCGCGAAACTGTCCACGCCACTGCCGCCATTGAGGCTCGCCGCCTTGGCGGAAATGGTTTGCAGCCCGGTGTTGGCACCAATTTGCGCCCCGTTGCCCTCGTCGGTCACGCCGCCGCTGCCGCCTGCCAGGGTGATCGATGGCGCATGGGCTGCAATGTCGCCGCGGATCGTCTGGCTGCCGTTGCGCGAGATGATGCCCGCGCCGTTGAGGCTGCCCCCGCTGCCGCCGGTGATGCTGATCGCGCTGCCGGTACCGGTGAACTCGATCAGCTGGCTGTCGCCCTGGTTGGTGATGAAGGCGAGGCTGCCGTTGTCGGCGCCGACGCTGGTCCCTGCGCTGTTGCCGCCTTGCAGCGCGATGTTGCCGCCGCCACTGACGTTGATCGTCTGGCTGATGCCGGTGGTCCCGCCCTGGAACACCGATGCATAGTTGCGCCGGTCGGTGACGCTGCCGCCGCCACCGGTCAGGCTGAGTCCGCTGGCGCCGACATTGATGACCTGGTTTGATGATAGAGCGTTGATCTGTGCAAGGTTGTCGGTACCACCCGAGCCTGCCAGCAAGCTGATGCGGTTGGCGGTCACCGTCTGATTGCCTGGACCGTGGATGATGGCGTAGTTCTCAGTGCCGGCGGCGCCTGCGGTCAAAGTCAGTGTGTCGGCCGATATCGACTGCACTCCATTGATATCGCGTTGTCGAAAGTCGGCGAAGTTACCGTCAGCTGCCCCTCCACCGGAGGCGCCGCCAGTGAGCGAAATAGCTGCCGAACCTGTGATGAACTGGCTGCCATTGAACGCCTCGATCCGGGCGAAGTTGGAGCCAGCGCCGGTGCCGCCGATGACTTCGAGCGTGCTGGCGGTGCCCAAGTTCACCGTCTGGGATGTACCGTAGCTGCGAACACGTGCCACATTCGCGATACCGCCACCACCTTGAAACATGCTCGAGGCGCCGTCCTGGATAGTCACCGTCTGGGTGCTTGCCAGCCCGCTACCGGCGGTGCCTTGCTGGATCGCCGCCAGGTTCTCGGTGCCCACTGCGCCGCCACTCAACTGCAGGGACGCAATCGACATCCGTTGATCGCCGGCATTCGCCAGGATGAGTGCGCGATTGCCTTCGCCGTTGACGCCGCCGGTCGCACCGCCGCTGAGCGTGAGGGCAGGGGCATGCGTCAGTACGTTGCCCGGATCACCCTGAATTGTCTGTGTACCGGCTGTCGCCAGGATGAACGCTGCGTTGTTGCTGCCTGCGGTGCCTCCCGTCATCGCGATTGTCGAACCGGCGGCGGAGAACTCGATCAGCTGTGCCACACCGTCCGATCGGATGGTCGCGGTCGCGCCGTTGTGCAGAAAAGCCAGGTTTGCGTCGGAACCGACACTGGTGCCGCTGTTGGTGCCGCCCTGCATGGTGATGTCGCCGCCGTCGCTGATGCGGATGGTCTGGCTGGTCATAGGGGTCAGGGGGTTGTCGGCCGTATGGAAAACGACGGCTGCGTTCTTGACCTCACCGCCACTGCCACCGCCGCCAGTCATGCTCAGGCCACCGGCGCCAATATTCAGGACCTGATTGCCGGCGCTGAAGATCGCCGCGAAATTGTCGATGCCGCCGGCGCCCCCCTGCAGGACGATGGTATTGGCATTGATCGTCTGCGATCCCTTCTCGGTGCCGATGGTAGCCAGGTTGCCGTGCGCGCCATCCCCATCGCTGACGGTGCCGCCGCTGGCTCCGCCAATCAGCGTGATGGTCGATGCTCCGTTGATGATCTGCGATCCGGCTCCGGCGTAGATATCGGCGTAGTTGTCAACGCCATTGGAGCCGCCGGTCAGTGTGATGTTGCCGCCGCTGGAGAACGTGATGGTCTGGCTGGCGCCGTTTTCGCTATAGATCGATGCGTAGCTGCCAAAGTCGCCGAGATTGGTTTGCGTCGACGAACCAGCGGTCAGGATGATTGAGCCGCCGCCATTGACAGTAATCGATTGGCTGGTGCTGGCGCCGCCACCGTGCAACACGCGAGCCGAGGTGTCAATTTGCGACCCACCACCACCTTGCAGCGTCAGACCGCCGCTACCGACAGTGATGGTCTGGTTGGAAAGCCCGTCAATGTTGGCCTGGGTAGCCAGGCCTGAGCCTGCCTGCAGCAAGATGCCGTTGGCGCTGATCGTCTGGTCACCGGTGGCGGTCAAGACAGCAGAAGTTGCGCCAGCCTGAATTGTCAGATTTCCGGCCAGTGTGAGGTTCATGGTGCCGCCGACGGTGACCAAATCACGCACCGTGACGGTCGATGCCAGGCCACTGGTGCTGGCGCTGAAGTTGCTGGTGGCGGTGATGGTGCCGATCAGGTCCATGCCGGTCACGGCCGACAGGCTGACTGTGGCGCCCGTCAAGGCGCCGGGGGAGGTCAGGAAGTTGCCCGAGGTCAAGGTCAGGTTGGCGGTGCCAGTGTTGATTGCAGTGCCCGGCAGGGTCAGGTTGTGACCCGCGCTCAGGCTGACCGCCCGGTTCATGCCGCTGGCCAGCGACAACACCGTCAGCGCACTGCCGGCACCCTCGCGCACATCGATGGCATCGCCCAGGACGTTCAGGTTGTTCAGGTTGTTGCCGGGTGTCGTCAGCGTGACATTGCCAACGCCGAATCCGGCGTCGATCGTCGTCGTGCCGGCGATAACCAGTGGCGCAGTTTGCGTAATGGGGCCGTTGGCCGTCACATCCAGGTTGCCGGCCCGGATCTGGGTCAGGTTGAGCGGTCCCGGATTCGTGATGGTGACGTCGCCCAGGCTGACATTGCCAGTGCCGGTGGCGCCGATGCTGGAGAAACTGTTGCCCGGTTCCGTCAGGTTGAGGTTGAAGTTGGGCGGGGCGACGATGGTTGTGGCGCCAATGGCCGTGATGGCGGTGCCCGTGCCCTGGGAGAGGCCGGTTCCGCCGGTCGCGCTGAGCAGCAAGGTTCCGCTGGCCGCGACGTCGTGGTCGATGTTCAGACCTGACGCACCGGACAAAAGGACAGCGCTGCCAGCCAGATTGCCGGCAGTGTTCAAGATGCCGCCGCTGATCAGCGTCAGTTGCCCTGTGCCGGTGTTCAACGCGTTAAACAGGCTCAGTGTGCCGCCTGCTTCCAGAAACAGGTTCCTGTTGGCCAGCTGCACGACGTTGCGGTCCAGGAACAGGTCACCGCTGTTGCGCATCGTGATATGGCCGCCGGTGAGGCGCACGCCGCCCTGGTTATTCGCGCCCAGGGAAAGGTCGATATCACCATTGCCGGCATTGAGGATCAGCAGGCTGGAGGTTGCAAGACGTCCGCCCGTCTGGCGGATCAGGCCGCCATTGCTGGTCAGTGTAATCCCGTCATTGGTCAGTATGTCGCCGTCCACCGTGAGCGCGCCATTGGTCGTCAGCGCTGCAACTCCCTGGGTGGATTGGATCGTTCCACTGGTCGTCATCGAGCCGGCGGTTTCGATATTGATGTGAAGCTGGGAAAGTGCCGAGGCGACGTTGAAGCTGGCCGCAGTGTTTCTCAGCGTGATGGCAGGTGCGAAGATCGTGGCCGGATTGGTGGTCAACGTCACGTCCCCCGTGATCAGATTGGTGAGGCTGGGCAGGGTGATGCGGGCTTCAGCGCTGGCCGTCAGCCCTGCGGCGGTAATGGTTCCGGCCGTCTGCTCGATGTTGAAGTTGGGCGCCTGCATCATCAACAAACCCGAGCCCGCATTGACGTTGGCCTGCAGCCGCACTGCTGCATTGGCGGTGTCGCCTTCGTCGGAGCGCAGGCTGATGTTGCCGCCATTGCTGTTGAGCGGGCCCTGAATCGTCACCACCTTGGGGTTGGAACCTACCCCGAAGGCGCCGGGTGCCAGCGCAGTCAGCGTGATGTCGCCCATGGTGGTCGTGATCGACGCGGACGACAGCACCGTGAGGGCGCCCCCAGCCAGCGCGGTCAGACTGGCGCCGGATGTGGTGAGGTTGACAGGGTCGACGAAAGTGATGTCCTCGACCGCCTGCAACATGACTGGCCCGCCGACGTTGTTCAGGGTTGTCGGCGAAATGGTGAGCGATTGCCCCGGATTGACGCCAAACAGGTTGACGTCGCCGATCGTCGCGGCAGCTGCGGCAACTGCCACGGTGATGAAGTCGGGGTCGAGCAGCAGAGTTCCAGCTCGGCCATTTGGTGCCCTCAGGTCGGCCGACCCGTCGAAGACCAGCTGTTGCTTGCCGGACACTTCAGCGAAACCGCCGTTGCCGCCTTGCGTGCCGGCCCGAGCGCTGACGTGTCCATGCGCCTTTGTCAGCGTATCGGCCCACACGATCACGCGCCCGCCGTCACCGGCCTGCAGGGCGTCGGCACGCAGGCTCGCATCCCGGCCGAGATAGGTCCGATCGGCGTTGACGACATTCAGGTTCCGGCCCTGATAATCGCCCCCCACACGGATACTGCCACCAGCCTGCGTTCCCGAAGCATCGACCAGGGCCCGGTCCGTCACGGCGACCCGTTCGCCCAGCACGTCTATCTGTCCGCCGCGCGTTCCGGTGGCGATGACCCTGCCGGCGCCTTCGACGTAGGTGTCCCCGGATGCTTTCAACACGACGTGCCCGCCTTCGAGTGTTGCCGCCGTGGCCTGGATCTCGCCGCTGTGGCGCAGTGTCCCGGCGAAGATGCCCACCGCGCCGCCTTCGAGCTGGCCCAGGTTGCGGGCCTCGTTGTCCCGCGCCTGCACCAGCATCGTGATGCCTTCAAGCCCGCGACCGGTGATTTCCACCTGCTGGCCAGCCGCCAGGATCGTGCTGCCGTTGGGGGCCTGCATCAGCGCGCTCGCTCCTACCCCGATCTGCGACGCGATCAACACCACATCGCCATCCCGCGCGACGATCCGCCCATCGACGGTGAGTCCGGCACCACCGCCCATCGCGTCTGCGCCCCCGCTGGCGCCAAACCGCAGCCGGCCTGCCAAAGCGTCGGCATCGGTCATCCGCAGCGCCGACGCGGTAAAACCGGCTGTATCGACAACCGCGCCGGCGCCCACCGTGATGCCCGCCGGGTTGACCAGCACCAGGCGACCGTTGGAGGACAGGTTGCCAAGCAGCGCGGACGGCGTGTTCGTGACCACCCGGTTGATCGACAGGCTGGCTGCGCTGGGCTGGTTGATCCGGGCGCTGCTGCCGGCTGCAATCGAGAAACTCTGCCAGTTGATCGCCGAATGGTTGCTACCGGCGCCGTTCTGGGTCGTCACCAGCAGTTGCTGGGCTGACGGTGCGCTGATGCTCGCCTGGCCGTAAATGGCAATTGCGCCCGTGGGCAGGTTCTGCGCGACGCCGGGCTGGGTCGTGAAAACGGCTGCAATGGCCAGGCTCAGCATCGCAGGACGCAGGGCGATGGACTTGCCCTCTGTGTGTCGCGTGGACAGGACGCAGGATGCGTCCGAAGCTGGTTGAGCCATGGCTTGTTCCCTCTTCCGAACCGGACGCCAGACACCTCTTCAGCCAGCAGGGCGGCGTCGATTGCAAGCGCATGGCCACAACTTCAGCCCGTCGCTCAACGTGTACACGATCCCCGCGCCGACGCGGCGAAGAACGGTTTGTTACGAAGTTTATGGGCAATGGCGGGGCGACGAATCACATGAACATGTGACTTGCATCAATTGTTGTGCTCGCCCCACATCGGGCGGCGGGGTCAGCGGGCTTGCAGCAGCCGGGCCGCGTCCAGCGCGAAATAGGTCAGCACGCCGTCCGCTCCCGCGCGTTTGAAGGCCAGCAGGCTTTCCATCATCACGGCGTCATGGTCTAGCCAGCCGTTGTGGGCGGCGGCCTTGAGCATCGCGTATTCACCGCTGACCTGGTAGGCGAAGGTCGGCACCCGGAACTGGTCCTTCACCCGCCGCACCACGTCCAGATAGGGCATGCCGGGTTTGACCATCACCATGTCGGCGCCCTCGGCGATGTCCATCGCGACCTCGCGCAAGGCCTCATCAATGTTGCCGGGGTCCATCTGGTAGACCTTCTTGTTGCTCTTGCCCAGGTTCGCCGCGGATCCGACCGCATCGCGGAAGGGGCCGTAGAAGGCGCTCGCATACTTGGCGCTGTAGGACATGATGCGGGTATGGATCAGCCGGTTGCCTTCCAGCGCCTGGCGGATTGCGCCGATACGGCCGTCCATCATGTCGCTCGGGGCAACAATGTCGACACCGGCCTGCGCCTGCGTCAGCGCCTGCCGCACGAGGATAGCGATCGTCTCGTCGTTAAGGATATAACCATTGGCGGCCGGGTCCGGGTCCAGCACGCCGTCCTGGCCGTGGCTGGTGTAGGGGTCCAGGGCGACGTCGGTCATGATGCCCAGTTCCGGAAACTGCTTCTTCAAGGCGGCCACAATCCGCGGAATCAGCCCGTCCGCGTTCATGGCTTCGCTGCCGTCCGGCGTCTTGAGCACCGGATCGATGACCGGAAACAAGGCCATGACCGGGACACCGAGCTGAACGCATTGTTCTGCCACGGGCAGCAGCAGATCCAGGCTGAGGCGCTCGACGCCAGGCATGGATGCAACCGGTTCGCGCCGCCGCTCGCCATCGACGACAAAAACCGGGTAGATCAGGTCGCTCGGCCGAACTGCATGTTCGCGGACCAGGTCACGGGTGAAACTGTCGCGGCGCAGGCGTCGCGGGCGGCCAAGGGGGTAGGGAGCGAATGGCGTCATGGTCAAAATTGTGCCCTATCGGTGAGTATGGTTTGTCTTTCGCCATTCGGACAGCAGCGCCGGCAAGCCGCTGGCTGGTCTCCCACGGTGGGCTGTTGTTTCCAGAACGACACATTTGTAACAGAAGTATTGAATCCGGTACCCGAATTTGGTAGATTTCGGTTGGGCGGCTCTCCGCCCCCCGCTTTTCCTCCCTGAGCGGGGCCTTGATGTGTGACAGCAAAAAAGGCTTGTACCCCCAGCCCCCGGGCTGGGGTTTTTTTTGCTGCGGTCGCGCCGTCAATGCTGCGTGCGGGACATCTGCACATCGGGTGGCGGGAGCCGTGCCATGACCTAAACTGGCCCCATGCTCTGGATCAAGTCCTTGCACATCGTCTTTGTGGCCAGCTGGTTTGCGGGGCTTTTCTATTTGCCCCGTATCTTCGTGAACCTGGCCATGGTCGCTCCCGGGTCGGACGCGGAACGCGCCCGGCTGTTGCTGATGGCGGGCAAGCTGCTGCGGTTCACCCGCGTGTTGTCGTGGCCGGCAGTCGGTTTCGGCATCTGGCTGCTGGTGTTGCTGTGGGCTGTACCGGGTTTTGGTCAGGGCCCGGGCAACGGATGGTTGTGGCTCAAGCTGGGCGTTGTGGTGTTGACCTTGGGTTACCAGGAGGCCTGCGGCCATTTGTTGCGGCGCCTGCGCGATGGCCATGACGCGCACGGGCATGTGTGGTTCCGCTGGTTCAACGAATTGCCGGTGCTGATGTTGCTGGCGACGGTGATCCTCGTAGTGGTCAAGCCGTTCTGATTGCGGTGCAGAAGACCTCCGCCTGGCCGCTGGCGTTGAGCTGCATAGGCCTGATCATGTATGCCAGTTTGTACCCCTTCTCGGACTGGCGCGCCCAGGGAGTCGCACCCTGGGCGTTCCTGGTGGCGCCCTGGCCCCGGTACTGGACCGGCTTCGATGTCGGCTCCAATATTTTGGGTTATGTGCCGGCTGGCTTTTTTCTGGCATTGACGGCCTGTCGCACCGGACGCGGACGCAACGCGGTGGCTGGCGCGACCATGGTCTGCCTGCTGTTGTCGATGTGCATGGAGACGGTGCAGATCTATCTGCCCTCCCGCGTGCCGTCGAATGTGGATTTCGGTCTTAATGTGCTGGGTGCATGGATCGGGGCCGTTTCCGCGTCCTGGCTGGAGCGTTTCGGCGCATTGGCCCGCTGGGGGCGCATCCGCGCACGCTGGTTCGTGGGGGAAGCCCGGGGTGCGCTGGCGCTGCTGGCATTGTGGCCGGTGGTGTTGTTGTTTCCCCTCGTGGTGCCGCTGGGGCTGGGCCAGGTGCTGGATCGGGTCCTGTCGGCTCTGGCGGACGTGCTGGAGAACACACCGTTCCTGCAGTGGTTGCCGGAACGCGACATCGCGGCCCAGTGGCTGGTGCCGCAGGTCGAGTTTTTCTGTGTGGCGCTGGGTCTGGTGATTCCGTGCCTGGTGGGTTATTGCGTCATTCGAGACGCGGCACGCCGGGCGCTATTCGCGCTGGCCACCGTGGTGGTTGGCGTTGCGATGACCAGCCTGTCGGCGGCGTTGACCTATGGGCCGCAGCACGCCTGGGAGTGGATTCATCGGCCGGTCCTGGTCGGCCTGATGACGGGGCTGTTGCTGGCGCTGTTACTGGTGCGGGTGCCACACCGGGCTGGCGCAGCGTTGGCGCTGCTGGCCATGGGCATGTACCTGAGCCTGCTCAACCAGGCGCCAACCGACCCTTATTTCACGCAGACGCTGCAGACCTGGGAGCAGGGAAGGTTCATCCGGTTCCATGGGCTGGTGCAATGGCTGGGCTGGTTGTGGCCTTATGCCGCCTTGGTGTATCTGTTACAGCACATCGCGATCCAACACCGGGAAAACTAGAATCGGGGGATGCATGATCAAGCTTCGGCGGAATCCGCCACGCCCCATTCGTATTACCAGCGGCACATCTTCTTCTGCCTGAACGAGCGCAAGAATGGCGAGGCGAGCTGCGCCCAGCATGGCGCGCAGGCCGGCTTTGACCGCTGCAAGCAGTTGGTGAAGGCCGCGGGCCTGTCCGGCTCCGGCAAGGTGCGGGTCAACAAGGCCGGCTGCCTGGATCGCTGTGCGGCGGGTCCGGTGGCAGTCGTTTATCCTGAGGCGGTCTGGTACACCTATGTGGATGCCAGCGACATCGAGGAAATCGTCGAATCGCATCTCAAGAATGGCCAGGTCGTCGAGCGGCTGGTGACGCCGGCCCACCTCGGTCGTTGACCGGGGCGTGTGGACAGCGTCGGACACGGCGCGTCACTTTCGCTTACCGGCGCCAGCGGGAGAAGTGGGTTTTTCGGGGACAATCGGGTCGCCGCGGCCAGCGCCGGTTTACCCGGTCGTGATGGCCCCTTTTGCCGATGCCGGATATCGGCGCCCCGCCCAGGTTTGCGCTGGTGTGACGGTCCGAACCCGCAATCTCCCCTGACCATGCCATGAAAACCCTGATTCTTGCTCTCGCTCTCTCGCTTTCGCTGACCGTTGGCGCCCAGGCGCCACAACCGCCGGAGATCGCGGCCCGGTCGTATCTGCTGATGGATATCACCTCGGGGCAGGTGCTGGCCGAGAAAGATGCCGAGGCCAGTGTGGAGCCAGCCTCGTTGACCAAGCTGATGACCGCCTATCTGGTATTTGACGCCTTGCGCAGCAAGAAGATTGCACTGACCCAGACCTTTCCGGTGAGCGTGCGCGCCTGGAAGATGGAAGGCTCGCGCATGTTCATAGACCCGAAGATGCAGGTGCCGGTCGAGGACCTGATCAAGGGCATGATCGTGCAGTCCGGTAACGATGCCACTGTCGCTCTGGCCGAGGGCGTGGGTGGCACCGTCGAGCAGTTCGTCAAGCTGATGAACGACCAGGCCAAGGCCCTGGGCATGAACAATACCGGTTACCGCAATCCGGAAGGGCTGACGGAGTCCGGCCATACGACCACGGCGCGTGACCTGTCGATTCTGGCCAGCCGGCTGATGCAGGACTTCCCGCAGTATGTGGGCTATTACGCGATCAAGAAATACCGCTACGCCGGCACCCCGGCCAGTAACGACAACAACCGCAACCTGCTGCTGTACCGCGATCCGTCGGTCGACGGACTCAAGACCGGCTACACCGAGGCGGCCGGGTATTGCATGATCGTCACGGCCAAACGCGACTTTCCGAACCTGGTGCAGGCCGGTGCTCCGGCGGGCAGCACTGAAGCCACTGGCGGACGTCGTCTGGTGTCGGTTGTGCTGGGCGCCGCCAGCGAGAATGCCCGCGCCAATGAATCGCAGAAACTGATCAACTGGGGCTATACCGCTTTCGAGGCAGTCAAGCTGTTCGATGCCAATCAGCCGGTGGCCACCCCAGCCGTTTGGAAAGGTGCCCTGCCGACGGTCAAGCTGGGACGTCCGCAGCCGCTGATCGTGACCGTGCCGTCGGGCACCGGCAGCAAGATCACGACGCAGATCGCGCGGCCCGATCCGCTGGTCGCGCCTTTTACGAAGGGTCAAACCGTGGGCACGCTGAAGGTGCTTGCCGGTCAGCAGGTCATCGCGGAGCGGCCGTTGCTGGCGCTGGAGGATGTGCCGCAGGCGGGTGTACTCGGCCGCGCCTGGGACTCCATCCGGCTCTGGATCAAGTAAAGGGTCGCCCACGCGACGCACGATTCGCCTTGCGGCAGAAAATTCACGCTGCTATACTCGTGGGCTTTTCGGGATTTGCCGAAGGGATTGCGTTTTTTGTCGATATCTACAACGTTTAGG
>Ga0105047_10016868_pt1 | contig 11425 bp, 12 predicted proteins | sample MAT04_FD_78384 | JGI IMG/M metagenome (GOLD analysis project Ga0105047, IMG submission 78384) | Freshwater microbial communities from Lake Fryxell liftoff mats and glacier meltwater in Antarctica - MAT-04 (megahit assembly) | ecosystem: Environmental > Aquatic > Freshwater > Ice > Liftoff... | reverse complement strand
TGGTTTCGCCGTACAGCTGGTAATCCGGGTTGTCGCTGCCCACCGGCGGCATCGCATCGGTCACCAGAAATACCTTGCCGCGGGGCTTGGCGGCCAGGGCGACACGCAGGCTGGCAGGATGCACGTGGTGGCCATCGACGATGATGCCGCACCACGTGCCGCGATCTTCCAATGCGGCACCGACCACCCCAGGCTCGCGTCCGTGCAGCGGCGTCATCGCGTTGAACAAATGGGTGAAACCACGGATGCCGGCTTCGATGCCAAGGTGTGTTTGTTCATAGGTGGCCGCCGTATGCCCGGCGCAGACGATGGCGCCGCGCGCGACCAGTGCGCGGAGGCTGCCGGCATCCACGCACTCCGGCGCCAGCGTGATCATGGTGCAGCCGTTGCGGAGCGAAGTGGCGAGTTCTATTTCGCGCGCATCGGGTACCCGGAATTTACCGGCATCGTGGGTGCCCTTGCGCGCCGTTGCCAGATACGGCCCTTCCAGATGGATGCCGAGCACGCCTGGCACCTGCTGGGCGATGGCCTGTCCGACGGCGTCGATCGCCGCACGCATGGTGTCGATATCGTCGCTGATCAGGGTAGGCAGGAAACCGGTGGTGCCAAAGCGCCGGTGGGCGGCGCCGATACGGCGCAGCGTGTCGACGTCGGGAGAATTGTTGAACAGCACTCCACCGCCGCCGTTGACCTGGCAATCAATGAAGCCGGGCAGCAGCGTGGCCCCTTGCAGATCGTGCACGGTGTTCGCGGCCGGAAGTGCTTCAACAGCCTCGAGCACGGCGACAATGTGGCCGGCTTCGATCACCACCGCCAGGCCGTCTGCGAATCCGTCATCGGTGAGCACGCGGCCATTGACCAGGGCGAGTCGGGTCATGTGGTTTCAGTGACCTTGTTCAAGAGCGGCGGCAGGTCGGGATTGTGTCCGCGGCGCAGGGCCCGTGCATTGATCGCTCGATAGAAGCTCTGGATGGTGAGCAGCGGCGCGCTGGCGGGGGTGCGCTAAGCGCTCCAGCGGCAACAGGCCGGGCGCGCTTGACTTGGGCATTGCCCTGGTCATGGTCGAAAGCAGCCTGCACGAACGCAATCAATCGGTCCCTTGATCCACGTGGAGAATACGGTCATGAAGAAGCACCGGCGACAATCGCTATGGACGTAGCCCGTGGAGGGTCGGCAGGCATGGATGATGGGCTCCCCTGTGGACGATAGCTCAGGCACACCGGCGCGGACCTTCGGCATGAACAGCGAGGAAGAACGTTGTCACATTTTTTTGTGCATCACCACTTCCGGTGACCTTCTTGGGACATCTTTCGCCGGTTACCGCTTGAACCGCCCCGTGCTACGCATAGTTGGCGTGTGCGTACCCGGCAGTCCTGTCTATCATGAGGTTGGATCCCGCTTTAAAGGTCACCTTGTTTTTCGTTCTCATGGATTGACCCCCATACGCATGAACATCATCGAGCTCCTCCTATTGAATAAGCGCTTGTTGTCACCGTGGGCAGCCTCGAACCAGAATTCGGCTGGAATCGTCGTTCCGGATTTCTCCGGCAGGGCGGTCCAGCGAGCAGCGTGGTCTCGGACGCCTATCCAGCGTCGATGCTCGGCATGAGTCCCATCAGCAGTCCGTTCATTGCGGCAGACGTCGGCGGTACCCACGTGCGTATCGGAGTGGTGCAGAAGAGTGGTGACCCCGCGAAGCCGGTCACGGTGCTGCAGTACTGCAACTACGTGTGCGCTCAACACACCGGCCTGGCCGAAATCTTCGAAACCTTCATCGGCACCCTGCATGGGTTGCCGATCGACCGCGGCGTGATCGCCAGCGCCGGCTATCCGCTCGAGGACGGCAGCGTGATCACCGCCAACCTGCCGTGGCGGTTGTCGCCGCAGGAAATCGGCGCGCGGCTGGGGTTTCGTGAGCTGCGCCTGGTCAACGATTTCGAAGCCGTCGCCCACGCGGCGGCGTACATGGAGGGCTGCCAAGTACTGCGTCTGACCGGCCCGGAAGCCACCCCCATGATCGGACCCACGCTGGTGCTGGGCCCCGGCACGGGCCTGGGCGCGGCAGTGTGGATTCCCACGCACGACGGACCCGTGGTATTGGCGACCGAGGCAGGACAGGCCGCGCTTACCTCTGGCAATACGATCGAGATGCAGCTACTGGCGGAAATGCTGAAGGATCGGACCCATGTGCCGGTCGAGTACGCGCTGTCCGGCCCCGGCCTGATGAACCTGCATGGCGCACTGTGCACCTTGCGCAGCGGCCATAACCGCTATCGCACGCCTGACGGGATTACCGCAGCCGCCAAGGCCGGCAACGACCCGCTGGCACGCGAGACTCTGGAGATCTTCTGCGGCCTGCTGGGCAGTGCTGTCGGTGACATGGCCCTGATGTATGGCGCGCGGGGTGGTGTGTACCTGGCCGGCGGCATCCTGCCGCAGATCCGTGAATTCCTGCTGGCCAGCAGCTTCGTCGAGCGCTTCCTCAACAAGGGACCGATGCGCGCGGCACTCGAACGCATTCCCGTGCGGCTGGTGGAGCATGGACAACTCGGCGTGATTGGCGCGGCCAACTGGTTTCTCGGCCAGGACAGAAGCGCCTAGGAGAAACATCGGGTCGAGTGCGCGGACCTGGCCAGTCGGGCGCATCGAGGTTCAGCCAATGCAACCCGTACAGTCCCGGCAGCGATCGTCGCGAGCCTTGGCTTCATTGCATGGCTGCATGCACATCCGCATTTCGCTATCGCAAGAAGCGCGACTCCAAGCGCTGCAGCAGGTCGCGCCACGGACTGAAAGCCACGGCCATTCCCAGCAACACGCCGATCGTGTTGGCCACCGCATCGAGCGGATCGCGGGCACGGGTGTCGGTGAGCGCACCCTGCGCGAACTCGATGCCGATACCCATCGCCACCAGACCCACCGCGACCATCCACAGGCTGCGATCGAGACGGAAGATCTGCACGGCCGCCGCGGCCAGGACGAAATATCCGAGCAGGTGCTGGATCTTGTCGCTGTCCCGGGGTAGCGGCGGCAGCGACTGCGACGGCATCAGGCACACCACGATCACCGAGGCGATCGCCAACCCCCACAGTCCCAGCCACGACCTGGGATAGCGCAATGGCTTCAGCATGCCGCGACGGATCACAGTCGCCATGCCAGGTCACCGGACAGGAAGGCGGCATCGAAATCGACCTCGCGGGCGAATCCCATCACCTGGAAACGCTCGCCCATTTCGCTGGGCAACGTCAGCTGCTTGAACTCGTTGCGCAGGCGCAGGCGACGCGCTTCGTCCACGCGCGCCTCGGCTTCGGCCAGGCGGTCCGGCAATCCATTGCCCAGCAGGAAGCTGGCCTGCGTGCAGTAGCCGGCAAGCTCGAAACCGGCCTGGGTTCCAGCCTCGGCCAGTGCCGTGAAATCGACCGATGCGGTGAGATCCTGCAGCCCTGGCCAGCGGTAAAGATCGTTGTGGGTGTGGTGCCGGTAGAACGCGCGCAAGGTGCCGTCGCTGCGCTGTGGCTGGTAGAACTCGCGACGCGGATACCCGTAGTCGACGAACAGCATCGCACCGGCCTCCAGCGCACCCATCACTGCCTGGATCCAGTACGGCAGCTGCGGCAGCAATTCGGAACGGTAGCCGTCGCTGAATTCGGTACCGAGATAGCGCTCGACGTGGCGCACTGCGGCAGCGAGCAGCGGATCGGCGGGCCGATCAGTGCGCGTGAAGCGGCCCTCGCCATCCAGCGCCACATGCTCTTCGAACACCTCGCCCTCATGCAGGCTGAAGCGCGGCGTGGGCAAGGCGTCGATGACTTCGTTGGCGAACAGCACGCCGTTCCAGCGATGTTCCGGCGGTCCGTCGAGCCATTCGACCAGGTCGAACACCGGTGGGATCAGGCTGCGCCCGAGACGCTCGCGCTGGCGTTCACGCAGGTCAGCGCTGGGTTCGAGAATGGCGTAACGGGACGGCATCGCATCCATCGCCAGCAGGCGCTTGAGCATGACCTCGGCGAAGGCACCACTGCCGCCACCAATTTCGAGGAACTCCGCATCGGGCCCCAGCTGTTGCAACACCGGCGCTACGGCCTCGGCCACACCGCTGGCGAACAGCGGGCCCAGTTCCGGTGCAGTGATGAAGTCGCCTGCGCCACCGAACTTGGTGCTGCCCGCGCTGTAATAACCCAGCCCCGGCGCATACAGGCAGCGTTCCATGAAGCGCGAGAACGGCATGAAGCCTCCAGCACCCATGATTTCCCCGCGGATCAGCGCCGCCAGCTGCTTACTGTGGTCAAGCGCGTCGGCGTCGGGCTGCGGCAGTTCGGTCATGGGTCGAGCGCATGTGAAAGTCGAGGATTATCTTACCCGGCGACCAGCTTTACTTATGAACTTCCCCTCGCGGCGTACCTTTCGACGTGGGTAGAAAGTTCTCGCCACGACGGCGAAATCAAACAAGCGTCGCGATTGGCGTCTCGATCCGGGGATCGCATCGAACTGGCAATCCGTTTGCGGCCAGTCTGTCGACCCACGCTGTACGCCACGATCCTTGCGCCCCGGGTCTTTCATGTTGCAAAGGCCTGTTGCGACAGGCTGGCCAAACCGCGATGGACGAAATTCTTGCCGATCTGCTCAGACCTTGCCTAGAATCGCCATGAACACCACAACGGCAGCCGCATGACCTATTGCGTTGGCATCGAAGTGGACGAGGGCCTGGTCTTCGCGGCGGATACCCGCACCAGCGCGTCGTTCGACGACGTGCGTGTATATCGCAAGTTGCATGTATTCGAGTATGCGGGCGACCGGGTGCTGGTGATGATGTCGGCAGGCAACCTGGCCACTACCCAGCTCACGATTCGGCGTCTGTTGCGCGATGCCGAAGACCCCTGCGCGACCCGCAGCCTGCGCACGTTTTCGCACCTCGACGAAGTGGCCGGTTACGTCGGCGAGGTGATGGTGTCCAGCCAGGCAAAGGGTGGCGGCGATGGCCAGCAGAAGGGCGTGAACGTGCAGTCCACGTTTATTTTTGGCGGCCAGATCGCCGGTCAGCGGCCCGGTCTGTTCATGATCTATCCGCTCGGCAACTGCATCGCCACGTCGCCTGAAACGCCCTACCTGCAGGTCGGCGAATCCAAGTACGGCAAGCCCATCCTCGACCGCATCGTGCGGCCGCATACCGCGCTGGAGGACGCCGCGCGCTGCGCGCTGGTGTCACTGGATTCCACCATGCGCTCCAACCTGTCGGTGGGCATGCCGATCGACATGGTGATCGTGCGCAAGGACGATTTGCGCGTCACCCAGCGCTTGCGCCTGGAAGACGACACGCCGCTGTACGCAGAGATCCACGACTCCTGGTCGCGCAAGCTCGAAGCGGCAGTGCACAGCCTGCCGCGGTTTCCATGGGAACCACCGCGCGCGGCGCAAGCGGCGGCCGGGATGCCTGCAACGACACCCTCTGGCAGGTCGCCGGCGTTGATCGCGGAAGATCCTCCGCGCTGACTTCGCTTCGACTGCAAATCCTTTCCCTGCCTCGGCCTGCGCGAGGCCGCACCCCGGCGCTCCGCGACATTCGCGGCCACAATGAGCCGCCCGCCCCATGCTGGAAACCCTCATGACTGATCCGCGGTCCGTCGCATTGATCACCGGTAGCGCTCGCCGCATCGGCGCCGCCATTGCCCGACGCCTGCATGCCGAAGGTTTCGATCTGGCGCTGCACTATCGACACTCGGCCGATGAACTGCAGGCGCTGGCTGCGGAACTGGAAGCGGCGCGCCCGCGGAGCATCGCCGTGCTGCAAGCGGACCTGGATGACTTTGATCGGCTACCCGAACTCATCGGACACACGGTGGGCCGCTTTGGGCGACTGGACGCACTGGTCAACAATGCCTCCAGCTTCCAGCCCACGTCGATCGGCACGACCACCCCGGCCCAGTGGGATGCGCTGTTTTCATCCAATGCGCGCGCACCGTTCTTCCTGTCGCAGGCCGCCGCGCCGCACCTCAAGGCCACGCGCGGCGCAATCGTGAACCTGGTGGACATCTACGCCGAGCGGCCGTTGCGCCAGCACACCGTCTATTGCATGGCCAAGGCGGCGCTGGTCATGGCGACGAAATCCCTGGCCCTGGAGCTGGCACCGGACGTGCGGGTGAATGCGATCGCGCCGGGCGCAATCCTGTGGGCCGAGCACGGCAGCAGCGACGCCCAGCAGCAGGCTCTGCTGGCGCGCACGCCGCTCGCGCGCACCGGCACGCCGGAAGAGATCGCCGAAGCAGCGCACTGGCTGATCGCCAGCGCGACCTACACCACCGGCCAGGTGATAACCGCCGATGGCGGCCGCACGCTCGCGGGTTGAAGGTGGTGGATGCAGCAACCTGTAGGCACGATGCCAGTCGCTCCCACAAAGTCTCAGGCGAGCCCGGTTACGACTTCGCCTGAAACGCGTGGTCCAGCAGCCCGCCCTGGAACGCCGCCGGGGTTTCATGCGACACCGCGTAGCGGTAGAGCACCGCTGAATAGATGCCGCTAAGCGCGGCCTGGTACACCCCCAGCAGCAGCACCGCGATGACGAACACCACCGCCACCAGCACCGCCAGTGCCGCCGAGACCTGCCATGCCGCGAAGGCGAGCACCGCGCCCAGCGCCACCACGGCAAAAGTGATCAGGCCGAAGGCCGCACCGATGCCCACGTTGCCGATCGCGTTCTCGCCCCAGGTGCGCTTGAGCAGGCTCACGCTCTGCTTCAGTGCATCGATCGGGCCGACATTGCGGCTGACCAGCACTGGCACCACCAGGAACGCGGCCAACGTCCACGCCGCGCCCAGGCCGCTGCCGATCAGGCGAACGATGAAGTTGTTGTCGCGGCTCTTCAACGACTGCAGCAGCACGCCCACGGTCGCGGCGATGGCGGCATAGCCGAGGATCGCCGGCAGGCGCGCCCTGGCCGCATCGAAGCCGTCGCGCAAAGTCGGGTCGCCACCATCCAGACGGATCATGGCCGCGCCGACCAGCGCGCAGTTGCAGAAGATGATCACGCTGTACTGGCAGAAATAGAACAGGAAACCGATGACTGCACCGCCCACGCCAAAGCCGTTCTCGAAGATGCGCAGCGCGAACACCGGCACCAGGAAGGTGGCAAGGACCACCAGCGTGGCCGCGCCCGAAATCACCGGGAACAGCAGCAGCTCCTTGTCGGAGCGCAGGACTTCGGCGCTGGCCTTCACCAGTTCCCAACTGCGTGCGAACTTGTCGAACATGAGCGTCTCCCCGACGTTGAAACCATAGAGTGCGGCGTTGCAGCCGTCCGGCGCAAGCTGCCGGAAGTCACCCGGCGCGCGCGCGGCATCGCCGGGAAAGATTCCAGTGCACGGCGCCCGGCTAGACCACCTGCAGCGGCAGGTTTCGCTCCGGGCAGTGTTCCCACAACTGCGCCAGGGTCAGGCCGCTGATTGGATCGGTGAACTCCGGCGCGATGTCCTGCAGCGGCTTCAGCACGAACGCATGGCGCAGTTCCGGCCGTGGAATGCGCAAATTGCCATCGCCCGACAACACCTGGCTGTCGTAGAACACGATGTCCACGTCGAGCGGCCGGTCGCCAAATCGTGGCCCGCTGCGCTCGCGCCCGTGCGCGTCCTCCAGCGCGTGCAGCCAGTCGTTGAGTGCCCGTGGGTCGAGGTCGCTTTCGACCACCGCGGCGGCGTTGAAGAAGTCAGCGCCTTCGAAACCGATCGCAGTGTTGCGATAGATCGGCGAGACCGCCAGCATGTCGAAGCGCGACCGCAGCGCGCCCAGTGCAGACGCCAGGTTCTCGGCCGGCTTCACGTTGCTGCCCAGACTCAGGTAAGCCCTGCCCATTACGCAGCGTGCTGCCGATGCAAACGGCACGCGCGCGTCGTGCGCGGGCGCAAGCAATGCACGCGCCGGTCGTGCGCAGCCGACAGGCCGCGCGCTGTCGAGATCATCCGCGTGTGCGCTCGATGATCACGCCAACCGCTTTTGCACCACGCACCGCGCCGGGCTTGCTCAATTTCAGCCGCAGCCACTGCACGCCGAATTCCTCCAGCACGATGTGCGCGCAGCGTTCGGCCAGCGTTTCCACGAGGCCGTAATCCGATTGCCCCACGAACTCCACCAGGCGTTTGCTCACCGCCTTGTAATTGAGCGTATCGGCAATGTCATCGGTCGCGGCGGGTTTGCGATTGTCGAAAGCCATTTCTAGGTCGAAACGCAGGGTCTGGCGGATACGCCGCTCCCAATCGTAGATGCCGATCAGGGCTTCGATTTCCAGCCCTTCAATGAAGACTTTGTCCATGGGAAGCTGTGGCCGGGTGGATGCTGGTTGCTGTTGCCGGTGTTGTACCGTCGTTCCCGCCAAGGCGGAAGCGATTTCCGTCGGCTTCAGCCGGTCAACCTGAAGACTTTTTATCTTGCTGTTCTAGAGATCGGTGGAAACAAAATCAGTGAATTCCCGCGTGACCAGCCGGCGGTTGTCGAGAGGCATGTTAATGACGACCCTACTACACGCCATTGTTTGAAGAACGGGGATGAACGACACCGCTAGACCTTCGGCAACGTCGCCATATCCCATCTCGGCGCCACCTTCACCGCGGCGTCCTCGAACTGCCCCGCTTGCAACCGCAGCGCACCAGCAAAGGCGATCATCGCGCCATTGTCAGTGCACAGCTCGGGTCGCGGGAAGCAGGCGCGACCGCCGCGCCTGGCTGCCATGGCGTGCAAGCGTGCTCGCAATCGCTTGTTCGCACCGACGCCGCCAGCGACCACCAGGGTATCGCTGCCCGCCGCGTCGAGCGCGCGTTCGCACTTGATCACCAGGGTGTCGACCACCGCCTCCTCGAAGCCGCGCGCGATGTCGGCGCGGGTGGTGTCGCTCTGGTCGCTGTCGCGCCACGCCAGCAGCACCTGGGTCTTGAGCCCACTGAAGCTGAAATCCAGGCCCGGCCGATCGGTCATCGGCCGCGAAAACTTGTATGCGCCGGCGCCGGGGCGCGCCTGAAGCGATTGTTCGGCCAATGCCGCCAGCTGCGGCCCGCCTGGGTATGGAAGGCCCATCATCTTGGCGGTCTTGTCGAAGGCCTCGCCGGCGGCATCGTCCAGCGTTTCGCCCAGGAGACGGTAGCTGCCAATGGCGTCGACCGCGACCAGCTGGGTGTGGCCGCCGGAAACCAGCAAAGCCACGAACGGCGCCTGCGGCGGACCGTGGATTGGGTCGGGGTCTTCCATCAGCGGTGCCAGCAAATGGCCTTCCATGTGGTGCACGCCGACCGCAGGCACTTCCAGGGCCCAGGCCAGCGAGCGTGCCACCCCGGCCCCGACGAGCAAGGCACCCGCCAGACCCGGACCGGCGGTGTAGGCCACGCCGTCGATCTCGTCGAGCCCCAACCCGGCCTCGGCCAGCGTCTGCCGGATCAGCGGCAGCAGCTTGCGCACGTGGTCGCGGCTGGCCAGTTCCGGTACCACGCCGCCGTATTCGGCATGCAGCGCGATCTGGCTGTACAGCGCATGCGCACGCAGGCCTTGCGACCCCTTCAGGGCCGTGTCGTAGACGGCCACGCCGGTTTCGTCGCAGGAGGTTTCGATGCCGAGGACGCGCATGGGCCTGATCTGGAGTGTCCATGAGTGGAAATCGAGCCTCGGGCGGGTTGCAGCCAGCCCCGGGGTGCCGTTATCATACGCGGCTCGCCGGGACAGACCCCGGTTGTCTGTGTCCCGGAGATTACATGCCCAGCGTCAAAGTCCGCGAAAACGAGCCTTTTGAGTTTGCTCTGCGTCGCTTCAAGCGTACCTGCGAAAAAGCCGGTGTCCTGGCCGAAACCCGCAAGCGCGAGTTCTATGAGAAGCCGACCCAGGAACGCAAGCGCAAGGCCGCCGCCGCGGTAAAGCGCCAGCTGCGTCGCAGCTCGCGCGACGTCACCAAGAAGCAGCGCCTTTACTGAGCCGCCTCGCTTGGCCCGAAGCCGGCACGCGCAAGCGTCGCCGGCTTTTCGTGTTTTTGGCGCCGGGTGATCTGGCGCCGCAAGATCCCACTCACATGCCCAGACCCGGAGAATCGATATGACTTTGAAGCAGCAGCTGGTCGAAGACATGAAGGCCGCCATGAAGGGCGGTGACAAGCAGACCCTGGGCGTGGTGCGCCTGATCAACGCGGCGATCAAGCAGCGTGAAGTGGACGAGCGTATCGAGCTGGACGACCCCGCAGTGCTGGCGGCCATGGAAAAGATGGTCAAGCAGCGCAAGGATTCGGTCAGCCAGTTCGAGGCCGCGGGCCGTGAGGACCTGGCCGCCATCGAACGCGCCGAGATCGTGGTGATCGAAAAGTACCTGCCGGCGAAGCTGGGCGAAGCAGAGATCCAGGCCGCCATTGATGCCGCCATCGCCGACATTGCGGTCAATGGCGGGGGCACCCCCGGTCCGGCGGACCTGGGCAAGCTGATGGGCGTCCTCAAGCCCAGGCTGGCAGGGCAGGCGGACATGGGCCTGGTGTCGGCGCTGGTGAAGAAGAGATTCGCCGGCTGAGCGGCTAGATCGTCCCGCCCTCAGCGCTCGGCAAACATCGATGCCACAGCGAGGGAAAACCTTTGGTGGCATTCCGGTCCGCGCACCTTGACCGGCTAAGATCGTTGCATTCCGCCACACTGACTCCAGATGACCAAGACCGTATTCATCACCGGCGCCACTTCCGGTTTCGGTGCCGCCGCCGTCAGGCGATTCGCCGGCGCGGGCTGGCGCGTTGTCGCCACAGGGCGTCGCACAGAACGCCTGCAGCCGCTGGTGGACGAACTCGGCTCTCAGGATCTGCACGTCGCCGCGTTCGACCTACGCGATGACGCTGCGCTTGATCAGGCGCTGTGCCATCTGCCCGAAGGTTTCCGCGACATCGACGTGCTGATCAACAACGCCGGCCTGGCGCTGGGCACCGCGCCAGCGCAAAGCGCCAGCCTGCAGGACTGGCGCACGATGATCGATACCAACATCACCGCACTGGTGACGTTGACCCACCGCCTGCTGCCAAAGCTGATCGAACGGCGCGGCGTGATCATCAACATGAGTTCGATCGCCGCCAGTTACCCGTATCCGGGCGGCAACACCTACGGCGGCACCAAGGCGTTCGTGAAGCAGTTTTCGCTGGGCCTGCGCTCTGACCTGCACGGCACCGGCGTGCGCGTGACTTCGATCGAGCCAGGCATGGCGGAAACCGAATTCACCCTGGTGCGCACGCATGGTGACCAGGCCGCGTCAGACAGGATCTATGCTGGCGCCAACGCCATGACGGCCGCAGACATCGCCGAGCAGCTGTTCCATATCGCCACGCTGCCGCCACACCTCAACATCAACCGGCTGGAAATCATGCCGGTGACACAGTCTTTCGCGCCGTTCCAGGTGGATCGGCGCTGATCAATTGACGCCGCGCACGCTACCAGCG
>Ga0105047_10016867_pt1 | contig 11425 bp, 4 predicted proteins | sample MAT04_FD_78384 | JGI IMG/M metagenome (GOLD analysis project Ga0105047, IMG submission 78384) | Freshwater microbial communities from Lake Fryxell liftoff mats and glacier meltwater in Antarctica - MAT-04 (megahit assembly) | ecosystem: Environmental > Aquatic > Freshwater > Ice > Liftoff... | reverse complement strand
GCCTCGGATTCATCCTCGCGGCCGGACTGGGTCAAGCAGGTGGTCGACGTGGCGCATGAGATCACGGTCCCGACGTCGAACAAGCACCGCCCAGTCGACATCGAGTCGCGATTCACTGCTGGGCACATACGGGTGAAAGGCGCGGTGCCGGTGGCTGCGCGGTTCTTTGGAGGCAATCGGGAGGACCCATTCATTGCTGGCGAGAACTGGAGCATGCGCGCCAATCCCTTCATACGGTCCATCGCTGCCGGCCAATTTGGCCGGGAGGGAGGCGGCTCTGGCGGCACTCGCTTCGCCGCATTCAACTTCACCATGGCCTATCCGGTCAGCAACACGCCGCTTGTTCCCGGCGAGGTCTCCAGTACTGGCGAGGTGCAGGGCCTGATCAATGGCGCTCTCACCACCGCAACTGGCCTACTCACAAAGCAGAACCTGGCTGAGGACAGGCGCCGCGCGCCGGCGCTGAGCGAGTTGTTTTCCGGCCTTCGCGCCGCCTTTGCGAGGCTGCTCACGGACGTCAACGTGGCACGAGCGGCCACGGCGAACGTGGCACCGGAGTTGTTTGACGCCTGCACCAGCGCCATTGCAGACGCGGACAGCAGTGTCGCGGAGGCAATGACGGCAGTTGACGATGACCTTGATGGCTACCTCGACAATCTCCTGCCGTACACCACTGCTGCAGGCGCGCTCCAGCCTGGCCAAATCAACGTTGTGCTGTCGGCCTGTGTTTCAGATCTGAATGCGCGCCTCGGCAGCGCGGAGATCGCGCAGGACGCGAAGCCCCTGGTAGATACCTTGGCCAGCAGCCAGTACGTGCTGCTTAAGGTGGATGCGAAAAGATTGGCCTTGGAGGAACTGACGCCTGTCAGGCGCACCGTCAACACGCTATTCAATGAAGTGAACCTCGCGTCCATCAGCCCCGTGCTGATGCTCGACGCCGCACGCATGGGGCCAGACGGTGGGCAGCGGACGCGTTTTGGTATCGGGGTGGGACTGCGCGCTACGCTTGTCAACAGTGTCGATTTCACTCTCGGCTACGTGGCCAATCCGCGTCGCGTCGCGGGCGAATCGCCTGGCGAGTTTTTTTTCACCTTACGCATCAGGGACCTCTTCTGATGCTCGGCCGAACGGCGCAGCCACCCGCTCCTGCGCATAGCCCGCGCAAGTCGGGATTGACTGAAAGGGACGAACCCGGGGGTGTCTGGGCGCTGGGCAGCTGCCACTGCGTACCCCAGCGCTCGAGCTCCTTGATCTGCTGCTGCTCGGTGACCGTTGGTCCGGGCCGCACGCCGCTGCTGCGGTCGTCCAGGTGCAGCCGTTTGCGCAGAGTCTCGGCGCTGGAATCTCCCAGTGCCAACACGGCGGCGAACCCTTGCAAGCCGACCGGCGGTGCGCGGTCTAGCTGTCGGAGGCCACGCTGGCTGTGTAGCCTCCGCGCCCGGGGCGCCGCCGCATCCACTCCACTTGACCAACCTCGATCGGAGACAGGCCATCCGGCCTGTTCAGTTCCGGTGAGGTCATTGCATATTTGGATAGGTCACCCTCGTGAGGCGGTGGAAGTCCCTGTAGGGGGTCTCCATCGCTTCGAGGCTGCGCATGCTCGCGGTGGCACTTCTCGGTAGACGAGGTGGACCAAGATGCCGATTGCGAAAGGGCGTAGTCGATGAACCAGTCGACAACGGGAATGTCGACAACGCGCGGCACGCCGCCGCCAAGCCGCTCAGGCCGCGGCCACCCGTTGGCCAGGGAGAAGCGCAAGATGGCGGGCAACATGTTGCCCGTGGATGCGCCGCTGCCAATTGCCTGCAGCGCGAAGGCGGCAACTCAGTCCGCGCAATGCGCGGACGAAGCCAGTATTTTGGGAGGAGAGCCATGAACACGTTGCGAATGTCCGGTGCGCCTCTCGTCTTTGTGCTGTGCCTGCCGCTCGCGGCGGCTGGCGCCGACGGCCGAGATGCAGCAGACACCACGATCTCCACAGTCGCGGGCGAGGAGAAGGAAATCTGCGCAGGGGTGAAGGCCACCATCAAGGAAGCGCCCAAGTTTGGGACGTTGCGAACTGCCGGCGACCCCTCCAAAGATGCGCCAGTCCAGGTGTTCTACAAGGCCACCGAAGCCGCGACCGCGGTCAGCGACAAGTTGACGTGCTTGGTCGGTGGCGTCGAGAGGAAGTTGACCATCGAAGTCGTCCCCAAGGGCCGTAACAACACGACTGGCTTCAGCGACCAGGCCTATCCCGAGGCGTTCAAGGCCCTGTTCCTCCTGCTCGCCGTGGCGACCGTGCTCGAGTCTGCGCTGGCCATACTCTTCAACTGGCGCCCGTTCGTCGAGACCTTCAATGCCCGCGCCGTACGGCCTGTGGTCTCGCTCGTCGCATCGCTGTTACTGGTCTTCCAGTTCAATCTCGACATCGTGACGGGGCTGGCGAAACTGATCTCTGCGCAGGTTCCTCCGCTCGACTGGAGCGGCAAGATCCTGACGGCGATGGTGCTCGCGGGCGGCAGCGCCGCGGTCAACCACCTCATGGTGTCGCTCGGGTTCCGCCAGTTGCGTACCCCGGAGAACACTACGCCGAAGCCGCCTGCGGGCAAGGGTTGGATCTCGGTCAGCATCGCTCGCACGGGACAAATCAAGGGTCCCGTGACGGTTTGCGTCGGCGTGGACACAGGCACGGGGGTTCCTGTCGTCGCCAGCCTTGAGAATTCGACCCACACCGGCGTGCGCTACTTCCTGCGCGACCGTGGACGGTTTCCCGCCTGGGGCGGCTACGCCATGAAGACGGGCGACAAGGTGACGGTGAAGGTGAGCGCGCAGCGCGCGGACGGGACGGGGCAAGCCGTCGATGCCTGGGGGCCCGAGGTCATCGGGGAAGGCGCGATCATCGACCTCACCTTCACGATGTGAGTGGTGAGTCGATGGGACGGTTTGAGTGTTCTCTTTGCCTCTGTGTTGGCGGGTCGTCTTGCTGGTCCTCTGTCGGAGAAGCACCCCGCGCAGTCCATGACTTTCGCCGGCTGAGCCTCGATTCCCTCGACCCGTGGCTGGGCATGGTGCTGACCACGGGCCCCGGCGGGACGAGCTTTTTTTCAGACTTGATGAGGCATGCAGTTCGCCAGGAATCGCCGGTAGGCCAGCTGCGTAGGGCCGCTCTTCCCCAGGTGTCACAGTCCTATTGCATTCACAGGGTTGACGACATACTTGGCCAGCCTCGGCAGCGAGGTCGAGGCAGTCAGTCGCGACTGCCTAGTTTGAGGAAACGGGCCGGCAAGTCCGTTTCGTAGTCCACAGCTAGTCGCGAGGGCGCCATGACTGATGACGAAGCAGAGCATCGCATTAACCGTCACGCACGGTGGTTGAACAAGCTATCGCAACGCGATCCCAGGTTGCACGCGGAGCTGATGGCCAAGGGGAGGCGGTTGGTCCGGGAGCGGCGCGCCGCCTTGCCTCCGGCGGCAGAGGACGGCATCACGCTGGAGGCAACTGGCGGCGACGAGGTCTTTGACGACCTCGTTCTTGAGACCCTAGTTCGCGAAGGCAGGCCGGCGCTGATGGTCCAGCGCAACGTCATCCAGTTCAGAGGCACGGAGGCGGATGTGGAAGCCCGCAGCGTCATCGACGAGCTGCGGACTGCCGCGCCGACCATCGAACCCTGGTTACCGTGTGTTGGCCGCATCGATGTCGCAAACTACGCCGGCAACCTTCCATTCCTCGGCACTGGATGGCTGGTGGCGCCCGGGATTGTGGTGACTAACCGTCACGTGGCGGAGCTGATGACAAAGGCCGGTAGCGAGGGATTCGTCTTCAAGCCTGGTCGCTTTGGAGAGAGGCTCATCGCCACGATCAACTACCGGCACGAACATGCCGCTCCTGACTCCGAGGCAGCGGAGATCAAACGTGTGCTGTGGATCGAACCAGATGCGGGAAAGGCGGACATAGCCTTCCTCGAAGTGGGGGAGGCGAACGCAGGGGCAAGGCGCGACCACCTGATCCTGGCGGTCAAGGACGCTCAGGACGGCGACTCCGTCGTGGTGGTCGGCTATCCCGCGCGCGCACCGGAACACATCATTCCGGACCAGTCCTGGATGGACCGCGTCTTCGGCAGCACCTACGACATCAAGCGCATCGCGCCGGGCATGATGGGGCCGAGGAGCCGCGGCTGGGCCACCCACGACTGCTCGACTTTGGGGGGCAATTCCGGTGCGGTGGTCATGTGCATGGAGAGCGGACATGCGGTCGCTCTGCATTTTGCAGGCTTGTACCGGGTCGAGAACTACGCCGTGCCGGCGTCGGAAATTCGGCGCTATCTGAGCCGGCCGCCCTGGCGCGTGGCCCAGTCCTCCTCGTCCGCGCCGCCGCCGCCTCCGAGGCTGATGTCGGAAACGCGGGCACTGGCACCTGGTGGAAGACCGCCTGCAGCGTCCGGCGTGCGGAAGCTCTCAATGAGCATTCCCTTGCAGATTGAAGTCTCGATCGGCCCGCTCGACGACCTGGATGTGCGCGGCCGGATCGCGACGGCTAGCGCGACCTGCTCCAGCACATCTTCTGAGGCCGACCAAGCCGCCGAAGCGCTCGCGCACGTTCTCGAAGACGTTCCGGGCGTTCATGCGGTGCGTGCAGGAGCAATAGTGGCCGATGGGCGTCTGGCGTCGACGGGCCTGGTCGTTTCTGCCCATCCGGAGCGAGTCTCGGCGGTCGAGGCCGCGGCGCCGCAAAGCTTCCAGGGATTCGAGGTTGTCGTCGAACCAGCGTCCGTGCTGGATCAGCTCGGCCGGACGACGAAGGCGACGGTGGCTGAGGCCGCCTCTTCGCGCACTTCGTACAACGACGACGACCGGCGCGGCGAAGAGTTCCGCTGCAAGTGGCAGAACGAGGAGATGGCTTTGACTTTGCATGTCGGGCCTGAACGCAGTTGGACGCAGTTGGCGTCCTTCCTGGCCGGGGCGAACAATCAGCTCGTATCGTCAATATACGAGTTCCATGCGGCGCATATTGCCCACGCGGTGAGCCAGAAGCTCGACGCCGGCATCGATCTGAAGCTGGTAGCTGCGAGACAGACACGCAACCCCGCCAGCGGCAAGATCGCCCCTGGCGACTTCGACCGCAAGAAGACGTTCGCAGACTGGGAACGCCGCCATCCCGACAGCTTCGAGAACATCTACGTCCCGATAGGCGGCAGTGGACTCGTCGCCAACTCATACCACATCAAAGTCAGTGTGCGCGACGAGGACGGTGTCTGGCTCTCCAGCGGCAACTGGAAACGCGCCAGCCAGCCGCTGATCGCCGATGCCGACCTGAACGATCCGCGAGCGACCTCGCGCTCAGGTAACCGCGAATGGCACGTCTGCCTGCGCAACCGGAAGCTGGCCGACCTGTTCCGCAATCACATCCTCGAGGACCTGCGGGTCTGCCGAGACGAACTCGGCGGGACGCTGGAGGCGGTCGGGGACGAGATCATGGTCGACGTGCCAGCCGTCCTGGAAGAGTCAGTGGTGCTGGAGGCTGCAGCCGAGCGTGTCTTCGAACCGCTGGACATTGGACCGCGGCGGGTAAGGGTTAAGCCCCTGCTGACACCAGACCGCCAGGGCAAGGTGTTCACCGAGGCGGTGCTTGCGTTGATCGAATCTGCCGAGGAGCAGCTCGTCTTCCAGAACCAGTACATCAGCTTCGCCAGTGTGAAGTCGGGCAACCTGAAGGTCCTGGTCGATGCGATCACCCGCAAGTCCCAGATCCTGGAGGACTGCCGCATTGTTCTGCGCAGCGGCGGCGACGGTTTCCTCGACGACATGCGAGCGCTAAAGAGCAACGGCCTCGACGTCGAGCGCTGCGTGAGGCGACTTGCTAACACCCACACCAAGGGCATCGTGGTCGACGGCCAGCGCGTGCTGATCGGTAGCCACAACTGGAGTTCCGATGGCGTCACGAGCAACCGCGATGCCAGCCTGATCTTCGACGACCGTGAGGTCGCGTCCTATTTCTTGGAGGTCTTCAACGTCGACTGGAGCCGTGCGAATGCCGTTCAGTTCGACGCCATTCAGCCGGAGGCGGCACCACGACTGGCGGAAGGAGCCGAGCCGCCCCCGGGTTTCGCGCGCATGAGCCTGGCCGAGTACCTCGAACGCTAGTGCGGGTATGAGCGGCTTCGACGCACTCCTGGCAACCACGCGGCAACTGCTGTCGGCGGGCGGGGCCTTGCAGTCGATCGGGGGTAGTGAACAGATCGACCGGGCCCAGCTAAAGCAAGGGGTGGTCTTCCATCTGGCGCGCTTGCATCCGACCGACCCGACCAGCCTGGAGGCTGCCGCCCAAGCCATCCTCAACGCCGCGGACCGTGGGCTCGATGGTGCGGCGCTGCAGGGCGACGCCGCTGCACGGGAGTTCGTGTACGACGCGCTTGAGGTCATCGTCCAGGTGGTAGGCCGTCCGGCCCTGCGCATGCCATCTGGCAAGGTGCAGTCTCCGGAGCACGCCAGCAGGGGCAATGAGCTCTGGACAGCCTGGCTCGGCACGCATCGCAAGCAGGTCGACAGGGCGGCTGCGTCGGTGGCGAAGCTGTATCGCGTCTTCGCGAACGGCAAGGAGGAACACATCGGCACCGGATGGCGTCTGGGTGCCGACCTGATCGTGACGAACAGGCACGTGGCAGGACTCCTGGTTGCCGATGCCGCGTTGCCGGTGGCGGACTGGTCTCTCGACCCGCGCTGGACCTGCGTCGCCGACTTCGGTGCCACCGACATGCCCGCCACGCCGCTACGCTTCACCGCGAACGCGCTGTTGGCCTGTGCGCCCGAGCCTGCGATCGACATTGCAGTGCTGCGGCTGGCGTCGAACGGCGCAACCCTGCCGCATCCGCTGGCGGTTTCCGACGACGAGGCCTTGCTGGGTGCTTACTCGGACAGTCCTACGCCAACCTTCGCAGGGCAGCCGGTGTACGCGATAGGTCACCCGCTGCAACGTCTGGCGGGCACCGAGGTGCTGCTGGTGTTCGGAGACGCCGACGGTCGCAAGCGCTGCTCTCCCGGCCGGACCACGGCGTTACGCGACCGGGCGACGAACTTCGAGCACGACTGTTCGACCCTGCGGGGCAACTCCGGGTCGCCAATCTTCGACCTCTACACCCACCAGGTGCTGGGCACGCACCGGGGTGGACGGTCTTCGAATCCGGATGGCACCACCGGGGACTCGAATGTGGCGGTGGCCGTGTCGCGACTGGCCACCCATGTCATGGGAAAGATCCTCAAGAACGGCGTCGTTGAGCAGCATGACAAAGCCTAGCCCGTCCCAAGTCGAAGACCTGGTGCAGCTCTTCGTGCGCACGCTGTCGCCCGGCAGCCTCTCGTGGCTCGCGACCGCTTCGCTGAACATCGACCTGCTGCGTGCGGAAGGCGGCAGCGTCGGCGATATGGCGGCGTTGTCGAGCAAGCTGGTGACCCGGCTGATCGACGCTGACAAGCTGGAGGAAGCACTGGCGCTGCTCAAGTCTGAAGCCAAGCAGAATCCCTATCTGGTCGTCGGACTGCGAGAGATCTTGGAGGGACGCAGGCTGGACTCCCCGCAGCTGCAGTCCCTACTAACGGACTACGAACCATTTTTCAATTCGGCGAGATTCCAGCGGATGCTGCCGCGCGTCAGCAGCGTGGTCTGCGCCGTGGCCGTGAAGAATCAGCTCCGGGGGACGGGGTTTCTCATCGGCCCCGACCTGGTCCTTACGAATTACCACGTTATCCCGGAATGCCTGCGCCCGAACGGCGTTGCGGACACCTTCATCCAGGACGCGGTCGGGAACGAACTCCAATTCGTTTTCGACTACCAGCACGAACCGCCCCCGCAACTGAGCGGCACTGCGGCGGATCGTTCAGGCAGGGGCATGGTCGTGCGGGCCGCCGCGAAGTGGCCTGTCCATGCACGGCGGACGCGCAAGGGAGAAGGAACCGTTGCCGCCGAGGCCGTCGGCCTGCAGCATGACTACGTGGTCGTGCGGCTCGAGCGCGACATCGGCAACCGGCCAAGCCGCGTCGGCGGGGGATGGATCCGGGGCTGGCTGCCGCTGCCCAAGCAGGAATGCGACTACGTAAGCCAGAAGCGTGTGGTCGTCTTCCAGCACCCGGGTGGCATGGCTCAACAGCTGGACGTCGGGTACTTCGTGCAGCTGGACGGGTCCTCGACGCGAGCCTGGTACCGCGTCAGCACTGCGCAGGGATCGTCCGGCGGTGCGGCCGTTGATGCGAACGGCGAACTCCTGGCCCTGCACAACGCCGCGGTCGAATCGCCGCCCGGTCCTCCCGCGCCCACGCGGGAGGACCGCGTGAACCAAGGCGTCCGAATCGATACCATCGCAGCCGATCTTCGGGGTTGTGGGGCCTGGCAGGACCCACCGGATCCCGACAAGCAGGCGACGACGGTCTGGTCGCTGAACGACAACACCCGCGCGCCGCGCCCCGTCATCGGCAGGCGCGTGTTCCGCGAATGCGTCGAGGAGATGATGTCCGGTGACGGGAAGCGGGTGATGTCGGTCATCGGCGACTACGGCACCTTCGTGCGTTTCACGATCGCATTGTTGCAACGGATGCTGGGCAATCAGGCGCAGGTCGTGCGCTTTGGCCCCGGCAATATGCAGAAGCTGGCACCGGAAGATTTTGCCCGGGCCTTGGTGGAACAGCTCGGCGCGGCTTCCGATCTGAACGATCCCCGGCCACAGCAGACATCGACGGAGACCCGCGAGCGTTGGCTGGGACTCGACCTGCCGGCCTGGGTGGCCAGACAGCTGGTGCGACATGCGAAGGCTCAGCCCGGCAGCTTTCCGGCATGGGTGATCATCGACGTGGCGGTCCCGCCGAACGATACCGTCTTGTGGACGGATGGCCTGCGCGAGCTGGTCACCGCGCTGGTCGGCGTGCGCGATGCCGGTCAGGTCGTCGACATTCCCCAGCTGCGCTGGCTGTTCCTGAGCACGGCGCCCTTGCCCGCCGCCGGCACGGATCATCTGAAGGAAGACCTGCGCGGCGACGCCGACCTGCCCGATGGCTTTAGGGAATGCATGCAGAACGCCTGGCAATCGATCGATCAGTTGGAAGCGGCACTGCCCGAAAACTTCCTGCGCGCCATTGCGGTCACCACCCTCAAGGAGAACAGTCGTGCCGCCGCGCCACAGTTGGCCCGCAAGGTTCTGGCCGCGAAGGTCGTCGATTTCCTCGAAAGCGCGCACACGCCATGAGCACCCCACCGAGCGAAGAGGAAGACCTGTCGTCGCTGCCCGCGTGGGCCATGCGCGCCATGCGGGGTGCCGATTCGAAGACCGTCGAGTTGAAGACGCGCGACCGACTGGACGTCAGCCCGGCTTGGCCTCTGCTGCTCGACGCAGCCGTTGTCTCGACCTTCCTGCCCTCGAAGCTGGGCCAGGACTTGACGATCAGGACCGGCCGTGCCGCTGCGGAGGAGACCGTCCTTCAGTTCTGTGAACCGTCGATCACAGCTACTGGCACCGAGTGGGAACTGCGCCACGACGCGCGCATCGACGTGCTGCGGCTGGCCGCGAGTTCGACCGAACTTGAGGCGGCGGTTGCGCGCACCGCCGGGCTCTTCGTAGACCCGGTGAGCGAGGCCCTGCGCCTGATGCTCCAGGGCAAGGCGCTTGTCGATGAATCGACGGACCTACCGCGCCTGGAGGCGCTGCGCGCCGCCACGTCGGTGCTGAGCGGTGTGGATGCCGTGATACCGCCGCTACCCTTGAACCAGTTGGATGGGCTGATCCGCAAGCGCCGGATGGTCGAGCAGTTCGAGCGCGTCTGTGGCAAGGACTTCGAACGCGAAGTGGTGGGGCGCGACGACGAGCTCGAGAGGCTGCGAGCCTTCGTCGGAACCATTTCGGCGAAGTCGCTGATCGATTCCGTGTACCGCGGCTTCGGGCATGTCAAGCGCGCGATCAAAGGCCGAAAGCCGCTGGTGATCTGGGGAACGGGAGGTGTCGGCAAGACGACTCTGCTGTCCCGCTTCATGCTCGAGCACATGAACGTCGCGGACCGGAAGTATCCGGTCGCGTACCTCGACTTCGATCGACCGAGCATCAGCCCGAAGGATCACTTCGGGATGTTCGGCGAGATCTGCCTGCAGTTCAGCGCGCAGTTCGTGGAACTGGAAGAGGAACTAAATGAGCTGCGCAATCGAGCTCTGGGGCTGCAGTCAGAGAGCGTCGCCAGTGGGCCCGACTCGGGCACATACATGCGCGAGTTCGTCGAGGAACTCCGCCGTAAGGTCGACAAACTGTTGGACCGGCTGGAAAGTACGTTCGAATGGCAGAGACCCGTGCTGATCGTGCTCGACACCTTCGAGATCGTGCAGTACGACGCCAACCAGGTGTCCCACATCGAGCGCTTTCTGCGGCCCTTTATGAACGCCGACTGGCGCAGGCTGCGGCTGGTGATCTCCGGACGCCGTCGCCTCGACGAATTTGAGATCGAGGTGGACCAGGAAGAGCTGAAGGGGATCGACGTCGACGGCGCGGCCATCCTACTCAGCCGCTTGGCCGAGCGGGCCTCCAAGCCAATGAGTCCGAAACTCGCCAACGAACTTGCCGAAAGCCTGGCCACGGGGCGCAAGAAACTCACGCTGGAGAAGCTGCGTGTGCACCCCTTGCGCATCCGCATGGCCGCCAGCCTGCTGCAGCCGGATTGCCCCGAAAGCGGAAATGAGATGGCGCGGTCGATCCTGGAGGAGCTGGCATCCGGCGAAGCCGGGGAAGCAGCGCAGAGCATGATCAACGGCATCCTGATCCGACGAATCCTCGACCATGTGCGGGATCCTCGCGTCCGCGTACTCGCCGACCCGGGGCTGGTGGTCCGGCGGATCACACCGGATGTGATCGTCAGCGTCATGGGACCCGGCACACCTGCACCAGACCCTGCCATTCCCGGTTTCAACCCGGCGGCCATCGACGAGGCGCAGGCCCGGGACATCTTCGATGCCTTCTCCAGGGAAGTTTCTCTCGTGGAGCGCGACCACACGGCCCTGAGGCACCGACAAGACGTGCGCAATGAGATGCTGCCGCTGATCAAGCTTCGCGACCAGGCGCAGTTCACTCTTCTTCATCGCCTCGCGTTCGATCACTTCGGCGAAAAAGCCGTGAAGGGCGACCCGGCGGCGGCGGCCGAAGCGGTCTATCACGGCTTGTGGCGAGGAGAGTCGTTCGAGGCCCTGGACGAGCTTTGGACCGTGGGACGGGTCACAGACGCACGGATCGACCCGGAGGAATTCCCCGAAGGCTCCGATGCCGAGCTGTTCCTCAAGGCTCGCAATCGCGAAGGCTTGCTGCCGGAAGAAGTCCTGCGCCTGCCGCGCGGCATGGCGCTGGAATGGGCGGCGGGATTCTGCAACCAGTTCCTGCTCAGCGACAAGCCGACGCTTGCCGTGGAAACCATCCGCGCAGCACTCG
>Ga0105047_10016866_pt1 | contig 11425 bp, 6 predicted proteins | sample MAT04_FD_78384 | JGI IMG/M metagenome (GOLD analysis project Ga0105047, IMG submission 78384) | Freshwater microbial communities from Lake Fryxell liftoff mats and glacier meltwater in Antarctica - MAT-04 (megahit assembly) | ecosystem: Environmental > Aquatic > Freshwater > Ice > Liftoff... | reverse complement strand
GCGGGGGTTTACGCAATACGTCATCCCGGATGAGAAATACATCCCCTACGCCCTGGCGTTGCAGAAGGAGGGTGCGAGCGTCGTCATGGTCCAGGGCCTTGCTTTCAACGGCCCGCCTGACGAGGTGCCCAATGCGATGCATATTTTACCGGAGGGTTACAAGGGACTGGAGCGCCCCGGCCAGCAACCGAAGTTTCCCTGCCCGCTGGTGCTGGATGGTTGGGTGAAGAAGCAAAGCGAGTTCCGCACGATGTTTCGCAAGTACAAGGAAGCGGGCGTGAAGGTGGATGGCGTGTGGTTGGACTGGGAGATTCAACCGTTCGCAGGTGAAGCCGAACTGCACGAAGCGCAACATTGCTCGCGTTGCCGGGCGCAATTTCCCAAGGGCGTGCTGGATGACAAGGATCGTTACAGCGCCTTCATCCAGCGCTGGCGGGTGCAGGTGTTTAGCGCGTATCTGGTCGCACCGATTCTTGAAAGCTATCCCGGTATTCCTGTGAATAACTGGGAGGAGATCATCTCCACGATCGACCTGCCCACGCCGAGCTGGAGCGGCTATCACATGTACAAGCATTACGATATCGGCATGTACACAGCCACCAATCCGGTCGCGTACGGCAACACGATCTGGAAGGAATATAACTGGAAAAAGGAATGGAATTGGCCGGTGGATGAAGCGCACATGGATCGGATGTATACGCAGGTGATGCTCGGTCAATTTTCGCGCGACGCTGCCAACATCATGCGCGTTGCGCCTGAGACGCTGAGCATCCCTTGGGTGGACCGGTATTGTGCCGACGATCGCGACCCGACGATCCCGATTTTGTCCCGCACGCGCTACCGGGAGATTTTGCGACATCTCTGGCTGCGCGGGGCCGACACGATGCAGGTGTTCAATCCTGTGTGGTTCCCTGAGGATCCAGCCAAGATGGAAATCGCAACCGAGGAAATCGCGGACGTGGTGAGTGTCTATGACGAAGTATTGGCTTATCGAAAGTTTCTCGATGACGGCGCGGTGATGAACACGTCGTTGCTGCAGGCGACCGATGACGGGCCGTTCTGGTCGGGGCTCAGATTGGGAGACGAAGCAGTCGTACGAACCTTCACACAGGGTGCGAGGGAGACGACGGTGAAGATCAAACCGTTCGATGATGCCAAGGGCGAGATCGAGTTGAAATGTCTGCCACAAGGCGCAACGTACTTGATCAAGTGGACGGACGGGAAGCTGGTAGCAGAATAGGCCGATAAGGGCTCCAGGTCGCGTGGCAGTCGAAATTGTGTCCCAAGTAACACGGTTCGGAAGTCGAAGATGAAGCTGGAAAGGCTGTCCGGCATCTGTTCCCTGCCGACGACCGACCGAAGACTGCTGAGTCATTTGACGAGGACGAACATGATTCATTTTCAATACATCGAATCGCCGGTCGGCATGATGCGCGCGGTGGCGACGGAGGACGGGTTGGTTCGGCTCGATTTTGTGGACGACGCTGGCGACGACGGGTGGGTGAAAAATATTTGCCTGAGGCTGGAGGTCGCTGCCAGCGACATGGTCGAATCGTCTTATCATCCTTCCTTGCGCAGTATCGACAATCAGTTGTCGGAGTATTTTGCGGGCGAGCGGACGACGTTCGATGTGCCGCTGCTTCCGATGGGCTCATCCTTTGAGTTGCGCGCCTGGCAATATCTCACGAAGATTCCGTATGGTCAGACGCGCAGCTACCTTCAGCAGGCGCGTGAGGTTGGCGATGCCAACGCCTCCCGCGCAGTCGGAGGGGCCAACGGGCGCAATCCGTTGTCCATTGTCGTCCCGTGCCATCGCGTGATTGCCAGCAATGGTCAGATGCAAGGATATGGCGGGGGGATCGAGCGAAAAAAGTGGCTGCTCCGGCACGAGCAGATGTTCGCACCCGACGGACTACCTGGATTGATCAAGCGCCCTCACGCCATTGAGTCAAAAAACACCACCGCAGCGGCGAGCCAGACCATGGCGGCGGCGAGCCAGAGGTGACGCTTGCTGCGCTGGAGGGGTTGTGGTGGGAGGGGCGCCAGTCGCGCCATCGGCAGAGGGTGCACGGATGCGTAGGCCTCGATCTCGGCCAGCGCCTGCGCGAGGTCGGGCAGTTGATCGTCGTCAGGTCGCGACGGGACGGAGATCGGTTCCTCCCCCAGATATCCCGACAATTCCAAGGCTGCTATCGAATCATCCAGAATCGCTTCGGGTGACGGTCGGGCGACGCGCGGTTCAGAAAAATCCAGACGCACATAATCCATGCGCGGCTCGTGGTGGGCCTGCAGCGAGATATCTACGTCGCGGCGACGCTTGCGGGGGAGGGCCTTGGTCGATCGCACCTGCGGGATCGGAAGTGTTTCCATCACCACGGGGCGGGAGTTTTCGGCGAGGATGGAATCCCAGGAACTCGACGCAATCTCTTCGACCATCCGCTGGACTTCGTCATCGACATACGCAGCCGGTCGATGCGGTTGGGGACGGGGATATGTTCCCTGGCCAACGTCCGTATCCGGGTCCTTGTATTCAAAAGCAGTGAGAGTCGCTGCGGACGATTCACCGGGCGAAAGTGGCCTCTGGCGTGTGCGCGATCCGGGCAGTGAATGGGTGGGCAACTCGACCGCACCGGCCCGGAAGGTCAGACGCGTCCGCCCCATGCGCACCAGATCACCATCATCAAGAATATGTCGCGTGATGACCCGGCCGTTGACGAGCGTCCCATTGCGCGAATGCAGATCGGAGAGAATAAAACCATCCGGGCTTTGCTCGATCGCGCAATGGCGTCGGGACAACTGCACATCGCGCACACAGAGGGTGCACTCGGCAGTACGTCCGATAATCAGTCGATCGCCCAGTGGAAGGCGGTCGATCTCCTCATTATCAAAGTAGACGATAACGTAACCGCTCATCCGTGGTGTTCCGTCAATCGATGGTGGTGAAAAACCCGATCCGTCACATCTTATATCGTGCAAACCTATCGCGGGTCGTCAATTTTCATTACGAGAAGATTTCGTGTGGAGTTCGATAAGAGTCCACATATTCGTCTTCAAAAAACGGTTCGTTGACCTCTCGTTTAAGGGGGAACCAACGTTTTCGATGTCTGACGCTGACAAGCCATTGATAACTCAGTTCATACGCACTGATCTAGTAACAACTTACACTCCAATGCAACATTTCTGGCGGAGCATCGGTACATTGAGTGCGTAGTGCATCACGTTGCGTGCCGGTCTCTACACAACCTTTATCCCTGAAGGATTCTCGATGAAACGATCCCTTGCCTCGACCGCGTTGTTTTTCGCCACGGCTTTGGTGTCACGTCAGTTGCTGGCAGCCGAGCTGATGTTTCCGGATGTGCGAAATGCGTACTACGCGAAGGAATCGATCGAGCTGGCGGTCAACGGATTGGATGCGGGGCAGGCGGGTAAAGTAAAGATCACCCCCAAGGCTGAAGGGGCGACCGCGTTCGAAGTGGACGTGAAGTCTGATGCTTCCAATTTTGTGATCCCACCTTTCAGCCTCGCTCCGGGTAAGTACGAAGTCAGCCTTGAAGGTGCGGCCACCATCCCACTGACCGTTTCTACAGGCACGATCAACTCCGATCTGCTCGTGTCTCAGACCATTGCCATCAATGACCTTGTCGCGGGTGGGTCGAACTTCATCCTGGGCAACAGCGCCAGCTGGGGTCATTACCCGGCCGGCCAGCCCGACCTCGCGCCGCGTGGGAAAAAGAGCAGCGGGTTTCAGATCATGGAACGTGCCATTGAAATGGATATGCCCACGATCATCTACATGTATTGGACGGGTTATGTCACGCATAAGCCGTTCGGGTCGGAAAAATCCTGGGGCAACGCGCAGGAGCAGGAAGCCATGCGCATGCTGAACTTCAGCAACGCCCAGCAGCTTGAACGCTTTGCCGCAAACCTGCATGCGGTGGGAACGCTTGATGAGCCGGGGCTGTCGTGGGGCCCAACACCGGCAGGGGGCATGGCGTCGGGGTTTCCAGCGATTGACGAGAAGGACTGGTGGGAAAAACGCGGATGGAAGTGGACGCTCGACATCGGCAACCAATCCGATGCCGATTGGATGAAATACATGACCGTCCGTTGCGACATCATGCGCGAATCCAACGCGCTGGCGAAAGCCGACCTGAAAACGGTGCTATCCGATGTCCCCTTCGCGACCGATCTTTACGCGCCCCATGCAATCATGGACGGGACCGACCCGCTCAATCAGGCGGTCAACGACATCCCGACCAGCCACGTGTTTGTCGATTGGGGCATCAGCCGATTTGGATCCTATAGCGGATTGTGTCTTGAAAAATCCGACAATCCGGTGCGCAAGATCGCCCATGCGACCAACGGGCAGCTTTTCAGCCCGACCGTCGGTCAGCCGAGTCAGACCAATGCGTATCACGTGACGATGAACGCGATGCTGATGGCCGGCCTGCACAGCAACTGGTGGCTAAATCCCACCGGCATGACGCCTGCAGACCTGAAGTCCGTCAACGACCCCGCTTCCCACATCGGATCATTGACCAAACAGATGGAAGTCAGCGGGCATGAGATTGCCGTGCTCTGGTCGTTCACGGAAATCGCCATGCTGCAGAAGGATGTGGCTGCCCGAGAGGCGAAGAAAAAGACAGGCGAACAGATCAAGTTGATGATCGCGTCGATGCCTGAGACTGAGGCCGAAGGCGGCGTACCGATCAGCGCGTACAATGTTGGTCAGAATTACAAGGACCAGATTCTGCAGACGCACTCTGCGATCAGCCGGGCGGGATATGCCAGTCACATCATCCACGAGCGCGTGCTCGCTGAGCAGTTGAAAAATTACAAGGTGCTGGTGATCGCTGCTCAGACGTTTGCCTTGCCCGCTGACGTGCATAAGACGATCAGCGATTGGCAGCAGGCAGGTGGGAAGGTCATCACCGACAAGCAGACCAGTGTGAAAATTGAGAATGCAATCAGCGTAGATACGAAGATCGAAAACTGGGGATATAAGTGGGGCGATTTATTCGGCAAGGCGACCCAGAAGGTCTCCCCTTTTAAGAATGCAAAAGAGACAAGCCTGTATCTGACGAATCATTATATGGATGGCCCTCAGCGCACCGCAGCGCCGTTGATCAAGGGTGCGCTGCAGCAGGCGGGCGTTGTACCCGCGGTTGAGACGGATTCGGTCAACCTCGCGGTTGAACGACATGAGGCCGGCGAAGGGTCGCTGATCTATGTCCTGAACGTCAACGACACCCTCCCCGAAATTGCCGACACCGATTCGTATCCCCTGTACACCTACGCCCCGCAGGAGGCGACGTTCACGTTGAAGGCTGTACCTGCCGGTCATGTGGTGTATGCGATTGAAGGGATCAATCACGACAAGGTGACGAAGCTGGAAAAACCCGACGCGCCGATCGCCGGTAGCTTCGTGGCCGGTGAGATGAAGATGTATCTGGTCGCGCCGCGAGCACCGGAGGGCATCACGACGACCGGCGCTTCGAGCGATGGACAGCTGACCGTCGACGCAACGCTTGGCAGCGTGAAGATGCCATGGCCGTTGCTGGTGACAGTGAGTGATCCTGCTGGCAAGAAAGTGTTTGAAGTCCGTCGGGCGACCGATGCAGATGGAAAATATCATGAGGCATTCGCAATCGGATCGAATGCGCCGGCAGGGGCCTACCGGGTGTCGGTCACAAGCGACATAGAGAATCTCAAGAGCGACGCAACCGTCAACGTGCAGGCGGGGAAAATCCAGCCGGCAATGTTGACCGAAGTGTCGCGCGTGTATCGGTCTGAACAGATGTCGGCATTCTTGAAGACCAGGCCGGAGATGGTGATTGCGGTCGGGAACGACCAGCAGCAGGCCGCGGCCAGGAAGCTGGCGGATGTCTTGTCGGCTGCGGGGTTGAAGGTGACGATCAAGCCTGAAGCGGACGTGATACGCAAGGTGAATTATCCGCGCGTCTGGAATCCGAATGCCACCGTTTTCAAAGCTGGTTCGGGTGAAAATGCCGTGGCCGACATGAAGCCGGAAAAAGAGATCACCGTCACCACCGATGCAACCGGGAATATGACCATCACCGACGCTGCGGGTGCGAAGTTGGAAGACTGGATCGTCCCTAACGCGCTGGTGACGGTGGCAGGGGAAGGTTTGGTTGACGCACGTGGCGACCAGGAGTTCTGCTACGAAGCGGGCGTGAAATTCTTCATCAACAAGGATGGACAAAAAACCGCGTTGAATGCCAAGCCGGAGAAGGTGGAGGTGACGGATGATTTCAAGGCCCGCTGGGCCAAGCCGTGGACGCGGCTGGTCAGTCATGTGGGCGGATATCAACTTGCCCCACAGATGCCGGAAGCGTATACGACCGACAGCCACCTGATCCTGATGGGCGATTCAAAAACCTCGCAAGCCGTGGCGGGGCTGCAGGCGTCTGACGTATTGCCCCGCATCGTCGATGCAACGTACCCGGGCGCTGGCAAGTCGATCATCACGTTCGTGCTGAGCCCCTTCGCGGTGGAGAAGAACGTGATACTGCTTGGAGCCACTGATGAAAAGGGATTGGATGCAGCCATCACCAAGCTGACCAGCCTCGTCGCCCAATGATGGGTAGAGGGTGGTTGAGATTGATTGGCGTGTAGATTTCACGTGGCACGGGCGACCCGCCCGTGCCACGTTTGGTATCGGCGAGGCTGGCAAGTCCATCACTGCGCAATCAGTTGCGCATTACTTGTTCATTTGAACCGGCTCGGTTGTCGGCTTTTCCGCTGGCGTTGCGGTTTTCTTTGCAAGATCGGCCTTTAACGTCTCAACCTGCTTTTGCAGATCCGCGACCTGCTGTTGTGCGGTGGCAGATTCCTTGGCCAGCGCGTCGATCTTGGCCTGCATGTCAGACGAACCACCCTGGGCAGCCGTCAGTTGCGTCTGGACCTCGCCGAGTTTCGCCTGCGCATCGGCGGCCTTTTGCTCAGCAAGTTGGATCTTCTTCTCTGCGTCCCCCGCACTTGAGGCCAGCGCGTCGGCACGGGACTTTTGTGCGTCGCGATCCCTTTCTGTATCAGCCAGCTGGAGCGCTGCACGATCGTATTCACGCTTTGCTTCGCGTTTTGACGCATTGCTCGTGCAGCCAACCAGGGTCGAGGCAAGCACCACACCGCAAATCCAAAGTCTCATCGTATTCATGCGGGCGATTGTAACGCGACCGTTAGGTCGGCGGAAGCTGCTTGAGACACACCCGTCAGGCGCGTACGATGCAATTCGACCTGTTTTGAATGACGCATCCACCCTCAGGCACGATAGATAACATGGCAAACGCGAAACCCTCGTTCGGTGCTGAATCGACCCTTTCCACCAAGGCCGGCACGTTGAAGATGTTCAAGCTCAGTCGGCTGACCGAGCTGGGCATCGGGCACGTCGACAAGCTGCCTTTTACCATCCGCGTGCTGCTGGAAAGCTGCCTGCGTAATTGTGACAACTTCGAAGTGAGTGAAGCCGACGTCCGGGCCCTGGCTGGTTGGAATGCCAAGGCAACCGGGCAGGCCGAGGTCCCCTTCAAGGTGGGCCGGGTGATCCTGCAGGACTTCACAGGCGTACCCTGCGTGGTCGACTTAGCTGCCATGCGCGCAGCCATGAAGCGCGCGGGCGGAAATGCACAGAAGATTAACCCGCTTGTGCCGGTGGATCTGGTCATTGATCACTCGGTGCAGGTGGATGAGTTCGGCACGTCGACGGCGTTGTTCAACAATGTCGAAAAAGAATTCGAGCGCAATCGCGAGCGATATGAATTTTTGAAGTGGGGCCAGGGTGCGTTTCATAATTTTGGAGTGGTTCCGCCGGCCACCGGCATTGTGCATCAGGTGAATCTCGAACATCTGGCCAAGGTCGTCATGGTGAAGGATGGCGTGGCTTTTCCTGATTCGCTGGTCGGGACGGACTCGCACACCACCATGATCAACGGGCTTGGCGTGGTCGGGTGGGGCGTCGGCGGAATCGAGGCCGAGGCGTGCATGCTCGGTCAGCCGATCTATCTGGTGACCCCGCAGGTGGTTGGATTCAAGCTGCACGGCAAGTTAAGCGAAGGCGCAACGGCAACCGACCTGGTGCTGACGATCACACAGATTTTGCGATCGCATGGCGTGGTGGAAAAGTTCGTCGAGTTCTACGGAGACGGCCTGGCCAGCATGTCGGTAGCCGACCGCGCGACGATCGCCAACATGGCTCCTGAATATGGCGCGACCGTCGGATACTTCCCCATCGACGAGCAGACCCTGAACTATCTTCGCCTCACCGGTCGTGAGGATCAGCAGATTGATCTTGTCGAGCGCTACGCAAAAGAGCAGGGCCTGTGGCGACAGAAAAACGTCGATCCGGAGTTCACTGAAGTTCTGGAGATGGACCTGGCGTCGGTCGTGCCCAGCGTCGCCGGGCCGAGGCGCCCACAGGATCGCGTGGAACTGCGCAGCGTGAAGCAGAGTTTTCGATCGTCGCTGGTGGACGTGTTCAAGAAGAACGTGGGTGAATCTGCAACCCCGCGCCTGGATCGCTGGAGCGCCGAAGCGCCCGTCACGCCCGCGCCCGTCACGCACGCGGCGGGTAAAAGCGAGGACGAGCGCGAGGCCGCTACCGCCGAGCATATCAAGGATCAAAAAGACACAGCCATCGCGGTCATGGATGATCGCTGGATGAAGCTCACGCACGGCGACGTGGTGATCGCAGCCATCACCAGTTGCACCAATACATCGAACCCAAGTGTGATGATCGCAGCCGGTTTGCTGGCGAAAAAGGCTGTGGAGCACGGGCTGACGGTGCCCCCGTATGTGAAGACAAGCCTGAGCCCGGGCAGTCGCGTGGTGACGGATTATTTCGACAAGGCCGGCCTCACCGAATATCTCGACAAGCTCGGATTTCAAAATACCGGATATGGCTGCATGACGTGCATCGGTAATTCAGGCCCGCTGCCCGAACCGATCGCCAACGCCGTCGAAAAAGGCGACCTCGTCGCGGCATCGGTGCTAAGCGGAAATCGCAACTTTGAAGGACGCATCAACCCACACGTGAAGGCGAACTATCTCACTTCGCCGCCTTTGGTGGTGGCGTTTGCGATTGCCGGTTCGGTCGATGCAAACATCATGGACGAACCGCTGGCCAAGAATGACAAAGGCGAGCAAGTCTACCTGCGCGACATTTGGCCGACGCAGGAGGAAGTCAATCAGACCATTCAGGCGTGCATCAATCCTGAAATGTTTCAGAAGCAGTATGCCAATGTCGGGCTGAAAAATCCGGCATGGAATGCGATCCCGGTACGCGGGGGAGAGCTGTTCAATTTCGATCCGAAGTCGACGTACATCCAGGAACCTCCGTTCTTCATCGACCTAAAACCGACGCTGGAGCCGATCAAGTCGATCACCAACGCGCGCGTGCTGGTGATGGTGGGGGACAGCGTGACGACGGATCACATCTCGCCGGCAGGGTCGATCAAAAAAGATTCGCCGGCGGGGAAGTTTTTGATCGACAGCGGCGTGATGCCGTTGGATTTCAACAGCTACGGCGCGCGGCGCGGGAATGATCGCGTGATGACGCGCGGAACATTTGCGAACATCCGGCTTAAAAATCTGCTGGCCCCTGGCACCGAAGGCGGCGTGACGCGCTACCTCGGTCGGCCGGGCGAGTTTCTTGAAGAGATCATGAGCATCTACGAGGCGTCGCTGAAATATAAGGATGCCGGCGTGCCCTTGCTGGTGCTGGCCGGCAAGGACTACGGGATGGGCAGCAGCCGTGACTGGGCCGCCAAGGGGACCGCGCTATTGGGCGTGAAAGCGGTGATCGCCGAAAGTTACGAGCGCATTCACCGGTCGAACCTCGTCGGGATGGGCATCTTGCCTCTGCAATATAAAAAAGGACAAAGCCGATCGACCCTGGGACTGACGGGCCTGGGCACGTTTGACATTGCCATCGACGAGACCATCAAGCCCGGGCAGGACGTGCATGTGAAGGTGAGCAACCGTGAAGGTGACCCGCTGGAGTTCAGCACCACCTGCCGGATTGATACCCCCGTCGAGGTGGACTATTTCCGCAACGGCGGGATCCTGCAGACCGTGCTGCGACGATTGATTCGTGAGGGATGACGATGTTGATTGTTATCGCCCGTACGTAGAAAAAACGCCGGTTAAACACGCAACCTATCGACAACCTGAACACCAAATCCTGCCCAATCTATTGGGCGGAATCTCTATGCACGGCAGTCGCGCTAGCGCTCCTACCACGCCTTGAAAATCGTCACTCAGCAACAAGAATATCCGGTCGCAGCAGCGTCTGTCCCTTCCATGATCCCGCAACAGTTGGGAAGTTGCTCGAGGTTTTGGTGAGCACTTCGATTCCGCTTTGTGTGACCAGTACTGTGTCCTCGCTTTTCGCGCCGATGATCGACGGATTCCATGCAAAAGGCTGACGATCGCGAACGATGACCGTTGAGAACGGGTCGGCAATCGCTTCGCGACCCGCGTAGCCGGTTGACCCGCCTTGGTGGTGTAACTTCCACTGTCCGTCCTGGGCATTGTCGGTATAGGCCTGCTGCAAATCCTTGAATATCTCACCCAGCGTTCGACCCGGTTTTGTCGCAAGGTTGACAGCAGCATCGATGTTCGCAATCGCCTGCTGCTTCTGCTTCTGTTCAGATGTGAGAGGCACGAAGCTGACGAAGCGCGTCAGGCACGAAATCAGCCCGCCCGATTCAGCGCAGCTAACGAGCATCACGATTTTGCCGATGACTTTTGCAGTCGGAATCGGATGACGAAATTTCGTGATTCGATCATCCGATGCAACCAGCGTGACAGCAGGCTTCAACCGCTCGCGTCGCGCGAAATGATCGATGATCCCCGCGGCCTCCATCTCGGTGTGACCCGGGCGCACGGCCAGGCAGGCAGCCTCGAGCGCGTGGCTGTTGCGAAGCGAACTGTCACGATAGCGCGCGATTTCGGCATCGGTGAGCGTCCAGCGCAGCTCGGCAAAGTCGCCGGGCAGATCGAGCAGGCCAAGCCCCATTGGATCAACATCGCTGGCGATCTTCTTTGATCCGATGATCTCGCGGATGCTTTTTTTCGACGACTCGGCATCCCACCACGGAAACTCGAGCGTGTCGATGTCCGTGCCGGACAATTCCTCCTGCCGAAAGCGCGGGCCTTCGATGGTGTTGGTGATGCAAACGCGCTTATCTCGCGTCGCCAGTATGGATGCAACACCGACGGACGAACTGTTGACGATGTGGTTATCGAGCCCGCCGGTGATCCAGGCGAAGTTGTTGCGCAGTTGCAGCAGCACGCCATCTAAATTGTGACGATCCAGGAATGCGTTGAGTCGGACCATTTTATCGGTGATTTCGGGGGTCATGGGCCAGTCCTTGGGTTGGTGAACGGGAGGCAATCTACCAGAGGC
>Ga0105047_10016865_pt1 | contig 11425 bp, 9 predicted proteins | sample MAT04_FD_78384 | JGI IMG/M metagenome (GOLD analysis project Ga0105047, IMG submission 78384) | Freshwater microbial communities from Lake Fryxell liftoff mats and glacier meltwater in Antarctica - MAT-04 (megahit assembly) | ecosystem: Environmental > Aquatic > Freshwater > Ice > Liftoff... | reverse complement strand
AGGATGTGGATGCGCTCCAGCACCTTGTTCAGCCGATGGCGCGAACGCCGCTCAATGGTGGTTTGGCGAAACGCAATCCACTCGGTGAACATCTGGCGCAGCGACTTTTGCGTGGGCCGGCCATCCAGACCGATCATGGTCAGGTTGATTGGGCTGCTGGTCTCCAGGCTGGTATGGGCCAGCAGTGTATTGATCAGCTCCTGCTGGCTGATGCGGCTGGTTTTGGGCTCACACACCAGGCGCACAGCCGCGTCCTTGCTGGACTCGTCGCGCACGCCGTCCAGCACCGACAGCAGCGTGGCCTTGAGCTGGTTTTGCTCCAGGCTCAAGGCCTTCTTGCCCGCCTTCACCTTGGGGTTGCTGATGTCTTCGATTTCTTCGAGCACGCGCTGGGTGCTGACGCCGGGCGGCAATTCGGTCACCACCAGTTGCCACTGGCCGCGCGCCAGGTCTTCAATCTTCCAGCGCGCACGGCATTTGAGGGAGCCGCGACCGCTGCGGTAGGCATCGGCAATGTCGCCCGCGCTGCTGATGATCTGGCCGCCACCGGGGTAGTCCGGGCCGGGCACCAACGCGAACAACTCGTCTTCAGTCAGCGCGGGTGACTTGATCAGCGCCACGCAGGCATCGGCCACTTCGCGCAGGTTGTGGCTGGGGATTTCAGTGGCCAAACCGACTGCAATGCCGCTGGCACCGTTAAGCAGCGCAAATGGCAGGCGTGCGGGCAACTGGCGCGGTTCTTCAGTGCTGCCATCGTAATTGGGTGTGAAGTCAACCGTGCCTTCGTCGATTTCGTCGAGCAGCAAGCTGGTGATTTTCGCCAGCCGTGCTTCGGTGTAACGCATGGCAGCAGCACCGTCGCCGTCCCGGGAGCCAAAGTTGCCCTGGCCGTCAATCAGCGGGTAGCGCTGCGAAAAGTCCTGCGCCATGCGCACCAGCGCGTCATACGCGGCACTGTCGCCGTGCGGGTGGTAGCGCCCCAGCACATCGCCCACCACGCGCGCACACTTCACCGGCTTGGCGCCGACGTTGCCATTGGTCCCGCCAAAGCCCAGGCCCATGCGCGACATGGCGTAAAGAATGCGCCGCTGCACCGGCTTTTGGCCGTCGCACACATCGGGCAAGGCGCGGCCCTTGACCACGCTCAGGGCGTACTCAAGGTAGGCGCGCTGGGCGTAGCTGGCCAGATTCAGCTCGTCGTCACTGCCTGGTTCTGAAGGCGTCAGCAAATCAATGATGGGTTGGTCGGTCATAAGTCAGTCGATTGAATTTTTTTGAATAGTTGGGGCTAGACGCTGCTTCGGTGACGGTCGTCAGTTAGCGAGTTGCTGTCGGTGTACTTCTGATTGTTCTTTGTCTGGTGGCCTGTTGGTCAGCGATACGCCGCAAGGGGTATGGGGGCTTTCTCATACTGGAGTACCAGAAATCGTCAGCCGCCCATACCCCTTACCGCTTCGAGTGCGTGGTGGGCATAGTCTCAATGCACTGAAGGCACGACCCGAAAAACATGCTTGAAGTGCCTGCGCTGGAAGGTGCTGGTCTTTGGAAACTATTAAATGTCTTGGCTTTAGAGGCACGTCGCAAACCGATCGTCGCGCAGTGGCCGGATTTGGCGGGCGACAATTTCTGGTACCCCAGTATGCGGAGCCCGCCAAATCTGGCCGCTGTACAGCGCACACCAAAACCGTACCCAAGCGTTCCAGCAGCTCAAGCAACGCGAAAAGCACCACCCTCTCAAACATCAAACGCCACCCAGCCAAAACAAATTTTCATATAAGAAATAAGCCTCTAGCCCTTATTGAATAAGCGCAAATAGCTACAAACAACGTAGCTAAACATCCACCTCTACTGAATCCCCATGCAGTTCCATCAACTCGCGCCGGGCAGCGGCTTCCCCCTTACCCATCAGTTTGGTCATCAGCGCCGAGGTCTGCGCAAAATCCATCGCACCCAAGTGCACTGGCAGCAAACGGCGGGTGTCGGGGTTCAGCGTGGTGTCCCACAACTGCTCGGCGTTCATCTCACCCAAGCCCTTGAAGCGGCTGATGCTCCAGGCGCCCTCGCGCACACCTTCCTTGCGCAGTTTGTCCAGAATCGCCGTCAACTCACCGTCATCCAGCGCATAGGCCTTGGACGCGGGCTTCTTGCCACGCGCCGGTGCGTCCACCCGAAACAGCGGCGGGCGCGCCACAAACACATGGCCGGTCTCAATCAGCTTGGGAAAGTGTTTGAAAAATAGCGTGAGCAGCAGCACCTGAATGTGCGAGCCATCCACATCAGCATCACTCAGGATACAAATCTTGCCGTAACGCAGGCCGCTCAGGTCGGGCGTGTCATTGGGGCCATGCGGGTCCACACCGATAGCCACAGAAATATCGTGAATTTCGTTGTTGGCAAACAGCCGGTCGCGCTCGACCTCCCAGGTGTTGAGCACTTTGCCGCGCAACGGCAGCACCGCCTGGCTTTCCTTGTTGCGACCCATCTTGGCGCTGCCACCGGCGGAGTCGCCTTCTACCAGAAACATTTCGTTCTCGGTGATGTCGCGGCTTTCGCAGTCGGTCAGCTTGCCTGGCAACACCGCCACACCCGAGCCCTTGCGCTTTTCGACCTTCTGGCCGGCTTTCTGACGGCTTTGCGCGGCTTTGATAGCGAGTTCGGCCAGTTTTTTGCCGTGCTCCACGTTCTGGTTCAGCCACAACTCCAGCGCTGGGCGCACAAAGCTCGACACCAGCCGCACCGCGTCACGCGAATTGAGGCGCTCCTTGATCTGGCCCTGAAACTGCGGGTCCAGCACCTTGGTGGACAGCACATAGCTGGCGCGCGCAAACACATCATCGGGCAACAGCTTGACGCCTTTGGGCAGCAGCGAATGGAGTTCCACAAAACTTTTCACCGCCGTAAACAATCCGTCGCGCAGACCGGACTCATGCGTGCCGCCCGCGGTGGTGGGAATCAGGTTGACATAGCTTTCCCGCACTGGCTGGCCGTCTTCGGTGAAGGCCACGCACCAGGCAGCGCCTTCTCCGTCGGCAAAACTGTCGTGCTGGGCATCGGCAAAACCTTCGCCTTCCAGCACCGGAATGATCGGTTCACCCGCCAGGGTTTGCGTCAGGTAGTCACGCAGGCCGCCCTTGAACACCCAGGTTTGGGCTTCTTTGGTCTTTTCCTGTAGCAGCGACACCGTCACACCAGGCATCAGCACCGCCTTGCTGCGCAGCAGGTGTTCCAGATGGGCCATCGGCAAGGTCATCGACTCGAAATATTTGGCGTCTGGCCAGACGCGCACCAGCGTGCCGCTACGGCGCTCGCCGTCGCCTGCAGGGCGCACGGTCAGGGGCTCAATCACATCACCGCCCGAAAACACCAGCCGCGCCACCTGGTTTTCACGGTAAGTGGTGGCTTCGAGCCGGGTGCTCAACGCGTTGGTCACACTCACACCCACGCCATGCAGTCCACCCGAGAAACTGTAGGCGCCGCCCTGCCCTTTGTCGAACTTGCCACCAGCGTGCAACTGGGTAAACACCAGTTCGATCACCGGTGCGTTCTCGGTCGGGTGCAGGCCAAACGGGATGCCGCGGCCATCGTCCTCGATGCTGACTGAGCCATCAACGTGCACTGTCACCTTGATTTTTTTGCCATGACCAGCCAGGGCTTCATCGGCGGCGTTGTCGAGCACTTCCTGGATGATGTGCATCGGGTTATCAGTGCGGGTGTACATGCCCGGGCGCTGTTTGACGGGCTCCAGCCCTTTCAAAACGCGGATCGAGCCTTCAGAGTATTCGGAGTTGGGTTTGGTTGCCATGGCGGGGGATTGTAGTCATGGGCCGATCTTTTAACTGGACAAAAAAACAGGTCTGTGCCGAGCACTGCTACACCACTGGCCTCGCGGCTGAAAAATTGGCGCCAATTGGCTATATTCGCCGGATGTCTTCACCCGCGCCCCAAAAACTCCCTCTCAGCCAGATCCTGATCTGCGGTGCTGCCATCGTCACCGTGTCGATGGGCATTCGCCACGGCTTTGGCTTGTGGTTGCAGCCCATCATCCAGGACCATGACTGGAGCCGCCAGACCTTTTCCTTTGCGCTGGCGCTGCAAAACCTGGTCTGGGGTTTTTCCGGCATTTTTGCCGGCATGCTGGCTGACCGCTTTGGTGCTTTTCGGGTGATTGTGGCGGGCGCGGTGCTGTACGCGCTGGGGTTGGTGGGCATGGCCTACGCCAGTTCTTCGCTGGTGTTTTCACTCACCGCTGGCGTGCTGATTGGGCTGGCGCAAGCGGGCACCACCTATGCCATTGTGTATGGTGTGATTGGCCGCAATGTGCCTGCCAATAAACGCTCATGGGCGATGGGCATTGCGGCTGCGGCCGGCTCATTCGGGCAATTTTTGATGGTGCCCACCGAGGGTTTTTTGATCAGCAGCCTGGGCTGGCAAGAGGCGCTGGTGGCATTGGCGTGTGGTGCGCTGCTGATGGTGCCGTTGGCCTGGTGGCTGCGCGAGCCTGATTTCAGAGGCGGTGCCGGTCACTTTCGCGAGCAGTCCATCATGCAGGCGCTGAGTGAGGCGTTTGGCTACCGCAGTTTTCAATTGCTGATGGCGGGCTATTTTGTCTGCGGCTTTCAGGTGGTGTTCATCGGCGTGCACATGCCCAGCTACCTGAAAGACCACGGCCTTTCACCCCAGGTGGCCAGCTATTCGCTGGCGCTGATTGGACTGTTCAATGTATTTGGTACCTATCTCTCCGGCAGTTTGGGGCAGCGCATGCCAAAGAAAAACATTCTGGCGTTCATTTATGCCACGCGGGCAGTGGTGATCAGCATCTTTCTGCTGGTGCCGCTATCGCCCATGAGCGTTTACATATTTTCTGCGGTGATGGGCTTGCTGTGGCTCTCCACCGTGCCGCCCACCAACGCGGCGGTAGCGCAGATTTTTGGTGTGGCGCATTTGTCGATGCTCGGCGGGTTTGTCTTTTTCAGCCACCAGATCGGCTCGTTTCTGGGCGTCTGGCTCGGCGGCCTGCTGTATGACAGCACCGGCAGTTACGACATCGTCTGGTACATCGCCATCGCCCTGGGTGTGCTGGCGGCGCTGTTGAACTTGCCGATCAAGGAAGCCGCCATTGTTCGCCCCGGCGCGGCACAAGCGGCCTGACACGATGAAACCGCTGACCAAATTCTCACTTTACGCCGTTGCCGCGCTGGCGTTGCTGCTGGTGTTTGCGCTGTACGGCCAGGGCGACTTTGTGATGACGCTGGCGAATCAGGTCTGGGGGTGTTTTTGAGCACTGTGGTCGCGCCATCCGACTGGGTGATGCGCTGGACGCATCTGGCCAAGCCCGAAGGCAAGGTTTTGGATGTGGCCTGCGGCATGGGGCGGCACATGGCCTGGTTTGCAAATTTAGGGTGTGAAGTCACCGGGGTAGACCGCTCACCGCTGGCGGTGGCAGCTGCCAGCGCCTTTGGCACTTGCCTGCAAGCTGACATCGAAAACGCCGCCTGGCCGCTGATGGATGCGGGTCAACCCAGGCAGTTTGATGTGGTCGTGGTGACCAACTATCTGTGGCGGCCGCTGTTGCCGACCCTGTTGAAGAGTCTGGCACCCGGTGGCGTACTGCTGTATGAAACCTTTGCAGCGGGCAACGAGACCGTAGGCAAGCCCTCCCGGCCTGATTTTTTGCTGCAGCCGGGCGAACTGCTGCGCGTCTGCGCAGACCAGCACGTGGTGGCCTATGAGGCAGGTTATCTGGCGAATCCACCGCGTTTTGTCCAGCGTATTGCTGCCGTTGCAGCGCCGCAGCAGGCAGGAGAAATCACCGTGGCGGCGCTTCACACGCTCTCGCTAGAATAATGGGCTAACCCAGGAGCCAGTGCACAAGATGACCTCTCTTACCCGCCCCATCACCGGCAGCATCGTTGCCCTGATCACGCCGATGTTGCCCAACGGCGATGTGGACTACCCGGCACTGCGAAAACTCATCGACTGGCACATCGCTGAAGGCACCGACTGCATTGGCGTGGTCGGCACCACCGGCGAGTCGCCCACCGTCAGCATCGAAGAAAACTGCGAAGTCATCCGCGTGTCGGTCGAGCAGGCCGCTGGCCGCGTGCCGATCATGGCCGGTTGTGGCTCCAACTGCACGGCTGAAGCCATCGAAATGGCCGGTTTTGCCAAAAAGGTGGGGGCTGACTGCCAGCTGCAAGTGGTGCCTTACTACAACAAGCCCACCCAGGAAGGCCAGTACCGGCATTTCAAAACCATCGCCGAGGCGGTGGACCTGCCGATGGTGCTCTATAACGTGCCTGGCCGCTCGGTGGCCGATATGGCAGTGGAAACTGCTTTGCGTCTGGCCCAAGTGCCCGGCATCATCGGCATCAAGGAAGCCACTGGCGACATCGGCCGTGCGCAATGGCTGATTCGTGAAGCGCCCGAGGACTTTGCCATTTATTCAGGTGATGACCCCACCGCCGTGGCGCTGATGCTGTGCGGCGGCCAGGGCAACATCAGCGTGACGGCCAACGTGGCGCCGCGCCTGATGCACGAGCTTTGCGTGGCAGCCATCGCCGGTGATGTGAAGCGCGCGATGCAAATCCAGTTCAAGCTGATGCCGCTGCACAAAAATCTGTTTGTGGAAGCCAACCCGATTCCAGTGAAGTGGGCCGCCAACCGCCTGGGTCTGTGCGGCCCGACCTTGCGCCTGCCCATGACTGAACTGACCGCCGCCAACCAGCCGTTGGTGGAAGCCGCCTTGCGTGACGTGGGCCTGCTCTGAGCCCCACCCGCTGAACACTTTTTCTGAAGGACTCTTTGTGAACCACTCCCCCAAATTTGCGCTGCTTGGCCTGACCCTTGCATTGAGCGCCTGCACGGTGCTCCAGACTGACAAGGTCGACTACAAAAGCGCCGCCGTCAAGGCCCCAACGCTGGAAGTGCCGCCTGACCTGACACAACTCGCCAAAAGCACCCGCTACAACGTGCCGGGTGCAGCGGTGACGGCGTCGAGCTACCAGATCGGACAAACCACTGCGCAGGTGGCACCTACCGCCGCTGCTTCGCTGGGTGACGTGCGCATTGAGCGCGCGGGCAACACCCGCTGGCTGGTGATTAACCGCCCGGCTGACAAGCTCTGGGAGCCGGTCAAGGAGTTCTGGCAAGACAACGGTTTTCTGTTGGCCATGGACCAGCAGAGCCTGGGCATCATGGAAACCGACTGGGCCGAAAACCGCGCCAAAATTCCGCAGGATTTTGTCCGCGCAACGCTGGGCAAGGTGTTTGACTCGCTGTACTCCACCGGCGAGCGCGACAAATTTCGCACCCGCCTGGAGCGCGGTGCCGATGGCAGCACAGAGATTTTCATCAGCCACCGTGGCATGGTCGAGGTCTATGACAGCAAGGAAAAAGATCGCACCGTCTGGCAGCCCCGCGCTGCTGACCCCGAGCTGGAAGCCGAGTTTTTGCGCCGCCTGATGGTCAAGCTGGGTGTCTCGCAAGAGCAATCCAAGGCACTCGTAGCAGCGGGCGTGGCGAAAGACACGCCGCAGGTCGCCACCCTGGGCGGCCAGTCGGTGATTCAGCTCACCGATGGGTTTGACCGCGCCTGGCGCCGGGTCGGTCTCTCCTTGGACCGCACCAACTTCACCGTAGAAGACCGTGACCGCAGCAAAGGCATCTACTTTGTTCGCTATGTAGCGCCCAGCGCCGACAAGGAAAAAAATGAACCAGGCTTTTTGAGCAAGCTGTTCAGCGGCTCCAAGCCCGATGCCAAACCGCAAAAGTTCCGTGTGTCAGTTGTCAGCCAAGGCAACGCCTCCACCGTGTCGGTGCAGAACGCTGACGGCACCGCAGCAGCCCCAGCCGATGCCCAGCGCATCATCAAAGTGCTGGCTGAAGACCTGAAGTAAACCCCTTTGATGGCGCCACCTGCCAGATCCTGGCGGGTGGCTTTTTTTTGGTCAAACCAAGCTCCAGCCCAGTATTTATTGCGTAACAAGCTATCTGTTTCGTAGCAACTTTGTTATTTTGCGCGGCATGTCTCGCGATCAGTCACGGTTCGGCTGCATGGCTGTCACCGCCGTGCGGACGAAGACCCGATCAAGCGGCGCAAAGTCCCACTGCTCAATAAGGCAGCAGCCGACCGCCTCACCCCATCGCAACACGTTCACCGAGTTGGGCACCCCCGGGCGGGTGCGCAATGAGATGGCAGTTCCCGCCTGGACCACCCACATGGGCCGCGCCAACCCCTGCAGCGCCAGGGTGTACGGCAGATGAATGTGCCCGCCCAGCACCAGGTCGGCCCCGGCGGCCGCCCAAACCCGCATGGCGGTGCTGTGGCCGCGGACCAGGTTGGTCCGATCTTGCGCCCGGGTTACGGCGACCGGCTGGTGCACCACCACCACGCGCAACTGGCTTGGGCTGGCTGCGGCCAGCAGTTTCGCGACACGGTCAATCTGCGCTGTGGAAATCTCTCCGTTCTTGTGGCGCCAGGTCCGGGTGGTGTTCACGCCAACGACCAGGATATTCTGCGCCGAATGCACTGGTTCGAGCTCGGACCCGAACGCCGTGGCATAGCGCGCATACGGGCGGGTCAGGCGCGCCCACAGGTCAAAGAGCGCAATATCGTGGTTGCCGGGAATTGCCAACACTGGGGCGCCCAGCCGGTCAACGAAGGCTTTGGCCGCCCGAAACTGCGCCGGCCGCGCCCGCTGCGTGATGTCACCCGACAGCACCACCACGTCCGGCCGCTGGTGCACTGCCAGTGCGACCAGGGCCTCAACCACGAGCGGCTGCTCAGTGCCAAAGTGGGTGTCAGAAATATGCAGCAGGACACTCATACCGTCGTCGGCTCTCCTGCCGCGCCTGTTGCGTGCGTGGCTTTAAGTAAATACAAGGGCTTGTCAAGTACACGGATGTCAATGGGCGAGCGCATATGCGCCACCTCACCGTCGAATGCGACCACGACATCCCTGCGGCCGGGAACCAGCGTGGGCCTGACCACCATGCGCTTGAACTCGAAATTTTCCACGCCGGCGGCTTCACCCAGCCTGCCCATGGCCCCATGCAGCATCAGTCCGATCATCGACAGCGTGCCGATGGGCCGCAGCATCAGCGCGGCCATGCTGCCATCGCCAGGCGTACCGGCTACAGTGTCTTGCGGCTCGGCACCAAACTGCTGCAACTGCAGCCGGTTGTTGCCGACGAAGAGCGTCAGGGTCTGCACATCGCGCAGCGTGGCGCCCATCTCGATGTGCAGCCGCAACCGGCGCTGGGCGCGCAGCAGCGTGGCGCAGGCCGCCACAAACGCCACCCAGCGGCTGCGGCCGAAGCGGGCCTTGTAGGCCTCGCGGTCCTGCAACAGCTCGGGGTACACGCCCAGGCTGGCGTTGACCAGAAAAACCTGGTCGTTGATGGCCGCCACCTGCACCGGCATCGGGCGCGCATCCAGCAGCAGCTGCATGGCGGCCACCGGGTCAGTCGGTATGCCGTGCGTCCGGGCAAAGTAGTTGAAGGTGCCGTAGGGAATCACGCCCATCGCGCAACCCGCTGCGTGCGCGGCCTGGGCCACCGTATTGAGGCTGCCATCACCGCCGACCGCCACCACCGCCGCGCCGCGCGCCACCGCCGTTGCTGCAGCCTCGGTGGCCACGTGCAGCAACTCAGCAGGCCGACAAATTAGCAGTTCGCCGGTGCGCCCCCGCGCCGCCAGCGCCGCCTCAATCACGGCACGCTTGGCATCAATATCGAGGGCACCCGCTGCGGAATTAATGACGAACAGCAGAGCCGCAGCCGGGTCGAGGCGCGGGACCACATCAAACGCGAGGGTCATGCGGCGCCCGACCCTGCTTTGTGACGTCGTATGAACACCACCGCCAGGGTGATCACCGTCAGCGGGATCACAAAGCCCATCATGGCCATGGAGAATGAACCCAACGCCGCATGCTGCTGGGTAGCCAGAATGAGGTAGGCCACATACGCGACGTAGTAAAAAAGGAACACGGCACCTTCCCAGCGGGCGATTTCACGCCCGGTCACAAACACCGGCACACAGGCCACTGCCACCGCCAACATGACCCAGATGTCAAAGTTGAGCAGTGAGGCGGGCATGACCAGCCCCAAGTCACCCGACACGATGCCCGCCAAGCCCAGGCAGCCCAGAATGTTAAAAGTGTTGCTGCCCACCACATTGCCCACGGCAATGTCGCGCTCGCCCTTGATGGCTGCAGTGATGGAAGTGGCCACCTCAGGCATCGAGGTGCCAGCGGCCACAATGGTCAGACCGATCACCAGGTCGCTCACGCCCATGGCTTTGGCAAAAATGACCGAAGCGGTGACCAACCAGTCAGAGCCGAGCACCAAAAACACGAGGCCCGCAGCAATCAACAGCAGTTGAACGGGCAGCTTGGCGTCCCACCCGCCAGGCGGCGCGGGTTTGAACTCGGCGGCGTACTCGTCCTTGGCGGCTTTGGTCTGGGCGCGCGACTGGGCAATCAGAAACACGGTGTAGGCCACCATCAACCCGAACAAAAGGGCACCGTCCAGCCAACCCAGCTTGCCGTCCAGGCCGAGCGCCAACAGCAGCAACGACGCGCCTATCATGATGGGAACTTCCTGGCGGATCAGCTGCACGTTCACCACCAGCGGCGTGATGATGGCCGACAGCCCCAGGATAAACAGCACGTTAAAAATATTGCTGCCCACCACATTGCCAACCGCAATGTCAGTCTTGCCGTCCAGCACCGCACCGATGGACACCGCCACCTCGGGGGCGCTGGTGCCAAAAGCCACAATGGTCAGGCCCACCACCAAGGGCGAAATGCCAAACGACAGGGCCAGCTTGGAGGCACCCCGCACCAGCAGCTCGGCCCCCAAGACCAAGCCAATCAACCCACCCAGAAACATCAAGATCGTCATACATCGCCCCAAAAAACCAATCGGAACCAACTTTACACCGGCGCGGCCGTCCCAATCTGCAGTGCCTCGGCAATGGCCCGACCCATGTCCTGGGTGCTGGCGGTGCCACCCAGGTCTGGCGTGCGCGGCGCGCCGCTGCCAGGCTGCAGCACCTGCTCAATGGCGTGCAGCACCGCGTCATGTGCTGCGCGGTAGCCCATAAAGTTCAGCATCAACGCCCCGCTCCAGATCTGCCCAATCGGGTTGGCGATGTTTTTGCCAGCTATATCCGGTGCGGAGCCGTGGACCGGCTCAATCAGCGACGGAAACTTGCGCTCGGGATTCAGGTTGACGCTGGGCGCGATGGCAATGGTGCCAGTGCAGGCGGGACCCAGGTCGCTCAGGATGTCGCCAAACAGGTTGCTGGCCACCACCACATCAAAAAAATCAGGTCGCTGCACAAAATGCGCGGCCAGGATGTCGATGTGGAACTTGTCGACGGTGACTTCGGGGTAATGCTTGGCCATCTCTAGCACCCGCTCGT
>Ga0105047_10016861_pt1 | contig 11427 bp, 11 predicted proteins | sample MAT04_FD_78384 | JGI IMG/M metagenome (GOLD analysis project Ga0105047, IMG submission 78384) | Freshwater microbial communities from Lake Fryxell liftoff mats and glacier meltwater in Antarctica - MAT-04 (megahit assembly) | ecosystem: Environmental > Aquatic > Freshwater > Ice > Liftoff... | reverse complement strand
TCGAACGGGATACTACCGCCTTTGCCAAACATCAAAGGGACGACAGTGATCACGCCGACAGCCGCAAAACCCGCGTCGCCACAACGGTTTCGGCTGTTGGCGATAGGACCGCATCCGCCAGGGAGGCGATCAACGGTTCAAACGAAGGGCAGTCACCCCGACTTAACTGGACAGAAAGCCCTTCGATCAAAAAATCGAAGGGCTTTCTCTTTTCCAGCCAAAGAGTTGCGCCATCGACCTTGCGGTTCAAACTGATCGTTTCGAGGATCTCGCGTTTGGCCAAGGCGTTTGAACCGCGCCAAGTTTCGGGCAGCCTTTGGGTCCAATCGAACACCGCTAGGGGCAACGTGGGGTACGCCGTGGTGCCGCTGGAGAGCCGCGCGAGCTCGTCCTGTATCCGCGTGGCCTCTTGCTTTAACTCGGCCGTTTTCTTGACGTGGGTCGATTCCTCGATCGATCCGGCGAGGTAGGCGTTCAACAGCCGATCCTGCATGTTGGCCAGCTCAGACCGCCGTTTCGCCAGTGCCGCCGTTTGGTCGCGGTATTCCGTGGCGACCCCGCCGAGCGCGGCCCCGATCGCGTTCCTGAACCATCCCGCGATCTCTTCCGTGGGCAATCGAAACTTGCCCAACTCTGCGACAATGGCCTCTTCGAGGTCTTCTGACCGCCAACGAATGTGGGGGTGGTCGGCATCGGGAGCGTTGTTGGCGCATCGGTAGTACAGGTGGGTTCGCACGCCGCCGCCCTTCAGTTTCCGCCGAATCTCCTCGCCCGTGAGGGCATGGCCACAAACCTCGCAATGCAGGAGGCCGCCCGCAAACGGGTGATTCGGCTTCCCAATGCGACGCTTCCTGCCTCTCAGGATGGCATGAACCGCATCGAACGTGACACGATCGATTACTCGCTGGTAGCGCCCTTCGAATATGTGGCCATTACGGCTCAATTCGCCAATGTAGAATCGGTTATTGAGGATGTAGGCAAGTGCCGTGCGATGAAATCGTGGCTGGCTGGGCTGATAGGTATGCCCCTCGCGAGCAAGTTGGTCCGCAAGGGTTGCCAGCGTTTTGTCCCCGCGCGAATAGAGGTCGAAGATTCGAACGAGGGTCTTGGCCTTCTCAGGGCTTGGCTTCACGGGCTCATACGGATCGTCCACGTTCGAGTAGCCAAACGGCGCCGACCCAGTGGGCCATCCTTGCCGGACCTTTTCGTCGAGCCCCTTGAGCACCTCCGTGCGAAGATTGTCGCTGTAGTATTGTGCGACGGCCGCCAGCACGTTGAACGACAGGATGCCCGCTGGCCCGGGGCCGAACTGGTTGTCCACGAAGATCAACCGGACGCCCTGCTTGTCTTCCAGCTCCTGCAGCCTAACGGCGTCGCGCATGTTGCGGCACACGCGGTCGAGCTTATGGCTCAAGATGGCCTGAATGCCGAGACGCTTCGCGCTCGTCTGCACCCATTTGAACATCTCGTTGAACTGCTTTCGCTCTACGCCCCGGCGAGCGGACTCGTCCAGCACGAACTCCTTCAATACCTCGTGGCCATAGCGCGTCGCATTCTCGCGAGTGAGCCGCAACTGAGCGTCGATGGAATAGCCCTCGCGCTGCTCCCGCGTGGAAACGCGGGCCCAAATCACCACCTTCATCGGTCATCCCCCCTACGGATAGACATCTGCAATACGTCGGTCAATCGCTTGACGTTGGCCAGAATCTCCACAGCCTCATCGGTCGCGATCGGGCGTCCATACGCGGTGCCCCATACTCGGCAAGTCTCGGCAACCAGATCGCGTGTGATCCAGCCGACACATCCGCCCACACGAGGAGTTTCCTCGGTGTGGGGAGAAAGTCCACTCGACGTCGGGGGATTTGTCCCCGTCGACGTCGAGCGGACGGGAAGGACGCTTGACATATCAACCCTCCTCCCCATCAAGGCCAGCCGCCGTGAAATGCTGGCGTATCCGAGCGATGGCCTGTTCCACGCGTCGCCAACTCCAGCCGAGTCGGACAGCGATTTGCCGAGGACATTCGCCTTCTGACATCGCCCGGCATACCGCCTGGTCGTCGGGACTCAGACGCGACGTGACGTCATTCACGTCCAACGCCAGGCCATCGGGCGGCGGATACTCTGTCGCCTGTCGAGGTGCGATGACCTCCATTCGTTGCTGCTCCCGTTTCCGGCCTCGCACCATCATCTTCAGGCGCTTGTCGATAACGGCTGTCAGCGCCGTCTCCTCGGAAGCGCCGTTCGACCGGGACGGGTCATACTCGAACTTCATCACGTCCAAGATGACCTCTTGCTGCACGTCTTCGAGGTCATGACGACGAAAGCCCATCTTCTTGGCTCGCCGCACCAACAACTCCACCTTCCAGTCAGCCACAACTCCGCGGTAATCGTTTTCAAGCATCTCGTTTCTCCTGCAATGTTCGGTCGCCAACCCAGCAACCATGAGCAGGATTTTCCGGAGATACAGGGACACGGTATCTACACTTCGACATCGCCAAACAAAGGCATGTTGCCGGAATGTGGCTGCCATATCGCCCGCGCGTACGGTGACATGTGGGCGATATTGCAGGCGACATTCCGGCAACATGCCTTTCACGGAATTCCGTGAAATTTGAGCCTTCGGCGGCAAATAAGTAGGTGGAAGCAGACGGTTGCAAAGTTGAACGGGGACTCACCCCGACCGCCTACCCACTCACAGGAGCCGCCCATGACCACCGCCACGCCCGTTGCCCCCAGCCCCGTCCTTGACGACTACATCCGCACCCACATCCGTGCCCAGGCGGCGTGGCTAAGTCGCCAAAGGGGCTTTCGCTCGTCCGACCGCGAGGACCTAGAGCAGGAACTGGCTCTGGAGGTGCTTCAGCGCTGGGCGAAGTATCAGCCCGCACGGTCTGGTATCCGCACGTTCATGGTGCAGGTTGTGGACGGTCGGGTCTCCAAGCTGCTCCGTGAGCGGGGTTCCCAAAAGGCTCAGTTTCGCGAGCGAATGCAATCGCTCGATGAGCGGAGCGCCAATCGCCTGAGCACGAAGGGCCGGAGCCCGCAGGAACAGCTGGACCTGAAAATGGACGTGGCCAGCGTGGTAGCGTCCCTTCCCGCCGACTTGCGAGAAGTCTGCCGGCAACTGATGGAGGGCGACCCCCCGGAGTCGTTCTCCCGAGACGTGTTGTTGCGGTTGCGGTGCCGATTCGAGGCGGCCGGGATGCGCGATTACCTGCGGGAGAAGGAGTAACGCCATGAGCACACGACTTTCGGCCACGCGGCTGGCCTCACTCCGCCGCTGTCCGCGTCAGCATTACTTCCGCTACGAACTGGGGCTGTCCCGGATTCGCGAACACGAAGCGCTTCGTCTGGGTTCAGCGTTCCACGCCGGTCTCGAAGCCCACAATCTCGGCGCCAAGTCCGACCAGGCCATCGCCGGAGCAACCCTGGGATATGACGAGCGGCCCCAATGGGCTGATCCCTGGCAGTGGGAGGTCGAACGGGAGACCGTCCGAAACCTGCTGGCCGGATACTTCTGGCGGTACGGCCTCGATGACCTGAAGGTCCTCGCAGCCGAACAGACCTTCGAGATGCCGCTGGTCCATCCGGTGACGGGCGAGGTCAGCGCCGATTTTGTGCTGGCCGGCAAGATCGATGCGATTGTGCGGCTACCTGACGGTCGACTGGCCGTCTTGGAGTACAAGACGTCCGGCGAAGATATCTCGTCCGACAGCGACTACTGGTTGCGGCTGCGGTGCGATCCGCAGATCTCGCAGTACGTGCTGGCGGCCCGCGCCCTAGGCTTCGACGTGGCCACGGTCCTCTACGACGTGACTCGCAAACCCACGATCAAGCCCGTTCAGGTGCCCATCCTCGACGAGGCGGGGGAGAAGGTCGTGCTCGACGCCCAGGGAGCGCGGGTGCTGACTGCGGCCGGCAAGCCGCGGAAGACGGGAGATTCCGAAAAGGGATTTGTGCTGCAATCGCGCCCCGAGTCGCCAGCGGAATACGGCGAGCGGCTCCTGGCCGACATCGGCGATCGGCCGGACTTCTACTTCCAGCGTCGCGAGGTCCCTCGGCTGGAAGACGACCTGGCTGAGTTTCGGGTCGAGCTGTGGCAGCAGGCCGAGCAGCTGGCGGACACCCGGCGGCATGGCCGCTGGTTCCGCAACGTCGGAAAGATGACCTGCGATTACTGCCAGTTCGCCAACCTTTGCCTCAACTCGATCCGAGTTGAGCCGGGTGTCGCGCCGGCCGGATTCGAGATCCTGCGCGACGTCCACCCTGAGTTGTCGGCCGCCTAGTTGGCGGCCGTCCCCCCCAAAACCTTCCCAGGAGATACTCTGCAATGAATGTACCTGCTTCGCGCCCGGCGCCTCCCGCTCGCACCCGCGGTCCCGAGCCATCCCCGGCCAACAGGCCGCAAACTCAAGTCGCTTTCGGCCCGATCCAGGATGCCGCCGGGCACCGCGTCGTCTTATACGGGCCTGGGGGCATAGGAAAGACTTCCGTAGCGGCCACCGCGCCGGGCCCCGTCGCCTTCTTCGATCTGGACGATTCGCTTCCTCGCCTGAAACCGCAGTTGCTCGCTTCCGGCCTCGCGCTCGACCTTCGGCCCGTCAACGGGATCAGCACCTGGGCGCAGATGCGTGAGGCGCTGCACGCTCCCGGCTGGGACGAGATCAAGACGATTGTCATCGACTCGGCCACCAAAGCCGAGGAACTGGCGGCCGACTTCACAGTGGCCACGGTTCCTCACGAGAAGGGGAACCGCGTCCAGCGGATTGAGGACTACGGCTTCGGCAAGGGCTACGTCCACGTGTACGACACGTTCCTCACGTTGCTCGGCGATCTCGACCAGCACACCCGCGCTGGGCGAAACGTAATCCTGATCTGCCATGACTGCACGTCAAACGTGCCAAATCCGGATGGGGAGGACTGGATCCGCTACGAACCGCGGCTCCAGTCGCCGGCCAGCGGCAAGTCGTCGATTCGGCTCCGCGTCCGCGAGTGGGCCGACCACGTCCTGTTCGTCGGCTACGACGTGGCCGTCAAGGATCGCAAGGGGAAAGGCTCGGGCACGCGGACGATTTACCCTTCCGAGCTCCCGCACTGCATGGCCAAGAGCCGCACGACTAGCGAGCCCATGCCGCTTGTGAAATACGACAGGACTTTGTGGCAGGCGCTCTTGGGCTAATGCCCGGGGCGAACGAGTTTCAGCTTTTCATTTTCACTTTGGAGGTTTCAAGATGCTTCCCGATCGTGATGGACGGTTCAAGGCAGCGGTGGGCGAACGGGGCGTGGGCGAGAGCGGCCAGAACAACCTGGCCACCTTCGCCTGCGAGTTCAAGTTGCTGGAGGAGCTGGTCAACGGCGAGTTCCTGCCGCTCGACCAGGACTTCGAGATCACCGGCTACTTCTTCCTGGAGAAAAAGGACGGCTCGCTCAACACCTCACAGATCGACGCGCTCAAGCGGGCCTTCGGATGGGACGGTCGCGACCCGTTCTGGCTGCAGGATGCCGACATGGCCGATCGGATCGTGCAGGTGAAGCTGGCCTTCGAGGAGTACGAGGGCAAGCAGAAGATCAAGGTGAAGTACGTCGACTCCGCCGACGCGACCGGCGGCGGGGTGCGGAAGGCAGACGACCAGGTCCGTAAGTCGATGGGCACGCGACTGGGGTCGAAGTTCCGGGCGCTCGCGGGCGGAACGCCGGCGCCGGCCCCCAAGCCGGCTGGCAAACCCGCGGCTCCCACCGCCAACGCCAGGTCCGCCCCGCCGGTAGCCGCCCCCCAAGGCGCCTCGGTGGAACAGGCGTGGAGCGTCTTCGCAGCGGCCTGCTCGCCCGAGTGGACGCAGGCGCAGCTCGATGCCGAGTGGTTCCGCGTGCTGGGGGAATTGGTTCCCGGCAAGAAGCCCGAGCAGTTCACGCCGGTCGAGTGGGCCCGGGTCGTCACGGAGGGACCGAAGAAGATCGTCCCTTTCTAGCCGCGCGGCGGAACCACTCCCATGCCGACCCGATCCACTGGCGCGACGAAGCGCCGGTGGACGGGCGGATTCGGACTGTCTGCCGCGTTTGCAGTGCGCTCATTGGCTATCGTCCTGAGACTCAGGGAAACGGCGAAATGGAAATCTCCTCTCGACATGAGCTTCGGGACTACCAGGAGCGGGCCGTTCAGCAAGTGATCAAAAAGCTGAATTGCCGCCCGCTCCTCGTCGCCCCGGTAGGTGCGGGCAAAACTCAGATCGCGACGTCCATCGTGGAGCGACTCAATCGCCACACGCTGTGGCTGGCCCATCGCAAGGAGCTTGTCGACCAAGCCGCGTTGAGGCTCATCGCGCATGGCCTGCAGGTTGGAATCGTCATGGCCGGCTACCGCTCAACGCCTTGGGCCCAGGTGCAGGTGGCTTCCATTCAATCGCTGGCGCAACGAAAGCGACCCCCGGCCGGGCTCATCGTGGTCGACGAGGCACACCACGTCACGGCCCGTGGTTTTGCCAATGTGCTGGCGGCCTATCCCGACGCCGCCGTGGTCGGGCTGACCGCCACGCCGTTTCGTCTCGATGGCCGGGGGCTTGGCCAGACCTTTGGCGAGTTGGTGGTTGCCGCGTACACCGATGAACTATGTGACGCTGGCGTGCTATGCCGGCCGAAGGTGTTTGCCTCGCAGTCTCCCGACCTGCATGGCATCCGTGTGATCGCCGGCGACTACAGCCTGGAGGGTCTCGCGCAAAGGACCAACACACAATCTCAGAACGCCGCGATCGTCACGACCTGGCAGCAACGAGCTGCTGGAAAGCGGACAGTAGCATTCGCCGTCAATGTGCCACACTCACGGGCCATTGTCTCGGCGTTTCAGAGCGCGGGCGTGCCCGCCGAACACTTGGACGGAAGTTTGCCGCGATCGGCGCGCGAGGCCATTCTCGAACGGCTGAAAACTGGCCGAACGCTGGTCGTGTCGAACTGCATGGTGCTTACCGAAGGCTGGGATCTGCCGACGCTGGAATGCGCCATTCTGGCCCGGCCAACAGCTAGCCTCAATTTGCATATCCAAATGGTCGGACGGGCCATGCGGGCCTGCTCCAACAAGGAAGCGGCGATCGTTCTGGATCATGCCGGCAACCATCATGCCCACGGTTTGGTGACTCGCCGGCTGAATTATTCGCTCGGCGACGAGCAGATCCGGCAGAGCGAGCCGCTGGGACTGCGTCGCTGCGGGGCCTGTTTCCTGCTCTATGAGCCCATGCATCCGGTCTGTCCCAACTGCGGGTGGCAAGCCGAACCGGCGGAAGCTGACCGTGAACTCCCGCCCATCGAAAGCGCCGGCGAGCTGGTTGAATTCGACGACACGGCCTTCGACTACCGGCGCGAGGTGTGGCTGGCCCTCGAAGCGGAGCGGATTGAGCATGGCTTTAAGGAGGCCTGGAGCGAATTCCGCTTTAGCGAGCGGTTCGGGACTTGGCCGCTGGTCTTTGAAGGCGAGCTCATCGACCCGAAGCGGGCGACGCCCGAGCAGAAACGGGCCGTGTTCGAGCAGTTCACGTCCGTCGCCCGCGAGCGCGGGTTTCGGCCAGGCTGGGCCAGTTGGAAGTTCCGCGACGCGTTTGGCGTCTGGCCACGCGGGTTTGTGACCGAAGTCAAGCAACGCATGGAGGTGGCAGCATGACGGAGCAGGATATCCAGAATGAGATTCTGCGGGTGTTTGGCACCAATCCGCGAATTCGCCTGTGGAGAGCGAACACGGGTGTCGCCCGAATTGGCCGCCGCGTGGTTCGTTTCGGCGTTCCAGGCCAGGCCGATCTCACAGGCATCCTGCCGGGCGGGATTCGGCTCGAAGTTGAAGTCAAAGCAGAGGGAGGCCGGCAGTCCGCCGATCAGAAAAACTACCAAGCCATGATCGAGGGGCTCGGCGGAGTCTATGTGCTGGCGCGCTCCGTCGAAGACGTCCGAAACGCGATTGGGAGGTATTTGGCATGAGCGACTCGCCTCGGGAACGCGCCGTTGCTCTGCGCCGCGAGGGGAAGTCGCTCCGGGAGATCGCCGCCGAGTTGGGGGTGTCCGCAGGCTCTGTTCACAAATGGACCGTGAGCGCTTCCGTGAGCGCTCACGGAAGTGCCCCCACCGATGGGGCACAATCCGGCAACAATCACCCCCTAACCGTGGGACGTGAGCGCCCTGTGAGCGCCGGTGAGCGCGAGCGCTTCCGGCGTGAGCGCTCACGGGGGTGTGAGCGCTCACGCAATGTTCACGGCGATCCGGTGGAGCACGTGCTGGGGCTGCTCAAAGGTGTTCGACAAGTCGGCGCACACCAGTGGGAGGCGCGTTGCCCAGCGCACGAGGATCACAAGGCGAGTCTGAGCGTCTCGCGCGGCGACGATGGCCGCGCGCTGCTGCATTGCCATGCGATGTGCGGAAACTTGGAAGTTGTCCGCGCCCTCGGACTGAGTCTCAGGGATCTGTTTTCTCCGGACACCACACGGGATTCGCGGTTCTTCCCGTCACGACCATCCATTGTTGCCACCTATGACTACACCGACGAACACGGAACCCTGCTCTTTCAAGTGGTGCGTTGCGAGGGCAAGAAGTTCTTCCAGCGTCAGCCCAATCGCTCCGGCGGATGGACGGACAACCTCAATGGCGTCCCGCGCGTCCTCTATCGGCTTCCAGAAATTATCTCTGCCGATCCGGCGGACTGGGTGTTCGTCGTGGAGGGAGAGAAGGACGTCGATAGCCTGTCTGCAATTGGGTTGGTGGCTACCTGCAACCCGGGTGGATCTGGGAGTTGGTCGAACTTGCAGGACGACCTGCCTCTCAAGTGCAAGCGCGTTGTTGTTGTGCCCGATCGAGACCTACCAGGTGAGCTCCATGCCAATGACGTCATTCGGCGGTTGGTCGGTCGAGCGGCAGAGGTTCGAACGATCGCCGCGCCGGAGGGTCACAAGGACGTTAGTAAATGGATCGAAACTCGCGATGCGCTGAGTCCCGACGAATTGAGGGAGGCATTGTTGGCTGCGGTGGATGCCGCACCGGCCATCGACGCAAGCAACTTGCCGACCTTGCCCGAGGCGGCCTCCAGCGACGGGCCCGCCAAGCTCGGTGATCGCGACCCCAACACGGGGCGATTGGTGTTGTCGTCCCGTAGAACGCTGCCAACTGCCAAGGCATTTACCCAGGAGTTCTTTTCGCATCCCGAGGGCCGCACGCTACACAGCTACGCCGGGCTACTCTTCGAGTGGTCGCACAATCGCTACTCCACGATCGAGGACGAGGCTATCAAGAACCGGCTACAGCCGTGGCTGCACGATGCACTCCGTTACGTGACGAACCCGGCCACCCGCGAGCTGGAACTGGTTGATTTCGATTCGAATCCGACGACCGTGAAAGCGGCCATGGATTCCGTCCGGACATACGTCCATCTGTCAGCGTCAACCTCGCCGCCGGCGTGGCTCGCTGACGGGGCCGGTCTCTTCGAGGCCCGCGACATCTTGCCGTGCCTGACCTGCAACCTTCACCTACCAACACGAACTTCGATCCCCCCAACCCCGAGGCTCTTCAACATGAACGCATTGGACTTCGACTTTGACCCGCAGGCTCCCGCACCCGACCGTTGGCTCCAATTCCTCACCGCCATCTGGGGCGAGGACGGCGAGCAGATCTCGTTGCTTCAAGAGTGGTTCGGCTACTGCCTGACCGCTGACACTTCGCAACAGAAGATGCTGCTTATGATCGGTCCGAAGCGATCGGGTAAGGGCACGATCGGTCGAGTGCTGACGCGCCTGATGGGTGTCGGAAACGTCGCCGGCCCCACGACCTCGAGTCTGGCGGGCGGCTTCGGGCTGCAGCCCCTGATCGGCATGAGCCTGGCGATCGTTTCTGACGCCCGCTTCAGCGGCGACAACATCGCTATCGTCGTCGAACGCTTGCTGTGTATCAGCGGCGAAGACTCGCTGACCATCGACCGCAAGTTTCTCAGCAGCGTCACGATGAAGCTGCCGACACGGTTCATGTTTCTCACGAACGAGTTGCCGCGGCTCACCGATGCGAGCGGGGCTTTGGCTGGGCGGTTCTTATTCCTGCAACTCAAGCAGAGCTTCTACGGCCGTGAGGACACGGAGCTGACTGACCGCCTGCTGGTGGAACTCCCTGGCATCCTGAACTGGGCGATCGAGGGCTGGTGGCGCCTTCGTCAGCGCGGCCGGTTCTTGCAGCCTGCCAGCGTGGCTGATGCGATTCGCGATACTGAGGACTTGGCCTCGCCTGTGTTGGCCTTTGTGCGCGACCGTTGTCTGCTGGACGAGAACAATCGCACCTGGGCGGACGATCTGTACGAGGCTTGGCGGGTTTGGTGCGAGAGCGACGGGCGGTTCAACGTGACCACCAAGCAAGTCTTTGGCCGCGACCTGCGGGCCGCCGTCCCCGGCCTGGTCACTCGACGTGGCTCAGGAAACGCCCGGTTCTACGAGGGACTGCAGTTGAAGGTCGCAGCGTGAACACCGTCGCAATGAGGTCGTTTACCGCCGCGCTACCGTCGCGATCGAAATGGGTATTGCGGCGGCGATCTTTTGGTACAGGGTAAGGACTTATGAAAACTACCGTCGCGACCGTCGCGATAAAACGGACATTCATCGCACACCCGCGTGCGCGCGCACACGCGCTCGCGGGCGCGCGCGATCCCTGTTTTGCGCACAATAGGACATCGCGACGGTCGCGGCGGCGCGACGGTGGTATTTACTTGCGTTTCGCCCCGACGAGACCATCAAGGCCAGCCGACGTCCGTCCGTGTCCCGACAGTCGCCCTGCTCAGGTGAAGTGCTTGTAGGCCACCCACTTTGGGTCGTGAAGGATCTCACTTTGAATCTCGCGCTCGCCACTGCATTTACGAGTCACCGCGATTGCCGCATTAGCCGCTTCCGCGTCACGGGTATACAGTAAGAACTCCCGGGCGCCATTCGCTGTGGCGATCACGACCATAAACCCGCGGGCCGCGGGACCCAGAATCTCGCGCAGTGAGTCTTCAATATCGTCCAGTACCTCTTTCTCATCCTCGTCCGGCATCCCTTCCTCGTCGGGAAAGAGAAATGGGACAATCACAGAGAGGCAATAGGGTAAGCCGGGATGGCCAGCGTACGGCTTTGCCCCGAGATGGATCCGGATAAATGTGCGTTTGCCGTCTCGCTCGCCTATTGCGATCGCCCAGTCTTCGTTTACTGGGAACGATTCCAGGGGCAAATGTCGCTTGCGAAATGGCCACATCGTCTTTCCTCTGCGAACGTTTCTATCAGCACAAGCGAGAAGTCTAACAGGAATTTGCATTAGAAGCAGGAAAGACTGACTAGGGTTCGGCGGTTCCCGCCGGGGACGTAGGGGGCTTGGTTACGGCCGGAAGTACCTAGTCAACGCAGCAACCTGGCAACCACCCACGTTGGCCACGTGGCCGCGAGTGGG
>Ga0105047_10016860_pt1 | contig 11427 bp, 8 predicted proteins | sample MAT04_FD_78384 | JGI IMG/M metagenome (GOLD analysis project Ga0105047, IMG submission 78384) | Freshwater microbial communities from Lake Fryxell liftoff mats and glacier meltwater in Antarctica - MAT-04 (megahit assembly) | ecosystem: Environmental > Aquatic > Freshwater > Ice > Liftoff... | reverse complement strand
TGCGTGCCGTCGCCGCGCAGCGCCATGCGTGCGGCGTTGAGCGCCTTGACCGAGCCCATGGCATTGCGCTCGATGCACGGGATCTGCACCCGCCCGCCGACCGGATCGCAGGTCAGGCCCAGGTTGTGCTCCATGCCGATCTCGGCGGCGTTCTCCACCTGCTCCGGCGTGCCGCCCATCACCGCCGCCAGGCCCGCGGCCGCCATCGAGCAGGCCACACCGACCTCGCCCTGGCAGCCGACCTCGGCGCCGCTGATGGACGCGTTTTCCTTGTACAGCAAACCGATCGCGCCGGCGGTGAGCAGGAAGTCGCGGATGCCCTGCTGGCTGGCGCCCGGCACGAACCGGTCGTAGTAGTGCATCACGGCCGGCACGATGCCGGCGGCACCGTTGGTGGGTGCCGTCACCACGCGCCCGCCGGCAGCGTTCTCCTCGTTCACCGCCATCGCGTACAGGTTGACGAAATCCAGTATCGTCAGCTGGTCCTTCAGCGCCTGCTCGGGGCGGCTGCTGAGTGAACGGTGCATCTCGGCGGCGCGGCGTTTCACCTTCATCATGCCGGGCAGGTGACCTTCGGTGCGGCACCCCCGCGCGACGCAGGCCTGCATCGTGTCCCAGATGGTGTCGAGCCCGGCGTCGAGTTCGGCATCGGTGCGCCAGGCGTGTTCGTTCTTGCGCATCAGCTGCGCGATCGACATGCCGGTGGCGGTGGTGATGTCCAGCAGCGCGTCCCCGCTGGAGAACGGATGAGCGAGCACGGTCGGGTCGACCACCAGGCGCGGGTGCTCGGCCGAGGCGTCGGCCTCTTCCTGCGACACCACAAAACCGCCCCCGACCGAGAAATAACGCCGCTCTTCCAGCACGCCGCCATCGGCCGCGAACGCGGTCAGGCGCACGCCATTGGTGTGGAACGGCAGCGTCTCGCGGCGCAGGAACAACATGTCGGTGCGTTCCTTGAAACCCACCGGGTGCATGCCATCGACCAGCACATGGCCGTCCTTGCGGATACGTTTGAGCCGCGCCTCGATCGTGTCCGGGTCGATGCTGTCGGGCATCGAACCTTCCAGGCCCAGCAGGATGGCGGTATCGGTGCCGTGCCCCTTGCCGGTCGCACCGAGCGACCCATAGAGCTTGGCCTCGATGCGCACGGTCTGCGGCAACAGGCCGTGTTTATCCAGGCGCCGCGCGAACATGGCAGCCGCCTTCATCGGGCCCACCGTGTGCGACGACGAGGGGCCGATGCCGATCTTGAACAGGTCGAAGACGCTGAGTGCCATGGCGTGTCAGGCGCGGATGCGGGCGGCTCAGGCCGGCACCGGATGGCGCCGGCACAGGGCCACCACCTGCTCGGCGACCGTCTTTTCGACCGCCGCATCGCCCAGGTGGTCGAGCACGTCGCACATCAGCGCGGCGACCTGCTGGCACTCGGCCACACCGAAGCCGCGCGTGGTGATCGCCGGCGTGCCGACGCGGATGCCGCTGGTGACGAACGGCGACTGCGGATCGTTGGGCACGGAATTCTTGTTCACGGTGATGTGCGCGCGGCCCAGCGCCGCATCGGCGTCCTTGCCGGTCAGGCCCTTGGCGATCAGGCTCACCAGCATCAGGTGGTTGTCGGTGCCACCGGACACGATCTCGTAGCCGCGGGCCGAGAACACCGCGGCCATGGCGCGCGCGTTGTCGAGCACCTGCTGCTGGTAGGCGCGGAACTCCGGCTGCAGCGCCTCCAGGAAGGCCACCGCCTTGGCGGCGATCACATGCATCAGCGGCCCGCCCTGGGTGCCGGGGAAGACCATGGAGTTGAGCTTCTTCTCGATCTCCGGGTTGGCGCGGCACAGGATCAGGCCGCCGCGCGGGCCGCGCAGGGTCTTGTGGGTGGTGGTGGTCACGACGTCGGCAAAGGGCACCGGGTTCGGATACAAACCGGCGGCGACGAGGCCGGCCACATGGGCCATGTCCACGAACAACAGGGCGCCGACCTTGTCGCAGATCGCCCGGAAGCGCGCAAAGTCGAGGTGCCGGCTGTAGGCGGAGAAACCGGCGATGACCATCTTGGGCTTGACCGCGACGGCCTGGGCCTCGAGCGCGTCGTAGTCGATCAGGCCGGTGGCGGTGTCGATGCCGTACTGCTCGGCGTTGTAGAACTTGCCGGAAAAACTCACCTTGGCACCGTGGGTCAGGTGGCCGCCGTGCGCCAGGCTCATGCCCAGGATGGTGTCGCCGGGTTGCAGCAGGGCCATGTACACCGCCGCGTTGGCGCTGGAACCCGAGTGCGGTTGCACATTCGCCCAGGCCGCGCCGAACAGCTTCCTGGCGCGTTCGATCGCCAGCGTCTCGGCCACGTCGACATGTTCGCAGCCGCCGTAGTAGCGCTTGCCCGGGTAACCCTCGGCGTATTTGTTGGTCAACACGCTGCCCTGGGCCTGCATGACCAGGACACTGGTGTAGTTCTCGGAGGCGATCAGCTCCAGGTGGTCCTGCTGGCGCTGCGCCTCGGCGCTCATGGCCGCGGCGAGTTCGGGGTCGAAGTCGTGCAAGTTCAAGGTGAAACCCATTCGTGGCGTGTTGTTGGCGAACTACCGGAATTGTGGACACACGACCCGGGGGCGGTGTCCACGGCACGACACGCAAGAACCCGGGAGCGACACCGGCCCGATGACACTGGATCGCCAGCCAGCCGAGGGGGGCTGGCGAGCGACCCGAACGACCGCAACCGGCCGGGTTGCGACACAGCGCCTGCATCCGGCCGGGACCGCGCACCGGGCGCGGACTTGGCGTGAGCACACAAGAGGGTGTCGCATGCGGACCATTGGGAACGGGGGGGCTTGCCCATACTCATGCCACTTCGGGCGCGTTGCGTGCCCGACAACTCTTCTTGTGGAGCGAGTTTTATGGACGAGGCACTGGCAGTGGCAGCAGCAGCAACCCAGGCACCACGCGGCAGGCGCGCGGGCGGCGGCCGCGAAGCCAAGCGCGCGGCGCGTTCGGCCCGCAGCAGCCAGTCGGCGCCCTTCATCACGCGCAGGATCCCGTATTACGAAGTGCTCGACGAAGAAGGTCTGGCCACCATCGAACACAACGCCGACACCATCCTGGAAGAAACCGGCATCGATTTCCGCGATGACGCGGAAGCGCTGGAGCTGTTCCGCGCCGCCGGCTGCGACGTCAAGGGCGAGCGGGTGCATTTCCCGCGCGGCCTGGCACGCAAGCTGGTGCAGGCCACCGCCCCGCGCGAGTTCACGCAGTACGCGCGCAACCCGGCGCACAACGTGGTGATCGGCGGCAAGAACACCGTGTTCGCCCCGGCCTACGGCTCACCCTTCGTGCGCGACCTCGACCAGGGCCGGCGCTACGCGACGATTGCGGACTTCCAGAACTTCGTCAAGCTGACCTACATGGCGAACGCGTTGCACCACTCGGGCGGCACCATCTGCGAGCCGGTCGACCTGCCGGTGAACAAGCGCCATTTCGACATGGTCTACGCGCACATGAAGTACAGCGACAAGCCCTTCATGGGTTCGGTCACCCACCCCGATCGCGCGCGCGACACGGTGGAGATGGCCAAGTGCCTGTTCGGCGACAACTACATCGACCCGCTGACCGGCAAACCGCGCACCGTGATCATCAACCTGATCAACGCCAACTCGCCCATGACCTTCGACGAGACCATGCTCGGTGCCGCCAAGGTGTATGCGCGCGCCAACCAGGCCACCATCATCACCCCCTTCATCCTGGCCGGTGCGATGTCCCCCGTCACGGTAGCCGGCACCTGCGCACAGACGCTGGCCGAGGCGCTGGCCGGCATGGCCTTCGTGCAGTTGTGCAACCCCGGCGCGCCGGTCGTGCTGGGCAGTTTCGCGTCGAGCATTTCCATGCAGTCGGGTGCACCCACCTTCGGCACGCCGGAGCCGGCGCTGGTGCTGTACGTGATGGCCGCGCTGGCACGGCGCATGGGTGTGCCGTTCCGCTCCGGCGGCGGGCTGTGCGGCTCCAAGATCGCCGATGCGCAGGCGGCGTCCGAGTCGGCCAACACGCTGCTGCCGACCTGCCTGGGTGGCGTCAACTTCGTATTGCACACCGCGGGCTGGCTCGAAGGCGGCCTGTCCATGGGATACGAGAAGTTCATCATGGACGTGGACCAGGCCGGCATGATGCACACCCTGCTGGCCGGCGTCGACATGTCCGAGAACGGCCAGGCGATGGACGCCATCCGCGAAGTCGGCCCGGGCAAACACTTCCTGGGCTGCGCACATACCCAGGCCAATTTCGAGACCGCGTTCTACCGCTCGCCCATCACCGACAACAACAGCTTCGAGCAATGGGAAGCCGAGGGTTCGCGCGACCTGGCGCAACGCGCCAACGCGAGTTGGAAGAAGCAGCTGGCCGAATACGAGATGCCACCGATGGACGCAGCCACCGACGAGGCCATCCTGGACTACGTGAACCGCAGGAAGTCGTCGTTTCCGGATTCGAACGTCTAGGAATACTGCCTGTGCGGGGCGTCGTCATCGGAACCGGCGCTAGGCACCCGCGCCATTTGGGTCCAGAATCCCGACAACGCCGGCGACTGTCCGCCGCGCCCATGCCTGCCACAGAGGATGCGCCATGAGCGGCTACTTGTACAGCAGGCCCGGCAGCCACATGCCGATCGCCGGGAACGTATACAGCAACGCGAGCGCCACCACCTGTATCCCCATGAACGGTATCATGCCGGCAAAGATCTGGTTCAGCGTCACATGCTTGGGAGAAACGCCTTTCAGGTAGAACGCAGCCATCGCCACCGGCGGTGACAGAAAGGCGGTCTGCAGGTTCAGCGCCACCAGCAGGCCGAAGAACAGCGGATCGACACCGAACTTGGGCAGCAGCGGGATGAAGATCGGCATGAAGATGACGATGATCTCGGTCCACTCCAGCGGCCAGCCGAGGATGAAGATGATGAACTGCGACAGCAGCATGAACTGCAGCGTCGTCAGCCCCAGTGACAGCACCCAGTTCTCGATCAAGTCCTGGCCGCCCAGAAGCGCAAAGGCGGCGGAGAAGATCGACGAGCCGACGAACAGCCAGCACACCATGGCGCTGGTCTTGGCGGTGAGGAAGGAGGACTCCTTGAGGATGCCGCCCAGGTCGACCAGCGTCTTGGCCACCGGGTTGGCGCTGTGGGTGGTGCGGGCCGACATGTAGCGGTAGGCGCCGGCCAGCACCAGGCCGCCGAAGGCTCCGACCGCAGCGGCCTCGGTCGGCGTGGCCAGACCGAAGACGATCGATCCGAGCACCGCGATGATCATCACCGCCAGCGGGAAGAACGACGACAGCAGCATCTTGAAGATCTCCAGCCGCTGCCAGCTCATCAACCAGCTCACCAGCGCCAGAGCGGCCATGCCCAGGCCGAAAACGATCCAGTACCAGGTGGGCGCCGCTACGCGCGGCGCCGGGGCCGCTTCGGCAGGCGCCGTCTCGGCGCGCGCGGCGGTGGCGGATGCCGCGACCGGTGCAGCCACGGCGGCAGAAGCCGCTTGCGCGAGCTCGGCCGGGGGCTCCTTGAGGTCGCCGCCCTCCTTGGGCGGCTCCTGCAGCCCGTCCGGCTCCTTGGGCGGCTCCTGCAGGCCTGAAGACTCCGCCGGTTTGCCTTCGTCGACGCTGATCGCGCCGCCGGCTTGCACCAGGCCGGCGGTGTCGACGGCGACCTTCGGCGCCGTAGCGCCCAGGTACATCATTACCAGCAGCGCGGCGATCGACAGCGCCGGCAATGCAGACACGAAGAGCTGCGTCAGCACTGCGCGCTTGGGCAATTCCGGCACGCTCAGGCCGCCGAACAGCCCCGCCAGGGCGTTGCCACTGCGCGAACTCAGCGTCTGCGACAGCGGCGGCAGAGGCACGAAGCGGTCTGCAGCCGACAGCGGTGGCGCCAGGTGCGGCTTCCACTTCGCGACGATGATGACGTAGCCGACGTACAGGCCAGCCAGCATGATGCCCGGGAAGAAGGCGCCCGCGTAAAGCTTGACCACCGAGACCCCGGCCGTCGCGCCGTAGACGATGAGCAGCACCGATGGCGGGATCAGGATGCCCAGGCAGCCGCCGGCGGTGATGGCGCCGGCCGCGAGCTTGATGTTATAGCCGGCGCGCAGCATGGCCGGCAGGGCCAGCAGCCCCATCAGCGTGACCACCGCGCCGACGATGCCGGTGGCAGTGGCGAAGATCGCGCAGGTGACGATGGTGGCCACCGCCAGCGCGCCGGGCACACGGGCCAGCGACAGGTGCAGGCTCTTGAACAGCTTCTCGATCAGATTGGCGCGCTCGACCAGGTAACCCATGAAGACGAACAGCGGGATCGCGATCAGCACGTCGTTGGACATCACCGAGTAGGCGCGCTGCACCATCAGGTCCAGCACCTGGCGGGTCGCCAGCTCCGGGTTCACGCTGCGGTAGGCCAGCCATCCGAAGAACATGCCCATGCCCATCAGCGTGAAGGCGGTCGGAAAGCCCAGCATGATGGCCACCACGATCAGCGCCAGCATCAGCAGCCCCAGGTAGCCCAGGTCCTGGCGTGTCAGGTGGCCGTCGAAGAAGTTGCTCCACGGCATGAAGATCGCCACCACGGAGGCGATCAGCGCCATCAGTCCGAAGCCGAACCAGAGTTCCTTCTTGATCCTCATTTGAGGTCCCCTGCGGGCGCCACGAACCGGTCGAGCTGGGCGATGTCATCGTCCTTGACGTGGACCATCTCCTTGAGCTTGTCGACGTCGACCTCCTCCACGTCGTGCTCGCGCGAGGGCCACGCGCCCTGCTGGATGCAGATCAGGCAGCGGATGATCTCGACGATACCCTGCACGAAGAGGAAGGCGCCGGCCAGCGGCAGCATGGTCTTGAAGGGATAGATCGGCGGGCCCTCGGCGGTGATGCTCGAGTGCTCGTTCATGGCCCAGGACTCGGTGGCGAAGAAGTAACCGGCGTAGGTCAGCGCGAACACCCCGGGCAGGAAGAAGAGGATATAGAGGATGAGGTCGATCGTGGCCTGGGTGCGGGGCTCGAAGAAGCCGTACAGCACGTCACCGCGCACGTGCCCGGACTTGGACAGCGTGTAGGCGCCGGCCATCATGAACAGCGTGCCGTACATGATGATCATCACGTCGAAGGCCCATGCGTGCGGGCTATCCAGCACATAACGCGAGAACACCTCCCAGCTGATCAGGAGGGTGAGTGCAACGATGAGCCAGGAAAACGCCTGGCCCACGAATGTACTGATCTTGTCGATCGTCAAGAGCAATGGCTGCATGGGGGGCCCAGTCAAAAAGCAAACAGCCACCCGGCGCCACCGGATGGCTGGTCGATGGATTCGAACAGGACCTTCAGCCCTTCTTGGCCTCGGGCGCCTTGGCGCCAAAGAAGTGGCTGACGGCCATGCGGCGGCTGACGTAGGTGTCCTGGTCCCACTTCACGGCGCGCTCGGCAAACGCCTTCTGGGACTCGATGATTTCCTTGAACAACGGGTTCTCGGCCGATTTCTTCTCCAGGATCGCGCTCCACAGCTTGAGCTGCGTCTGCAACACGGCGTCGGGTGTCTTGTAGAACTTGACCTTGTCCTTGGTTTGCAGCTCGATGTAGTCCTTGGAGTAGCGGTCGATGGCCTTCCAGGACATGTCGGCCGACGCCGCTTCAACAGCGCCAGCGATGATGGCCTTCATCTTGGGCGCCAGCGCGTCGTACTTGGGCTTGTTGAACATGATCTCGAAGGTTTCGGCGCTCTGGTGGTAGCTCTGCAGCATGCAGACCTTGGACACGTCGGGAAAGCCCAAGAGGCGGTCGGAGCTGGCGTTATTGAACTCGGCGCCGTCAAGCAGGCCGCGGTCCATGGCCGGCACGATCTCGCCGCCCGGCAGCGCGTTGACCGCCGCGCCCATCGCCGTGAACAGGTCGATGGCCAGGCCGTTGGTGCGGAACTTCAGGCCCTTGAAGTCCTCGGCCTTGGTGATGGGCTTCTTGAACCAGCCCAGCGGCTGGGTGGCCATGGGGCCGTACAGGAAGGACTGCACCGTCGTGATGCCGATCGAGGCGTAGAGCTTGGCCAGCAGCTCGGCGCCGCCGCCGTACTTGTGCCAGGCCAGCAGCATGTTGGCGTCCATGCCGAAGGCCGGGCCCGAGTTCCACAGCGCCAGCGCGTTCTGCTTGCCGTAGTGGTAGCCCAGCACGCCGTGGCCGCCGTCGAGCGTGCCCTTGGAGACGGCGTCCAGCAGGCCAAAGGCCGGCACCACCGAGCCCGCGGGCAGGACCTCGATCTTCAAGTCGCCACCGGTCATGTCGTTGACCTTCTTGGCAAAATCGGTGGCGTACTCGTGGAAGATGTCCTTGGCCGGCCAGGTGCTCTGGAAGCGCATCGAGATCGGCCCGGCCTGCGCCCTGGCGAGCATCGGTGCCGACATCGCGCCGGCGGCAACAGCAACGCCCTTGAGAAGGTTGCGACGGTTGGAAGTCTTGCGAGGGGTCATGTCATGTCTCCTGTAAATAAATAATCAACCGCTTATTTTCACCTGGCGCGGTGACATTGCAACGAGGGTTTCCACCAAGCGCGCGAACACAAAGCGGTCATCGCGCCGCCGGTTACGCCCCCGCGCCGTCGCGCCGCGCGGTCGAAGCTCAATCGAACGCCCACGCCGCCACCGCTGTCGGCCCCATCATCCCGCGCCAGAGCTTGCGGCCCGCGACGTCGCTGCCAGCACCCGAAGCCACCATCAGCGGCAACAGATGCTCCTCGCGCGGGTGCGCGGTCCGGCCCGAGGGCGCGGCGGCCCACTGCGCCAACTGCGCGCGCCGGTGCGCGGCGTTGCCGCCCAGCGCAGCATCGAGCCAGTGGTCGAACGCGGCGGACGCTGGCCCGTTGGCCAACTGGCGCAGGTTGTGGTAACTCATCCCGCTGCCCACGATCAGCACACCCTCGTCACGCAAGGGCCGCAACGCGGCACCGATCGCGCTGTGTTCGTTCGGGTCGAGGCCTGCCTTCAGCGACATCGCGACCACCGGGATGTCGGCCTGCGGGTACATCACCTTGAGCGGGATGAAGACACCGTGGTCCCAGCCGTATTCGGGGTCGACGGCGGCCTCGATGTTCGCCTGACGCAACAGGCCTGCCGCCTGGGTCGCGAGCCCCGGCGCGCCGGGGGCGGGATACGGAATCTCGTAGGTCTCCTTGGGGAAACCGTAGTAGTCGTAGATCAGGGCCGGATGCAGGCCGCCGGTCAGCGTCGCTACCGGGGCTTCCCAGTGCGCCGTCACCACCAGCATCGCCGTCGGTGTGGCGGGAAGCAGGGTGTGGAGGGTGGCGAGGAAGTCGCCCATGGGGCGGAACATGTCGCCCATGCCGCCCTCCATGAAAAACGCCGGTCCGCCGCCGTGGGGCAGGTAGACCGAGGGCATCGCAGTGGCAGCAGGCATGGCAATCCGATCCTCGAATAGTTCAAGCAGCTGCTATTTTCCTCCGTCGATGGAAATCGTCTGCCCGCTGATCCAGCCCGCGTGATCGGACGCAAAGAACAACACGCCATTCGCGATGTCCTGCGGGGTTCCCAGGCGTTTGAGCGCGATACCCTTGAGCAGGGCCTGCTGGCCGGCTTCGCCCATGGCTTCCCACTGCCGTTCGGTGTTCGGGTTGGAGCGCACGAAACCTGGTGCGATGCAGTTGACGGTGATGCCCCATTCGCCGAGTTCATGGCCCAGCTGGCGCGTCAGGCTCACCAGCGCGGCCTTGGATGCCGCGTAGGCCTGAATGCCGGTGAGGCTGATGGTCAGCCCGGCGCCGCTCGAGATGTTGACGATGCGCCCGCCGCGCGCCGCCTTCATGCCGGGTGCAACCGCCTGGCACAGGTAGAACGCGCCACTCACGTTGACTGCGAAGATGGCATTCCACTGCTCCGGCGTCACGGTCTCCAGCGGGCGGCCGACCTGGCCCAGCACCCCCCCGGCGTTGTTCACCAGGATGTCGACGCGGCCAGCCGATTGGCAGATCTCCTGCACCAGCGCCTGCACCGCCTCGGGCCGGGTGATGTCGACCGCCCGGCTGTGGCACTGGCCACCGACCTCGACGCACAGGCGCTGCGTATCGGCCAGTTCATCGGCGACGATATCCACGGCCCAGACCCGCGCGCCGTTTACTGCCAGCGCCAGGCAGATGGCGCGGCCAAAGCCGTGGGCGGCTCCGGTCACGATGGCGGTCTTGCCGGAAAAGTCGAGTTGCATGGGGCCCTCAGGCGGCACGGGACTGCGCGTCCCGGCAGACGGTGATCAAATGGTCGAAGGTATCCAGGGACATCGGCCGGCGGCCGTCCTCGATGTCGTGGATCAGCCCGACCAGGCAACGGATGCCCGGTGTCGGGATACCCGCCGCGCGGCCGAGATCGGCAATCACTCCGATCTGCGGGTCGACCTCGGTCTTGCGCTTGCGCACGGCGAGGTCGCGGTAGATGCCGGTGTGGGTCTTGGCGGTGTGGCGGTTGAACTCGGCCAGGGCGGCCACCGAGGCCCGCGCGCCGGCATCGGACGCACCGGGTGCGAAACACGCCGGGTCGAAGCCGTTGAAACCGACCGGCACGACGCCGCGCGCCGCGGCCACCGCCATCACCTCGCGCGCCAGCTGGTCGAACACCACGAAGCGACGCGGATCCTCGAAGTTCTGTGTCATCGAGTCGGTGGTCAGCGCAGTGGCGAACAACATGGCGCCGTAGGCCAGTTTGCCCCACAGGTAACCCCAGATGTTGTCGGTCAGCACGGCGTTGGGCTCGAACACCGACAGGTCACGGTGCATCTGCCGGGTACGTTCGCGGATGCTGCCGTCGATCTCGCCCACCACCACCGCACCCCGGTTGCCGAACAGAATCTCGCCGGCGCCGAGCCAGTCGGAGCCGAAGTTCACAAAACAACCCATGGTGCGCGCGTCGCCCGCGGCACGCGCGATGGCCAGTTCGTTCAGGCCGTTCTGCGCCGACAGCACATAACCGTCCGGCGGCAGGTGCGGCAGCAGCATCGCCATCGCGGCCTCGGTGGCCTGTGCCTTGACGGCCAGCACGATGGTCTGGTACTGGCCCTGCAGTTCCTGCGGCGTGACCGCGGGAACGACCTGGAGGAAGGTCTCGACCGGCCCGGTGATCTGCAGACCTGTGGTGCGGCAGGCCTCCACATGCTCGGGCACGATATCGACCATCACGACCGGTATACCGGCGCGCGCCCAATAGGCACCAAGAACACCGCCGATGGCACCGGCACCCCAGATCAGGATGGGTTCACGCGCCTTCGTCATGCCTGGCCCAGTGCGTGCAATTCTCGGTGGGTGGCCACGGTCATCTCGCCATCGGTTGTGACCCACCCCCGGTACATGCCCAGCGTGTTGTAGGGGGCAAACGGATTGCCGGTGGCTCCCAGGGTCACCATGCCGGCGCCGAT
>Ga0105047_10016857_pt1 | contig 11429 bp, 10 predicted proteins | sample MAT04_FD_78384 | JGI IMG/M metagenome (GOLD analysis project Ga0105047, IMG submission 78384) | Freshwater microbial communities from Lake Fryxell liftoff mats and glacier meltwater in Antarctica - MAT-04 (megahit assembly) | ecosystem: Environmental > Aquatic > Freshwater > Ice > Liftoff... | reverse complement strand
TGTGATCTGGCACACGCAAGGCTCGGGCAAAAGCCTGCTGATGGCGTTCTATGCCGGTCAGCTGGTGCGCGAACCCGCGATGGAAAACCCGACCATCGTTGTGTTCACCGACCGCAACGATTTGGACGATCAGCTGTTCGCGACCTTCTCGATGTGCCGCGACCTGATCCGCCAGACCCCGATCCAGGCCAACAGCCGCGAGGATCTGCAAAAGGCGCTGGCACGAGCCTCAGGTGGGGTCATTTTCACCACGATCCAGAAATTCGCCCCCGAGAAGGGCGAGGCTTATCCGATGCTGACCGACCGCCGCAACGTGGTCGTGATCGCAGACGAGGCACATCGCAGCCAGTATGGGTTCAAGGCCCGCATAGAGAAGACCGGGGTCATTGCGTATGGTTTCGCCAAGCATCTGCGCGATGCGCTGCCCAACGCCTCCTTCATCGGCTTTACCGGAACACCGATCGAACAGGACGACGTGAACACCCCTGCCGTGTTCGGGCATTACATCGACGTCTACGACATCAGCCGCGCCGTCGAGGATGGGGCGACGGTGCCGATTTACTACGAAAGCCGTCTCGCCCGGATCGAACTGCCCGACGAAGAAAAACCCAAGATTGACGCCGAAATCGAAGAGCTGACCGAGGATGAGGCCGTCAGCGAGCAGGAGCGGCTGAAGCGCAAATGGTCCACCGTGGAAGCACTTGTCGGCTCCGAGAAACGGCTGAACATGGTTGCCGAGGATCTGGTCTCGCATTTCGAGGCCCGCGTGCAGGCGATGGACGGCAAGGCCATGGTCGTCTGCATGAGCCGTCGCATCTGCGTGGATCTCTACAGTCAGATGGTGGCCCTTCGGCCGGAATGGCATTTGGATGATGATGCGGGCGGGCTTATCAAGATCGTGATGACGGGGTCGGCCTCGGATCCCGAAGCGTGGCAGCCCCACATCGGCGGCAAAGCGAGGCGTGATCTGCTGGCCAAGCGCGCGAAAGATCCGAAAGATCCCCTTAAGCTGGTGATCGTGCGGGACATGTGGCTGACCGGCTTTGATGCGCCTTCAATGCACACAATGTATATCGACAAGCCGATGCGCGGGCACGGGCTGATGCAGGCCATCGCGCGGGTGAACAGGGTGTTCAGCGACAAACCTGCAGGCCTGATCGTCGATTACATCGGCATCGCGCAGAACCTGAAATCCGCGCTTGGCCAGTATTCAAAGTCGGACCAGGAACAAGCTGGGATCGACGAGGCAGAGGCCGTCGCGGCACTTCTGGAACGGTTGGATGTGGTGCGCGCCATGTTCCACGGCTTAAATTATTCGCGCGGCTTGGCCGGAACTCCTCACCAGCGCCTTGTGGCTTTGGCGGAAGCATTGGACTGGATTTTGGCGCGACAGGATGAGGCGGCACAGCGGGAAACCGACAAGGAAACCAAGAAGGCCGCACATCGTCGGTATCAGGACGCTGTGCTGGCGCTGTCGAAGGCCTTTGCCCTCAGTTCGGCCAGCGATACCGCCCGCGAAGTTCGCGACGAAGTCGGCTTCTTCCAGACCGTGCGAGCGGCAATGGTCAAAGCAGCTGATACATCTGGACGCTCTGCTGCCGACCGCGATCTGGCCATCCGCCAAATTGTAAATGGGGCAGTCGCTTCCACCGAAATCGTCGATATCCTGTCGGCGGCGGGGTTATCGTCACCTGACATTTCGATCCTGTCGGATGAGTTCCTTGCCGAAATCGGGCAGATGGAGAAGAAAAACCTCGCCTTGGAGGGGTTGATAAAACTTCTTAATGACGAGATCAGATCCCGCAGCCGGTCGAACGTCATCGAGACGCGGAAATTTTCAGAACGGTTGGAAGAAGCGATTTCGCGCTATCACACCAACGCCATCAGCACGGTCGAGGTGCTGCACGAGCTGATCGCGCTGGCGAAGGAATTGCGCGAGGTTAGGAACCGGGGCGAAGAAACCGGGCTGACGCCCGAAGAAGTCGCCTTCTACGATGCCTTGGCTGACAATCAGAGCGCGGTCGACATCCTTGGTAATGACCAGTTGAAGATCATCGCACATGAGCTGCTGAAAGGTCTCAAAGTCAACATTAGCATCGACTGGGCCCATCGCGATAGTGCGCGGGCACGCTTGCGGGTTCTCGTCAAACGCATACTGAGAAAGTACGGCTACCCGCCCGACCTGGAGGACGCCGCTGTTCGGGGCGTGCTGGCGCAAGCAGAAGCGATGCTTTCTGATATTTCCATCATTTAAATATGGTCATTGGGGAAATTCTTGAATGAGTGTTAAACTTTTGAATGCAAAGGCCGTCGCAAAACGTCTAGAGCAACTTATTGAGGATCATTCTGAAATACACGTTGCGGTGGCGTGGGGCTACAACGGTTATCTTTCTGATTGCCTGCTGCGCAATAAAAACAAGTTCTCTTCCGTAACTTTTGGTTTGGCATTCTGTCAAACAGACCCTGACCTCATTGATCGCCTGATTGGGGTCAAGAATGCCTTTGTGGCTGATGGCGGCAACAAGACATTTCACCCAAAGCTATACTATTTTCGGACCGGAGATGTCGCCGAAGCGATCATTGGAAGCTCCAACTTCACGCGTGGAGGAATGGATAAGAACTGGGAGGCGAGCGTCCACATAAAAGGGTCATGGAACGCCCCATTTTTTAGTTAGACGCGCGATTGCCTCGAAAGCTACGCTGGCCTCCGCAAAGCCGTCTGTAAAAATCTAGCCGAAAGCTATAGACTACAATTCGACGCAGCCAGAACGCTGCAGAAGCCCAGAAATCCGATCCTGCCAGGCCCGGGCCTTCCTGCGGCTCAGTTGAACTCGCCATTGGTCAAAATGCGCTGGGATGAATACATCAATGCTGTAAAGGCCAGCCCTCACCATAATTTGGATGCGCGCCTGAGCCTTCTTCGCGAATGCCAAATAATGTTTGCCAGTGTGAAGTCGTTCGCAGAGCTTTCAAGCAGCCAGTGGAAGGCATTGGCAGGCGTGATTGGCTCAAAGCAGAAGCTCGACGCAGGACTTGATGGCCATGACTGGGGTTGGTTTGGCTCGATGAAAGGAATGGGAGATTTCGCCAATCGCATCTCTGAACAAGACGCGTTCCTAACTCGGGCAGTTGATTGCATACCGAGGTACGGCGACGTCAGTAAAGCACAATTTGAGGATTTCTGTCGCAACTTCTTGCAAGCATTTACCAACTCCAGCAGGATTGGCGGCGTGCCAACTGCTACGAGGCTGCTGGCAATGAAACGGCCGGATACATTCGTCTGTATCAGTAAACCGAACATGGCAGGACTTTCTGACGGTCTTGCATTCCCAAAGACTACACTCGATCTGGAAAATTATTGGGATCGTGTCATTGAACCCATTCGGATATCACCGTGGTACAATGCGCCACGTCCGACTGGGGAATACGCCGAACTTTGGGATGGCCGCGCTGCGATGCTCGATGCCATTTACTATGAGAAGTGAGATTAACTGCGGGCGCTTTCGTTTGAGCAGTCCCCCCTCGCATGGTTCCTCCCTGGCCCCAAACGTATGCGGGGGGGCGCAGCGCAGCGTTTCGCTAGCGACAGGCATTTTCACCGGGGAATCCAGGCGGAATCCACTTTGTGGAAGCCAGTCGAATAAACGATTAAATATCAATGCTTTATAAAATCACGATTTCACCGTGCTGGATTCTTTTGCCAAATCCACCAAATCCAGTTTGCTAAATCCACTTGGTCAAATCCACCCAGCCAAAGCCAGGCCACCGGGCGGTCTCAAAAGCGGGAACTTCTCCGGCACGGGTCTGCCACTTACGCCCTACGGGATCGGGACCTGGTCCCCTTGACTGGGTGGTGGCACTCCTATGATCTTAAGGCCATGCAGCTGGGTCGGGCAGCTCCCCAACACCACGACCAGCATGATGAACGTTGGCTGTCCAGATCCACGGTGGTGGCTCTGCTATCGGTTTCGGCTAAGGTGATCATGATCATGATCATGAAACTTGGCATCAGGTTGCCGCCCGGTTGAGCCGATACACCCGCCCTCTGCCTGCTTCCTTTTCCGACGTAATGGTCAGACCCGGCTTCTTGCCCAACCCCCCCGATATAAAGCCGCGCGCACTTTGGGCCTGCCAGCCAGTCGCGGCGATGATGGTCTCCATGCTGGCGCCTTCCGGAGCTTGAAGCATGGCGATCAGCATCGCCTGCTTCGTGCCGGTTTCGCAGGGTTGGCGGCTTCCCTTCCGGCGCTCTGGCCACGCGTTCCCGGATGGCGGTCACGGTCTGTATCACAACCGGATGGATATCCATGGCAAAAAGCCCAGCGCCGGTCACCTTCAACGTTGTGCCACAACCATCGCGGTTTCACGCCAGAGCGGCTCACCTTTGCGGATATTGGCGTCCACTTCTTCCAGCAGGTCGCGTTCGGCCATCTTGGTGACGGCCATCTTCGCCGCAGCACCATGCAGACCCTTCGGCAGCGGCATGGCGAAGTTGCTCGGGCGCTGGGCACCGGCGGTCAGGATGTTGGTCTGGGTTTCGGTGAGGTTGGTCATGGCTGGTTCCTCCTCTGATCGTGGTCGGCAGGGAAGGCCACGATGGGCGATAGCGGATCGTTGCGCCCGTTCGTGTCGGCCCGAAGGATGACATCGCCATCGCCAGTTTTTAGATCGGCGATCTCACGCAGCAGTGCGATGGCGTCATCCTACGCGCCGAGGCGTTCGGCCTCCCACGCGGCAGTGACGGCAACCTGTTCGGCCTGATGGCGCTGGGCAGGGTCCATCGGCATGTCACGCCTCGTCTTTCACATTGCATTGGGTATCAACTGCGGCAGTTTCCGTATGGCTGGCCTGATAGCCACTTGCCACAAAGAGATAGTCATCATTGTGATCAGTTTCGGTCAGGAAGATTTCAGCGGCGCGCATGGCTGCAGCCTCAGTGGCCGCTTCAATAACCACGCGGTGCGTGAGGGTTTCGATCAACATCACGGTGAACTTCGGCATATCTGGCTCCGGACTTGGCAACACGGGATGCGTCGCCTCCTACGCAACCAAACCCCCAGATGGGGGCTTGCGAGGAACCTGCCCGAGCTATGCGGCGTGTTCGCCTTCCTTGAATGCACTGTCGGTGATCTGGCGCAGCAGGCAGGCATAATGGTTCAGCGTGCCGACGTGGCCCCAACTGATCTCGTCCGGGTGGATATCGAAGTGATCTGCGCTCAGCGATTTCAGCCGATCGAGCATCATGTCGACTTCGAACTTGGCGGAAACGAAGGCGTCGAGGGCTTTGGCATTGTCAGAGGTGCTGCGGGTGGTCATGCCAGCTTCCTTGATGTTCCGCGTCGCAGACTGCATCGCGCCTGCAGGCAGCATTGCTCTGACACAGATATTGATCAACGAAATAACAAGCAATATCATTGCTTTGATTACACATGGAGAGAATGATGAACGGCATGAGCGAGCGGGAATATTCCAACCATTCTGGCATCTCGCGAGGGGCAGTCCAGAACGCCAAGCGCAGCGGCAGGCTGGTGTTTTATGCTGACGGTTCGATTAACGCATCAGCATCTGACGTGCGCCGGGCGGAAATGACCGATCCCGATCAGCAGCGCCGCTCAATTGGTGGCGATGGCGCCATATTGGTAAATAGCACCGGTGGGACGGACAGCTATCTCAAAGCCCGCACCGCATTGACCGTCTACCAGGCGCAGGAACGCCAGTTGGCGATCCAGAAGAAGAAGGGCACGCTGGTGGATCGTGCCCGGGCGGAAGCGCTGGTGTTTCGCCTGGCGCGGCAGGGGCGCGATGTCTGGGTCACCTGGCCCGCTCGCGTGGCGGCATTAATGGCTGCCGAAATCGCGGCTGAGGTGGAAAAGCAATCCGGAAAACCGGTGATCATCGAGGCCGCGATCCTGCAAAGGGTGCTGGATATCCATGTCCGCGACCAGATTGAAGCCCTTGCCGACCTCCGGGTCTCACTGGCGTGAAAAAAGAGAAAGCATTCCGCGCGAACTTTTGAAGCACATACCGGCAAAGCCGGGGTAGTTCAGATAGGGATGGTGTGATTTCGCCGAGACCGACTAAAATCGAGAGCGGGGCAAATGTCGAAGGCCAAAATGGCCTAACCCTCAAGGGCTATCTGCTCGGCGGTCATCGCAGCAATCAAAAAGCAGCGCCGCGAACTGAATGAGACGCCTCATCCTTGCGGCCTCAGCCAAATCGCCGGTTGACCGTCGAGGATGCCGCGTATGCAATCATTGCTATTGACAAGTTGCTTTTATATATGAAAAGTGATGTGGTAGTCGCGATTGCATGCTACGTCTTGGTTCATCTCTGTGGATGTTTCAGCAAGCGGCGCCGAGGCAACTGAAAATTCCAAACGAAGCAATCGGGAGCGGGCATGGCAAAGACAGAAGAGGTGACCGATGTGCTCATCGTCGGCGCTGGCGTATCTGGACTGATTGCGGCGAAGCATCTGTGCGAAGCGGGGATGCGGGTGGTCTGTCTGGAACAGGGCGAGCGCGTCGACGCGGGCGAGTTCTGGGGCGACAAGCCCGAGTATGACCTGATGGTGCAACGTCGCTGGCATCCCAACCCCAACGTACGTGATCTTGAAGCCGATTATCCGATCGACACAGGCAGGTCCGACATGCCGATCCACCTGTACAATGCGGTGGGCGGTTCCTCGATCCTGTACGGAGCGCATTGGCAGCGGTTCAAGCCGTCGGATTTCAAAGTCCGCACGTTGGACGGCGTCGCTGCGGACTGGCCCTTTACTTATGAAGATTTGGAACCCTTCTATGATGCGATGGATATCGAGGTTGGCGTCTCTGGCATGGGCGGCGATCCCGCCTTTCCCAGGCTCAACGCGCCGCCCCTACCTGCTCTTCCGGTGGGCCGGATCGGTGCCAAGGCGATCGGGGGGATGCACAAGCTGGGCTGGCACTGGTGGCCTGCACCGAATTCGATTCCGTCCAAGCCATGGCGGGGCCGCAATGCCTGTGCGCTGCGTGGGACCTGCACCTCGGGCTGCCCGGAAGGTGCCAAGGCGAGCTTTGATCTGACGCATCTTCCCGATGCGCTCAAGGCCGGGCTCAAGCTCATCACCGGCGCCCGTGTGCGCCAGATCCAAGTGAACGCCGACGGATTGGCCACGGGCGTGACCTGGATCGACCGCAACGGGCGCGAAAGGATGCAGCGCGCGCAGACCGTGATCGTCTGCGCCAATGCTGTGGGAACGCCGCGACTGTTGCTGAACTCTGCCACGGCAGCCGAGCCGGCTGGACTGGCCAATTCTTCGGGCCTGGTCGGACGGAACCTTATGCTGCACCCCTATGTGACGGTGGTCGCACATTTCGACGAGAATCTCGAAGGCTGGGTGGGCCCGGCGGGTCAGACGATCCAGTCGATGCAATTCTACGAGACCGACGCGACGCGCGGCTTTGTGCGCGGGGCAAAATGGCATGTCATGCCGACCGGCGGCCCGCTTGGCACGCTTGGCATGGGCGACGGATCGTTCGACCAGAGCTGGGGTGCCGCGTTCCACGCCAACCGGCGGTCGAAATTCGGCAGCTCCTTCGACTGGGGCATCCTTCTGGAAGATTTGCCTGACGCGGCGAACCGTGTAGAGCTTGCCGACGACCGGACTGACAGCGACGGTCTGCCCGGTGTGCGCATTACCTACAACTTTTCGGACAACACACGCCGCATGGCCGACTGGCACCTGGCGCGGGCGAAACAGGCGGCCGAAGCAGCCGGTGCCCGCGCCACCACAGTGATGAATCTGCCATCTGATCGCGCCCTGCACGAGACGCGCGGCGCTATGCAAACCACGGGCCATCTGATGGGCACCTGCCGGATGGGCAACGATCCGGCGCTGTCAGTCGTCGATCAGTTTGGCCGGGCGCATGACGTGCCCAACCTTTACATTTATGACGGAAGCGTGTTCGTCACGGCTTCTGCGGTCAACCCGACGGGCCATATTGCTGCGGTGGCGCTGCGCAGCGTCACGAACCTCATCGCAGAACGGCGAAATCAGAAGGTGCCCCATTGATGCAGGCCGACACGAAACCTCCCGCGGGCTTGACCGATGAGCTGCGCGGGGTCTTCGCGCGGATAGCCGATGTGCTGATCCCGCGTGAGGGCACCTGCCCCTCGGCCAGCGAGGCGCACGTTCACGGACCCAGGATCGACCGCCTGATTTCGCTACGCCCGGACCTGAAGGTACCGTTCCTGCGGGCATTGGATAGGTGCCGGGAGGGCGAGGCAGAAGTGGCCGCACGCTCGCTGCACGCGCGCGACCCCGATGCGCTGATGCTTGTGGGGATGCTGGCCGCCGTCGCCTATTACCAGGATTCAGCCGTTCAGACCGCCATCGGCTATTATGGCCAGACGCACCGTACATTTGATGCCGACGCGATTCCGACATATGCTACCGACGGCACATTACAGGCGGTGATCGACAGGGGGCCGCTGTTCCGGCCCACTCCGTACCAAGCCGGGGGGTAATGGCAATGCGTATTGCGGTAATTCTGCGCCCGGTAGCCCACCCGGGCGATGACCTTTCATTCAACGACGACGGAACTGCACTGGACATGGAGTGGACTGACGTCAAGGCCAACGAATTCGATGAACAGGCGTCCGAAGAAGCGATACTGCTGGCGGATGCGACGGGTGCCGAGGTCGTGGCCGTGGCACTTGGCGTCGAGGGTGCAGACCGGATGCTGCGGACGGCCCTCGCGCGCGGCGCTTCACGGGCGGTGAGGGTCGCCTGGGACGGTCAGTATGCGCCGGACTCCGCTACCGCCGCCCCGATCCTTGCCGAGGCTGTGCGAAAACTGGACGTTGATCTTTTGCTGGTGGGCGTACAGGCGGCCGACGATGCGACAGGCCCCCTGACAGGTCGACTGGCCGCGCTGCTGGACTGGCCTTGGGCAGGCTCGGTCGCCGGGGTCGAGATCGTAGAAGGCAAGGTGCTGGCACGACAGGAATATGCCGGTGGCCACGCGGCATGGCTTTCGCTTTCGGTGCCGGCGGTGCTGGGCATCCATTCCGCCTCGCAGCCGATCCGCTATGTTTCGGGGTCGCGGATGGGTGCTGCGATGAAGATGCAAATTGATGCGATGACTTCGGTCGAGACTGCACCGTCCACGACAGTCCGCCCCTTGTCGCTCGCGCCGCGCGACGTGCAGGGTAGGGCCGCGATGGTCGAAGGCACGCCCGAAGCAATGGCTTTGCAACTGCGCGACCTGCTGACAGCGCGCGGTCTTTGGCCCGCCTGAGGAGACAACATGATCTTGGTTCATCTTGAAACGCGCGGTGGCGAAATCGCGGCTCAGGGCTTCGAACTGCTGGCGGTCGCGAGGCAACTGGCGACTTTGCGCGGACTTTCGGTGGTGGCGGTGGTTCTTGGCCCGCTTTTACCGGATGCGCGGGCGAGCCTTGGCGCGGCGGATCGCCTGATCGAGGCCGATCACCCCGCTTTGGTCGCGTTCACGCCCGAAGCACACGCGCGCGCGCTGGCCGCAATTGCGGCAAATCAGGGCGCGGCTGTCATTCTGATCGCCCATACCAGCCAAGGCATGGATCTTGGGCCATGGCTTTCGGCGCGGCTCGGACTGGCGCTGGCGGCGCCGTGCAGGTCGGTCACGGCTGGGGACGAAGGGATCGAGATCGTGGTTGGCCTGTATGGCGGCCGGCTGGTATTGCGTGCTGCCGTGCCTTGGGCGGCAATACTGTCATGCTCGCCTGGTGCCGGGGACGAGGCTGCGGGACGTCTGCCCGGAATTCCCCCGACAGAGCAGGCCGATGTCACCGAAGCACTCGACGGGCTGCGCAGTGCTGTTCAGTCGCTCGAATCGCCCGATAGCGACGCAGTGGATCTGACGCGCGCCGAGCGTATCCTCTGCGTCGGCCGTGGCATCGGAAGCGCGGACGAAATGCCGAAATTCGCAGCGCTGGCCGCAGCGCTTGGCGCCGAACTTGCCGGGAGCCGCCCGGTCATCGATGCGGGGTGGCTGCCCAAGGCGCGGCAGGTGGGTAAATCCGGTGCCCGGGTCGCGCCCAAGCTATACCTTGCCTTCGGCGTTTCGGGGGCACCGGAGCATCTTGAGGGTATGTCCCGCGCCGACCTGATTGTGGCCATCAACACCGACCCCTTGGCACCGATATTTGGGGCAGCACATCTGGGCGCGGTGTCAGACGTCCTTGCGCTTGTATCCGAACTGACCCGGCTGGCGCGCCGAGTGCCGAACTGATGGGTGAGACGCAGGTACTTTGGCTTCTGACCATAGCCGCCCTGGCCTTGGCGTCGTGGCGAGCCTGGCCGATCTTTCGTGCAATTGCGCGGGCACGCCCTGCGCAGCGCCGTGATCGGCCGGTTGAGCGGTTGGCCGGCACCTTGGCCGCTATCGGGCTGCATCGCCGGCTCTTGCAGAAACCGGTTTCGGGGTTGGCCCATCTTTCGATGATGCTGGGGTTTCTGGTCTTGTCCACAGCCATCTTGCAAACCTTCGGGTCGCGACTTTTCCCGGGTTTTTCACTGGGTCCGATCGGTGGTTACAGCTGGATAGCCCTGCTTCAGGACATTTTTGCATTGCTTGTGATTGCGTCGGTCGCTGCTTTCGCCTGGCAGAGGCTGGTCGGGCAGCGTGACCGGTTCCGAGGGTCCAACCTGCAAGACGCACTGGTGATCTACGGGCTTCTTGTTGCAATCGTTGCGACGATGTTGCTGGAATACGCCAGCGCCATCGTTGCGGGGACGGACCCTGGCGCGGCTTGGCGACCTGTGTCACGCGGACTTGCCGCATTGCTGGTCTTGGCGGGCCTTCGGGCTGATGCAGCGACGGACACGACGGCCATTTTCTACTGGCTGCATGTGCTGGCGATTCTGGCGTTCCTGATACATCTGCCGAAATCGAAGCATCGCCATATCTTTCTGGCTGCACCCGCGATCTGGTTGCGCGCCCTGAATGGCAAGGGGCAGCTTCCGCCTCCACCGCCGCGCGCTGATACCCCCGGCGCACCCGGTGCGGGCGTGCGTACCGCTGCGGATGTCACGGTAAAGGACGCGCTAGATACCTTGGCGTGCACCGAATGCGGACGCTGTCAAGCGGTCTGCCCCGCCTATGCCGCTGGTCTGCCGCTCAGCCCCAAATTGCTGATCATGGACCTGCGCGACGCGCTGCTGGGCTCGGGCGATGCGCAGATCGCAGGCGTGACGATACGGGCAGAGACGCTTTGGGCCTGCACGACCTGCGCCGCCTGCATGGAAGTCTGCCCGGTGCATATCGAACATGTGCCCAAGATCGTCGATCTGCGCCGGGCGCTGGTGGACGACGGCCTGCTGGAGCCGACGCTTCAGGCCGCGCTTACGAACCTTGCGCAGACCGGAAACGCCATGGGCAAGCCCGCCAAGATGCGCGCACGCTGGA
>Ga0105047_10016855_pt1 | contig 11430 bp, 8 predicted proteins | sample MAT04_FD_78384 | JGI IMG/M metagenome (GOLD analysis project Ga0105047, IMG submission 78384) | Freshwater microbial communities from Lake Fryxell liftoff mats and glacier meltwater in Antarctica - MAT-04 (megahit assembly) | ecosystem: Environmental > Aquatic > Freshwater > Ice > Liftoff... | reverse complement strand
TTGCTGCCGCTTATCGACGACTTGATCAGTTCGAGCGCGTGTGTTTTGACCAATTCGGAATCGAGGATCTGCCGGATGTTGACGGAGACGATCACGTCAGTTTCCTTGGGCAGGAACTTTTCGAGTTCCACACTGGCAGCCACGTCAGGAACCAGAAGCAGCGTGCAAAAGCAGAAGATCGATCGCATGTGTAAACCTCGATAGGCGGATGCACCCGAGAGGGAATCTGAATCAAGTGTCAGGACCTCCCATCTATTATTACGTGAATCGGCTCGAAAGAGCGCCAGAACTGATCCAGTCCATGTCAAAAACCATAAGCGCTTGCAGCCCGTTCGATTCGGAAGGGAAACACTCACCATCCGCAAGAAGTGACCACGTGGGTAATGTCAAGAAAACGGCAAGTTGGGAGGAATGCACCGATCTTCACGATAATAGTCGAAGTCAGGCGACTGCGGTTGTCGCTTCTTCTCGAATTGCTGGATGGATGAAGCCTAAACTGATGGCGTCGGGCGGAATCCCCTTTTCTCTCAACTGATGAGCGACTTCGATCGGAGTCCAATCTTCTTCCAGCCAGACTTTGCCGTCAACAATGCGAATGAGAATTGAAGTGGTGCGGACACGCTGGCTTCGATCCCAACCGACGCGATAGACCATATACGTGTCATGTTCTTCGTCGAATAAGCAAAGAGTATCAATCTCATTCGCCGTCGTGGTCCGTTTGACGAACGCGGCGTAATCACTCAAAACAGCTTTGATCTTGAAGCGATAAGAGGTTAACGGATCCATTGAAGCACCTCTTCAGCGAAATAGTCGACCACTATCATGGGCATCGGAAGCTCCGACATGATTTTTTGTGCAAACGGTAGCTGAAAGAAATCTTTAAAAGCCAGATCGCTCACCGCCAGATAGAGTTTACGCTCTGGATCAATTGACCTCAAGATGATTCGATAGATCTGATACTGACCTATCGTGGACTCGAACTCACGAATCGGAGATTCCGCGAAGAAGCTTTTGACTTCGATCGCGATCGACAGATCCTGTTTCTCGGCAGCGAAACCGGGCTCGGCGCCCATGTCTGTGAATAAATGTACTCCCTCAAAATCGAGGGTTAAAGGATCGTGCGTGATTGACCATCCGTCTTTGATCAGCGCACGTTGAACCTTTCGATGGAGACGATCCCGGGCAGGCATCGCAAGTCCTCACGATCCCATCAATACGTAGACCTTCCCCCGCTGATGTCGTAGCACTGCGCTGTGGTGAAACTCGACTCGGCGCTGGCCAGGAAGTGGACGAGGGCTGCGACCTCTTCCGGCTTGCCGGTGCGGCCCATGGGGATGCGGCTGACCATGTAGTCGACGGTGCTTTGCGGCAGGCCGTCGAGGATTGGCGTGTGGATGACTGCCGGGGAGATCGAGTTGACCGTGATGTCGCCGTGGCCGACGACTTCTTTCGCCATGCTCTTGGTCAAGGCGATGATGGCGGCTTTGCTGGCGGAGTAGGGACCCATGGTCGGGTTGCCTTCCTTGCCGGCCACGCTGGCGATGTTGATGATCCGCCCGTATTTGCGGGCCATCATTCCCGGCAGCACCGCTTTGCAGAGGATGAAGGGGCCGACGACATTCACCTCGAGCACATTGACCATGACCTCGCGTTCGAGTTCCCAGGTCTTACCCGCTTTACCCGTGATGCCCGCGTTATTAACGACAATGTCGATGCTCTTCCACTTCGCCTCGATCTCTTTAACGATGCGAGCGACGTCGGCTTCACTGGTGACGTTGCCGACGACGGCCAAGCCGTTGATCGATTTGGCGACCTTTTCGGCGTTCGCTTGAGAAAGGTCGAAGACGGCTATCTTTGCCCCGGCGATGGCCAGTCGGCGGCAGATCGCCTCGCCGATGCCCTGACCGCCGCCCGTCACGATCGCCACTTTGCCGTCCAGACGAAAGAAACCGTCCGCCATGTGCGTGCTCCCGTCGATAAATTCGAATCACGAAAACCGAAACAAATTCGAATGAGAAGATACAAAAAAGAAGAAACAAAAGCGAAGAAATCTACGGTCTTGCACTCTTTTCTTATTTGAATTTTCTCTTCTTCGTATTTGTTTCGCGTTTCGACCTTCGCATTTCGCGATTTTATTTTAGTTGCCCGATTCCTTGCCGATACAGAACAGATGCTTGGTCCCGCGGATGAAGATTTGACCCTTTGAGAACGCGGGGGACGAGAAACAACCTTCGCCGATTGCATTCTTCGCGATGACCTCGAATTCCTTCCCGGCCTTCAAGACATGGGTGATGCCCTCGTCGTCAATGAAGAAGATGTTGCCGTCGGCTTCGATGCCCGAGCCGTGATGATGCTTGCCAAGTCGTTCGAGCCAGTAAAGTTCGCCGGTCATGGCGTTGCGGCAACTGCCTCGACCATCGTCGTGAACGAGGTAAATGTAGTCGCCATGCGCCACCGGAGAGGGCACGTAGCCCGCGCCCTTCGACTCGTGCCAGACGACGTGCGAATTCGGGTTGGGCTTCGATTCCTTGGTCATCGGATTGATCAGGTTTTCCGAAACGTTCCCCGAACCGTTGGGCTTGATGCACATCACGTGATACGTCGGGAAGCCGGCGGTCAGATAGAAGTGTTCCTTGTGATAGATCATGCTGGCGACGAATTGCTCCGTCGGCCCTTCGATGATCCAGTGCTGATTGCCGGTATCGGGGTCGTAGCTGGCAACGGTTTTGCAACCGGTGAGAACCATCTGCATTTTGCCGGCCGCCTCCACGATAAACGGCGGGCAATACGACCGAATGCGATTCGGCCGATCGATCCGCCATTTCTCGTCGCCCGTGGCTTTATCGTATGCGACGATGTAGGCGGGCTTCTTACGACCTTCGGCATCTTGATCGCAATTCACGATCACGAGATTCTTGTAAAGGATCGTCGGGCTGCTGAATCCGTGGACCGATTGAAACTCGCCCGGGGTCTTGCGCCAGACTTCGTTCCCCGAAAAATCGTAGGCCGCGACGACAACCTTGGGTTGATCGAAAAAGGTGACGTATACCAGTTTACCGTCGGTGGCGGGGGTGGAACTCGCGTAGCTATTCTCTTTATGAAGGCCTTCCAGCTTCGTCGTCAGGACGATCTTCTTCCAAACGATATTCCCTTTCTTGCGATTGACGCAGACGAGGATGCGATCACGCGGCGTCATCTTGTCCTTCGGATCGTCGCCTTCGACGCAGCTCGTGACGAAGATCAGGTCGCCCCAGATGATCGGCGAGGAATGCCCCCGGCCGGGAATCTCCGTTTTCCAGGTGATGTTCTCGTCCGGGCTCCACTTGGTCGGGAAGCCCTTCTCGGTGACAGCCGCATCGCCGCAAGGACCACGCCAGGCGGGCCAATTTTGGGCGTCGGCTGAGCCGGCTACGATCAACGCGAACACGCTTCCCAGAATCCAATGCTTCATACAAGGTCTCCCGCTGGATGATGTCTTATTTCTAAAGGATCCGGCACTGTTCGGCGAGCCAGGGAATGTTCGGGCAACGGACGGCGCTCAGGAGCGCCAAGGGGTGTGTAATTTGGCGGAACTTACTGCCTCCTATTCAACCACATTCAGACCGTCATGACAACCAAGAAACATGGACGAATCGCGCGTTCTCCTTGCGGTTGGCTTCTTCCTGCTATAAAGTTTCCTTACGTCGCCGGATGGATGTTCATCTCGGGCCGTCACCCGTTTTGACTCCGTGGAAAGGAGCGACTTCCATGCCGGATCAACCGCTCCGCGACACCCCAACCGTGATGATGTCGGGAACCAAGCTCCTGGGCGAACAAAGCGATTTCGAGCTGAAGCCCGATTTGCCTTCACCCCATCCCAATGTGCCGGGCTACCAAATTCTTGAACGAATTGCCGTGGGCGGCATGGGGATAGTCTATCGCGCACTGCAGCGCGGGCTCGATCGGATTGTCGCTCTCAAAATGGTCCGCGGCGGCCGGTGGATCCAGGACGAAGAGCTCGAACGCTTCAAGGCGGAAGCCAAAGCGATCGCCGGCATCGAGCATCCCAATCTCGTTCGCATCCACGATTTCGGCGAGTACGAAGGCCTGCCTTACTTCTCGATGGAGTTCGTCGACGGAGGCTGTATGTCCCAACGGCTGAAAAGTGGGGCGATCCCCCCGCGTGAAGCCGCGGCACTGATCGAGATCATTGCTCGCACCATGCATGTCGTCCACGAGAATCACCTCATTCATCGGGACTTGAAGCCCGCCAACATTCTGCTGATGAGGGACGGCACCCCCAAGATCAGCGATTTCGGCCTCGTCAAACGTCTCGGCAGCAATCAGGGAATGACCATCTCCGGCATGGTCATGGGCACGGTCAACTACATGGCGCCGGAACAGGCCCGGGCCGACCGAGATGTCACCGCCGCCGTGGATGTCTACGCGATCGGCGCCATTTTATACGAGTGCTTGACCGGTCGGCCGCCTTTTGAAGATGACGCTTACGAACGAACGATCCGCCGCGTGGTCGATGAGCAACCCGTTCGTCCTCGGGAGATCAACACGGAAGCGTCCGCGGAGCTCGAGACAATCTGCTTGAAGTGTCTGGAAAAAGAACCAGGCGATCGTTACCCGAATGCTGCCGAGCTGGCCGACGACTTGCGGCGATTCCTCAACGGCGAGCCGCTATCGATCGGCAACTTCGACGTCATCGATCAACATACGCGCTGGGCACGCAAGATCGGTCTCGATGAACTCGACCTCGCGGCCTGCACGCAATGGGCATTTGTCTACAAGGCGCGGGAGGCGATGATCAATCGCCGGGTGATTCTGAAGATCTGCACCGGTCTGGTCGGCAGTCCCGCGCACGATCGGCTCCGGCGGCAAGCGGCCGCGATGGCGGGGTTGATTCACCCGAATATCGAGCAACTCTACCTATATGCCGAAACCGGGGGCCAGCCGTACCTGATCCAGGAACATGTCGGCGGCCGCAGTTTTAGTTCGATGATGCGTGATCGCGTTGTCGAACGTGAGGAGTCGGCCCGCTCTCTCTCGGATACCGCATCAGGAGAATACACGGCGTACCCACCGCGGCCACATGAAATTTTCACGCCTGTGACGGTCGACGTCGCCGCCCAGTGGGTGCTTGAACTAGCCCGCGCCGTCCAGTTTCTGCATGAGCATCATGTGATCCATGGCGCAATTTATCCGGGTGAAATCCGCCTGACGGAGAACGGCGTTCCCAAGTTGTGTGGGTTCGGGGCCGCCCAGAAAATCCTACCCGGGCAGACCCCGGCCGAGGCGACCGCCAACTGGGTCCTGCCGCACTTCCAACCGCCGGAACAACTGAACGGCAAATGGAAATTGCTCGGCCCCGCGGCCGACATCTACTCGTTGGGGGCGGTCTTTTATGAACTCTTGACGGGGCAGGCGCCGTTCTTCGGCCGCCGGTTGGCCGATGTGCGATTGGCGGCCGGCACGGAACTGCCCACCGCCCCGCGCAACATCAACGACCGCATCCCGTCGGTTCTTGATTGGCTCTGCCAGCGTTGCCTATCCCCGAATCCGGAAGACCGCTTTTCGTCGGCCACGGAACTAGCTCAGGCGATCGAGGGATTCCTGCGCGGCCTGGAAGCCTCGAACGACGAAACTAAATCGATCGAGCCGATCCGTGAACCAGGCCTGACATCGAGTGAATTTGAACTGCGCGTGTTCATCAAGACTTCGCGAAAGCCGACCTTCTTTCCGCTGCCGCGCCGCTGGGTCACCATCGGCCGGGCGCCGGAATCGGACATCGTGATCGCCGATGAATTCTGCTCGCGCAACCATTGCGCCATCTTCTGGGATGAACGCGCTCACCAGCACGTGCTGGTGCTCATCAAGGCCAAGCATGGCGTGAAGGTCAATGGCGAACTGGTGCGCGGCAGCCAGGCCCTGATCCCGGGCGACGTGATCGTGATCTCGACCGCCCGGATCGTCTTCGAACGCAGGCGTCCGGTCACCGAGACGGCTTAGGTTAGACAATTTTCATTCGGGTCAGGTCGCTCTTCCAGGCGGCATGAAGCAACGCGGGCAGGTCACGTTTCTCCTCGCCATTCAAGCGCAACGTCAAACAGCCCCGCCCCGCCGCCGCCGCCAGATCGGACGCGTAACGAATCCGCTGGCGAGGCAGCAGTGTCGGTTCGTCAAGTTCTTCAACTTCTCGTTGCAGGCCGAAATCAATGCGCGTCGGCGCGGGGCGAGTCGGATCGTTTTCCAGGACATGCCGGATCGTGGCAAGCGAACGAGCCGCTTCGTGTATAATCGCGTCCCAGTCGTCAACGATTCCCAAGACACATTTTGCGGCGGCAATGACACCGACCGGTTCGATCACTGCAACCGATCGTTCGAGGAGAAATCCCTCCAGTAGCTCCGGCCGGCCGTGCGATCGCAAAAAGGCGCGGCGGGCATCGCCGGCTGATCGAACGAAACGGACGAACGTGACTAGTTTTCTCTGGAAGAGATCGGGCTCAAGCGGCCCGCCGCCGAGATGCTTGACGAACCGCATCAGATTTAAACGCACGAGGCTCACCGCGGCGGGTTCGCTTTGCGTCAGGCCGGGTCCGAGAACGATCGGCCGGCGCATGCGGTCGAAGACGAATTCCAGATTCGAGTAGGCGCTTGCCTGCCGAACCATCGCCTGCAAGGTTTCTTCGTCCCGAAAGTCGCGATCGGAGAGATGCCAGAAGACCGTCTGCCCCGTCGCGGGGTCGAGAGAGTCAGATAAGCTCGGACGATTCTCGACGGCCGGATCAACTTGGAACAGGTTTCCAGGCCCGGTCGTTGCCCAGGGCAGAGGCGAGGTCAGGTTCCAGTTGATCACTCCCTTTAAACCCATGACTTCCAGCAATCGATCAAGAGTGGGCGCTGCCGCGCCCTGAATAGCCAGGACTGAGCCGATCAAACGCCGAACGGCGAGGACGTTCTCGATATCCATCACCGGTTGTCGATTCACGATTCCCATAAGTTCGAACGGATGTTCAAGATCGCCTAGAATTAACAAGCCATCGTGATGAGCGGAGACCAAGTCGCGGGGATAAACTTCCGTAAGACTGTATTTTTCAAGTTGAATCGCGGCGGCCTGTCGGATGACGCTCCATGGCTCGGCGGACGGTTGGGGAGCAAACACTTCGACGGCGGGTGCCGGCAGCAGCGGGTTGGGCCGTGAGCGATCCTCCAGCACCCGTGCTAGCGCGGGATGGCCAAGTTCGCGAACGACTTTGACGATCAATTCCAGCAGATCGAGCACCGGCAATGGATCGAGGAATTCATCGACTTCCAGGAAGTGCAACACGCCATCCGTGAGTTCCCGAGCGAGGAACGGATCGGGAGTGCCTAGTGTTTCCGTCGCCCCGAACAAACGCCGAGCGATCCGTTCGGCGTCAAAGGGCTCGCTTTTGCCGTCACGGTCGCGGATGGATTGGGGTAAAGGCATGTAGATGTTTCAAATTGGTCGTTAAGGCAGGAGCAAGTAGCGAGGCGATCACTCTCCCGGGGGAGGAATCAATTCGGCGACAGGGGTCGATATTGCCACGCCCGGAGCGAATTCCAGCTTAAGAACGTCACCGATCTTCAATAGTTTCTGCTGCTCATAAGTTTGGTTGGATTCCGATGGCTCCCAAAGAACCTCGACGACGTCTTCATTTAAATTAACGATCACATAGAGCGGGATGCCCGCGCGGGCGTAGATGTTGAGCTTCGTCCCGCGGTCATAACTCAGCGAGGATAAAGAAACCTCCATGACGGCGAGAAGGTCTCGGGGTCCGGGATGCTGCAAGGTGAAGTTGTCAATTGTACCGCGAACAACCGCCCCATCGGGTTCAGGCTCTTGGGTCGAACCTAGTGTAATGGGCGACTGCATTCTGCGAAAGTAGCCTGGGCTCTTCAAAGTTTGAAGAAACTGATCCAGCTTGCTAATGCCCGTTGCGTGGCGTGGACTGATCATGCCTTCACTTTGCCCTCGTGCAGATCGATCTTTTAGGACCAACATGCCGTCGATCAGCTCGATGGGCGCACCGTCCATCAGGATACCCGTCTTCATCATGAGATGGTATTGCTCAACTGTGATCGGAACGATTGAGGCTCCAAGTTCTTTCTTGGCGCGTTGTAGAAGTGATGAGGTCATGAGCATGGCTCTCGAAAGAGAAAAGCCGGAAGAATGAACGGCGGTCGTCCCGTCGTTCACGCTTCCGGCTATGACGAAACCTTACTTGCCGGCGCCGACCAAGTCTAGGGCGTCCGACTTCACTCCTTCGATGACGATCTTTTTGTCGCCTTCACCTTCCGAGACACGGACCTTGATGGTGTCCATGCCCACGAATGTGCCGCGGAGCAGGTCCTCGGCCAGCGGATCTTCGAGCAGGTTCTCGATGGCCCGGCGGAGCGGTCGGGCACCGTACTCCAGGCTCGTGCCCTTCTCGATCAGCAGATCCTTGGCTTCGTCGGTCAGCACCAGGGCAAGGCCCTTTTCACGCAGCCGCTTGAAGACCTTCGACAGTTCGATGTCGATGATCTTTTTGAGATCGTCACGAACCAAGCTTCGGAAGACGATGATGTCGTCCACGCGATTGAGAAACTCGGGACGGAACGTCTTATCCATCTCGCCCTTCACGCGTTTCTTCATATCGTCGTAGCTCGACGCCTCATCCTTGCGGACGTGCTTGGTGAACATGTCGGAAAGGTTGGTCGACGAGACGATCTGCTCGGCCCCGATATTGGTGGTCATGATCAAGATCGTGTTCTTGAAATCGATCGTGCGACCAAAACTATCGGTGAGCCGGCCTTCTTCCATGATCTGGAGCAGGGAGTTCCAGACGTCCGGATGGGCCTTCTCGATTTCGTCGAGAAGCACGACGCTGTACGGCCGGCGGCGGATCTTCTCGGTCAACTGGCCGCCTTCTTCGTAACCCACGTAGCCCGGAGGGGCGCCCCAGAGCCGGCTGACGTTATGCTTCTCTTGGTACTCGCTCATGTCGAGCTGCACCAAGGCATTCTCGTCACCGAACATGAAGTGCGCGAGCCGCTTCGCCAACAACGATTTGCCGACACCCGTGGGACCTGCGAAGATGAAACTGCCGGTGGGCCGTTTCGGATCCTTGATGCCGGCCCGGCTCTTACGAACCGCGCGGGAGATCGATTTGATTGCCTCGTCCTGGCTGATGACCGTGCCGTGAAGTTCTTCTTCCATGCGGAGCAGTCGAGCCACCTCGTCAGAATTCATCGCCTTGAGCGGAACGCCGGTCATCTTGCTGACGACCTCGCGAATCACTTCTTCATCGACGACGCCGTCGGTCTCCTTCGACTTCTCACGCCATTCACGGGTGACGTGATCCTTCTTCTTCTTGAGCTTATCGGCCTGATCGCGCAACGCGGCGGCCTTCTCGAAGTCCTGCTCGGCGACCGCGGCTTCCTTCTCGTGGTTTAGCTTGTCGATCTGCTCGTCGATGTCCTTGAGATCGGGCGGACGGGTCATCGCCTTCAATCGGATGCGAGCACCCGCTTCGTCAATGACGTCGATCGCCTTGTCCGGCAGGCAGCGGCCTGAGATGTAGCGATCGGAAAGTTCGACTGCCGATATGAGTGCGGCATCGGTGATCTGCACCCGGTGATGCGCTTCGTAACGGTCGCGGAGACCCTTCAAGATCTCGACCGCCTCGGTCGAGGATGGCGGATTGACGATGATTTCCTGGAAGCGGCGAGCGAGGGCGGCGTCCTTCTCGATGTACTTGCGGTACTCGTCGAGCGTCGTCGCGCCAATGCACTGAATCTCGCCGCGAGCCAGGGCGGGCTTGAGAACGTTGGAGGCGTCGATCGCCCCTTCCGCGCCGCCGGCGCCGACGAGGGTATGCAATTCGTCGATGAACAGAATCGTGTTCTTGGCCCGACGGACCTCGTTCATCACGGCTTTGATGCGCTCTTCGAACTGGCCGCGATACTTGGTGCCGGCGACCATCATGGCGAGATCGAGGACGACGAGCCGGCGATCCCGGAGGAGTTCCGGCACGTTGCCTTCGATGATCATCTGAGCCAGGCCTTCGACGATGGCGGTCTTGCCGACACCGGCCTCGCCCAAAAGAACCGGGTTATTCTTCTGCCGGCGGCTGAGGATCTGGATGACGCGTTCAATTTCGTTGGAACGGCCGATGACCGGGTCGAGCTTGCTCTGCTTGGCGAGTTCGGTGAGATCCCGGCCGAAGCTATCGAGAGCGGGCGTCTTGGATTTCCCTTTCGCGGGGCGTTCGCCGCCCCCACCGCCGCCTCCGCCGCCGCTTTCCGTGGAATCTGGCATGTTGTGACCCAATAGGTTGAGAACCTCTTCGCGAACGTCTTCCAGTTTGAGGCCGAGGTTCATGAGAACTTGAGCGGCGACCCCTTCCTGTTCACGAAGCAGGCCGAGCAACAAGTGCTCGGTGCCGACGTAGTTGTGGTTGAGGTTTCGCGCTTCCTCGATCGAATACTCGATCACCTTTTTGGCGCGCGGTGTGTGTGGCAATTTGCCCATGACGACCTGTTCGCCGCCCGGACCGGTCTGGACGATCTTTTCCACCTCGAGCCGGATTTTGCGCAGATCAATGTCAAGGTTTTTTAGGACGTTGGCCGCAACGCCCGAACCTTCCTTGACAAGACCCAAGAGAATGTGCTCGGTGCCGATATACTCGTGGTTGAAGCGCTGCGCCTCCTGATTGGCGAGCTGCATCACCTTGCGGGCTCGGTCTGTAAAGCGTTCATACATCGAAGGCTTCTCCGACAAGCCCTGTCGCGCTTATCCGCCTCAAAATGGGCGGGGATCGTCGGCAGGTTGATTCCGGGACCGACGCTCGGTACCCGGATGATTGTTTGTTACCACGCATACTACATCATATGCATCGGTCAAGCGGAACGCCATGCGGGGCGGCAATACACCTGGCGTTCCTCAAAAAAGTCGGCGTCACTTCTTGTTAAAATCGCCCGCTTCAACGATGACAAGTCGCGCGGGATCAAGATATTTCTTGAATGCGCCGGTCACGTCGCCGGTCTGGAGCCCGAGAATTCGTTTCTCGAGATCGGCCTGGAATTGATAGGTCCGCCCGATGTTCAGATTGTTTGCCAGGGCGTTCGCCAGGTTGGCATCGCTGCTGCGGTTTACCTTGATTGACTCGACGAACGCCTTTTTGCCTTCGTCAAGTTCCGAGGCGCTGGGACCTTCTTTGAGGAATTTGCCGATTTCCTCGCCGATGATCGTCTCCACCTTCCCCATGTTCTTCGGGTTCGTGATGGCAAATATCAACATGCGGGAACTCTTTTCCTTGCCGTCAGCGGAGAACATCGAGCCGATGCCGTAAGAGAGTCCTTCCTCGCCACGGACGCGGTTGCTGAGGCGCGAGGCCAACGGGGCGCCGCCCAGTAGGTAATTTCCGATTTGCAGGGCCG
>Ga0105047_10016854_pt1 | contig 11430 bp, 5 predicted proteins | sample MAT04_FD_78384 | JGI IMG/M metagenome (GOLD analysis project Ga0105047, IMG submission 78384) | Freshwater microbial communities from Lake Fryxell liftoff mats and glacier meltwater in Antarctica - MAT-04 (megahit assembly) | ecosystem: Environmental > Aquatic > Freshwater > Ice > Liftoff... | reverse complement strand
CTCGGCGGCTTGCGGTGGTGTAGCGTCGTAAGAGAGCTTGCGCATCAGCCGCGGTGGATTGTCGAATCGGAGCACTGCACGGCTATCGGGCGGTGTTCGGAGGTTTTGAAGATTCGCGGTGCATCAGCGCATCGCTGCAAGCGGAGGTAGAGCGCCGTGCGGTGTTGCGGCCGGGAGCTTCGCTGCAATAGGGAAAGTGGGTCTTGGAAGGACGCGTTTGCTAAATGCCAGCGCGTTCGGTCTTGCTCGGCCATTTCCTTTCGTTGCTCCCATCCATTCTGAAGTCCGGTTCCTTGGCGCTTCCAACTCGCCACGTGAAAGCGCCCAAGTTGCCGATTGCCGTTTCAATGTGGTTCGCCTGCCTTGGCATCCATCGTGGAAGTGTTGTACCTCTGACCCTTCGCAATAGCGACCGGCGACCGCCGGGAACCACTCTGGAGACCGGAAATGAAACTGGGCGATGTGCTGTATCGTGCTGCTCGTCCGGCGGCGCTGGTCATGGATCGACTGAGCATGACAAAGAAGCTGGCGCTGATCGCCAGTGCATTCATGCTGTGTATCGTGTTGCTGCTCACCCTGATGTTTCCGCGCCTGAACGCGGATATTGCATTCGTGCGCTCTGAGTTGCGCGGCGCGCGACTGATCGAACCCTATGCGCACGCGCTTGGCTCCAACGCTCGCCTCGCGGTGGCCCGGCAGCTGGCGTTGTCGGGCAGCGCGGATGCAGTCGCGGCAGTCGACGCCGCGCGCGCGGACGCTGTAAGCGAAATTGGTGAGATCGGCGCATGGTTCGCGCAGAACGGGGCCGATTTCGGGGTTGCACCGGAATGGAAAGCCGTCGACGAGGGCTGGCAGTCGCTGGTCGACGCCAAGTTCACCGACGCCGAGTCGACTTTCGTGGCGCATGCGGCGCAAGCAGCGCGGCTGGACGCTCTGATGGCCAAGGTCACGGTGGCGTCCAGCCTCGCGCTGGATCCGAAGCTGGACAGCTACGCACTGATGGATGCGACCACCACCCGCTTGCCGGCGATGCTGGCATCGGCGAACACTGCGCGCGCACATGCGCGACATGCGATCGATCGTGCAGCGGTTGCGGTTGAAGACGTTGTCGATACCCAGGCGGAACTGCGACTTGGCGCGATGTCGCTTACTCAGGCCGAGTCGATTCTGTTGGCTGGATTCGACTACAACCCGGCTCTGCGCGAACTGCTAGGCGAACCGCTCCAATCGTTGCGCGCTGACTATACGAAGTTCTCGGAGGTGCTCACTGCAGGGGTCATGTTCGGCTCGGTGCCAGCGCTGGACCAGATCGGTCTGGATCGCGACCTGAATGCCGCCACGGCCGCGCTCGACGAGCTGGTCGTGGCCGGCAGCCGGGCGCTGATCGGCTTGTTGAACGATCGCGAGGCGGGCCTTACGGCCGTGCGCGCGTGGTCGATCGGTGGCGCCGCGCTGACTGCGCTGCTTGCAGGCTTTCTGTTCATGGGGTTCAACCGCTCCCTGAAGGCGACCTTGCGTGGTCTGGCGCGGGCCAGCGGCCAGCTCGCCCGCGGCGAATTCCCCGAAAGGATCACGCTGCACAGCGTCGATGAGATGCAGGAGATCGCCAACGAGTTGGCCAAGGTCGGGGCACAGCTGCGGCGCTTCGACGCTGCCCAGCACGCGATGATGGACCAGCACGAGGCAGGCGAGACCGATGCGCGGATCGAAGCCACCGATCTGCCCGGCGCTTTCGGCGAACTCGCGCGTGGCGTGAACAAACTGGTTGATGGACATATTCTGGTGCAGGAGCGCATGGCCGCGGTTGCGGGCGCCTATTCGCGTGGCGAGCTTGCGGTAACCATGGATCGCCTGCCCGGCAAACGCGCAGCCCTGACCGCTGCGATGGACAACATCCGCAACAATCTGGGTTCCGTAAACGACGCGATCATGCTGCTGTCGCATGCGGCGGCCGAGGGCGATTTCAGTCAGCGCGGCGATGCGCAGCGCTTCGAGTTCACGTTCCGCACCATGGTCGAATCGCTCAATACGCTGATGTCACGCGCGCAGAGCGGTTTGACCGATGTGGGCTCGATGCTTGCATCGCTGGCCGATGGTGATCTCACCGTTCGCATGACCGGCGACTATCGCGGGCAATTCGCGCAGATGCGCGATGACGCCCACACCACGGCAGAGCGACTTGCCGGTATTGTCGGCGGCATCCAGACCGCCGTCGGGTCGATCAACGTTGCCGCGCAGGAGATATCGAGCGGCAACCAGGACTTGTCGCAGCGAACCGAGCAGCAGGCGGCCAGCCTCGAGGAGACCGCATCGTCGATGGAAGAGCTGACCGCGACGGTCAAGCAGAACGCCGACAATGCCAAACAGGCCAATCAGCTGGCCGCCAACGCGCGTGATGTTGCAGCGTCCGGCGGCAAGGTCGTCGAGCAGGTGGTGCAGACGATGGGCGCGATCGCCACCTCCTCGAACCGCATGAACGAGATCATCGGGGTGATCGATGGCATCGCATTCCAGACCAATATCCTGGCGCTCAATGCCGCGGTTGAGGCTGCACGCGCCGGCGAGCAGGGCCGAGGATTTGCGGTGGTCGCGTCAGAGGTTCGAGCGCTGGCACAGCGCTCGGCAGCGGCGGCGAAAGAGATCAAGGGACTGATATCGGAAAGCGCCGAGCGGGTCGCCGCTGGTGGCGATCTGGTTGCTGCGGCCGGTGCCACGATGGCCGAGATCGTTACCCAGGTTCGCCGCGTTACCGACATCATGGGCGACATCACCGCGGCAAGCGCAGAGCAATCGTCCGGCATCGAGCAGGTCAACATCACGGTTACCCAGATGGATCAGACCACGCAGCAGAATGCAGCGCTGGTGGAGGAAGCATCCGCGGCCGCGCGCTCGCTCGAAGAGCAGGCAGCCGAACTGGTGGCGGCGATTTCGGTGTTTCGTATCGGCGCTGATGTGCCCACACCAGCGGTGGTACGAGCGTCACCGGTGGTGCAGGGCAAACGGTCTTCCCCAGCGCCGGTGCGGGTGGCAACCCCGCTCAAGCTGGCCGCGATCGATGGCCAGCGCAAGCGTGGCGCTGCGGTACCGGCGGCAGCAGCAACGTCGTCGAGTGCGTCGCGCGACCAGGCAGCGCACTGGCAGGAGTTCTAGGACTTTGGGCATCGACCCTTGCCGGCTTGCCGATCTGCCGGCGCCGGTCGGAGGGTTTTTGCCATCGGCGCAATGGTGCAGGCACGTTCCATCAGTTGCACCGATGTCCTCAAGACCCGCATCGATCGCCGGGGCTTGGCACGCAAATTGAAGGTTGGATCACGTGGCGTTACGCCAATCACCATCTCCGGAGAACCAGCAGATGAACTCGTCCACCGCCGCGCAGCGCCGTCACCCGCGCCGATTTCGTGATTTTTCGCTCGGCTTCAAACTGACCATCATCGTGGGCGTGGTGCTTCTTGCGACTCTGGTGCCTGCGGCAATGCAGGCCGGACGCGATGTGGGCGCCGCCATGCGCGCCAGCGAGGTCTCAGGGATCGCGCAGAAGTCGCAACTGGTGGTCGACACGCTCGCGGTCTACGAAAGTGCGATGCGCAGTGCAGCGCAGCGCCAGCATGCGACTTTGTTGGCGCTGCTCGATGGGCCGATCACGATCGACCCATCACTGTTGACGCAAGTGGGCGAGTTCGACACGCCGCGCCTGCAGGTGGGCGACTCCACGCTGAATCTCGATTTCCGCACGGTGGACCGCTTCAATGCGCTGACCGGCGCGGTAGCGACCGTGTTCGCACGAGTCGGCGACCAATTCGTGCGGGTTACTACATCGGTCAAGAAGGAAGATGGCTCTCGCGCAGTCGGTACCGTGCTCGACAACGCCCATCCCGCGTGGAAGCTTCTAATGGAGGGCAAGCCTTACATCGGCCCCGCCATGCTGTTTGGGACCGACTTCATGACGCAGTATGAGCCGCTGCTCGATCCTGCTGGCGCGGTCGTCGGCGCGACCTTCATCGGTTTCGACATCAGCCTCGGCCTTGGCGCGCTGGAGGCGAACGTCGGCCGCGCCAAGCTTGGCGAGAGCGGCTACTTCATGGTGATCGACGCGCAGCCTGGACCGGCTTACGGCACGTTTGTCGTGCATCCGCAGATGATGGGGAAGAGCGCACTCGCGCTCAACGATGCCAACGGCAATGCCTACCTCGAGGCTTTGCTGCGTGAAACAGAGAGCACCGTGGAGTCCTTACTCACGTCCGCGGACGGGTCGAGCGCCAGTTGGGTGCTGTCGGCGCATTCTTTCGATGCATGGAACTGGGTCGTCGTCGGTACCGTTCCGGTATCAGAGATCGAAGCGGTCGGATCGCGGCTGCGCTGGCAGTTGGTGATCGGCGCGTTCGGGTTGGCGGTGGTGTTTTGCCTGCTGCTGCTTGCGGTCAGTCGCCGCATCATTGCAGCACCGCTGGCCAAGGCGGTCGCGGCGATCGAAGCGGTAGCCAGCGGTCGCCTCGATGTGCGGCTCGATGCCGCTGCACACGATGAGCCCGGCCGAGTGGCCATCGCGCTCAACAGCATGGTCGAGAATCTTCGCGAGCGGAACCGTCGCGAACATGAACAGCTCACGGAGTCGCGCCGCATCGAACAATGCCTGCATGCCGCGGAGTCCTACTTCATGGTGGCCGACGCGGATTTCTGCATCGTCCACGTCAATTCATCGTTGCACAAGATGCTGATTGGAGCGGCTGATCAAATGCGCACTCAGCTTCCAGATTTCGACCCGCACAAGGTCCTGGGATCGAGCATCGACTCGTTCCACCGCAACGCAGCGCACCAGCGCGGCATGCTGTCGAAGCTAACTGGCACCCACAGGGCCGGTCTCCAGATCGGCAACCGGCGCTACGAGCTCAAGATCAACCCGGTGAATGTCGACGGTGGACGACTGGGCTATTTCGTGGAGTGGCGCGACCTGACGCTGGAGATTGCGGTCGAAGAAGAGCTGTCGGCGGTTGTCGCAGGAGCTGCAGCCGGGGACTTCGCCCGTCGCATCGTCGAAGACGGCAAGGTCGGCTTCTATCGGCAGATCGCTGTCGGCTTGAACACGCTGCTGGCGGCTGTCGACACCAGCTTGCAGCAGCTGCAGGTGGTGCTCGCGGCCATGGCGGAGGGTGATCTCACGCTGCGCGTCAAGGGCGAGTCCGGCGGTACGCTGGGGCGGATCCGCGACGATAGCAATCGTACAGCGGATCAGCTCACCGACATGATCATCGGTATCAAGCAATCGGCGGAATCGATCGAGCTGGCCGCGCGTGAAATCGCACAGGGCAATCTCGATCTATCGCAGCGCACCGAGGAGCAGGCCGCAAGCCTGCAGGAAACCGCTTCATCCATGGAGCAGCTGACTCGCACCGTGACCCAGAATGCGGCCAGCGCACGGCAGGCCAACCAATTGACATCCAGCGCCGGTGAGGTTGCGGTGCGTGGTGGCGAGGTGGTCGGAGAAGTGGTCACAACCATGTCCGGCATCGATGGCGCTTCGCGCAAGATGGGCGAGATCATCGCGGTGATCGATGGCATCGCATTCCAGACCAACATCCTGGCGCTCAATGCGGCCGTGGAAGCCGCGCGTGCTGGCGAGCAGGGGCGCGGGTTTGCGGTGGTTGCCTCCGAAGTACGCGCCTTGGCGCAACGTTCGGCGGCAGCGGCGAAAGAGATCAAGACGTTGATCGGCGATTCCGCCGGGCAGGTCTCGACGGGCAGCGCACTGGTAAGCCAGGCTGGTCGCACGATGGAAGAAATCGTATCGTCGGTGCGGCGTGTGAACGACATCATGGGCGAGATAAGCGCGGCCAGCGAAGAGCAATCCAGCGGCATCCGGCAGATCAGCGAAACCGTCGGCCAGATGGACCAGACGACGCAGCAGAATGCCGCATTGGTTGAAGAAGCGTCGGCGGCTGCGCGCAGCCTCGAGACCCAGGCCAGTCAACTGCTGGTTGCTGTCGGACGGTTCCGCTTGAGCGGCGATCAATTGAAGTCGGTGCCGGTCGCCGCGGTGTTGCGCGCGCCAGCGGCTCCGCCCGTGCGCGCAACCGCGTTGCCCCGCAATCGGCCGGTGCAGCCAAGCAAGGTGCCTTCTGTACCGGTGAAGCCGAAAGTCGTCGCGCACGCGCGGTCGCTGCCGCTGAAACGCCCGGCTACGGTCCAATCGGTCGGCGAACTGCCGGCGGTTCGGAATGACGATGGCCATTGGAAGGAGTTCTAGATGAATCCGCATGGCCGCAGCGACACCCAATTGATCGAACCCGACGCATGGATGCGCCCGCTGTCGCGAACATCGCGCTAGGCCTGCGCGCGTGCCGCTCGACTACCTTGCCTCGCCCGTAATATTGGCAGAGGGGCCCAGCGACGCGCAGGTGCTGGTGGCCGCCCGTTCGCTGGGCGTTGTCGGCAGCGCCCAGGGAATGCTGTGGCGAGAGTTGAGCGATCCCCTCGTCGATGTGCGGCGAGTCGAGCAGGTATTGCGTGCCGATCCGGTCGTCGCAGCACGGGTCGTGAAGGTCGCCAACTCTGCGTTTTATCGCCACGGAGGCCAGATCGGCACCGTCGAGAAGGCGCTGCTTATCCTGGGGTCCGACGCGGTGCGTGGCATCACCGCGGCAGTGGCGCTGGCGCGAATGGCAGGACAGACTGCCCACGGTGCAGCGCTTGCCGCGCACTGTGCCGCAGTCGCCAGCGTCGCGCAGGACTTGGCAGCGACCGCCGGCTTGCGTTGCGGGGGCGAGGCTTTCTTGGCCGGATTGCTGCACGACATCGGTCTGCTGGTGGAGTGGCGACTCGACGCGCAGCTGGTTGCCGCGCGGCAGGCAATCATGACCTTCGATCCGTTGCGTCATGCGCGGTTCGGTACCGTAGTGTTGGTCGCGTGGCAGGTTCCTGCGGAGGTGACTCGCGCGGTGGGTTCTCACCATGAATCGCCGATCGAGAGTGCGCCGATTGAACCGGTTGCGGTTTGCGTGCGCATCGCGCATGCGCTATGCGCGTCAAATGGCATGGGCCTTCCCGACGATGGTCCGGCGCAGCCATGGTTCGAATCGCAAGCGGCGGAGTTCGCCGCGATCGGCATCGCGCAGGATAGTTGGCGGGATTTCGAGAAAAAGGCCGTTGTGCGCGCGCAGCAACTGCGCGATGGAATGATTGCTTGAGCCACGATCCGCAGGTCTATGCGCTGATCGAGCGGCGCCAGCGGCCGGCTCCAGAGCGCACACGACTGCTACCGGCAATCCATCGCGGCGCAATGGTAGTGACGCTGGTTGCGGCGGTCGGCATGTTGGTGGCGCACGCTGTTTTGCGTTCGGGCGTACTCGGTCCGTCGAGCCGATGGGCGGACGTGGTCGTCGCAGGTTTGGTCGCGCTGGCGGTCGCGATCGCCCAGTACCTCGTCTGGCCGCTCGCAATGCTGTGCGATTACGAGGGCAGGGCGCAACGCCGCAACGCGACCTGGCTCGTGCTCCCGGTTGCGGTCGTATCAAGTTACTACTTCATGGGCATCGGTCGCGCCACTGAGTCGACGTTGCCGGGTACGTTAGCCTTCGCGCTTGCTGCCGCGGTGATTTGCGGTGCCGCGATGGCTTGGGCGGTATCGCTTGCACGGGCCGAGCACGACATCGCCTTGCAGGGTCGCATCGGTACCACGCATGCAGCCCGGGCGGTCGGGATCGGCGTGATCGGCTTGGTCGGCCTGATCATCGCGCTCAGTGCAGTGGGTCGCTTCGAGTACACCGGGCGTAGCGCAGACGTGCGGCAGACAGGCGCATTGATCAAACTGGCCGGGCGCCAGCGCATGTTGAGCATCGCGCTCGGACGCTCGGCTGCGCGCATCGGAGCGGAGCCTCAGATGCAGCCGGAGCTCGTGCAGGGCCTGAACGCGGCTTTGTCCCGGTTTCAAAGCGAGGGCAAGTCGCTCGAAACCGCAGCGGCGGAATGGAAACTGCATCGCAGCGTCGATGTCGACGACAATTCGCTGGAGTTGATGGAAAGCGCCGGCGCGATGCGTCGCAAGATCCTCGGCTACACCCATGAGGTGCTCAACGACCTTCGCAAGCGGGCCGATCCAGGCGCTAGCTCCGAGCGCCTGCAGTCGGCGATCGACGACGGGCTTGCTGCTTTCGAGTTGGTGGACGATTCGCTGCAAGCCGCCAGCCGTTACGGCCGCCGCGAGCTTGAACTAACCACTAGCTTGGGGCTCGGGCTGCTTGTGCTGGTGGCCTTGGGCGGCGGCATCGGCGTGTCGCGCGCGGTAGCACTGGTGGTGCGTCGCCAAGGCGTGGCCACTGCGGCGCACGCTGCTGCGGCGTACCGACTGGCGGCGGTCGCACGCAGCACCACCAATCTGGTAATCACGACCGACATGGCCGGCTGCATTACGTGGGCCAATGAGGCGTTCGAGAACGTCACTGGATACAAGCTTGCCGAGGCGCTCGGCCGCCGGCCGGGCGCCTTGCTCCAATGTGAACAGACCGACAAGAAGGCGATCGCCCAGATGCGCGACGCCATCGCGCGCAGCGAGTCCACCACGGTCGAGATCCTGAACCGGGGCAAGACTGGCAACCGCTACTGGCTCAGGCTTGCCATCGAGCCGCTATACGATGCGGTCGGCATTCAATCCGGGTTCATGGCGATTGAAACAGACATCACCGAGGCGGTGATGCTGCGCGAACAGCGGCGTGGCATTTTCGAAGCGATGGCCGCAGGTGTCGTGGTGCAAGACAGCGAGGGCATTATCGTCGATTGCAATTCGGCGGCGTGCCGCATGCTCGGGATGGAACCACAGCTGCTGCGCGGGCGCGGCGCGGTCGATTCGCGCTGGCGGGTGACCCGCGAAGACGGTTCGGAGATCTCTGGCGAAGAACACTTCGCGATGTACACCCTGCGTACCGGCGAGGCGGTGAGCGATCGCGTGATGGGCGTCGATATCCCGGATAGCCCTCGCGTCTGGCTGAGCGTGAGCACACGGCTGATTGCCGATGCGCAAACCGGACGACGCACCGTGATCTGGAGCCTGACCGACATCAGCCTTCGAAAGCGCGCGGAGACCGACCTTTTGGTCGAGCGCAAGCTCGTAGAGGAGGGCTTGCATCGCGAGGCGCGCACTGACAAGTTGACCGGACTGGCAAACCGCGCGGGTTTGCTGGAGTTTCTGGAAACCGTGGTTGCAGCAGCACGCATCGATTCGAATGCCGGATTCGGCTTGCTTTTTCTCGACTTTGACCGTTTCAAGCTGGTCAACGACACGCTGGGTCACGCGGCTGGCGATGCGCTGCTTTGTTTGATCACCGAGCGCTTGCGCAATACACGCGACAACGACAGCCGCACCAGTTTCGTGGCACGCATGGGCGGTGACGAGTTCGTGATTCTGGTGCCCTGGACTTCCGATTTGGCAGCGATCGACACGGTGGCGCAGCGCCTGCTGGGATCGCTGGCCGCGCCTTACGTGGTGTGTGGAACCGAGCTGCGCTCATCGGCCAGTATTGGCGTGGTTTCGAGCAGCCAGGGAGATCTGGACGCCAGCACGATCCTTCGCAATGCGGACACCGCGATGTATGAAGCAAAACGGCGGGGGCGAGGGCTGGTCGTCGTCTATGACGCGAGCATGCATGCGCGACTGCAACGCGAGGTCATGATCGAGCGCAATCTCCGGCATGCGATCGCAACGGGTGAGATATCGGTCCGCTACCAACCTATCGTCGATCTCGAAACAGGTGATCTGGCCAGCGTCGAGGCGTTGGCCCGCTGGCACTCTGCCGAATTGGGCGAGGTATCGCCGAACGAGTTCATTCCGATCGCCGAAGAATATGGTGTGATCGCCGAGTTGGGCGAATGGATTCTGCACAAGGCGTGCGAACAGTTCGCCGACTGGGTCGCGAACCACCCGAAAGCACGGGCGACGATCAGCGTGAACCTTTCGCGCGTGCAGATGGGCAAGCCCGAGCATCTGCTGCGCACGATCGAAAAGACGTTGGCTGCAACCGGCCTTGCTCCCAACCGGCTGCAACTGGAGGTTACCGAACGCGACGTGATGGGCGATCCGGCAGCGGTGTTGGTGTTGATGCGCCGTCTGCGCGCCATCGGGGTTCGCCTGGCGATGGACGACTTCGGTACCGGCACATCGTCGCTGGCATGCCTGCGTGACTATCCGTTTGATGTAATCAAGATCGACCGTGCTTTCGTCGGCGATCTCGACTCGAGCAGCCAGGTCCTGGCGCTGGTGCACGCGACGATGATGCTGATCGAGAACCTCGGCATGGTCAGCGTAGCCGAGGGTGTAGAGACCCATGTGCAAGCGGCGATCTTGCAGTCGGTGGGCTGCAGACTCGGTCAGGGCTGGGTGTTTGGCAGACCGGTGGCAATCTCCGATATTCAGGGAACTCCATAGCGGACGTCGCGCTGGGCTGTCTTCTGCGCACCAGCTTGGTACGGATCCTGCAGATGTCGTTCGGTCGGCCAAACCGGTGAGTGCATTGCCGGGGTCGCGACAGTTTCCCGAAGTCACCGGAGCAAACCTCGATGCAGCATGATGGTGCGGCGATGCCAGGCGAGCGCGAGTTCGAGTTCTCGGGCAACGACTTTTCGCGAGTCTGCCGGCTGATTCATGCCCGCGCGGGGATCGCCTTGGCCGACAGCAAGCGGCAGATGGTGTACAGCCGTCTGGGTCGGCGCTTGCGTGCGCTCGGACTGGCTTCATTCCGCAGCTATCTGGATCGGCTGGAAGCGGCGCCCGATGATGGCGAGGAGTGGCAGGCGTTCACCAATGCACTGACTACCAACCTGACCGCGTTCTTTCGCGAGCCGCACCACTTCGAGATCCTCGGTCGCTTTTTGGCCCAGCGCGCAAGTCGCGGCACGCAGCGCATCTGGTGCACGGCCGCCTCCACCGGCGAGGAGCCTTACACGCTGGCGCTCACGGCGTGCGAGGCGCTGCACAGCGATGCGCCGGCCGTGGAGATCCTTTGCAGCGATGTCGATACGCAGGTACTGGCGACCGCCGAACGCGGCGTGTATCCGATGGAACGTGCGCAGCCATTGAGCCCGGAACGGTTGCGTCGATTCTTCATGCGCGGCTGCGGTCCGCAAGAGGGCCAGATGCGGGTCAAACCGCTACTGCAGTCGCTGGTCGGTTTTCGGCAGATCAACCTGCTCGAAGCCGACTATCGCCTGCGCGGTCCGTTCGACGCGATCTTCTGCCGCAACGTGATGATCTATTTCGACAAACCGACCCAGCGCGAAATCCTGGCGCGGTTCCGGCCGCTGCTGGCGCCCGACGGGCTGCTCTTTGCGGGCCATTCGGAGAGCTTCTTCCATGCAGCGGATCTGTTCCGCTCATGCGGGCGCACCGTGTACAGCCGCGCAGATGCCCCGGCCGCCGACTTGTGAGCGCGGTCGCGCGAACCGTGT
>Ga0105047_10016853_pt1 | contig 11432 bp, 10 predicted proteins | sample MAT04_FD_78384 | JGI IMG/M metagenome (GOLD analysis project Ga0105047, IMG submission 78384) | Freshwater microbial communities from Lake Fryxell liftoff mats and glacier meltwater in Antarctica - MAT-04 (megahit assembly) | ecosystem: Environmental > Aquatic > Freshwater > Ice > Liftoff... | reverse complement strand
TCCGACACGCGGGTTTCAATGGTGAGGTCGGGGTTTTGAAAAACCTGCACCCGTATGCCATCGCCTGCACCCAGCGGGTAGTCAGGCGAAGCCTCGGCCTGGGCGTTGAGGCCCACCAGGGCCAGCACACCGGCCACCAAAAAATGTGAAATTTGAAACAAGCGCTTTTTCATGGGAGAGGTCCAGATATAAAACGGGGGAGTGGCTTTTAAAGGCGGCGCGCAATGGGCTTATTTGAGCCCCGCGATACCCTTTTCGAGGCTGCTCTTGGCCTTGTCTTCAGCCGATGCGGATGCTGCAGCAACTGGCGTGGGTGCAACAGCCGCAGGTGTGGCGGTCTCGTCTTTAGAGAAATCACCCAGATAGGCAATCTTGGTGTTGCCGCGCAGCAGTTTGATGTTGGCAGCGACTGCCTCGCCAGCGCGCTGGTTCGTCAAGAACTGCTCAATGCGTGGCAACGCAGCGGCTTCAGGAACGGGTGTCAGTTGTGATGAAGCCACGCGCAGCAGGGTGACTGATTGAGGCGACTGGATCACCAGGCTCTGACCGTCTTTGAGAGTGTGGACCTGCGCCAGCAGTTCCAGTGGAATCTGTTCTGCAGCGCGTGTGGCACTGCCACCACCAAACTTGATGTCTTTGCTTTTGAGCCAAGCAGCAGACTCTTCAATCGGTTTGCCAGCTGCAGAAAAGCTGCGCAACTGCTCGACAATGCCAGGCGCAACCGGAACGACAATTTCCTGGACGTTAAAAATGCGTCGCTCGGCAAACAGCTGCGGGTGATCAACGTAGTATTTTTTGACATCTTCTGGTGTTGGCTTGCTGATGCCACCCACCACTTTTTGTATGTAGGCTCGCGCGAGAATTTCGCGGCGCGAGGCTTCGAGTTGCGACACAACATCAGGCGAGCGGTTGAGTTTTGCCTCAGTCGCCTGGTCCACGGCGATTTGCTGGTCGATGAGCTTTTCAAGTACGTCGCGGCTCATTGCTTTTACGGCTTCGGGTGTTGCACCCGATGTGTTGCTGCGGCCGAGTACCTGGTTGATCTGGTGAACCGAGATTTCCTCTGAGCCAACTTTGGCTGCCACTTGCGTGGCTACCTTGCTCTCATCCTTGCTACCGCAAGCTGAAAGGGCCAGTGCCACGGTGGCGGCAAGAATGGAAAGAGTGAAGCGGGAGTTGGTTGAGATCATGATGGTTAAAGGTCAGTAAGTGAACTGGGCAGAAATAGTGGCTATGCGGCTATCAAAATCAAACCCCGCCAAACTGGAAGCGCGGGAAACGTTTTGCAATGCAGCGCTGACGGCGAGGTGTTTGTGTGGCTGCCAGTCAAATGACAAGCTGGTGTCTCGTGTGATGTCGCTGCGCTGCGTTGCAAGCACGCCCGTAGACGAACCAAAAAAGTCAAGTTGAGCCACTTCGTGACGCAGCCGTAGGGACGTCTTGGGGCCTATCTGCCAGATCGGTCCGACCGAAAAGCGGTCAGTTTGCGTGTAGCTGGTGTTGCTGGTCTGGTAGCTGGAGAGCTCACGGGACCATCCGGCAGTCAATGCGGATTTGCCGGAAAGGTTCCAGTTGACGTTGACGGCGGTGGTTAAACCGCTGAAGTCAAGTTGGGCGAAGTTCGGATGGGTGCGGCGGACCTGGGTTGCACTGAGATTTGCCTGACTCTTTCCGCTGATCACCCACAGCAGGTTGACCCCGTGGTCAATCTGGCGAAACCCGTCGTCAGATAAGCCGGATAAGGGCAGCGCGCGGTTGAGGTAGGTTCCGTCAGTGCTCTTTAGGGCATAAGAAAGTGCACTTCCCGAGGCGTAGGCGAAGCGCAGTCCCAAGTCTGAGGCGGTTGACTTGAAATCGTCAATGCCCAGCACCGCGCGCTGGTTGGTTTGGCTCGATTGGGTCACGCCTGCCAGAAGCGACCAGGTTTTGTAGATTTCATACGCCGCGTCAAAACGCGTGCTGCTGTTGGTGCGCTGGTTACTTTGGGTGTAACCCTGAAAGTCGGCAAAGCTGTTGAGTGTTTCCTTGCGCTCGGTAGTGAGGTTGCCGGTTACATGGGGCGTCAGACTCCAGCGCCACGCGGCGTTGTAATTGTGTGCAACGAAGTTGAGGTAACTGAAATTTTGATACTGGTTGTCGACCAGGTTGGCGGCAAGCTCTAGCCGCTGCAGGCTGTAGGCCTTGTTGATATTGAAACCGACAGAAGAAACGGTAATCTCTTCTGCGGCGCTGGACTTGCCAATCAGGGCGTTGACATTTGCGTTCGAGGGCAAACGAAACAGGTTGCTGTCGCTTTGCCGTGCATAACTGGCGTTGAGTGTGAAAGTATCTTCCGATTGCGCCCACGCAGGCACAGTTGAAAACACAACAAGCAGGGCTGACGTCAGCGGGGGGCGAAGCTGAACCAACATGCTTAGTAAGCCTTTTGGTCTTTTAGGACCAGGCGAATAGTTTTCAGAATGATGTGGATGTCAAGCCGCAGCGACCAGTTGCGCAGGTAGTCAAGGTCGAAATCAATGCGCCCCTGCATCTTGTCCAGCGTGTTGGTTTCTCCGCGGTAGCCATTAACCTGCGCCCACCCGGTAATGCCAGGTTTTACCTTGTGGCGCACCATGTATCCCTTGATGAGCTTGCGGTAGAGTTCATTGTGGGCTACAGCGTGTGGGCGAGGGCCCACAATGCTCATGCGGCCCTGAAGCACATTGACAAACTGGGGAAGTTCGTCGAGCGAGGACCGGCGCAAAAAGGCACCCAGCCGGGTGATGCGGGCATCATTCTTTTGCGCCTGCTGGATGGTTGCACCATCTTCGGTAACGGTCATCGAGCGAAATTTGTAGATCAGTATTTCTTCACCGTCCTGGCCGTAGCGGCGCTGCTTGAAGATGACCGGACCGGGGGAGCCCCATTTGACTGCCGCCGCTATGACCAGCATGACGGGGGAGATCAGCACGAGAATCAGGATGGACAAGACGACGTCGCTCAAGCGCTTGAGCGCGCCGTTGGAGCCCTTGAACGGCGTGTCGCATACAGAAATGACCGGCATGTCGCACACGGAGCCTGGCTGGCCCTGAATCAGATCGGTGACGAACATGTCGGGCACAAAATAGATTGACGCGGTGGTGTCTTTCAAGTCATCCAGAATTTGCAGGATGCGCGGTTGCGAGGCCATGGGCAAGGAGAGGTAAATCAGCTGGATACGATTGGCTTTCACCAGACTTGCCAGGTCACTCAGGCCACCCATCAGGTTTTGCGGAGTGGTGGGTGTAAGGCGTTCGACGCTACGGCTATCGACAAAACCGGTGACATCGATCTGGGAGTAGGGCGAATTGCGGATTTTCGCGGCCAGTGCCAGCCCCTGCTCATTCATGCCAACAATGATGGCGCGTTGCCGAGGCCCTTGCATCTTGAGGAGCATGGGTGCGGTGGCGCGCAGCAATAGGCAGGCACTGAGTTCGGTCAGCGGAGCCAACCACACCCAGGTAATCAAGGCCTGTTTTGAGAAATCACGGATATATCCGGTACTGACACCGGTGACGAGCAATAAACCGGCGACGCCAACCCAGTTGACTGCGATATCAATGATCAATGTTGAGATTGATGACTGAAGCCGCGCTTGACCAGGAAAGGTCAGAGCGAAAACCATCACAGAGAGAATGAGGTACGGCGGAAGAATGTGGTCTTCAAAATAATAGGCTACGGCCCAAAGGGTCGTAACAAAAACACCCGGTCCGATGACAGATTCAAAAATGCTGAGCAGATTGTCTCTGCCCAGCGAGGCCGGTGCTGAGTGCTTGTTTAGCGCCGCGGCCGATACGATGAGTTGGGTCTTGGACATTGGTCACGGGTTATTGTTCAGGGCGCAGTGCAGCATGCTTTTGTATAACCCCTGAAGTAAATCATGGGCATATGACAGCGGTGTGTCATTTGGACTGCATGAAGCGTGCATTGAAGGCGATAGTGATCCGTTCAGCATCGTCTTCGTTGGGATAAACCCAATGACGTAACCAGGATGGAAAAAGTAGAAGCATGCCGGGCCCATGCAGGATGGTCGTGGGGGGCATTAAAGCCGCCGCGGCCGTTCAAGTTGACCCAACTCTCCATTTGCACGTCTTGTGCTGCGAAGTTGAAGTCTGACGCGATTTCGACGGTCACTTGGCGCATCGAATCAAGAATATGTTGTTGTAGCCTGCGGCAGCCCGGCTCTTGATGGTGAAAGAAGTTGTCATCTGAATGCCCGCCGTTCTGGTTGCTCCGGTTTTGATCTAAAGAAGTTGCTCGAAGAGCGCGCGTGTCAGCTGTCAAGGTAGCGTTGAGAGTCGCGACGTCGGGAATATGAAAGGCCGCCAAAGGGGCCGAAAACAGAGGGAGTAGTGCGTCGGGGTTGGGCGAGGTCATGGATGGTCCAGGAGAAGGACGCCCATAAAGAAAAGGCCGCAGCACGCTGCGGCCTTTTCCTTGGGGCCTGATGGAGTTGCCCTTAAGTTCGCTTACTTGCGGTTGCGGCGGCGAGCGGCAAAGCCACCCAGCATGCCCAGGCCTGCCAAAAGCATGGCGTAGGACTCAGGCTCAGGCACAGGCGCGGTCGTCATGACGAGCATCTGACCGCCTTGGACGAGTGCAGCTGCATTTGTCAGGTTTAGCGAAGCAGCCGAAGCGTGGTCTTGAGCGACCAGCAGGCTGTATTGCTTGCCGTCGTTACGACCCAGGACGTCGGTGATGTCGATGACGCCTGAAGTTTCTTCATCTTGTGTGTGCGTGCCAGCCGTGAAAGTACCCGCGGCGTTGATGTCGCCAAACAATGCGGGATCAAACTTGGCCACCATCTTGGTGCTGCCGTCAGCCGGATTGAAGATCCACATTTTTCCGTTGTGTTGGGCGTTGCCAACATCTTCCTGCAGCGTGATCGTGCCGTCTTTGTTCACTGCGATGTTGTCGAACATGTTGGGCTTGGCCACTCCGACGCCACCTGGCAGGGTGCTTGAGTCGATCAGCTTCGTAATCTTGCCACCGGCATCCACATTGGCGATGTCGTCAAAGCTCAGGCTCCACAGACGCGTTCCGCCTTTTTGGGTGCCACCGGCGAGATCGGTCTTGTCGATTTGATCCGTGGTCACGAAGTAGTAGGTCTTGCCGTCGGCGCTCCAGGCACCATCTTCCGGACGTGCGAAGGTGGTGGCAGCTGTCGCGCTCAAGCTAAAGCGCGTGCCATCGGCAATGCCGGTGGTGCGGGTTGTAGCGTTGTTGATTTCGCCGGTTACGCCAGCAACATTGACGAACTTGGTCACACCATTGGTCAGGCCTGCTTTGTCTACTTCAGAGCCAGTGGCTTGCTTGGTGCCGACATATACGGCCAGGGTGTTAGCCATCATGGCAGTGCCACCGTCGTTGTTACCGATGACTACGGTCTTGAGTTGGGCCGTCGGGTTTGCCACCAAGGTTTCCCAACCACCAACAGCCGAGATGCCCGAGCCGTTGGTGGATTGGTTCATTTTGCCGAGCACATAGGCGTTGCCTTTGTCTAAACCCGTGGCGATGGTTGCAATGGCACGGCCTGCGCCGCCCTCTTCACCATTGAGGAAAATGCGAGCTTGGGAGCCAACACCTGTGGCGGCGTTGTAGAAAGCGGTGGGTGCTGCCAGGTCAGCGGAGCAAAAGCGGTTGAACGAGTTCGCGGCACTGTCTGCCATCGTGTTGGAAGCTTGTGTCGTTGCGTCCCAGCTGTAAACTTTATTGATCAGGTTTGCGCCTGAAACAACGCTGAAGTTTGTTTTGTTAATGACCCATTCAGAAACAAAGGCACCTCCGGTGAGAGCGCCACGGACGACGCCAGCAGCATCACCCGAGCCAAATTCATGGTTCATCAGTACCGTGAAAGTTCCGTTGCCATTGTCATACGCGCCCAGACCGTCAGGGAGCCCAGCCATCTGGTAACCGCCGACCATGTCGCCGGTAGTGAAGATGGATTTGAAGCTGGTATTGCTGTCAGTGCTTTGCAGATAGGACGCAGCACTGCTGCTAGGGCCTTGCGTTTGAGCCATTGCTGCGTGCGACATAGCGGCTAGTGCGCCAGCAACGGCGACGGCGATCAGGGATTTGCGGATCATCGGAGTTTCCTTGCGATAGTTGATATTGAATTAGCGTAAACGCGGTCCCAATGATCTGACCCCAGTGTTACAAGCGTTCGTTGTTGCGGCGGTTCAGGCATAGTCCCTTTGTATGTCCGAACTAATTCATGAAACCGTCATCTGCATGCAATACGCTCGTGCTTTTCACAACAACGTTCCAAGGTATGGCAGCGCAAATTCTTGTAGTGGAAGACGATCCTGGAATTCAGGAACTGATTGCGATTAACCTGTCGCGAGCCGGACACATGGTTCGGTGTGCAGCTGACGGTGAGGTTGCAAGAAAAATGGTTTTCGAGGCTCCGCCGGATCTGGTTCTGATTGACTGGATGCTGCCCGGTATTTCGGGTATCGAACTGGCGCGAATTCTGAGATCCGACGCCAGCACGCGCGACGTGTCGATCATCATGCTAACGGCGCGTGACGAGGAGCGCGACAAGATTACCGGTCTCGAAACGGGTGCGGACGACTACATGACAAAGCCGTTTTCTCCCCGTGAACTGCTCGCCCGAATTACTGCTGTGTTGCGTCGCCGAGTGCCTCTTGCCAATGAAGGGGTGGTTGAGGTTGGCGGGCTCAGCCTGCAACCATCTACCCAGCGTGTCACTGCGGCCGGTGTGCAGCTTGCGTTGGGACCTACCGAGTACCGTTTGTTGCATTTCCTCATGACCCATGTGGACCGGGTGCACAGCCGAACACAGTTGCTGAACCATGTTTGGGGTGACAACTTCTTTGGGGACGAGCGCACAGTGGATGTGCATATCCGTCGCTTGCGTGCTGCGATGGAAGAGGGCGGTCACGATTCCCTGATCCAAACGGTGCGGGGAAGCGGCTACAGCTTGTCAATCACCGCGCGATAGGCCCTTGCGCAGTTCGTAACTTTTCAAAACAGCGGGTACATACCGGATGGTTTCCGCGTAAGGCGGAATGCGTCCGCCATGGGCCTGCACGGCGCCGACGCCAGCGTTATAGGCGGCAAGCGCCAGTTCTTTGTTGCCAGAGAAGAGATCAAGCAAGTCACGCAGCAGGCGCGCACCGCCTTTCAGATTTTGGACTGCATCCAAAGGATCAATAACCGCGTAGCGCCGTGCGGTGGCGGGCATCAGTTGCATCAGGCCTAGGGCACCCTTGGGTGAGACGGCCTTGGCGTTGTAGCCCGATTCGACTTCGATCACCGCATGCAGCAGCGCGGGTTCAAGGCGGTTGGCCCGTGCCGCTGCCGAAATTTCGTCGGCAAAGCGGTTCCTGGAGTTGCGTAGGCCATCCCTTGATGACTCCGCAGTGCCGGAAGAAGGTGTTTGACTGCCGGTGCGCAGCAGTAGGCGAAAGCGGGGGTCCGAGGGTTGGTCGCTGAAATGCGGCGTGCCGTCATCGGCGATGAATTGGTAGACGTCGGCTGCCGCCGGCGCAGATGCACACACGGTGCAAGAAAGCAAGACGGATGAAAGGATGCGACTGACGTACCGCGTGCGTTTGTCAGATGCTTGGTGGAAGCTATTGCGGATGATCACCAAAATGATTTTGACACTGTGATATTTCGAGAATATTTCAGTTATGGCTTCTGTGTGTAACTTGCCTGTCACACAACGCGTCTACATTTTCGACAGTGTTCCGGAGCCTTCCCTGTCGGAGTCGGGTGGCCCGATTTGCAGCAAGACCGGTCCTTCCTGATATGACTTGACCCACTATGACACTGACTCTTCCTCTTTCGTCCAAACGTTCCGCTGGCTTCACTTTGCTTGAACTGCTGGTTGTCATGGTGATCATCGGAATGCTTGCAGGCTTTGTGGCCCCCAAGTTTTTTGCGCAGATCGGAAAGTCACAAACGAAGACTGCACGCGCACAGATTGATGCGCTGGAAAAGTCACTTGATCAGTATCGTCTGGACGTGGGTCACTACCCTACCAATGAACAAGGTTTGGCGGTGCTGATGGAGCGTCCAGCAGGTGAAACCAAGTGGTCGGGCCCTTATCTCAAAAAAGCGGTTCCGCTGGACCCCTGGTCGAACGCGTATGTTTATAAGTTTCCCGGAGAGCATGGCGAATATGATTTGATTTCCTACGCCAAAGACGGTCAGGCCGGTGGCACCGGCGAGTCAGAAGACATCGTCAGCTGGTGATCATGCAATTTCTGGTCAAGACATTGAAGCCGGACACTGGCGTTGGTATCACGATGCTTGAAGCATCGGACGCCGACGATGCACGGCGCCAGGTTGCGGCACTGGGGCATGCGGTGCTGTCGGTTACGCGTGCACCATGGCTTAGTCGGCTGGGTGCAAGGGGGGCCACACGTTTTCCGCTTCTGCTTTTCAGTCAGGAGTTGCTCTCGCTGCTCAATTCGGGTATCACTATCGTGGAAGCGGCGGAGACTCTGGCAGAGAAAGAAAACCGCCCTGCAGTTCGCAGCGTGTTGCAGGGGATTGTTACCAGCCTGCGCGAGGGGCGAGCCTTCTCCGCCTCGCTGGAAGATGCCCCACAAGCCTTTCCCCCGCTCTATGTAGCCACGGTTCGTGCCAGTGAGCGAACCAGTGGCCTGGACGAGGCGCTTAGCCGCTACATCGCATACGCGACACAACTGGAAACATTGCGCGGCCGCTTGGTTAGCGCAGCAATCTATCCGGCGCTACTGGTTGCTGTCAGCAGTCTGGTGATTCTGTTTTTGATGGGCTACGTGGTGCCCCGCTTTTCGCATATATATGAAGACATGGGCGGAGACTTGCCATTTCTCTCACGCTTGCTGTTGCAGTGGGGCATGGTGGTGGAAAAGTTCTGGCCCGTATTGATTGGCCTGCTGGTGGCTTTTACATTGGCGATGCTGAATGGTGGTGGCCGCATGGTCGGGCAGCGGCTGTTTCGTTTGATGTGGCGCTTCCCGGCGGTGGGTGAGCGCATGCGCGTATTCCAATTGACGCGGCTGTACCGCACGCTGGGCATGTTGCTGCGGGGAGGTATTCCTATCGTTCCGGCGCTGGACATGGTGTCGGGGCTGCTTTCAGTGGCCTTGCAGGCGCGCCTGACCAGCGCCACGAAAAGTATTCGCGAGGGCAACACGATCTCGCAGGCCTTTGAGGCAGACGGACTGACCACAGCGGTCGCACTGCGCATGCTGCGAGTGGGGGAGCGCGCTGGCAATATGGGCGAGATGATGGAGCGGGTTGCAGCCTTTCACGATGAAGAGATGGCCCGTTGGGCCGAGTGGGTGACACGCCTGCTGGGGCCAGTGCTGATGCTGCTGATGGGCCTGGTAATTGGCGCTGTGGTGGTGTTGATGTATCTGCCAATTTTTCAACTGGCGGATAGTATTCGATGAACAACCGAATCGCCCCAGGGATCCTGGCCAAGCCCTTTTCTGCGGTAGAAATAGACGCAGCGCGCGTTATTTCCAAGGCGCGTGGCGGCCGCTTGATTGAAGCGCTGGACGAGGCAAATATCGCATCGGCAGAGGCCTTTACTGCACGCCTGGGCGCCACAGCGCACCTGGGGGTCGTTGGCATGAGCGAGATGCACGCGCTGAAGCCCGCCTTTGACTTGCTGCCCTATAGCGATGCACTCCAGCGCGAATGTCTGCTGTTTCGTAATGAATCGGACGCGCTTCTTTTGGTTATTGCCGACCCATTCAATATGGGCTTGCGCGACTGGGCGCAAGAGCGGGTACGCGCCCAACTGGAAATCCGCCTGGCTGACCGTGGCGATATTGCAGCCTATCTGGCTCGCCACGAAGACACACTTCGGGCTATGGATGACATGGTTTCGATGGAGCATTCAGCGCAGCAAAGCGCTGGAGCAGAGGACATTTCGCTCAAGAGCATCAGCGAGGATTCAAGCCCGGTGGTGCGTCTTGTCAACTCGACGCTCTACGACGCGCTGAAAGCCGGTGCGAGTGACATTCACCTGGAAACCGCACCCAGCGGCATTTTCATCAAATACCGTATTGATGGTGTACTGGCCAGTGTGGGTGGCATTCAGGGTACCGAAAATGCCGAGCAGGTTATCTCCCGTATCAAGGTGATGGCTGAGCTGGATATCTCCGAGCGCCGCGTGCCGCAAGATGGCCGCTTCAAGGTGGCTGCCAGCGGGCGTGAAATTGACATTCGTGTATCCATCATGCCGAGCATTCACGGTGAGGACGCCGTTTTGCGCATTCTGGACAAGCAGCGCCTGTCCGACAAGGTGGTGGGTTTGAGTCTGGAGGCGCTTGGTTTCGACGCCACCACGCTCTCGCTTTTGCGCAGGCTATCTGTCGAGCCCTACGGTATGTTGCTTGCCACCGGCCCGACTGGCAGTGGCAAGACGACCACGCTGTATGCCGCCATCAACGAGATCAACCATGGTCACGACAAGATCGTCACGATTGAAGACCCGGTGGAATACCAGTTGCCAGGCGTTTTACAGATTCCGGTGAACGAAAAGAAGGGCCTCACGTTTGCGCGGGGCCTGCGTTCCATCTTGCGCCACGACCCCGACAAAATCATGGTGGGAGAAATTCGCGATGGCGAAACTGCCCAAATTGCGGTTCAGGCCGCACTGACGGGTCACCTGGTGTTGACCACCGTTCACGCCAACAATGTGTTTGACGTGCTGGGCCGTTTTACGCACATGGGCGTGGACCCTTACAGCCTGGTGGCCGCCCTGAACGGCATTGTTGCGCAGCGCCTGGTACGCATGAGCTGCCCCCACTGTGCGGAAGATGACGTGCCAGACGCCGCATTGCTGGCCCTCTCGGGAATTTCTGACACCACAGGATTTCGCTTTCGGGTTGGACGTGGCTGCGCCCATTGCCGTGGCACCGGTTTCAAGGGGCGCAAGGCAGTAGCGGAAGTGCTGGTGCTGGATGATGAATTGCGCGAAATGATCGTTGGCCGTGAACCTGTGCGCCGCATCAAGGAAGCGGCCGCCCGCAAAGGAACCCGATTGATGCGCGAGGTGGGGCTTGACCTCGTGCGGCGCGGAGAAACCAGCCTTCAGGAGTTGAATCGTGTGGTCGCTTAGTTCCCCAAAATGGCTTGTGGGCCTGTCGGCACAGCGGATCACGCTGGCGCGGCCCGCTTGGGGTTGGTCGGGCAAGATTGCGGCTTGCGAACACATTGACTGCAGGGCTGAAACACCAAGCACCGACGATGCGTCCTGGCAGCCGGCAGTCGCCGCCCTGGCGCAATGGCTGGCTACAAAGGGTGGAGCTCATACCACATTGCACGTGGTGTTGTCGGGGCGTTTTGTGCGTTGGCAATTGCTGCCCTGGCAGGCTGAACTGAGCCAGCCGAAAGAGCTTGCCGCTTATGCAGCGTTGCGATTTCATGAAACCTTTGGGAAG
>Ga0105047_10016848_pt1 | contig 11436 bp, 8 predicted proteins | sample MAT04_FD_78384 | JGI IMG/M metagenome (GOLD analysis project Ga0105047, IMG submission 78384) | Freshwater microbial communities from Lake Fryxell liftoff mats and glacier meltwater in Antarctica - MAT-04 (megahit assembly) | ecosystem: Environmental > Aquatic > Freshwater > Ice > Liftoff... | reverse complement strand
TCCGCCGTAGCGGTCCTTTTTGTGGCGGATCACCAGTTCGATACGCGACCACTCATCGAGGCTTTGGGTTTTTCTGGTAATGTATTCATTGATCCGTATATCTTCCCGGTTACAGGTTTTGCCCTGATAGAATGCAGCTCTCGGCGATGCGGGTCCGGGACAAATTTCGAGCTGTTCGATTTTTTGCATTTCGATCAGTTCACCCCGTGTGCCGGTAATCCGGATGTCGACTTCAAGTATTTGTTTCCCGTAAAAGAAATCCTGTTCATCAATGGCGTTATAGTCAAATCCGAGGACAATATCTCGCACCGTGTGATCGTAAAGAATGATTTGATTGAGTGTGTTTGCCACGAAATTGCCTTCGCCATAATTTATTGTCACAAAATCAAGCGGCCTTGGACGTTCATATTCCCGAACCCCGAGCGTAAAACCTGTTTTTTGATCGTGGTTGTATATCTCAATGATTTTTTTGTTCAGGGTCACCGGTACACGCAGCCGATGCGTCACCGACCTATCGGTACTTGTGATGGAATCGCTTTGGATGACCTGCAAATCTTCGAAATAAAACCGGGCTTGCTCGAGGCCCTGACCTTCTATGCGGACATCGATTGTTTCTCCGGGCCGGATATTGCGGTCGGTGGTCCAATCGGCTCCCTCGCGCAGGATGCTCACCTTCTCCACCACAGCCTCGGGAGAAATATTGACATTGGTGATAAACCGGGGATTGTCGCCGTCCTTGATATAAAGATATCCCTCCGTGGTGCGGTGCAGCAAGTAAGGTCTGATCATACAGAGCACCTTGTCATTGCTCAGGGCTCTTACGGTGTACAGCTCTGCGATCAGCGGCCCGCCGGGTTCTTCCTGATCTTCTATGCGATAGGTTTTGCGCATTTCCAGCAGGCGGTTGTTGTCTATCTGAATTTCTGAGCCCTCGCGGTTTTCTCTGGACATAATCACACGTTTCTGGTCTGTGCGGAGAAACGCGAGTCGTGATCCTTTGACGAGAAAACCCATGTTATTTTCCGGAAGGGAGTAAACAACCCGCCCCTCACGGTTTACAAACGGACGACGGGTGGTGAGTGTAATGTTCAATTCTTTTGCGCCAAGCGAAAGGGGTATGAGCGCCAGATAGCCCACCCCGTTGCGCTCAAACAGGCGATACTCAAAATGATCCGTGCGTTGCCACGATTCGTCAAGGATGAGATTCGCGAGGTTGTTTGTGGCAATTTCAAATCGCTTTTCTTCTCCGATATAAAGATCTTCTTCGCCCCGTTCGATGGTGGCTTTGGTGTCGAAATAGGGCAGCAGGGCCACAGATTTATTCTCATTTCCTGTTCGGCCTGAGATTTCGAAATTCAATCGGTGGAAATCTGATTTGGAGATCGATTTAAACCGAAGCCGGAAGCGAAAATACCCTGGCTCGATGTACGTCAGTGAATCCAGCACATCAAAATCTGCCGATGGAACAATGCGAAGTTTGTGGGTCTCAAAAAATCTGGCATCTGTTGGATAGAGTGCAATCTCTGCGACTTGCTCATCCTGGGTATATTGGAAAGCAAGGTGGCGTTCGCCGCGAAACATAACTCCATGGTCCCGCAGATTGTATCGGTTGGTATCAATCGCAATTTCAACGTGCTCAAAGGGCAATCCGATTTGCGCCTGCACATGGCCGACCACACAAAACATGAATAAACCCAAAGCGTAAATTCTCATATCTATAAAAAAATCCCTGTATGAAGCTGCAAAGGTAATGGGTTTCCCAAGAGTAGAGATCAACTTAGCCATCTGCATAGACCGTTTTCAAAACTGGATATGATGCAGGCTTTCGCCAAATGTCCCGGATAAAAGAACGGCGTTTAAAATCATGTTATATTTGTAGCACATCTATGAAATTTCCCCGTCGCAACGTCCCGCGTTGGCTCATATTCCTGATTGACACCAGTATTGTTCTGGCATCACTGCTGATCGCTTACATGCTGCGGTTTGAATTTACCCTGCCCGATGCAGAAGTTGGTCCGCTTATTTTTGCCCTGCCTGTTTATATGGTCATTCGGCTGGGCTCTTTCTTGGCTGGTCGCACGTACGCCGGCATTATCCGTTACACGGGCACCGAAGATTCGGTGCGCATCGCAAAGGTGGTATTTTACGGCAGTGCCTTGATGGCCTCGCTGAATCCATTGAAATTTTATTTCTGGGACGGAGTGTTCTTCCTTCCATTTTCCATTATCATTCTCGATGCCATACTCTCGGCTTCTCTGCTTATCGTATTTCGCCTTGCGGTAAAAATGGCTTATATCGAAATAAGAAATCCCAGCAGCGAGCGAAAAGCCGTGGTGATTTATGGCGCCGGTGAAGCGGGAATCATCACCAAGCGCACCCTCGACCGCGACGCCCGAACGAGATACCGCGTGATTGCTTTTGTAGACGACGATCAGCGAAAACGGGGGAAACGACTCGAAGGAGCGGCTATTTACCACACCAGTGAACTGGGACCGCTCTTGCAACAAGACACCGATCCTACCCTGATCATTTCCATCCAACGTCCCAATCCTGTCAACAAACGAAAAGTAATCGCCACGGCGCTTGAGACGCGCACCACGGTGCTCAACATTCCCCCGGTGGAAAATTGGATCAATGGGGAACTCAACTTCAAACAAATCAAACAGGTACATATTGAAGATTTGCTCGGCCGCGAAGTGATCCACCTGGATGATGGAAATGTGGAGAACCAGCTACGTGGCAAAACCATTTTGGTATCAGGTGCTGCAGGTAGCATCGGCAGTGGCTTGGTGAAACAGATAGCCCGTTACAATCCCGGTCTTGTTGTAGCGCTGGATCAGGCCGAGTCGCCCGCCTATGAATTGGAAATCGAATTGAGAAAAAAATTTCCGGGTATTTCACTCGAGGTAGTCATTGGCGATATTCGCCAGCATGACAGGATGCATCGGGTATTCGATAAATTCAAACCACAAATTGTCTTTCACGCAGCGGCTTACAAACACGTGCCATTGATGGAACTCAATCCGAGCGAGGCCGTTTTGAATAATGTGCTCGGCACCCGGATACTGGTGGATCTGAGCGTGCAGTATGCCGTGGAAACTTTTGTGTTCATCAGCACCGACAAAGCCGTAAATCCCACGAGCGTGATGGGCAGCACAAAACGTGTGGCGGAAATTTATGCACAGGCCAGCAATGAATTGGGCGCCACCCGGTTTATCACCACCCGATTTGGCAATGTGCTCGGCAGCAACGGCTCGGTCATTCCACTCTTTAAAAAACAAATCGAAAGCGGAGGCCCTGTCACCGTGACCGATCCGGAAGTCACCCGGTTTTTCATGACCATCCCCGAAGCTTGCCAACTGGTGCTCGAAGCTGGGGCCATGGGTAGTGGCGGCGAAATTTTCATTTTCGACATGGGCGATTCGGTGAAAATAATCGACCTCGCCCGGCAAATGATTACCCTGAGTGGATTCGAGCCCGACAGAGATATTCAAATAGAGATCACCGGACTGCGCCCCGGAGAAAAACTCTATGAAGAATTGCTGAATGATTTGGAGAACACCCTCCCAACCCATCATCCACAAATCAAACGGGCTCAGGTGCGATCAAATGACTTTGGCCTGGTTTCTGAACAAATCAATGCCCTGGTGGCTTTATTTAACCGGCAGGACAATGACGCCCTCGTGCAAAAAATAAAAAGCATCGTCCCGGAATTTAAGAGCAACAACAGCGAATTCAGTAAATTTGACGCGTAATATGTGGGTAATGACAGATAAAAACATTGAGATAACCAAGATCCAAAGGGAAATTGAAAAGTATATCGGATTGGGCCCCAACAGCCTGATTTATGATTTTGGGGAGAAAGATAACATGGTTACTTTGCATTTGGTGACGGTGAATCCGAGGCACAATCAGTCATTTTTATTTCACACCGATTCGGGATACGATAAGGTGGACGTGCTCAAGCGCATGCTCACTTACGTAAAAAGCTACAAAAACAAAGAGAGTTCCTACACCATTCAATGGCGCCGGCAGGGAGAAGACGTATTGCAGACTTCTTACTTCAGTGCGAAGAATGTACAATCGGCGCTGGACAAACTCTTTTACGACAGAGACCCCAACAGCATCACCATTTTCAGTGTCATCATGAATCCGATGACATAACGGGTATGAAGCACAACCGATACCCGATTCACATCCGCTTCAACGACCTCGATTCTTACGGCCACGTCAACAATGCCGTATATCTGACCTATTTTGAAGAAGGTCGAAAATTTTATTTCAATGACCGCGTAAGGGCTGACTGGGAATGGCAATCGCAAGGCCTGCTCATAGCCCGCCACGAAATAGACTACAAAGTTCCCCTGCATCTGAATGATGATGCGTTTATCGAAATCTGGGTATCGAAGTTTGGCACCAAAAGTTTTGAGGTCACTTACGTGATTTTCAAATTGGAAAATGGAGCCGAAGTGATCTGCACCACGGGGAAATCCATTGGCGTATCATTTGATTACAATGCCCGAAAGACCATCCCTGTTCCGGAAGCGTGGAGAACAATATTCGCCAATGATATTGGATCGGATGAATAAGATTTTTTTCTGAAAAGGAAAAAATACAATTTTCCACTTGGGTAGGGATTCGCGTTGACAATCTGTATGTGATGTGCAGCATGCCCAATAACAAATATTTAACTCAGGAAATTCATGGTAACGGCAATCGGTGGTATTTTTCTCTACTCAGAAAATCCAAAAGTACTGGCAGACTGGTATCACAAAAACCTGGGACTCGATTACGAGTACACCGAGCAGCATGAGGCTTATTATATCACTTTCCCTTACCGGGAAATGAATTCCGAAAAAAAGCGCTACACGTTATTTTCCATCCTTCACAATACCAACCGGCCCTTCGTGGATGGGAAGTTTTTTACCGTCAATCTGCGCGTTACCAACATGGCAGTCATCCTCGACAAAATCAGACAGGAAAAAGGCGAAGTGCGCGGCCCTGAAATGCACGACGAAGGTCAATTTGCCTGGATCAACGATCCCGAAGGCAATTATATCGAACTGTGGGAAGAGAGGGATTGATTCTTAGTGCATTGTGGCGTTGGGAGTTGGGAATTGGGAATTGCGAGTTGTGAATTTTGAATTTTGAATTTGGATTTTAGAAATCCTTGCAGTCGGTTGACGATTTCTGATTTGGGACAGATAAGCTTGGCTTGACGCCCGCAAAGTCGCCAAGGAGCTTTGTTTCTTGTGGTCATTCGTTTGTGGCTTGTTTATACTGAACGTACCTACGGCACGTGTTAACCACCCTCGTTGGCACTACCCCGGTTAAAACCGGGGCTTACAATACGGGGCGTACCTACGGCACGTGGTAACCACACTTGTTGGCATTATCCCGTTTAAAACCGGGGCTTACAATACGGGGCGTACCTACGGCACGTGGTAACCACACTTGTTGGCATTACACCGGTTAAAACCGGGGCTTACAATACGGGGCGTACCTACGGCACGTGTTAACCACACTTGTTGGCATTATCCCGCTTAAAACCGGGGCTTACAATACGGGGCGTACCTACGGCACGTGTCAACCACACTTGTTGGCATTATCCCGGTTAAAACCGGGGCTTACAATACGGGGCGAACCTATGGCACGTTTTAACCTCACTCGTTGGCGCTACCTCGTTTAAAACAGGGGCTTACAATACGGGGCGTACCTACGGCACGCAACACCCAGCGATGGACTTCTCCGTGATGGGAAACTGCCATACCTTCAGAAATCTGACAAATCTGACAATTAAATCTCTGATGAGATAGAAATTTACTTTGTCACAACCAAAAAGCCTGACTGTCGTCTGGCAGACAATAACTAAAAACCAAAAACTAAAAACTCCGACTGCCGGACAGGGAATAACTAAAAACTAAAAACCAAAAACTCCGACTGCCGGGCAGGCAATAACTAAAAACTCAAAACCAAAAACCCCGACTGCCGGGCAAGCAATAACTAAAAACACCAACTGCCAGGCAGGCAATAACTAAAAACCAAAAACTAAAAACTCCGACTGCCAGGCAGGCAATAACTAGAACTCCCAAACTTTGGAGAACAGAAAGGTTATCCGAAAAGCACGTTAGTTGATAACCAATTTTTGACCTTTTCCACCTTGCGCAGCCCGCACCACATATATTCCCGCTGCGAGATGACCGACTGAAAATGATGTTCCCTGTTGTACATTCCAGGTGTCGACCATTCGACCAGACAGGTCATAAACCCTCAATACATCCACTCCCTGCACATTCAGGTTGATGAATACCATGTCCGTGGCAGGATTTGGGTACACACTGAATAAATCGACATTGTCTCTCTGATTCACCGAACTTACAGCACCGATATTAAATGTCCCCGTCTCCGAAACCACGTCACCTCCACAAGCCGTGGGTTTGCGCAACCTCCAGAAATAATTGGACAGATCAAAAGGTACGGTAACGGAAATGGTCGTGGCAGTGCTGTAGTGCATTTCCTGATAAACAATGTTGTCAAATTCCGCATCTGTGGAAACTTCCAAAGTGACATATCCGGCTGCCGCATCAGAAAATGTAAAATCAACCTGCTGGATGGGAAGCGTCACATCGTCAACAGGCGCAACAAGTTCCGGCGCCTGGGGTGAGTCACCGTCCAGAATGAGCACAAAAGGCAATCGGATTTCCTCACCATTGAAAGTCATGATGACGTGACCAGGATAGTATCCAGGTGGCACAGAATTCAGTCCGGAAAATTGGATGCTGTTTTGGGCAGGAGCACCATCGGATTGAGTTTCCAGCAGAGAAGCACTCAAACCGGGAACCAGGGCCATGTCGATGGCATAATTGACATTGCCCACAACAGGCCGGTTGATTTCAATTTGGGCAGAAATCTCATTTCCTTCACACACTTTGATTATCGGTTGTGGAAGATTGTAAAGTCTGGGGCGCAAAAAGTGCAATCCTGCATACATGCTTGTAGTGGGTACCACACCGCTTTCAAAATAAGGATAATTGCTCCAGGTCCCTGTAAAACCGGTATTGTCGTTGGCAGGTACTACATCAAAAAATCCGAAATAATTAAGTTGGCCCTGGGCAACGTCGTTGACATCTGCCATGCGGAGTCCAGAAGTATAATTTGAAAAATAAACGAGGTTGTCCCTGATATACAAATTGTGGTCGATCGCTGTATTGCCGTGGAAATATTCACCGATTACCATGGGATTATTCAGATCCTGTACGTCAAAGATAATGGTGCGGGTATTGGGTATTTCACCCAGACTGTTGGCAGCCAATTCATCAGTCTCATCATTCACCAGCAAATATCTGTGATCTTCAGTGAGCCAGGCCTGGTGCGTGTACCCCACATTCTCATACGTCTGAGTAGAAATGAGGATCACGTTGGTTTTTGAAGTGACGTCAAAAATGGCGATGTTTTCCTGATTGGAAGCAACGCAAATCTGGCGACCCTGATATTGTACATCCGGTCCGTTGTATACCACTACCTGGGCATCGTGGGTATATTGATCCTGATCAGCGCTTCCTGCATAAAATGGATTTAGCGGATTTAATAAATTTACAATGTGAAGCCTACCACCAAAGGTATTGGAACCGACTGCGTAAGCAAATTTACTCGCTACGTCTATCACAATATTGTGCGCATTTCCAAATCCATTGTAATACGCATCGGTATCAAATACCACCGGCGTATCTTCAAAACTAACAGATTCGAGTCTGCGCATATCAAAAATCTGCATGCCATGAAGGGGGGCTTCAGCCACGACTACTGCATATCCGTTCAACACTTTGATATCACGCCAAAGGGAGGCAATGGTTTGCGTAGGCAAATAACCGATGTAAATGGGGTACTGGGGTGAGGTGATATCAATGAATGCGGTTTTATTGTCAAGACCCAGGGCTACAAATTCCCTTCCTGTCTCCGGATTGGTCCAGCCCCACACGTCATTGGCATTCGCCGCTTCAAACATGGCAAGGGGCATCATGGCAGTCTGATCGATTTTGTCGCAGGGATAATCCCCGGCAAAACCATTGATACAGAGCTGAGCAAATGCGCTGCTGCTGAATAAAATAATAAAGAATGTAAAAAAAGAGGTAGAATATTTAGTCATAACGTTATTTTCACTTGCGAAGTAAAGGCTAAATATCCACAAATTCACCGCCAATTTTTGCCAGTCATGAATTCCTAAGCCAACTTTTTCAAATTATCCTTTCAGAAAAAGTAACTACATGGCTTGATATTGCTTGATTAAAACTGACAAGGGATTGCGTCGTTTTGCACATCATTCCATAGAACCGTTTCGATTTCTTATTGTTTTATTCAAATGAAAATCTCTGCGCCATTTTTGATCTATTGCTCCCTGGCTTTCTTAGCCATGCAAGCCTGCGGACAGCCCACTGATGGCGACTACATTTACCGAAAGGGAGACCCAAACGGCATCGGCAAATGGTATATGGGGCGCGAAATAGCCCACGTGATGGGATACCACGGTATGGACTGGCTGGAGAGACCGGACAGGCAAACGGAGGAAAAATCAGATCGCCTGGTGAAAAATCTGGACCTTATACCCACCGACATTGTAGCGGATATCGGAGCGGGGTCGGGATACCACGTATTTCGCATGGCGGGACAAACGGAGCGGGTCTACGCTGTGGATATTCAGGATGAAATGATCCAGGTGATGGAAGAGCGCAAGGCTGCCGGAGATTTTCCGCAGGTTGACATTGTGAAGGGTACAGAGCAATCTGTAAACCTTCCGGAAAATAGTTGCGACAAAATGTTGCTCGTGGATGTGTATCACGAATTTGCCTATCCACAAGAGATGTTGGCCAGCATGCGTGAGGCTCTTCGGCCAAAAGGAAGGATCTATCTGGTGGAATTTCGCGCGGAAGACAAATGGGTACCCATCAAGGAAGTGCATAAAATGACTGCAGATCAGGCCCGAAAGGAATTTGAAGCCGCAGGATTTCTGTTTGTTAAAAATATCGGTAATCTCCCCTGGCAGCACTGCCTGGTTTTTGAGAAAACACCGTAATTTAGCGATTCAATCTCACGTACGATGAAATGGATATCTGTAGATGAAGAACTTCCCGAAAACAACCAGAGGGTGCTGGCTTTTCTTCCGAAAAACGATATTTATCTACCCGGTAAAACGGGAGCCACACGGTATGTTCCGGTCATATTTTTGCGGTTTGCAGAAGATTTTTTTAAACCTGCCAACCCTAAATTCGCCCGGCATGGACCACACTTCTGGGTGGGAGAAGGCCAGAGCAACCACTACTTTTCTGACGTGACCCATTGGATGCCTTGCCCGGAAGGGCCGAATGGGGAGGTTGAGAAAGGGTAAGGAATTGGCAATGGACAATTGGCAATTGGCAACGTGCAAGTTGTAATGGACAATTGGCAGATACTCTGGCAGCGGTCAAAGAATAAACTCATTAAGCATGAACCGCTACCCAAGACCATTTTTTCAATTTCCCGCCAAACCACGGACATTTTGAAATTCAACACCTTTTCAGTGGCAAGTATGCGGATTATCATCATATTGGTTTTAAGGCGGTATCGGCCCGAACAGACTGCGCTGCATAGCTACCCGCCAAAAACCCACTGGTCCAGGCATGCTGAAAATTATATCCGCCTGTGACTCCATCCACATCAAGCACTTCACCTGCAAAGTAAAGACCGGGGATTTTTTTCGATTCAAAAGTCGTCAGGTCAACTTCATCAAGCAGCACGCCGCCGCAGGTCACAAATTCTTCCTTGAAAGTGGTTTTTCCGTTGACCTCATAGGCGCATCTGATCAGAATTTCAATCAGCTTGTTGGCCTTTTTTGCCGGAAGGTCGGCATGCCGGAGCTCAGCCGGTATTTCTGCTTTGCCGCAGAGGCGCTCCCAAAGCCGGGTGGGAATGTCGAAACCTGGATTTGCGGAAACGCGTTTTGAAGGGTTATTTTCGCGCATGTCCATCAACTTTTGCCTGACGGTGTCTTCCCCCTCCCCCGTCCAATTGATGAAGATGGGAAATGCGTATTGCCGGCTGTGGAGATCGATGGCCGCGCGGGACGAGAGTTTGATCACGGCCGGTGCGCTGAAACCCCAATGGGTGATCAGCACAGGGCCATCTTCTTTCCACTTGCTGCCGGGTATCTGCACGAATCCACGCGGCACCGAAAGGCCCATCAGGTCTTTCATATCCGAATCGGGTACATTGAATGTAAAAAGCGATGGCACCGGATTGGCGATATGCAGACCGAGCCTCGTGAGCCAGTCATACCCTTCCGGTTTGTTGAATCCACCTGCCGTGACGATCACTTTGTGACATAAAATGGATTCGCCGCCTTGAAGGGAAAGCGAAAAACCACCCTTTTCTTCCGGACTTATGCGCTGCACGTCCGATTTGAGCCGGATCGCAATCCCGCTCTGTTCGGCTTCCACCATCAGGCAGTCGATGATCGTTTGGCTGTTGTTTGACACCGGAAATACCCGGCCATCCGCTTCCGTTTTCAGGGCCACGCCCCGGTTTTCAAACCAGGAGCGGGTATGCACTGTGTTGAATTGTTCAAAGGCTTTTCTCAGACGCTTTCCGCCCCGTGGGTAAAACTGAACGAGCTGGTTGGGATAAGGACAGTCGTGGGTGACATTGCAGCGGCCTCCCCCACTCACCCCAACTTTTGTGAGCAGTTTGGACGTTTTTTCGAGAATCACGACGCGGTTTCGGCCCGCGCCGGCAGCGTGTATGGCCGCAAAAAACCCAGCAGCCCCGCCGCCGATGATGGCAATATCATATGGAGTAGACACGGCGCGAAATTAGGGGAAATTGGGGGATTTGGGGGAAGGGGGATCTAAGTTTGGAAAGTAGGGTTTCTAAAGGGTTTTAAATGAAGAGGGATAGAAGGCTGTCGTTAAAAAATCACTGTAGCCCAGAACCATACCTTTAACTATAAGATGCAAAATAATTAACAAATATTTGAAAATACGACTTTAGATATTATCTTGCACCGCAAAACGTTATGACGTTGCACGTGCGTGAAAAGCTAGGAGTATAGACGAGATGCTCGCTTATGGACAAGAACGAGCTATGAGGCATAAAAGGACACTGATGAACAAATACCTATTGATTTTATTACTGTCATTAACCTATTCTACTTGCACTGGCCAGAATTTTACCGAGCAAATTGACGGAAAATCAATATCAACAGTTCAGTCGTATTATAACAATTCGATCAAGAAAAAAGAATCAGCTGTCAATGACTACATTGGTTTTTATCAAAAATATATTAGCGGCATTCGTGGACAAGAATGTCCCATGTATCCAAGTTGCTCTAATTACGGACTAAAGGCATTTAATGAAACGAATTTTGCCTCCGCTTTCGCTCTGACTTCTGACCGTTTATTAAGATGT
>Ga0105047_10016846_pt1 | contig 11437 bp, 9 predicted proteins | sample MAT04_FD_78384 | JGI IMG/M metagenome (GOLD analysis project Ga0105047, IMG submission 78384) | Freshwater microbial communities from Lake Fryxell liftoff mats and glacier meltwater in Antarctica - MAT-04 (megahit assembly) | ecosystem: Environmental > Aquatic > Freshwater > Ice > Liftoff... | reverse complement strand
GGCGTTCTGCAGCGCCGTCACATCGTGGCTGTAGGTCTTGGTGACGTTCTCAAGTTTGATCATGGACGCATCTCCGCGCGTGAAATCAGTCGCCGTGCCGCCCGCAGGTGAGCCAACGGTAGCTCACTCACTCGGCCTCCCGGCGTCGCCAGCGGAGGTAACCCTCCATGAACTCGTCCAGGTCGCCGCCGAGCACTGCATCGATCTGGCTCGTCTCGACTTCGGTGCGCAGGTCCTTGACCATCTGGTACGGCTGCACGACATAGGAGCGAATCTGGCTGCCCCACCCAACCTGCGCCTGGCGGCCGGCAATTCGATCGAGCTCGGCTTCGTGCTCTTCCTCGATCTTGGCCGCAACCATCGCCTTCAGCCGGTTCAGTGCCTTCTCACGGTTCTGCAGCTGGCTGCGCTCTTCCTGGCTACTGGCGACCATGCCCGTGGGGCGATGGATGAGCCGGACTGCGGACGACGTCTTGTTGATGTGCTGACCACCGGCGCCGCTGGCGCGGAACACCTGCATCTCGATATCGGATTCATTGATCTCGACATCGGGGGCATCCATCACCGGCCACACCTGCACGGCAGCGAAGCTGGTCTGGCGCCGACCCTGGTTGTCGAACGGGCTGATGCGCACCAGCCGGTGCGTACCGCGCTCGCCGGTCATCAACCCGTAGGCGTAGCGACCGGTGAGGGTGAACTCGGCCGACATGATGCCGGCCTCGGCCGCAGGGCTGATCTCGTCGATCTCCATCCCGAAGCCGCGCACCTCGGCCCAGCGGCCGTACATGCGCAGGAGAATTTCGGCCCAGTCCTGGGCGTCGACGCCACCGTCCTTGGCGTTGATCTGCACGATGCAATCCGCTTCGTCGTGTTCCCCCGTGAACAGGCTGCGCAGGTCTAGTTGGCGCAGTTGCAGGCTGATGGATGCCGTCGCCTTCTCGATGTCGGCTTCCTGGGTCTCGTCGTCGAGTTCGCGGGCCATCTCATGCAGTAGCTCGGCATCCTCCAGCTCGCGGCTGAGGCCATCGAACGTGTCGATGTCGCCCTTCACGTTCGAGTACTCGCCGTTCACCTTCTTGGCCAGATCCTGATCGTCCCACAGGTCTGGGCGCGAGACTTCCATCTCCAGCTCGGCCAGGCGCGAGCGCCCGATGTCGATCTTTAGGTAGCCCTCAGCCTCGCCCAGGCGGCGGCGTAGGTCTCTCAGCTCGTCAGTGAAGTCACGCATGGAACCCCTACAGGGTTGCGCCGTGGCACAACTTGAACTTCTTGCCGCTGCCGCAGGGGCAGGGCGCATTCCGCGGCGTCTTGGACCATTCGTCCTTGATGACGGTCTGCTGCTTCGTGATGGCAGGGGCAGCCGGGGCGGCCTCCTGGGGGATCTCGCCGGCGGCAGCGGCAGCACGAGCGGCGGCGGCGATGCCATCGGTGGGCTCGGTCTCGCTGGACGACTGCTGCACGTTCTGCACGATCTGCGATGGCTCGTCCTTACGGATGACCTGCACGTGCATGACGTACTTGACGAAGTCCTGCGCGATGCCCTTCATCATCTGGCCGAACATCTCGTAGCCCTCGCGCTGCCACTCGGTCAGCGGGTCCTTCTGGCCCATTGCACGAAGGTTGATGCCCTCTTGCAGATAGTCCATCTCTTCGAGATGCTCGCGCCAGCGCTGGTCGATGATACGCAGCATCACCTGACGCTCGACGTCGCGCATGACCACCAGGGAGAGTTCTTCCTCACGCTTCCCGTAGTACGCCTTGGCATCGGCGAGCACGATGTCGAACAGGTCGTCGGCGTCGTCGTGGGGCTCGAGCGTCGCAACGGAGATGTCGTTGGGCCAGTATGTCTTGAGTTCCTTGACCAACCCGTCGAGGTCCCATTCGTCGGCAGCTTCGCTGACACAGTGGGTGTCGATGAGCGTGTCGAGCGCGTCGGACATGTACTCCATTGCGGCCGACTTCAGGTCGAGACCCTCCAGGATCTGGTCGCGGCGCGCATAGATGACCTTGCGCTGCTCGTTCATCACTTCGTCGTACTTCAACACGTTCTTGCGAATCTCGCCGTTGCGCTGCTCGACGGTGGTCTGCGCCCGCTCGATGGCCTTTGTGACCATCTTTGCTTCGATGGCCTCATCGTCGGGCAGGGCACGGCCCATCACCCAGCTCAGGGCACCGGTGGCGAACAAGCGCATCAGCTCGTCGTCGAGGCTGAGGTAGAAGCGGCTCTCGCCGGGGTCGCCTTGACGGCCGCTACGGCCGCGCAGCTGGTTGTCGATGCGGCGGCTTTCGTGACGCTCCGTACCCAACACGTACAGACCGCCGAGCGCACGGATCTCGTCACCCTCGGCACGGCACGACACCTTCAACTCGGTCAACAGTTGGTCGTAGCGAGCGAACGCCTTGAGCCGCGCTTCTTTGAACTCGTCGGGCATCTGCTCCAACGGCACTGGCAGTGCGAAGTCGTCAACCATCACATCCGCGCTGTGACCCTCTTTCATGACCTCGTGCCTGGCAAGACCTTCCGGGTTGCCGCCGAGCAAAATGTCGACACCGCGACCGGCCATGTTGGTGGCGACGGTGACCGCGTTGAGGCGGCCCGCCTGGGTGACGATCATTGCCTCACGGGTGTGCTGCTTGGCATTGAGCACCTCGTGGGTGACGCCCTGCTGCGTGAGCAGGCGTGACAGATTCTCGCTCTTCTCCACGCTGATGGTGCCCACCAGAACCGGCTGCCCTCTGGCGTACTTCTCGGCAATGTCAGTAGCGACCGCTTCGAACTTGGCCTTCTCCGACTTGAAGATGAGGTCGGCCTGGTCGGCACGCACGACCGCCTTGTTGGTGGGGATGGGCACCACCTGCAGGTTGTAGGTGTTACCGAGCTCTGCGGCTTCGGTCTGAGCCGTTCCCGTCATGCCGGACAACTTGTCGTACATACGGAAGTAGTTCTGCAGCGTGATGGTGGCGAGCGTCTGATTCTCTTCCTTGATCTTGACGCCCTCCTTCGCCTCGACGGCCTGGTGGATGCCCTCGCTCCACCGACGCCCGTCGAGTACACGACCGGTGAACTCGTCGACGATCTTCACCTCACCGTCGGAGATGATGTAGTCCTTGTCGCGCTTGTACAGCTCCTTGGCCTTGAGGGCCACCGACATCTGGTGCACGAGGTTCTGCTGCACCTCGTCGTACAAGTTCTCGATGCCCAGCGCCTGCTCGACTTTTTCGATGCCCGGCTCGAGCGGCACCACAACCCGCTTGTCCTCCTCGACCTCGTAGTCGACGTCGCGCTTGAGTGAACGCACGATGCTGGCGAAGCGGTAGTACAGCTTGGCGGCATCGGCGATGCGACCGGAGATGATGAGTGGGGTACGCGCTTCGTCGATGAGGATGCTGTCGACCTCGTCCACGATGGCGAAGTTGTGCCCACGCTGCACCTTGTCGGCGAGCGTGTTGGCCATGTTGTCGCGCAGATAGTCGAAGCCGAACTCGTTGTTGGTGCCATATGTGATGTCGGCGGCATAGTTGACCCGCTTCTCCGCCGGGCGCTCTTTGAAACCGGGGATGATCAGTCCGACTTCGAGGCCCATCCAGTTGTGAATGCGCCCCATCCACTCCGCGTGGAAACGTGCCAGGTAGTCGTTGACGGTGATGACGTGCACACCGTTGCCGCCCAGACCGTTGAGGTACGCCGGCAGCGTGCTGACCAGGGTCTTGCCCTCACCCGTCTTCATCTCGGCGACCCACCCGAAGTGCAACGCTGCGCCGCCCATCAGCTGCACATCGAAGTGGCGTTGGCCGATGACGCGGGTGCTGGCTTCGCGCATCGCGGCAAACGCTTCCACCAAGAGGTCGTCGAGGGTCTCACCGCGCTCGATGCGGCCGCGGAACTCAGCCGTCTTGCCCCGCAGGGCGTCGTCAGAAAGTGCCGCCATTTCGGCAGCGCGGGCGTTGATGTCGGGAACGAGGCCTTCGAGGGCCTTGAGCTTCTTGCCTTCACCAGCGCGGAGGATGCGATCGAGGATGCCCATGCGGAGATGGAGCCTACCGGCGGCCCTGCCACGAGCCTTGGCATGCCCCGCTCGCCGCCAGTGCGAGTGCCACACCGCCAGTGCGAGTGCCACACCGCCAGTGCGAGTGCCACACCGCCATCCGAGTGCTCACTCGCACCCCGGGGTGCGAGTACCCACTCGGAGCCCAAGTCGAGAACTGCTGGGGACTCGCGACAAACTGGCCCGTATGAACCAACTCGCCGCAACGTCCGAACCGACGTCTGAACCAACGTCTTTGTCGACGTCTCTCTCGACGTCAGCGGCGATCGACACGGTGATCTTCGACGTCGGCGGCGTGCTGGCTGCCAACGGCCGACACAGCGACCTCGCCCGGCGGTTTCCGCCCGAGCACGCCGAACAGGTGACCCGCATCTTCGTGGGCGACTACGGCCAAGACGGTGACCACCCATGGCACCGGCTGGAACGAGGCGAGATCACGCTGGGAGAGCACCGCCGCCTGGCCGGCATCGCCCTGGCCGACGCAGGTATCGAGCTGCCGGCTCCGCCGGCGGACGGCGCACCGATGATCGTCTTCACCGCCAGCGAGCCGATGGTGGAGTTGGTGAAGGAGCTCCGCGCAGCGGGAATTCGATTGGGCGTGCTGACCAACAACGTGCTCGAGTTCCGCGACAACTGGCGCTCGATGATGCCCTTCGACGAGTGGTTCGACGACATCGTCGACAGTCACGAAGTGGGTCTGCGCAAACCGAACCCGGCGATCTATCAGCTGGCCTTGGCAAGGCTCGGCGCCGAGGCAGGGCGCACGGCTTTTCTGGACGATGTAACGACCAACGTGTCAGCTGCCGAGCGCGTGGGCATTCGCGGTGTGCTGGTGGGTGAGGACCCCACCGAAGCCATCGCCATCACCCGACGCCTCGCTGGCCTCATGGACTGAAGCGCCGATGGGGTGGCTGCGGCGGCCAGACAGTGCACGGTTCCCACCCCGGCCGACAGCAGTGCATCGCGAGCAGCGGTCAGTGTGGCACCAGTGGTCACGACATCGTCGATGAGCAGCACCCGCAACTGCGAACGGCCGACGCGTGCCCGAAACGACGGACCCTGCAACCGCTGGGCGCGCGTGTGCCCGGTCTGCGAAGTGCCGTGGCTGCGATAGAGCAGGCGTCTACACGGCACACCGAGTTCGGCCGCCACGGCCCGGGCAAGGAGCTCTGCCTGGTCGTAGCCGCGCGACCGGGCACGCGAACCGCTGGTGGGTGCCCAGGTGACGACGTCGACCTTGCCCACGCGTAGCCGTCGCACCATCAGCCGTGCCAACTGGCGGGCGACTTGGCGGCGATTTCGGTACTTCAGACCGTGGACGACCTGACGGGCGATGCCCTCGAATGGCAACGCTGCGGTGACGCCGGTCTCGCTGACCTGGGACGATGCGGTTGCGAGCGAGAAACGACAGCGGTTGCACAGGGTGGTGCCGGGCTGATTGCAACCGGCGCAAAGGGTGGCGAAGATCATGGTGCGATTTGTACCAGGAGGGTGTGACACGGTTTCCGGTAACTTCGCCCGATGTCCGATGTACAGCAGAGCGGCTCGGTCTCCAGGCTGTTCCTGCCGCTACCCAAGGACCGGCTGGGGCAGCGGATTGCGCGTTGCGTGGTTGGTCTCGCAATGTTCGGGCTCGGAATCAGTTGCTTTCTCACGGCCGAGCTCGGGGTCGCCCCGTGGGACGTTTTTCACCAGGGCCTGGAACGAAGGACCGGCATCCCGATCGGCATCATCATCGAGATCACCGGAGTGTTCATCCTGCTGCTGTGGATCCCGCTACGTGAGCGCCTGGGGCTGGGTACGCTGCTCAACGCCATCCTGATCGGCCTGGTGGTCTTCCTCATCGACGATCACCTCCCGCATACAGATGTCATCGTGTTGCGTGTCGGCTACATGTTCGCCGGATTGTTGTCGATCGCGATCGGGTCGGGCCTCTACATCGGCGCCGGCCTCGGCTCGGGCCCACGCGACGGTCTGATGCTGGGCATTTCGAAGCACGGCATCAGTATCCGCGTCGCGCGCACCGCCATCGAACTCACCGTCCTCGCGGCCGGCATCGCGTTGGGCGGCACCATCGGCATCGGCACTGTCGCGTTCACCTTCGGCATCGGTCCCCTGGTGCACGTCTTCCTCCCCCGCATGCGTCTCAGGGGCGACACCGCCGCGCTCGAATCCGCCCACTGACCAGAACGGCGTTCGATCACACCAGCAGCTTCGGCGTTCACACGCCCGCCTGGCGCGCTTCAGCGCCGAAGCTGACGTCACCCGGCTAAGTCACGGCCAAGTCGGCGTTCATCTGCGGTACCACCGCAACGATGCCTCTCGGAGCGTACGAGTGGCATACGTACCGCGTTGGCTTCACTCAGTTCCGTCGGCCACGAATCACTTTCGGCTTCACCGATGGAACTCGCTGGCGACTCGAGACCGGATTGCCCCGTACTGCAGCAAGCCGACGCCGAACTTCGCAGCCTCGAGGGCACCAGACGCGGTTCTGGTCGCGATTTGTTCCGTCTTTCGGAACGAATCGCGACCAGAATCCGAACCAACTAGTAGCGGTAGTGGTCGCTCTTGAAGGGGCCACTGGGCTCGACGCCCAGGTACTCGGCCTGCTCGTCGGTGAGCTTGGTCAGCTTGACGCCGAGGGCATCGAGGTGCAGCGCAGCAACCTTCTCGTCGAGGCGCTTGGGCAGCACGTACACGCCCAGCGGGTAGTTCTCGGGATGGTTGAACAGCTCCATCTGGGCGATGACCTGGTTGCTGAACGAACAGCTCATCACGAAGCTGGGGTGGCCGGTGGCGCAGCCGAGGTTCACGAGACGACCCTCGGCCAACACGATGATGCTGTGCCCGTCGTCGAAGCTCCACAGGTCGGTGCCCGGCTTCAATTCGTCGCGGGTGGCACCGCTGCGAGCCAGTCCCGCCATGTCGATCTCGCTGTCGAAGTGGCCGATGTTGCACACGATTGCGTTGTGCTTCATCTGGTGCATGTGCTCGACGGTGATGATGTGGTCGTTACCGGTGGCGGAAACGAAGATGTCGGCGATCCCGACGACGTCCTCCATGACCGTGACCTGGTAGCCCTCCATCGCAGCCTGCAGCGCGTTGATCGGGTCGACCTCGGTGACGATGACTCGCGCACCCTGGCCGGTGAGGGCCTGGGCGCAGCCCTTGCCCACGTCGCCGTAACCAAGGACGACCGCGACCTTGCCGGCGATCATCACGTCGGTGGCGCGGCAGATCGCATCGATCAGCGAGTGGCGGCAGCCGTACAGGTTGTCGAACTTGCTTTTCGTCACCGAGTCGTTGACGTTGATGGCGGGGAACAACAGCTCGCCGCGCTCGTGCATCTTGTAGAGACGCATCACGCCGGTGGTGGTTTCCTCGGTGACGCCCTTGATCTCGGCAGCCATGCGCGTCCACTTCGTCGGGTCGGTCTTCAGGCTGCGCTGCAGCAGGCCGAGCACGATGGCGAATTCAGCGTTGGAGGCGCTGGTCGGGTCGGGTACCTCACCGCTCTTCTCGAACTCGGCACCCTTGTGCAGCAGCAGCGTCGCGTCACCACCATCGTCGAGGATCATGTTGGCAGCGGTGGACTCGCCGGCGGCGGTGTCGGGCCACGCCATCATCTGTTCGGTGCACCACCAGTACTCCTCCAACGTCTCGCCCTTCCACGCGAAGACCGGAACGCCCTGCGGGTCCTCGGGTGTGCCATTCGGCCCGACCACGACGGCAGCAGCTGCGTGGTCCTGGGTGGAGAAGATGTTGCAGCTGGCCCAGCGCACTTCGGCGCCGAGCTCGACGAGCGTCTCGATCAGTACAGCGGTCTGGATGGTCATGTGCAGGCTGCCCGAGATACGGGCACCCTGCAGCGGCTTCAGCGGGCCGAATTCCTTGCGCAACGCGCGCAGGCCGGGCATTTCGTGCTCTGCGAGGTGAATCTCCTTGCGACCGAACGGGGCAAGCGAGAGATCGGCGACACGAAAATCGCGGCGCTCAGCGAGTGATGACATGGTGGTAACTCCCAGAAAGGAGCGGCAAGGGTGCCGCAACGTGGTTGAAACCGGGCCGGTGCCAACTGGCAGTCTCGAATCAGCCCGAAGCGGTGAAGAGCCTAGACGACTGGAGTCGCAACCCCTCGGATGCCTGCGTCAATCGGCGAGGACAACGGCACTGACATCGAGGATGTAGTGCGCATACCCACCAGCGTTGTACACACGCACTGTTTGGTTGGCGCCGTACTTGATGAGTGCCATGTTGGGGATTGCGGCCGACTCGTAGTTGTTGAGGTTGGAGACGACTGGCAGCGACGGGGCATCGGCCGGATACACCGTCAAGAACCCCGGTTCGACCTTCACTGTCGGGTACTGGCGAGCCAGCGACGCGTTGGTGAGATTCCCCAACAGCGCCAACTGTTTGCCGACGGCAACACCACCGATGTTCACGCTGGCAGCGAAGGCCGCAAAGCTCCAGTCCTCGGCCTGTGCAGGCCCGAGCGGTACCCCGCCGAATGCTGGCTGGCGGGTGTCGAGCGCGCGGTACGGCGCGGTGAGTGGAATGACCCGCCCGGCCCGCGTGCTCTCGGGAGCACCGGTTTGTAGATAACCCATCACGTCGACGAGCAGGTTGGTGTCGCCCGACGAGTTGTAGAGGTGAATGGCACCATCGGGCCCCACGGGCACCATCACCATGTTGGCCTGCACTCGGCCGGCAGCGACGTTGAGGTTCGACGTGGACGGAGGGCCGACAGGCGCAGTGGGCACCACCGAAACGAAGGTACCGACGGTCGGTGCGACCGCGGTGAGGTTGATGAGCGCGCCGACCACACTGAGGTCATTGGGGACAGTGGTACCTGCAGCGCTCGCACCACGGAACGGGAGTGTCAATTGCGCACCTGGCCCCAGTGGCGCCGTGTTGCGGGTGTCGAGAATTCGGGCAGGATTGACCACCACCAGCCGGGCACCGCGCTCGCCGCCAGGCGTACCGGTGACGTAGGAGCTGGTGGAGAACCAACCGAGCACGTCGACCAACACGTTGGCAGTACCGGCGGCGTCGCCCCTGATCTTGACCGTCAGCTTTCCATCCGTGCCGCCACGAACGATCGCAAGATTGGGCACGGTCTGCCCTGCCACGAAGTTGAGCACCGACGATGTGCCGACGGAGCCAGTGGGAATGGCGGTGAGATAGCCACCACTGGATGGGCTGGCGATGGTGATGCTGACCGCAACGGCCAACACGTCGTTCGCCGACGCAGGAACCCCGCCTTTGCCGAGGAGCGCCAGATCGAACGACGGCTCGTTGGTTCCGATGGGTTTGGCACCCAACGGTGCGACATCGTTGATCGACGAACCAGGTCGCGAGTCGAAGATTCTCTCGGGGGTCAGCGGGTGGTACTCGCCACCAGCGCCCAAGCCACCATCCGCAGACACTGAGGTCACCGACAACGTGGGTGCGACGACCAGGCCGGCAACGACCGCTACAGCGGCCATCGCGCACGTGGAAAGCAGTGCCACTGCTCGCCGGAACGGGTTAGAACGCTGCATGCCAACACCAATCTTCTCGACGCACACCAACACCACACATCGGCGAGCGGCTGAAACTAACGCCCAGGCACACGCTACCAGTGCCGCGATGGGCGTACCTGTCAGGCCACGAAGCCAGGCACGAGCTCGCCGCTCGCGATGCGAGCATCCAGTGCCGCTGCCTCGGCGTCAGGCACACTCTCGGCCTCGTCGGGGAGCATCACCGGAATACCTTCGCGGACGACATAGCGACGGCGCAGACGTGGGTTGTACAGACCACCTTCGTCACCGAGGTAGTACAGCGGACCCTTGTCGACGGGACAGGCCAGGACGGCCACGAGGCGAGGATCGAGTGCCATGACAGCGACCTTTCTACAGACTGGTGATGAGCGCGAGGAGCTCGGCGACGTGCTGGTCGCACGAATCGCGATCGGGTGCTTCCAAATTCAGCCGCAGCAGCGGCTCTGTGTTCGAGGGGCGCAGGTTGAACCACCAAGGCCCGCAATCAACGGTGAGACCGTCGAGATCGTCCTGTGGAAGGCTGGCGAACTCGGCCGAGATCTTCTCGATGACTGCGGCTGTGTCATCGACCTGAGTATTGATCTCGCCGCTGGACGAGTATCGCTCGAACGGCTTGCGGATGACCGACAGGTCGGTCTGCGCCCGGCTGACTTCGTTGAGCACCAGCATGCTGGCGATCAGTCCGCTGTCGGCACGGAAGTTCTTGAGGAAGTAGTAGTGCGCCGAGTGTTCGCCACCGAAGACCGCGCCGGTGTCGGCCATGCGTTGCTTGATGAAGCTGTGGCCGACCTTGGTGCGCACCGGAACGCCACCGTGCTCTCGGATCACTTCCGGCACCGCCCGCGAGCAGATCAGGTTGTGCAAGATGGTGGCACCTGGGTTCGTGCGCAGCACCCCTGCCGCGAGCAGGGCAGTCGTGGTACTACCACTGAGCCCGCGGCCGGCCTCGTCGACGACGAACACCCTGTCGGCGTCGCCGTCGAACGCAAGGCCGATGTCGAATCCACCGGCGATCACGCGTGCTTGGAGGTCGCGCTGGTTGGCAGGCTGCAACGGGTCGGCCGGGTGGTTGGGGAACGTACCGTCGAGCTCGCCGTACATGACCTCGAGGGTGATCTGCGGCAACCGCTCGAACACAGCAGGAACAACCAGGCCGCCCATTCCGTTTGCAGTGTCAGCAACGACGCGCAGCGGACGCAATGCAGCCACATCGACGAAGGACACGACATGGTCGGCGAAGGCCTCGAGCAGGTTTCGATGGCTCAACGAACCGCTGGATACCGCATGCAGCGGAGCATCACCGCTGAGCACATCGTAGGCGATCTCCTTGACCACGTCGAGGCCGGTGTCGACGCCAACGGGGCGAGCCCCGCTCAGGCAGAACTTGACGCCGTTGTAACCGGCCGGGTTGTGCGAGGCCGTGAACATCGCTCCGGGCGCGTCGAGCGTGCCGGCTGCGAAATACATCAAGTCGGTGCTGGCCAGACCGAGGTCGACGACGTCGATGCCTTGCTCCATGACGCCGCGCGAAAATGCCTCGACCAGCTCTGGTCCGGACGGCCGCATGTCGCGGGCGACCAGAATCCGCGAGGTCGAGCAGAAACGAGCAAAGCCGACGCCGAGCGCGTACGCAACATCGGTGTTGATCTGGTCGGGGACGGTGCCTCGGACGTCGTACGCCTTGACGATTTCGTCGAGCACTCGGGGATCAGTGGAAGACATGCGGGGCTAGACGCTATCGGGCGGCACTTGGGCCCCGCTCGTCTCGTCCGGGATCTCGATATCCAGCAACGTGTCGTCGGCCGGCAACGTGTCGTCGGCCGGCAACGTGTCGTCGGCCGGCAACGTGTC
>Ga0105047_10016841_pt1 | contig 11440 bp, 10 predicted proteins | sample MAT04_FD_78384 | JGI IMG/M metagenome (GOLD analysis project Ga0105047, IMG submission 78384) | Freshwater microbial communities from Lake Fryxell liftoff mats and glacier meltwater in Antarctica - MAT-04 (megahit assembly) | ecosystem: Environmental > Aquatic > Freshwater > Ice > Liftoff... | reverse complement strand
TGTACTGCTTCTGGGCCATAGTGTTCTCCTCCTGAGTCAGGGTGAAAGTCCGCGAAGGGTATCGCGGGCGGGGGTCGAAGGGAACAGGTGAAGCGACCAATCGGTCCGCGTTTCCGGCCGAGGTCGCCCGCGCGGCTGATGCGGCGGGACGGGTGGCTTGGGCAAGACGCGACCGGTCGTTATAGTGGTGGGCCGCCATGGAACGCGAAACCGAGGATCTGGCCGTGCGCGACGAGGGGGCGGTGGTGGTCGTGCGCCTCAAGAACGAGAATCTCCTCAGCGTCCCCGCCGCCGAGCGGATCGAGCGCGAGGTGCGCGGCCTCGTCGCCGGCGGCGCGACGCGGCTCGTCCTGGACTTTGCCGCCGTCCGATACGCGGGCAGCGCGATCCTCGCGATGATCCTGACCGCCCGCCAGGAGGTCGGCGACCGGGGGCGGGTCGTGCTCGCGGGCGTCCAGCGCCTCGCGGAGGTGCTCCGCATCTCCAAGACCGACACGCTCTTCCTCATCGCCGAAGACGCCGCGGCCGGCATCGCCGCCGCCCGGGCGTAACCCCCCTACGCGGGCGCGAGCCGCTCGCGCCGGCCCAAACGCCACCGGTACGCGATGGGGGCGACGAGCGTCGCCAGTTCGAGCCGCGCTTCCCGTTGACCCAGGTGATCGAGGAACGCGACGTCGGCCCGCTCGACGCGCAAGGGCGTCTCGCGCCACGCGGACTCGTCGCGGAGGACTTCGGCGACACGCAGTTTCGTGCCCCTGGCCGAAACCGACAGGCCCAGCGGCTGATAGTGCAGGAATGCGCGAGCGGCGTCGGGGGAGGGGAAGCAGGTGTCGGGAGCGGCGTGCGCGTCGTCGGACGGAACAACGGACAGGCCCAGGTCGGCAACTCCCTCGGGCGTGCGCACGTCGTACCGCAGCCCCCCTGCCGGGGTTTCCTCCGCGGCGATCGCGGCACGGTGGAACCGGAAATCCGTCATGAGGTTTCCCGTCGCGGCGATCAGCGTGCTGTCGGCATCGCTGCGGACGAAATAGAGGCCCTGGAGTTCGCGCCCGTCGGCGAGCATCGCGCGGACGTAGAGGCGGTAGGCCACGTGGAAGTAGGAGAGGCCGGCGAGGGCGGGGAGGCCGCGCGGCCGCATGCACTCGACGCGGCAGGCGACGACGTTCCAGAAGGCCCACTCGCCGCGGGTGAGGGGCCGCAGCCCGGCCGGCAGAAGGTGGGCCACGCCGGCGGCGGGCGTTCGGTAGGCGAGCAGGATGCACTGCGTGAGGCGGCCGGTCATCGTGATCTTCATGGGAGGCCTCCGAATGCGTGGACGGCGATCGACAGGTAGAGGGCGAAGGGGGCGTTGAGGGCGAGGAGCCAGAGGAGCAGGGCCGCGCGTGGCCGGAGGCCCGAGCGGCGGAGGAAGACGGCCGCCATGACGGCGTCCGTGGCGAGCAGCAGGACGAGGTGGGCCGCGAGGAAGAATCCGCGGGCGGGCGCGGGGTGGGCGAGCGCGAGGGTGAGATTGAAGAGCACGGCGACCGCCTGGACGACCGTGCCGGCGGCGATGCTGTGGAGGCAGGCGTCCATCCAGAAGAGGGTGGGCCGGCGGGGGCGCACGAGCAGGAGGGCAAGGCCGAAGGTGGGCCAGGAGATCGCGGCGGCGAGGGCGATCAGGGCCGGGAGGCGCGCGGCGGCCGGGCCGAGGGGCAGGAAGCTGGCGGCGTAGGCGGCGGAGGCGCTGAACGCGAGGAGGATGAGGGTGGGGCGGGTCATGGGGAAATCGAAGGGTTTGGGTTGCTTGTCGTCGCAACGGTGTGGGTGCGAATCGGACGCGGCGCGCGGCGGGTTGCCCCATGGGCGGGCCGCCCATGCCACTGTCAATTGCAATCCAACTTTTCGCAGCGATCCGGGCGTCGTTCAGGAGAGTTGCCACGCCCACGCGGCGGCGTAGACCGTGGTGAAGTAGGCCAAGAGGAGCGTGAAGAGCACGTGGGCGATCGTGCGCCGCCGGTGGCCGCGCCACAGGGTTCGGGAGTAGACGAAATGCTGCATGAGCAGGCGAACGCCCCAGAAGAGCGTGAGGCCGCCGGCGACCAGGGCGCCCAGCGGGGTGCGCTGGGTCAGGGCGTGGGGGAAGGCGAGCGAGAGCACGCCGAACATGCCGACGATCAGGACGATGAAGGCGAAGTGGACGATGAACACCTCGCGCGTGAGGAGCGAGAGGCGCGCCAGCCGAAGGCGCGGGGCAGGAAGAAGTTGAGGCCGCACAGCCCGAGCAGGAGGACGCCGACGAGGCGGAGGTGGAGTTCGAGGGTCATGGGAGTCTCCAAGTGGCGTTCAGACGTGGAACGCGGCGTAGCCGTAGGCGGCGACGAAGTAGGCGAAGACGACGGTGAGGCCGTGGTAGCCGGCCAGCAGCACGCGGCTGCGGACGACGGAGCGGACGTCGAAGACGAAGAACTGGACGGCGAGGCGGGCGGCCCAGAAGGTGCCGATGAACGCGCACAGGCCGCGGGCGAGGGGTGAGCCGGCCGCCAGCGCCGGCGCGTACGCTAGCGAGAGGGCGCCGAAGCCGATGATCGTGAGGACGATGAACGCCCCGTACACCCAGAGCAGGCGGCGGAGGAACGGGTGGACGGCCGCCAGCTCGCGGCGCCAGTCCAGGACGATCGGCACGAGGCCCGACGCGATCAGGATCGCGAAGTGGAGGAGGCCGGCGACGAAGATGAGGGTCTCAAGGGCGGGCATGGGGCGAACTCCTTTCGGACGTCAGTCGTTGACGATGCCGGACGCGCGGAGCATGGGGAGCACGACGGCCGCGATGAACGGCGGGTGGAAGAGGGCGTACGCGGGGGCGGCCGCGATGACGAGGGCGAAGGCGCGGGCGGCGGCGCGGGAGCGGAGGAGGCGGCGGGCCGGGCGGGAGCGTTCGGCGAGGAGGGCGACGCCCTGGATGAGGAAGTAGGCCGTCGGCAACCCGAACCCCGCGCGGGCGGGAACGGAGATGACGAGGTCGTGGACGAGGCCGGACGCGACAAAGGCGGCGAGGAGAGCCAGGCGCGGGCTCATACGGCGGCGGCGAAGCGGCACGAAGACCAGGGCTTGGGCGAGGGCGTGGAAGCCGCCGTTCCACCGACGCCAGAAGTCGGCCACGGAGCGGGCGGCGAGGGGGCGATCCATGAGGGGCGGGGCATCGACGCCGGCGGCCCGCCAGGCGAGGGAGAGGAGGTGAAAGGTGCCGAAGTGCAGCAGGAGGACGAGGGCGGCGAGCGCGACCCACCCGCGGACGAGCCAGAGCCGGCCGGGGACCGCCGGCACGACGGCAACGAGAAGGATCCCACCGACGACGACCGCCAGGGCGGCGCGGGTCCATTCGGACGCCGGCGGCCGTGGCGCGGGGGGCGTGGGGGCGAGGAACCGGGCGGCGTCCATGCCGGGCCAGAGAAAGAGGTACGCGAGCGTCCGGGCTGTCGGGGCGCGGGGGGCGACAATCAGCGTGGCGAGCTTGCACGCGGCCCAGAGGGCGGCCGCCAGCAGCCACATCGCCTGCCACGGCGCAAGCGCGCGGGCCGCCGCGGCGATGCCCAGGGCCCCGAGGGCCAGTCAGCACGCGGTGGCTGCAAGCGCCGCGACCCGGGGGCCGCGGGGGTGGTCGATGTTGTCTGACACTTCTGTACGCACAGATAATTCCGCCGAAAAAAGGGGCTGGTCACAGCCCCAGCAGTTTGCGCACGCGGTCGCCGAGGCGGAGGAGGCGCTGCAGGGCGGGGGTCGGCCAGCGGCTCAGTTGGTCGTAGATCGCCGTCGCCTGGTCGAAGAAGCCGGCCATCGCCTGCAAGCGCTCGCGGGTGTGCGGGTCCTCGCCCTTCGCCGATTCCAGGCACTCCCTGAGGATCGCGCGGGTCGGGTCGGCCTCGCGGCGCTTACGCTGGTCGAGGATCACGCGGAACATGTCCCACACGTCGGCCATCGACTCGAAGTGGTCCCGGCGGTCGCCCATGACGTGCGACACCTTCACGATGCCCCACGCCTGCAACTCGCGCAGGCTCGTGCTGACGTTCGACCGGGCGACCCCCAGCGTGTCGGCGATGTCCTCGGCCGTGAGCGGCTCGGGCGACAGGTACAGCAGGGCGTGGATCTGGGCAACCGTGCGGTTGATCCCCCACTTGGTGCCCATCTCGCCCCAGTGGAGGACGAACTTCTGCATGACGGGGGTGAGGGTCATAGGGGTTCCTTCATTTCTGTAAAGACAGAAATTACAGAATACAAAGGCGGCGGTCAAGGGAAAAGCAACGCCCCCGGCCGGTTTTCGTCGGCCGGGGGCGTGGGGTGTTCCGCGAAGCGCGTGGCCGGGTTACCGGCCGCCGACCACGGGCTCGAAGCCGCGCTTGTGGTGCTGCTGTGGCTCGTCGGCGCTGCGCCACAGGCTCCGGGGGATGCCGCCGATCAGCATCAGGACGGCCTGGCTGCCGACGAAGAGCGACAGCCACATCGCCGCGGCCGACGTGAAGCCGTAGGAGTGGAGGCCGATGCTCAGGTTGTTCGTGCCGAACCAGGACCAGGCGGTGACGATGTTGCCGAAGACCGCGGCGACGGCCAGGCCCCGGTCGCGCATCCACCCGGCCCAGCGGGCGTGCAGCACCAGCGTGTTCCAGATGACGACCAGGACCGCCCCGTTCTCCTTGGGGTCCCAGCCCCAGAACCGCCCCCACGACTGGTCGGCCCAGATCCCGCCGAGCACCGTGCCGACGAAGCTGAACAGGACCGAGAAGCAGACGATCCCGTACGTCATGCGGGTGAGGTTCCTGCCCTCCTCCTTCGTCAGCGTATCGGTGAAGACGCCACGCATGATGTAGATGATGCCGAACAGGCCGGCGAGGAACGTCGAAGAATAGCCCAGCGTGACGATCACGACGTGGCTGGCGAGCCAGCCGTTGGTGTCGAGGACCGCCTGCAACACCTTCATCGTGTCGCCGTCGAGCGCCAGGTAGTGGGCGATCAGCAGCGATGCAAAGCCCATCACGGCGGCGGCCGCCGAGCCGATCCCGTTCTTGAAGTAGATCTCGGCCACCAGCGCCAGCACGACGCCGCCCCAGGCGATGAAGATCGCCGACGAGGCGAGGTTGGTCACGGGCGGGCGGCCGGAGATGTAGATGCGGCCGATCAGCCCCAGCGTGTGGACGAGCAGCGTGACCGCGAGCAGCGCGTACGACGCGCGGAGCAGCGGCCGGCTCCACCCGAGCCACGACGCCGCCGCGAGGATGAACGCCAGCACGTACAGCCCGGCGCTGCGCGTCAGCCCGAACGGGTCATAATGGTTGAAGAACGCCTCAAACGTCACCCGGTCGGCGACCGCCGGGTGGGCGGCCTGGAACTGGGCGCGGTACTCGGCGACCCGCCGGTTGAAGTCCGCGACCTTGCCCCCCCGGTAGTCGTCGATGATCTGCTGAAAAGCGGCCGCCTCGGGCTGGGGACTGAGGTACGTCGCGCGGTATTCCTGCGCGAGCCGGGCGAAGTCGGCGGGACGGCCCTGGCTGTAGGCGTTGATCAACTCCTGAAAGTGCTTCTTTTCCGGAGGGCTGGCGAGCATCTGCCCGCGGTACTGGTTGACGTGGCGGCTCAGCGCCTGGAAGCTGGCGTCGCGCTCGCTCGACGCGTTCAACGCGGCCTCGAACGCCGTCAGCAACTCGTCGAACCGCTGAGCCTTCAGTGGATCGCCGGCCCACGGCATCCAGTCCTCGCCGGCCTTCTGCGGCGGGGCGAGGTAGAGCTTGCGCGGCTGGGCGAGTTGCTCGTACACGCTCAGCTTCTGGCCGAACTCCATGAGCTTCTGCTGGTACACGTCGCGCTTCTTGCCGGGCACGGCCTCGGCGAGGGCGAACTGCTTGAAGAGGCGGTCCCCCGCCGCGATCACGTCGCCGTACGAGTAGCGCGTCTGCTTGGGATCGCCCGAGAGCAGGCTCTTCACGTCCGCGTGGTCCACGCGGAAGACCGGGAACTTCAGCGTCTTGCGCTGGTCCTCCACCCGGTCGGCGTCGGCGAAGGTCCTGGCGAGCCATTCGACGTGGCCCACCTTCGTGCCCCCCTTCCCATCCTTATCGGCGCCGACCGTGACCGTCTGGCGGCCGCCCATGGCCCGCATGCCGTTGCGGGCGAGGCTGTCGATCGGCTGGACGCGCCCCTCGAACGAGACGGGGAGGCGGGCGAACTCCGAAAGGTTGAACTCACCCGCGGGCGACTTGGGCGGGCGCACGATCGAGACGAGATACGCCGACGCGACGAGCACGACGCCCAGCGGGAGCAGGGTGCCGCCCGTCCAGAACGTGCGGCGCGGCGCGAGCTCGCGCACGCCCGACGACAACACCGACCCGCCGCGACGCGGGAGCGGCGGCGGCGACCCCCGCACCAGCCCGGCGAGGGCCGCCATGCTGCGCTTCCGGTCGAACGCGACCAGCACCATCCCGAAGTGAACCAGCATCCCCAGCGCCGCCACCGTACACGCGATGTACGGCAGCATCCACGCCCGCACCCCGTACTCGCCGAACCGCAGCAGCCACACGCCGTTGTCCACGATCTGCAGGATCGTCGTGTCCTCGCGGTTGCGGTCGAAGCCCGACTGGTAGAACGTCTCCCCCTCGTACCGGAACGGGCTGTTCATCTTGACGACGATCTCCCGGTCCTCGTTGCGCGTCGGGTCCGTGAAGCGGATCCTGCTCGAGAAGTTCTTCGCAACCCCCGTCCCCGTGTACCGGTCGTGCGCGAAGTCGATCAGGTGGACCTTGTAGGCGTGGTAGTACCGGCGGAAGCGCAGCTCCAACTGGTACGTCTTGTCGCCGACCCGCACCTCCTGCCCGGCGACGTCGGCCATCGAGCCCAGCACGGAGACGAGGTACGTCCCCAGCGGCTGGCCCTCGGGCGTCGCGAGCGTGACGAACCCGCCCGGCGCGTTGGCCGAGTCGTCCAGCCCCGTCACCGACGGTACCGGGTTGAGCTTCACCTTCATGTCCGCCAGCGCCCCGGCCGTCGCCGTCGTCTTGCCCCCCTGCTGGTTCGGGCCCAGCAGCTCGGCGTTGACGTGCATCTCGTCCACCTTGACCACGAACGGGAACCGCTGGTCGCGGATCGTCTCCCCGGCGCGCAACCGCCCCGACGGGATCGCGATGACCTCCTCGTGGTCGGCGGGCGACGGGTCGGTGATCGCCAGTTCCACCTCGCGGATGTCCTGCGACCAGTTGACCGTCTGCCCCTCGCGCACGGTCATCTGCGTTTCGACCGCGGTGTTCGCCGTGATCCCCTCGCTCACCAGCAGCAGGATGATGCCGGCGTGCGTCAGGATGATCCCGACCCGCTTCCAGCCGAGCTTGAACCGCACGACGTGGGCCGCGACGAGGTTCACGAGCAGCAGCAGCCCGAGGATGTACCCGCCGGGCATCGGGAAGCGCAGCCAGGGCGGCGCCTTCCAGTCCATGGGGACCAGGTCGCGGAACGAGACCCAGACGAACGCGTTGCGGAAGTACGTCTTCTGGACCGTCCAGTTGTCGAAGTCGCGCTGCGCGAGCGTGCCGGCGTGGACGAGCACGAGCGACAGCGCCATCAGCACGACGGTCAGTTTCAGCGACGCCAGCGGCGCGAGGATCGTCTTGAGGACCTTCATTCGGGTGCGTGTCCTGCCTGTTTGGTTTTGCGAGTATGTCGGCGCCCGACCGGGACGCCCGCCGTCGTTACTTGCCGCCCGCCGCGTCGCCCGCGTCGGCGAACTTGATGCTCTTGAGGAACGCCGCCATCGCCGGCCGCTCCCGCTCCACCGTCGCCGCCGGGCCCAGCAGTTTGAAGAACCAGATGTCCGGGCCCACCATCGACAGCGCCACGACCACGCGCTTCGCCGGCTTGCCGCCGGCCGCCGGGCCCGTGTAATCGAACTGCGCGGCCTGCTCGCCGGCGATGTCAACCGGCTGCGACTCGCCGGCGTCCTTCTGCACGGCCACCGGCTCGAGCCCCACCTGCCCGCGCCACCGGTTCACGTTGTCCAGGAAGCTCCCGACGTTCCCCGCGTTCAGGCGCGTGACGATCATTTCGGCCGCCGCCTCGCCCTGGCCGACCTGGAACGAGACCACCCGCATGGCGTTGGCCTTGTTCTCCTTCTGCCACCCGGCCGGCGTGTCGTACGACGCCAGCTTCTTCGGCGTCATCGCCGCGCCCGCGTGCGGGTTGTCGCCGCCGGCCGCCGGGCGCGATGCCGCCTCGCCCGCCCCGCCGGCGTGCCCGTGCGCCGCCGGCGCCGCCTTGGGCGTCCCCGGGACGAAGCGGACGGACGCGACCAGTTCCTGGAACTTCGCCGCGTGCGGCGCGACCTTCTCGTCCGCCGCCGACAGCTTGAAGAACCAGACATCCGCCCCGCGGTCGAAGATCGCCACAAGGATCCGCTGGCTGGGCGGGTCGGCCGGCTTCGCTGGCGGGCCGGCGAGGTCAATGACCAGCGCGGGGACGCCGTTGACGTCCACCTGCTTGATCACCTTGCCCAGCTCGTCCGCTTTCGACGGCTTGAGGCCGACCTGCTCTTCCCATCGATTGATGTTGAATTGAAGATTCTTCCCCGCCGGCGGCACGCGCACGACGGTCACGCCGAACTGCGGATCCTCCGGGTTGGGCAGCAACGTGGCGAGGCGCATGTCGCTCCCGCCCGGCTGCTCCTTCCACCCCGCCGGGAGCGTCCACTTCACGTCCTCGGATACCGGGGCCGCCGCGTGGCCCTCCGGCGCCGGGCCGGCGAGCGCGACCGTTCGCGCCGGCGCGGTCACGGGCGCCTCTTTTGGCACGCGGTACGTGCGCAGTTCCTCCTGCCTGTCGCAGCCCGCGAGGGCGATCGACAAGAGACCCAGGGCACACCAGACGCTCGGCTTCGTTAGGAATTGCACGGCAGTATGTACTCTAGCAGTGCCCCCGGTGTTTTCCACTCGACACAAGTTGCGGCAACCGCCCGGGGCCAGAGCCCCGCCAAGCTGTTACGCCCCCCGCCGACGTGAAGTTCCCCCATCCCGGCCGCGGACGGGCTGCGCGCCACCCCCCTACCCCAGCCGCCGCGTCAGGCGCACCTGGAACGACCCGATCGCGACGGGCGGCACGTAGTTCCCCTGCACGTCGGCGATCTGCTCGGCCTGCACGCGCACGCGGTACCACCCGTTGTCGCCCGGCTCCCAGTACCCGCGGGGGTGCTCGACCCGGTAGACCGCCTGCATCGACCGTCCGACCGCCTTGGCCGAAACGAATGTCGCCGGCACGGCGAAGCCCCACGGCCCGGTCACGACGATGTCGCGGTCGTCGAACGTACGCGGGTTCATCGCCTTGTCGTCGCGGTAGGTGACGGTGAACTTGATGCCCGGCTGTGCGGCCGCGGCGGCGGGCGTCGGGACGGCGGACGGGCCCCCGGCGGCGACCGCAGTCGTGGTCGTCTTGGCCGGCGTGGTGATCCGGGTCGTCCCGGACACGGCCGCCCGCGGGAGGTCGCCGACGCGGACGTTGAACGTCCCCAGGATCTTCAGCGCCGTGAAGTTGTCGCTGGTGTCGCCCACCTGCCCGCCACGGAGCGTGAGCGTGTACTGCCCGTTGTCGCGCCTGTCCCAGAAGTCGCCCGGCGCCGTGATCTGGTACGTGGCGATCCGCTCGGCCCCGTCGCGCGTCGCGTTGACCTTTACCAGCTTGGCCGACTGCGCAAACGACCGCGGCCCGCCGACGCGGACGTCGCGCGAGTCGATGTCGGAGACGTCCACGAGCCCGTCAACGTCGCGGAAGCGCACCTTGAACAGGTAGGTCCGGCCCCCGCCGCGCGTCAGCCGGGGCGCGGCGTAAACGCCGGCCCGCGGTGCGGCGACATCCGGCCTGCCGTTGGGCATGTTGACGCGGAAGCCGATCGGCTGCGAGATCGACCAGGCCCCGTCGGGGTCCGTGAGCCGGGCGCGGACCGCGTAGAACCCGGGCGTGGCGAACGTCGCGCTGCGCGACTTGGTCGTGGTTGGGGCGGTGTCGAACGTGCCGTTGCCGTCCAGGTCCCACTCGACGGTGAGGTCGCCGAACGAGTCGTCCGGGTCGGTCGAGGTGGACGCGTCGAGCTGCACCGATTTCCCCGCTGTCGCCGCACCGAGCGGGATCTTCACGTCGGCGACCGGGGCGCGGTTGTAGGCCCCGCCATCAACGCTCAGGCTCACGTCCACGTCGCGCCGGTTGCCCTGGCTGTCGTAGACGTTGACCTGGTAGTGGTTGGCCTGCCCGGGGACGAAGTGCGCGGTGGTGAAGCCGGTCGCGACCTCCGTGCCGCTCAGGCGCATCTCGCCGACGACGTTGTCGTCGAGGCGCAGGATCGCCAGGCTCAGGCCGCTGTCGTCGGCGGCGCTGAAGTTGACCTTCACCTTGCCGCGGCTGAGCACAGCCGGGCCGTCGATCAGGCCCCAGACTTGCGGGCGCTCGTCGTCGGCGTAGTCGCGCGGCGGGTTAAAGTAGCGGCTCACGTTGAGCGCCAGCGCGCTGGCGTAGGCGAGGCGGGCCTGGTCGCCGGGGAACTTCGTGGGGTAGATCGAGCCGCGTAACCCGCGCAGGCCGTTGCCCATCAGGTTGCCGACGAAGTTCTCGTCGTTGCGGAAGTCGTGGCCCAGGCCAAAGCCGTGGGAGAGCTCGTGGAGGATCGCGCCCGACCGGGCCGAGGCGACGCTGCTGAGGGTGGTGCCCTCGTAGCTCTCGAAGCTGATCCCCTCGGCCAGCGGGTACGGGCCCAGGTCGGGGACGTACCTGCCGCCGTACGCCACGTCGTCGTCGAGGGCGTCGGGGTCGGCCATCGCCAGCGAGAGGCTGCTGAGGACGCCGACGCCGCCGTCGTCGCCGGAGCCGAAGCTGGCGCCCAGCGAGACGTCGCCGATGACGGCGCCGTTCAGTTGCTGGAGGTGCTGCTCGGTGATGAGGAGCCAGACCTGCCCGTTGGAGAAGACCGGGATGCCGGCGCCGGGGGCGTCGGCGATGATCCGGTTATACATGGTCAGCCGGTCGTTGCCGACGTCGTCGGCACGGTAGTGGGCGTCGCCGGCGGGGAGTTGAGCAATGTGGACGAGCGGGGTCTTGCCGTCGCCCTGGGTCTCGAAGCGGAAGGTCTTCGGGCCGAAGCCGTTGCGCTGCATCTGCTCGCGGTACCAGTTCTGGTACAGGACGAGGCTGCGTTGGAGATTGCTCACGCCGTCCGCTTGCGGGCTGCGGTTCGACGGGATCAGGTACGCCACGTGAACGGCATAGTCGGCCGTGCTGGACGCACTGGGTTGGGGGAGCCCAATGGGGTCGGTCGGCCCGTTACCCGATAGGAACTGTCGTTGTTCCAGTCCCTCCAAAGCGGCCTCCGGCCTGGCGGGGGGGACGTTGCTGGCGTTCATGGTATGGACCGACTCTCCGGCGCGGGCGACCCATCCTCAGGGGA
>Ga0105047_10016840_pt1 | contig 11440 bp, 11 predicted proteins | sample MAT04_FD_78384 | JGI IMG/M metagenome (GOLD analysis project Ga0105047, IMG submission 78384) | Freshwater microbial communities from Lake Fryxell liftoff mats and glacier meltwater in Antarctica - MAT-04 (megahit assembly) | ecosystem: Environmental > Aquatic > Freshwater > Ice > Liftoff... | reverse complement strand
TTGAACAGTTGGAAACGGACATTATCGCGTTGTTCCGGCTACCACAAACGGCCGTCATTGATGCTGCTCACTTGGCTCTCGCAATCCTGCACGAGATGGACTACCTTCTGACATGGAATTGCACTCACCTTGCAAATGCGGTTCTCCAAAAGGACCTGATCGATTTTTGCGGCTACAACCGACTCCACTTCCCGATCATCTGCACGCCCAAAACTCTTATTGAACTCCGAACATTATGAATAATCCGCTTATCGATGAAGTCAGGGCTGCTCGCGCCGCACGAGCAGAGTCATTGGACTATGATCCGCACAAGATCGCCGTGTGGGCACGCGCCGCTCATGCCGACCGCCAGATAATCCTGGAGTCAAAACATCCGGAGCGGGAGGCGACGGGGAGTAAGCATTTTGATAAAATCGGGCAGCTAGCCGCCGCGCCATCTCTATAAAGTTTCAGCGTGTGGCAGACAGCCCGTTTCTCAAGATCCCGGGAGAACCGCACCATCCGGTGGGGTGAATCCCGGTTCCATTGCCTCTCCGGCGGATTTCTCCACCAGTGGCCGGGCGAGCATGTCCTCGTAGATCTCGATGTATTTCCGAGCGACTTCCTGGTGGCTGAATTCCTTGACACTTTCCTGGATGACACGGCGGATCTGCGGCTCCTTCGTCTCGTAGGGCAGCGCGTGGAAATCCATCGCGCGGTCGATTCCCCAACGCAGCGCGCCAGGATCGTAGTTGTCGAAACGGAAGCCGTTTCCGGTCGAGTTCCCAATGTCCATGGGGCGGATGGTATCGTAAAGTCCGCCGGTGCCATGGACGACGGGGAGCGAACCGTAGATCGGGGCGGTCATCTGGGGCAGGCCGCATGGTTCGAAGAACGAGGGCATGATCATGAAATCCGAGGCCGCGTATCCGAGACGCGAAAGACGCTCGTCGAAATCCACAATGGCGACGCGTTTCTCCAGACCGAACTTTGCGATGATGTCCTTGAAATGAACCTCAAACGGACCGTTGGCGACGACAGCGAGCTGGATGCCTCGGTCCCAGTAATCGGAGATCGTCCGGTGAAGGATATCGGTGACAAGCTGCGGCCCCTTCTGGACGGGATCGAGTCGCGATGGCCAGAAGAAGAGCGGCGCGTCGAGGTTCGGATCCAGCCCCATCTCGCGTTGGAAAGCCTCTTTGTTCACCCGTTTCCCGTCCCAAAAATCCTTGTGGGTGAAGTTACGCACCAGCGCGTCATCGGTCTCAGGGCTGTAGGACGCGTCCGGCGCGTTGAGGATGCCGGATGCGCAACCGGCGTGGTACTTGTTACGGATTTCCTGACGCACGGACCATGGCACGACGGGGTGCCAGCCCTCCACGATCTCCCACAGGAAACGCGGGCTGACGGTATTGATGAAATGGGATGCGAAGATACCGGAGCTGAGCAGATCCACCGCCACGTTCGAGCGCGCATGGTCGTAGCCTCCGGGATTTTCCGAGAAATAGAGGTTCATCCAGAACTCCGCCGCGTCGATCCCGGTTTCCTCCGCCTGGGCCAGACTCACCTGGCGGGTGTGGATATTATGGACCGTGAAAAGGCTCTTGATACCCCGGCGCCTGGCCATGCCCGGAATGAGCGCAGTCATCCAGTCATTGCAATGGATGAGATCGGGACGCGCCTTGGGGACGATGTGGTTGATCACCTCCCGCTGGAAGACCATGGCGATGCGCATCGCCTCGTCCGACTGGTTGCTATAGACGCGGTCCCGGTAGTAGAAGATGCGGTCCTCGGCAAGGTGGATGTGGTCCTCCGGAAGGACCTCGTGGTATTTTTTCAGCTCCTTCTCATGGAGGTTGAAGACGTCGCCTTGGAAAAGCTTGCGGTAGTTCGGCATCGCCACATGCACGTCGGCACCGAGGTTGAATAGCGCGGAAACGAGGGAGGCGGAAACATCGGCAAGGCCGCCCGCCTTCGCGGACATGCGCTGGGTCATATTTCCCATGCCGGCCGGAAGGTAGGTGATTTCCGGCGTGACGATCAGGATGCGCGGGTTGGAGGATTTGTTTTTTTTTGCCATGGGAGGAATGGGTGGGATTTATTCCGGGATTTTTCTATCAGAAAAACTCTTACATATCCGGTTTGAACTGGCCATAAATAACTAGGCGAAGGCCGCAAATTTTTCACCTTCCGGTTCAGCGGGCTCCGCGACGGCCTCGCAAACGCTCCTCCAGCCGGGGAAATTCCATCTGTTAGGGAAGCCGGCGCATTGCGATGGCTTGACCTCGTGAATACGACAGGCTTTACCCTCAAGCATGATACATTCGTGATTGTCCTTTTCGACAAGGGATAGGCCCTGGCGGTTCTCCCGCAGCCGGGTGTGGCTGGAAATGAAATCGCTTTCCTCCAGGCCAAGGAAAGCGGAGATGGCGCTGACATCGTGATCCTCCAGGCGCACCTCACCCGGCCATTTGCAACAGGCGGTGCAGCGCTGGCAAACGTAGTTCACGCCGGGTTCAAGGACCGTCCGGTCGTTTCCCGGGCTGCCGTGGCTTTCCGGAAAGACGTTCACTCCAGCCGCTGGTAATAGTAGTTCACCCGTCCCTGGAACTGCGACCACTTCCGGCCGGGTCTGCCGTTGTCGAGAAGGAAATGGGGGCAGTTCTTGTTCGCAGGAGACTTGCCCCGGCGCGGCCAATGGTAATGTGGCACCACGTTCTTGAGAGGTATCCCGTGCCTTTTCATCAGCACCGCCGTCAGCTTCGCGGTGCGCTCGATGGTCGCCGGAATGTTCGATCCCCTTTCCTCGCACATCTCGATGCCTATCGAATACAGGTTGCCCGGCCCGTGGAAATCCGCGTGCTCGCCCTGCTCCGAGGTCGGCATATGCTGGACCGCGTGATGGTCATCCACCGTGAAATGCCAGATCAGGTAGCCGATGCGGTTGCCGGTGCGTGTCCTCGGTGAGCGGAGCGCGCCTTTCTTGAGAGCCAAGGCATGGCGGTCCGCATCCGCCGTATAGTTCTGCGTGCTGTGTATCGTGATGTAACGGGGCCGCATGGGTCTCACCACCCTGCGCCCGTGAGTTCCCTTCGCCACCATATCCACTTTCAATCTCACGTCCCGCAGGAGTGCGGAAACCGGGATTTTTCCGCTAGAGCGCGCCGCCACTCCGGTCGGCGGGCCGATGGACGTGCAAGCCGTCCCAAGCAGGATCACTAGCGGAAACATCAGATGGTAAAATAAGCGGCGCACGGCGGAAATGTAGAGGGTTGACGGATGAAGTGAAGTTGAAACCTTTTTCTGAAAAAAATCTCATCTCCTCGGTCGGCCGGCCATCATCATTCGTATCACCACAAGCGGCAACGCGCCGAGCAACAGACCCGCCGCGGCGACTTTCAATCCGGGAAAAACCCTGGCCCGGTCGTGATCCAGCCCGGCCAGCGCCTCGGCCACGACCTGCTCCTTGTCCACGTGGAAAAATTCCTGGGCGGGGATCTTCTTTCCCTCCCTCTGGGCGACTTCCCCGAATTCCGTCTTCACCGGCCCCGGGCAGAGCGACATCACCCGCACACCACTTTCCCTGAGCTCCATCCGCAGTGCCTCGGAGAAACTGCTCACATAGGCTTTCGTCGCCGCATAGACCGCGAAGTCCGGGATGGGCAGGGAGGCCGCCAGCGAGGAAACATTCAGGATGTGGCCGGTTCCTTTCCGCGCCATCTCCGGAGCGAAGAGATGGCTCAGATGGGTCAGGGCCACGATGTTCACCTTGAGCATTGCTTCGAGAGTCTTCCACTCCGCCGTCACGAATTCCCCGTAATCCCCCAGCCCCGCGTTGTTGACGAGCAGATCCGGCACGAAGCCCCAGTCACGCAACTTGTCAGCCACCGCCTGCCTGTCTTTTTTCGCGGAAAGATCCGCGGCAAGAACCACCACCGCCGTGCGGGGATGGGATTGCCGCAGCCGGGCGGCGATCTCCTCCAGCCTGTCCTCCCGGCGCGCGACCAGAACCATTTTCCCGACCCTCCCCGCAAGCTGCCTTGCGAACTCCTCCCCCAGCCCCGACGAAGCTCCTGTCACCAGCGCGCATGAATAAAAAGTTTCCATGCTCACTACCAAACGCCTTTCCCGACCCACCGCAACCCCGCTTTCATAAAAAAAACGCCCTCCCGTTTCCGGAAGAGCGTTGGTTTGGAAAAATGGTTTCCGGAAAAGATCAGGCGAGCTGGCCTTCCTGGTTCACCTTGACCACGCGCAGTGGCAGGCGCATGAGAAGCTCTCCGTCGCAGCCGATGTCGATGGAGTAGATGCCGTCGTCAGCGAAGCGCAGACCCTGGAGGTTCATCACGATGTTGCGGGTGAGGAAAGGCACGTCCTTCGGAAGCTGCACGTCGAACTCCGGCTCGATGGGCATGTTGTTCGGATCGAGCGAATCGCCGTCCTCGTTGATGATGTTGATGGAGAGCTTGTGACGGCCCTTGTCCTCCTGCGTGAAGCAGAAACGCATCGCGAGAGCGCAGGAAGGATGCACCACCGGCAGGGCGCGGGCGGCGAGGGTGTCGAAAGTTCCGGAGATGACCAGCTTGCCGTTGTAGTCGGCCGCGAAGTCGCAAAGTGTGGCGATTTGAATATCCATGTGAGTAATGTGATGGTTGGTGTGATGGCTGCGGTTCCCATTTCGGCACCGCGCCGCACTTGTTTACTAGCCCCCGCCACCGCGTAAAGCCTTGATTTCCCTTTCACCTAGTACCTCGTCACCGCACTGCTCCCGTCGCCCGCGTTCACTTCCGGGATTTTCTCCACGATATCCGCGATTTTCCCGCACACCGCTTCCCATTTCGCTTGGGAAAAATCCAGAGGAGCGGCCATCTTTTTGCGCAGCCGTGCGAGCCGCTTTTTCGCATCATCACGGATCCCCATGGGCAGCTCCCCGATCGCCTTCGCGGCCGTTTCGGCGCTGTCCGTCTCGTGGCAGATCATCGCCAGATCGTTGCCTGCGGAGATGGCCAGCTTCACATCCTCCCCCCGCCCGTAGCGCTTCGCGATCGCGCCCATGTCCAGATCGTCCGTCAGCACCACATGCCTGTCGAAGCCGAGCTGCTCGCGAAGCCATCCCGTCACGATTTTTTTGGAAAGCGAAGCCGGATGATCCGCGTCGATCTCCGGGAACATCACATGCGCCAGCATCACCGAGTCCAGCTCCGGAATTAGCGCGGTGTAGGGAATCACATCCTCCGCCATCATCTGCTCCCTGGTCGCCGGGGAAAACGGGAGATCCTCGTGGGGATCGCTCATCGCCCGGCCACATGCGGGGAAGTGCTTTCCGCAGCCCAGCATCCCGCGCTTCCGGGTCCAGCGGTTCCACATCCCCGCCCGGTTGATCACATCCTGGCAGTCCCGCCCCCAGCACCTTTGCCGCAGCGCGTTCTGAAGCCCCGGGAAATGGTCCAGATCCAGAACCGGGGCGAAGTTCAGGTTCAGCCCCAGCATCCGCAACAGCTCCGCCGTCGCCTCCCCCGCCCTGGCGATCTGTTCCATTTCAGGCTTCGCCGAAAAAGCCTCCGCCGAAGGACAAGCCGGGGCGATCCCTTTTGTCCGCGTCACCCGCCCGCCCTCCTGGTCGATGGAGAGGATCGGTTCGTCCACGCAGAGCCCGCGCAAGTCGTCTGTCAGCCGCCGCACCTGCTCCGGGCTTTCGATGTTCCGGGAAAAAAGAATGAAGCCCGCTGGCTGGAGTTTTTTGAAAAGCGCGGCCTCCCCCGCCTCCAATCCCAGTCCTTTGACACCCAGCAGCAGCAACTCACCATCCATGCGGCCAAGCCAAGGTCACGAAGAACCGCTTTGCAACCCCGGAGTCGCGGTGCCTATGATCCGCCGCATGAACCAACCCCGCATCCTCGATGGAAAAGCCGTAGCCGCCGCCGTGCTTGAAGAATGCCGTGCCGAGACCGCCGCGCTGAAAGAAAAAGGAATCACGCCCGGCCTTGCCGTCGTACTGGTTGGCAGCGATCCCGCCTCCGCCGTCTATGTCGGATCAAAGGCGCGCACCTGTGCGGACCTGGGTTTCCACTCCGTGAAAATTGAGCTTTCGGAGGAGACCTCCCAGGAGGAACTTTTGAAAGTCGTCGCGGATCTCAATGCGGATCCTGCGGTCCACGGCATACTTGTCCAGTCGCCTCCGCCGAAGCACATCGACGAGGCCACCGTCATCCGCGCTATCGATCCCCGGAAAGACGTGGATGGATTTCACCCCGAGAACGTGGCCAAGCTCGTTCTGGAAGACCCGACCGGCTTCGTCCCCTGCACTCCAGCCGGCTGCATGAAGCTGCTGGAGCTTTCCGGGATCGATCTCAACGGAGCCGAGGCGGTTGTCATCGGGCGTTCCATGATCGTCGGTAAGCCAATGGCCATGCTGCTGGTCGGGAAAAACGCCAACGCCACAGTCACCATCGCGCACTCCCGTTCCAAAGACCTGCCCGCCATCTGCCGCCGTGCGGACATCCTCATCGCCGCTGTCGGCCGTCCGGACATGGTGAAGGCGGACTGGGTGAAACCCGGAGCCGTCGTGATCGATGTGGGGATCAACCGTATCGCCGATTCCTCGAAGAAATCCGGTCACCGCCTCACCGGCGATGTCGCATACGCGGAAGTCGCACCCCGCTGCGCCGCGATCACTCCTGTTCCCGGCGGAGTCGGCCCGATGACCATCGCCATGCTGATGAAAAACACCCTCCAAGCCGCGCGGCAGCTCGGGTAGTAAGGTTCATACCCCATCCCGGAAGTCTCGCTCAAAATGTTTCGGAGAACTCAGATGCCGGTCGATGAAACAATGAAGTCTATCGGATGGATTTTGCGAGGGTGAGGATTCTCTCGGAACTGGTGCGAATGATCCAGCCGAGATTGCAGCGGGCGGGTGGTCCGCTAAGCTTGATGACCCGCTGGGTTTCCGGATCGAAAAAAACCGCAGCTTCGCCACCTGCGCCGATGAGATTGAGCGGGCCGTCCGTCTTTTCTCCGAGAAAAGGCTCAAGGCGGTGGGCAAGACTGCGACCGAACTCCGGGCATTTCCAGACCGAGGTTCCGAGACGAATCCTAGGCGCTTATGGAGTAACTTTATGGAGTAACGAAAGCGCGGTTTCCGCCGTAGCGTGAAGATTCGCAAGTCGTCCCTTCTGCACGCTAGTCAAACTCGCTTCGGTTTGCAGAACCTCGACCTCGCGCATGATGCCCACATGCTCGGACTTAGCCTTTACCATGTTGTCCACCTTCTCCTTGCTAATCTGTCCGGTTTTCAGCTTTTCCCGAAGGGTGGCTGCCATCTTCTCCTTGTCCACCTCCGCTTTGAATTCACCGGTAAAATCGGAGAAACCATCAATCGATCGGATCACAGTCCCGAACAAATCCTGGGCGACTTCGAGCTTGGCTTCCAATTCCTTCAAACGATCGCTGATTTCCTCTCTTGTGGCCATGCGCTCGGATCGCTCCGACTCCGCTGGCGGCAATAGCCAGTTCCATTTCCTGAGCCGACTGCGCACACGTCCGATACGCGGCAGTCCCAGCTTGCACGGCCTGGGTGCGGTTGTTGATCAGCTTGTTGATGAGGGCGTCAGCATCAGTCGCTATACGTTGTAAGTTCGCATACTTGATCCGGAGCGCATCGCGTTCGGACATCAATCGTTTCATCTCGGCACTAAGTCCGGCATCGCGAGCGATGACGAATTGCGAAAATCATGATTTTAAATTTTAGGGCTGTAATTGCAGCCCGGTCGAGACAAACGGTGAAATTTTCAAGCCCGTCCCCGAAACCAGCCGGTGATGCTGGCGCGTGTTTTCCCCGCTGGCAGCACCTCATGCCAGAAATCCCCGGCGAGGAAACAGACCAGCGTTCCCATGTGCGGCTGGATGGTGATGAAATCGCCTACCTTTTCACCGGGCGTGATCCAGAGCTTCAGCTCCCCGCCATCACCTGGCTGCCAGCCGGGATTCAGGTATAGGATGACGCTGACGAGGCGGTCGCTGGTTTCCCGATGCCTGTCGAGATGGGCTTTGTAAAATCCGCCCTCGGGATAGACTGCGAAGTGGCCCTCGAAATCGAAGAGGCCGAGGAAGAGGTTCCGGTTCAGCTCCATGCGGATTTCCTCAAGGGTATCAAGGTAGAGTTGCTGGCAGGCGGTTATGTCCCCATCGCGCAGCCACATCACATGATCCGTGCGCACGTCCTCGCGGATGACGAGATTGGTCCCCCGCCCGACTCCAGCGCGTTGGAACTCGCCTTCCTCCCACGCGGCAAGGCTTTCCCGGGAAAGTGCCTCCCCAACATCATTCTCCAAAAATCCCGGCAACACGCACCAACCGGTCGTGTGGATTTCATCGACCAGTTTCTGATAGGGATTGGAGGGCTGGTCTTGCAGAGGGCGGGGAGCTGCCAGCTTCCGAGGAGTAGGCGGATCGAAAAAGGAGGGGCGGATCAAATGGAAGTACCCCGGCTTGGATTCGAACCAAGGACCAAAAGATTAAGAGTCTTCTGCTCTACCAACTGAGCTACCGAGGCATCGGATGCGGGGACAAGTAAGACCCGCTTCCTCCCCATGGCAATCCGAAAGCGCGGGTTTGTGGAAGAAATCCTTCCCGATGCGTGTATATTGGCCAGCCGATGCGCTTCCTGTTTCCCGTCCTCTCCGCAGCCATCCTCACCACCACTGCCGGTGCGGAGGAGCATTGGGCTTACCTGCCGCCGAGGTTGCCGGAGCTCAGTATCTCGGAAAGGAGAAATCCTATCGACGCGCTTCTGGAAATTTCCTGGGAAAAGGCCGGCCTCGCAGCCGCATCGCAGGCAGCGCCGAAGCTCTGGATCGAGCGCGCGGCCTACACGCTCACCGGCCTCCCTGCCACCCCGGAGCAGATCCGTCGCATCGAGGAAAAGCCGGACGAGGCAACCTGGCTTGCCCTCGTTGATGAACTTCTCGCCTCCCCGGCCTACGGCGAGCGGTGGGCGCGGCACTGGATGGATGTCGCACGCTACGCCGATACCCAAGGCTACAATTTCGACAAGGACAACCGCTATCCCTTCGCCTACACCTACCGCGACTGGCTGATCAACGCCTTCAACCGGGATCTCCCCTACCCGGATTTCATCAAGCTGCAGCTCGCCGCCGACCTGGTCACCGAAAGGCCCGACCATCCGGATTTCGCCGCGCTCGGCTTCCTGACAGTCGGTCCACGTGCCGGAAACCTGGAAACGATCGATGACCGCGTCGATGTCGTCACACGCGGTTTCCTCTCCTCCACCGTCGCCTGCGCCCGCTGTCACAAGCACAAGTTCGACCCCATCACCGTGGAGGACTATTACTCGATGTATTCCATTTTGGAAAACACCGATGAGCCGGAGGACAAGCCTGTCATCGGAGAGCCGGTCGACGCGGCGCAGTTCACGGCATTCAAGGACGAGAGCGCGAAACTCGAAGCCGCCGATACCGCGGTCCGGCAGGAGTTCGTCACCCAGCTCCATCAGCCGGATTCGCTCGGCGTCTATCTGGAGCTTGCATGGCTCGCCAGGAAAAACGGGTGGGACGCCGGGACGATCTCCAGCGAGTGCGTGAAAAACGGCCGCTACCGCCCGGACGCAGTCATCCGCTGGCGCGACTTTCTTAACGAAACCGCTTTCAGCGATAACAGCCCGGCCCGCCTGAAAGACTGGAACGCAGCCATGGAAAGCGCTGACGGAGCCACCCGGAAAACTCTTTCCACCGCCCTCGCCAACGACTGGCTGGCCGCGCCGGATGGCAGCGATTTGAAAAATATCGCCTCACAACCCAATTGCCCGCTGACCTTCGATGTCGCCCGTATCCACGAGCTTTTCGATACCGAGGACGGCAACAAAGACCGCGAGCGCCAAGGCGCGATGACCCGCCTACTCACCGAGCATCCCGGCTCTCCGCCACGCGCCATGAGCCTGAATGACAAGGCCGACTGGGCACCCGCCCAGATCTACAAGCGCGGCGATCCATTGAATCGTTCCGAACCTTTCGAACGCCAATGGCTGTCCTTCCTCGGCGGTGGGAAATTTCCGGATGGGAAAAGTCCCCGCCTCTCCCTCGCGGAGAAGATCGCCGATCCCGCCAATCCCCTCACCGCGCGCGTGATGGTCAGCCGCGTCTGGGCATGGCATTTCGGAAACGCATTGGCCGACCCCGGCGATTTCGGAAACCAGCAGACAGCTCCTCCACTCCTTCCGCTCCTCGATTTTCTCGCCATCCGTTTCAACGAATCCGGCGGATCGCTCAAGGATCTCCACCGCCTCATTCTCTCGTCGAAAGCCTTCCGCCTCTCCGCGGACGGCCCGAGAAAAAACTCCAGCATCGACGAGGCCAACTCGCTGTTCTGGAAATGGAACCGCCGTCGCGCCGACTTCGAATCCATGCGCGACCATCTGCTCGCCACCTCGGGCGCTTTGGAAAACGGGAACACCGGAGGTCGCTCCGTCCCGCTCGATAGCGAGGGCTCGGACTCCCGCCGCAGCCTCTACGCCTTCGTGGACCGCTACGCGCTCGCCCCAACTTTCGTATCCTTCGACCTGCCCCACCCGGACCACCATGCGCCGAAACGCATCGAGACCACCGTCCCCCAGCAGGCCCTATACCTGCTCAACAGCCCCCTGCTCATCCGTCAGTCCGAAAACCTTGCCAACTCTCCCGATTTCCAAAATCTCCCCGATGATTCCGCGAAAATCACCTTCGTTTTCAATCGCATCTACCAGCGTGACCCCACTCCGACTGAGAGCCAGGAGATCCTGAAATGGCTTAGCGAAGCAAACCCCGCCGACTACGCCCCCCGCCTCTCCGGCGCATGGGAAGTCCGCTATGCGAAAGACACGAACGGAATCCTCAGCGAGGAACAGCCCTTCCCCCTTTTCCAGGAAAACTCCTGGCGCACCGGCCCGGACCTCGCCACTTCCCCGATACGATGGCTGCATGCCTTCCCTGACCACGGCCACACCGCAGACGGATATTCCCTGATCCTCCGCTGGCGCGCCCAGGGAGCGGGCGAGGTGAAATTGGGAGGAAACATCAAACGCACCATGAAGGACGGAACCCGCCTCGAATGGAAAATTCTCCACAACGGCAAGGATATCAAAACCGTCCCTCTCGACCCCAACCAGACCACTCCCATCGATTCGGAATGGCTCGATGTCGAGGCCGGCGGCACGGTCGATTTCGTCCTCCGCGCCCCGGAACCGGTCAACATGTGTGCCACCAGTTGGGAGCTGAACATTTCCGGAAAGGAGACCCAGGAGTCCGCTCCCGCCGAAATCGGCAATTTCAAAACACAGTTCCCCACCAACAACAATCCTCCATCCGCCCCCAGACCATCCAGCCCATGGGCCGACGTCATCCAGATGCTCTGGGCGTCCAACGAGTTCAATTTCATCGAATGACTAAACGACTCTTCCTTGAAATTTGAA
>Ga0105047_10016839_pt1 | contig 11440 bp, 10 predicted proteins | sample MAT04_FD_78384 | JGI IMG/M metagenome (GOLD analysis project Ga0105047, IMG submission 78384) | Freshwater microbial communities from Lake Fryxell liftoff mats and glacier meltwater in Antarctica - MAT-04 (megahit assembly) | ecosystem: Environmental > Aquatic > Freshwater > Ice > Liftoff... | reverse complement strand
GAAAAAAGGGAGTCATTCCGCCACGGATCTCCTCGCCAGCATCAAAGCCCGCCTCCGTCCGGTCCCGGTAGAGCGAGACGAGCATTGACATTCTCACCCGGGGGCGCTTGCATGGCGGCGTATGTCTCTCAACCGCTCGACAAGATTGCTACTGAGCCTCTGCCTGACGGTCACGACCATCCGCGCCGCGGATCCCTCCGTGCCGGTGACGACCCGCACCGATCCCGCCGGTCTCCTGCTTCAGAAATGGTTCTCCGAGGGCAGCGCCGCCGGCCACGCCGATGACTACTACGACAATCGCGACAAAGGCCACTCGGCCCTCGACCTGTCGCGCTACCCTCAACTGCGGCCGCTCTCCTACACCGAAGCCGAAAAGACCGCCGGGTCCGATTACGGGATGCCCCGCACCGTGCGCCCCGAGACCGTCCTCGGCAATGCCTCCCTCTCCGGCTCTGCTGTCAATGGCGCGAGCATTCCCCGGCTCTTTTATTCGACCCGTGACGGACTCGCCTTTCTCTCCAGCCAATATCTCGGCAATCAGCTCTACATTTATCCCGAGCATCAGGATCACGACCCGCGCGCGGCGGACGGCACCGGTTTCGGCGATCTCTATCCCGTCAACAGTCCCTACCTCATCATCTCGCGGGGATCCTCGGGATCGGACCAGCCCTTCCTCAACGCCGTCGCGATGACGATGGCCTCCTTCACCCCCGAAGTGAAAAAAGCCCTTCGCGCTCGCAAGCTGCTCTTCCCCGTCATTCAGCAAATCCTGCGCTCATCGCAAAAATCTCTCACCGGTCCCGACGACTACCTCACCGGGCTCGCCCACCCCGGCGCCTTCGACGCCGCCTCGCTCGATGAGGAAAAAATGATGCGCCTCGCCCACTCCATGACCCTCGAGACCCTGCCGCCCGTCTTCCACCTCGAAGTCACCGCCGAGTCGCCCGCCCCCCGCCGCGGGATCGACTTCTTTGAAGGTCCGGGCCGCGATCTCGAATCCCTTGCCGATCAGGGAATGGTCGTCGCCGCGTCTTCCGCGGCATGGCCCGCGAACGCCGCCTCACCGTCCGCGTCGCGGGCAGCACGGACCTGCAGGACACGCCGTCCGCCTATCAGTGGAAACTCCTCCGCGGTGATCCGACTCTCGTCACGATCACCCCGTCCGACTCGACCTTCGAAGCAGAGATCACCGTGAAATATCACGATCGCGCCCTCCCCGTTCCCGGCTCGGGCGGACTCACGAGTCGCCGCATCGAGATCGGGGTTTTTGCCCAAAACGGATCGCGCTACTCCCCGCCCGCCTTTATCAGCTACTACTTCCTCCCCAACGAAAAGCGTCGTTACGACACGAAGACGGATCACCTCCTTGAAATCGACTACGCCTTTCCCGATGCCTTCGTCGATGTCACCCTGACTTCCGGGAAATCGTGGCGCGACACTTATCTCTACGATGAGCGCACCGGGCTGCCGAGCGGCTGGCGTCGCGAAGAGTCCGGCAAGCCTCCCGTCGAATTCGATCCTGTCGGAAGAAAGCGCGGCCGCAACGGTGCCGCGAGCGTGCTCTACCTCAGCGATCCGGCAACAAACGTGCTGCAGCAGCTCTCGAGCGATTGAGTTGTAGACTCAGCAGGGTTGACAAGTGGACATTTTACTGTTCATTTGATTTACACCCTCATGCCCATTCATCTCTCCCATCGCGGACGCGGGACCATCGAGAATCCGCCGAACCGCTTCGAATCCACCTTCATCGTGCAGGACGACGGAGCCTGGGAAGAGATCGCGCGGACCGATCCCGACTTTGCGCCCCGTCGCACGCCGACCACCTACCTGCGGGACGAGAGCCGCTCCATTATCAGCGGTAACAGCAGCCCCGACATCGGCTTTTCCCATAGCCTCAATCCCTATCGCGGCTGCGAGCACGGCTGCGCCTACTGCTACGCCCGCCCCTATCACGAGTATCTCGGTTACAATGCCGGCCTCGACTTCGAGACTCGCATCATGGTCAAAGACAAAGCGCCCGAGTTGCTCGAGGCAGAGCTCGCGAAAAAGAGCTGGCAGCCCGTCGCCCTCGCGTGCAGCGGAGTGACCGACTGCTACCAGCCGCTCGAACGCGAGTTGGAAATCACGCGACGCTGCCTCGCCGTCCTCGCCGATTTTCGGAATCCGGTCGGGATCATTACAAAAAACGCCCTCGTCACCCGTGACCTCGACCTCCTCGCCGAACTCGCCGCCCACGGCGCCGCGCAGGTCGTCCTCTCCCTCACGACCCTCGATCCCGCGCTCTCCTCCACCCTCGAGCCCCGCGCCTCCCGACCCGCCGCCCGGCTCGAGGCGATGCGACGGCTCAGCGAGGCGGGCATCCCCGTCGGGGTCTCTGTCGCGCCCATCATTCCCGGACTCAACGACCACGAGATCCCCGCTCTGATGCGGGCGGCGGCCGATCATGGCGCAAGTTTCGCCTCAGGCACGCTCCTTCGTCTGCCCCATGCGGTGAAAGACATTTTCGCAGCTTGGCTCGATCAGTTCGCTCCCGGGAAAAAGGATCTCATCCTCAATCGGGTCCGCGAGGTCCGCGGAGGTGCTCTCAATGACTCCACCTTCGGCCAGCGCATGAACGGGACCGGTCCGCTCGCCGAGCAGATCGGGCAGCTCATTTGTATCTCCAAACGCCGAGCCGGCTTCGATGAACGCGAGAGGAACTTCAGCCACGGCCGACTCTCCACCAAGGCTTTTCGCCGCAGGATGCCAGGGCAGATGGAGCTTTTTTAAAGTCCGTGCTCCACCGCCGCAGGCAATCGGAGACATCACCGGGATCGGAAACCCTCTTCTTTTTTTCCCGGGTTAAAAAGTGAGAAATATCCTGTAAATGGCTTACAGTCCGCTCCCGCTCACCGGTCTCCAAACTGACCGCGCGGCTAGCCTTTTTCGGGCCACCCGTCGAGAATAAATCCCCTGAAAGCGGAATTCTCGGTTGCCATCGGGCGGCTTTGATCAACTATAGGCTCGAAAAAACGGTTCAATCCAAAACACCCAGGTAGATGACAGACCTCTCCAAATACAGAAATATCGGCATCTTTGCGCACGTCGATGCCGGCAAAACGACCACCACCGAGCGTATCCTCAAGCTCACCGGTAAGATTCACAAGACCGGCGAGGTACACGACGGCGCGGCCACGACCGACTTCATGGAGCAGGAGCAGGAGCGCGGCATCACGATTCAGTCCGCCGCGACGACCTGTTTCTGGGACGGCCACCGTTTCAACATCATCGATACTCCCGGTCACGTTGATTTCACCATCGAGGTGTATCGCTCACTCAAGGTCCTCGACGGCGGTATCGGCGTTTTCTGCGGATCCGGCGGGGTGGAGCCCCAGTCCGAGACCAACTGGCGGTACGCCAATGAGTCGAAGGTCGCCCGGGTCATCTGGGTCAACAAGATGGACCGCATCGGCGCCGACTACTACCGCGTCGTCGCCCAGATCAAAACCATCCTCGCCGCCAAGCCCCTCGTGATGGTCCTCCCCATCGGTGAAGAAGACAAATTCTGCGGGGTCGTCGACTTGCTCACCCGCAAGTCCTGGATCTGGGATGAAACCGGTCTCCCCGAGAACTACTCCATCGGCGAAGTGCCGGCCGATATGATCGACAAGGTCGAGGAATACCGCGCCATGCTCATCGAGACCGCCGTGGAGCAGGACGACGATGTCATGGAAGCCTACCTCGAAGGGGTCGAGCCCGACCTCGACACGATCAAACGCTGCATCCGCAAAGGCACCATCGCCCTCGACTTCTTCCCGACGTTCTGCGGCTCGGCCTTCAAAAATAAAGCCGTGCAGAACGTCCTCAACGGGGTCGTCGATTACCTCCCCTGCCCGACCGAGGTCAATCCCCAGCCCGAAGTCGATCTCGATGGCAACGAGACCGGCAAATTCGCGATCGTCGACGAGAACGGCCCGCTCCGTGCGCTGGCCTTCAAAATCATGGACGACCAATACGGCGCCCTCACTTTCACCCGGATCTACTCCGGCAAGATCGCCAAGGGTGACACCATCCTCAACACCTTCACCGGCAAGACCGAGCGGATTGGACGTCTCGTCGAGATGCACGCGAACTCGCGCATCGATCTCGATGGCGCCGTCGCCGGTGACATCGTCGCCCTCGTCGGCCTGAAGAACGTCCAGACCGGTCACACCCTGAGTGATCCGAAAAACGTCGCCACGCTCGAGCCGATGGTTTTCCCCGAACCCGTTATCTCCATCGCCGTCGCGCCGAAGGACAAGGCCGCATCCGAAAAACTCGGGGAAGCGATCGCCAAGATGGTCCGCGAAGATCCCTCTTTCTATGTCGAGACCGACCCCGACAGCGGTGAACTCATCCTCAAAGGGATGGGCGAGCTCCACCTCGACATCAAAGTCGACATCCTCAAGCGGACCCACAAGGTCGAAGTGGAAGTCGGTGCCCCCCAGGTCGCCTATCGCGAGACAATCACGAAGCGCGTCGAAGACTCTTACACCCACAAGAAGCAGTCCGGCGGTTCCGGTCAGTATGGCAAGATCGACTACATCATCGAGCCCGGCGAACCCGGCACCGGCTTCATCTTCGAGTCCAAAGTCGTCGGCGGCAACGTGCCGAAGGAATACTGGCCCGCGATCGAGAAGGGCTTCAAGCTCTCCAAAGACAAGGGTGTTCTCGCTGGATTCCCTCTTCTCGACTTCAAAGTGACCCTGCTCGACGGTGGTTTCCACGCGGTTGACTCATCGGCCATCGCCTTCGAAATCGCGGCCAAGTCCGGCTACCGCCAGACCATCCCCAAAGCGGCCCCGCAGCTCCTCGAGCCCATCATGAAGATCGACGTCTTCACCCCCGACGACCACGTCGGTGACGTCATCGGTGATCTCAATCGCCGCCGCGGCATGATCAAATCGCAGGACAGCACCCCCACCGGTGTGCGTGTCAAAGCAGATGCCCCACTCAGTGAGATGTTCGGCTACATTGGTGACCTCCGCACCATGACCTCGGGTCGCGGTCAGTTCTCGATGGAGTTCTCCCACTACTCACCCTGCCCGCGCAACATCTCCGAAGAGATCATCGCCAAGGCGGCGGCTGAAAAGCTGGCGGCGGACAAGGCGAGGTAATCCCTCACCCCACCGGCCGAAAGGCTTTGAAAAAGGCCGGGCGCATTTCGTCCGGCCTTTTTTCATGGCCTTCGCGTATCGTGTTGGACCACTGTTCGAGACGCTCCGATCATTCTTCCCATGTCCACCTATCCCGTCACCTGCCCGACCTGCTTCGAAGAGTTTGAGGTTCCCCTGCCCCCGGCCAGTGAAACCCCGACCGAGGTGGACTATGACTGCGAAGTCTGCTGCCGCCCCATGATCGTCGTCTACGAAGTCGATGACGACGAGGTCTGCGCCTACGCCCGCGGGATCCACGACTGAGTGAGCAAGACGCCCACCTTCAGCAGGGTAGCCGAGCCGGGTCGGGGCCGCCCCTGCCTTACTGTGGCGGGGCTGTTGGCGCTTCCGCAGGAGCGGTGGCTTCCGGCGCGGGTGCAGGCTCCCCTGCCGGGAACGGATCCGCCGGACTTTTGCTCTTCACCGCCATCGAGACCGGATTCTCCTTGTCCGAGACGATACGAAAACCGGTCCAGAAGTTCCTTTCTCCGGGAGACTCGGCGGCACGACGGGCGGTGAGTTCGAATCCCGCCGTCGTCGCAAAAGAGGCCCCGCGCTTCAGCGGCACCCTGCGATCGGGGAAGTCCGGATGGGCATCCCGGGTTGCGGTCCACTCGCTCACATTGCCGGCGAGACCGATCACGCCGTAGCGGCTCTCGTCGGCCGTGATCGCATCGACCGGACACCAGAATTTGTAGCCGTCAATGCTGCCTTCGGCGACGCCCTCTTTGGCCTCGTGATCGAGGCCGCTGTTAAAATTGGCGTTTTCCATCGTATCACCCCAGGGGTAGACACTGCCGGATCGGCCCCGCGCCGCTTTCTCCCACTCCTGCTCGGTCGGGAGACGGCCGCCCCGCCAGGTTGCATAGGCATTGGCATCCCACCAGTCGATGCCGACGACAGGACAGTTCGGATCGATCTGACCACCGAAAAACTTCCCGCCCTTGAGCGCCGCGCGATGATACTGATGCCACTTTTCGGGCTCGTAAGAAGTCTTTTCAACAGGCTGATCGGGATGGCGCACCTGCAGTTGCTTCTCCGGATTAGCCGCGAGATCACCGAGGAATTTCGCATATTCCGCGATCGTGACCTCGTATCGTCCGATCCAGAACTCCGGCAGTTCGATCTCCTGTCCGTTCTGAAAAGGAAAGATGCCCGCCGGGATCTTCATGTAGAGATCGAGTTCGCGCACCTCGGGCTTCGCCCCCATCACGAGGAAGGCGATGACTGACCCCGCCACGATGAGAAAACCGATCAGCGATCCGACGACGAGCGCGGTGCGGTTCGTCTCTTTTTCCGTCATCTTCGCCAGTTCCGCCGTCGAGAGCCCCTCTTTCGGATCGGGCGGATTGAGCGCCTTGCGCAATCCCTCGATCGAGTTGATCGCGTCGATGCGGTCGGTCCCCATGCGATCAATCAGCGAAAACAGCGCCGGGTCACTGCCCGATTTTTTCAGGAAAGGCGAAATCGCATCGGCGAGCAACCCCATCTGCTTGCGCTCCTCTTCCACCGAGAGCGGATTCCCGCGTCCCCGCACCGGGTTGGCGATGCGGGGCTCGGCCCCTTTGACAATGAGGATGCTCTGGGCCGTGAAAAGCCGGTGCGACATCCCGCTGTCGCGCAGATAGATGAGTGCGCTCGAGGCGGCCGCGAGGACCTTCCAGAGGACCGTGTCTTCGAGGTCGCTGCGGCGACGCGCGAGGTCGCTGAGACTGGGCGCATCGACGAGCTCGAGGGTGTAGAAATTGACCCCCAGCTCCTGATCACACTCATACACCAGCGAGATCGCGGGGTGATTGACCGACGCCCGGGCACTCGCCTCGTTCACGAATCCCTGGACCCAGTTGATGTCCCTGCGGTGCTTGCGATAGAGAGTCTTCAGGGCGACATGGCGACCGATCGAGGTCTGCTCTGCCTCGTAGAGCGCAAAGTCGGCGTCACGCTGGATCTCGCGGAGGAGTTTGTAATCGCCAAGACGCGTCCCCACCGGGAGAGCCTCCTCGGGGAGCTTGATGGGTGCCGACTCCACAAGCGGGCGGGGCTCCGCGAGCGGATCACGAGTTGGTTCCGTGGCGATCTCAGGGGGCGTGGAGTTCACCGGTTCACCGGGCGAAGAGAGATTCTCCGCCGTGCCGACCTCACTGCCCTCGACCGAACCGCCGCTCTCCGCCGCCTCGAGCGCGATCACCGCCTCGAACCACTCCACCAGCACGCCGCGATTGACCGGTTTGAAAAAGAGCCGCTCCCGATCGACGACGCGAGGGTAAAAAGGCGTCATGTCCTCGTGGCTGCAGAACACCGTCGGGAATAGACCGATCTCTCCGTGGAGGTGGTCGCGCAGGTCGAAAATGTCATTCCCCGTCTCCGCATCGAGATTGGCCACCATCATGGAGAGATGATCCTCCCCCCTGACAGCCTCCCACGCCCCGGCGGCGTCGGAGGCTTCGAGGATACGGTCCACCCTGCCCTCGAGGATGGATCGCACCGCGGCGCGGTCCGCTTCGGACTGATCAATGATTAACAGGACGACGTCTTTTTGCATGCAGCGGTCTAGGGATAAACAGAATTCGGGAACAAAGCGTTTTCCGGCCCGAGAAAACCTCCGGCGGCGGCGGGTTCGGCGGGTGCCTCCAGCCGCAGCCGGGCGATGTCGTCGGGCTTTGCCACTTTATCCTGAATCTGGTCGCGATAATACAGTTCAATCGCGTATCCGTGGTAACTTCTTTCACCCAGTTCGCGCTTTTGTTCTTCGGTGAAGATCGGCTGGTTGTATTTCACCACGATCTCCTCGGTACCGTCAGCCTGCCAATCATAGGGAGCCGACGGATAATCGTAGGACGTGTCGGCGGTGGAGGCTTTCACCTCTCCGCCGGTGATGCGGTCGTAAAAATAAACGAGCAGAGTGAGATCATCCCCGATCGGCCGGGCGTTAGGGTCGGCATCGACGACGACGCGGAGCGTCACCATTTGACCTTCACTCGTGGGCGCCCGCTCCTCCACCTTGACCTCCCCTATCTTCATCACTTTGGCACTGGCGTCCGGGGCCGTCGGGATTTCTCCTCTGAGCTGCTGTCCGGCGAGGGGGAAATAGGCTCCCGCAACGACCGGTCCCGCGCCCTCGACCCGCTCCCAGTAACCGTTCGCCTTGTCACTGAGACCCATCTGGCTCAGTGTCGCGGCGAGCTCCGAGAGAATGCGCGGATGATCCGGCAACGCCGTCTCGACCTCGCGGAAAGCCTTCAGCGCCCCCTGCATATTTCCGCTCGCCCGAAGTTCCGCTCCCGTAGCCATCAGCCTTTCGAGAATGGGTTCCCCTTCCAGAGGACTTTCCCGCGCCGCCACCGCGAGCGCGGCCGAGAGCGAAGGTGACTCCGCCACGGCGGCGGGAGCCCCGAATGACGGACCCGGGAGCGCCGGCGGAACCGACTGTAAATCCACGGCGTTCGGGAAAGAGGCGGACCGCAGCGCCCCCCCGAGATTCGCGCCGAGAGGCGGTGTCACCGGAACCGCCAACTGCGTCGGGGAAAAATCGGGCACGACCTGATTCATCGCGTCTGCCCCTCCCGGGGGCGGCACCGTCACATCACCCGGCCCGCTCACCGCGAGCGGATGCACCGGCCCCGCGGGATCCCGTGCCTCGTTCTGCACCGGAGCGGACAGAGGAGCCACCGGCGGCATCTGCAGCGGGGCGAGCGCAGTCCCCCCGGCCGTCGTCGCCGGCGCGCGTCGCAGGACCCCGAAGCCCATCGCGAGAACCTGAATCGACGCGATCACTCCTATCACGCCCATCGCGGTTCTGAATGTGCGACCATAACCGGGCCGATCAGATAAGCAATTCTCAGTCATCACCTTACCAACACTTTCCCGGATCTGCTCCATGCTCCCGCTCCGGCCGGTAATATCCCTCATTTTTAGCAACCCGCCAGCCTGATTTCTTGACCGTTGCTCGCCCTCGAGAGCCCGGCTGCCTTTTTTGGAGATTTTTTAAAAAAAATTCTCACCTTCCTGACATTTTCACGTTATGATCCGTCCGGAGACGAGGTCCGGATGGGCCCGCCCTAAATCCGCAAACTTTAAACGATTTCATACCGTGAGTAGCCACCTATCCAGCGACATCCAGATTGAAGGAGATCTCAACTGTTCGACCGATCTCATCTTCGATGGTTCCATTAAGGGAAACATCACCTCCAAAGGCAGCCTGACGATCGGGCAGAACGCCTCGGTCAACGGAGATCTCAAAGCCGAGAAAGCCGTCATCGAAGGCAAGGTCGTCGGCAACGGCGATTTCAATTCGTGCCGCCTCTCCCCCACTTCCGTCATCTCCGGCTCGGTCAACACCGTCAGCCTCCAAATGGAAGAAGGCGCCTCCCTCGAAGGTCAGTGCAAAGTCGGTAAAGCCAAAGCCTGATCCGTCTCGTGCCCCGCACGGGCGTTTATCACTTTTACAAAAACGTCCCGGTTCATCGCCGGGACGTTTTTTTTGCGCCGCGAGGAAAGATTGGCCCTCGCGCCCGCCCGCACTGGTCTTTGTTCGTGGTAGGGCGAGGCGTCCCCGCCGAGCCGCGATCGTCAGTCATTTCGACTCGGGGTGGGGGGCGCTCAGCCCATTGTTCACCGCAGCATCTTGTTAGTCCGGTGGTTTGATTGGTTGAAGCGGTTTGATTGCCACGATTTCTCGGGTCTCAGGATCAACGATCCGATAGAAGGCGCCCGCTCCATTGTGCGCGATTCCATCTGCATTCATTTCCTTCACCATTTCGTCTGTTCTCTCAAATTTTTCGAGGACGCCGCTAGCTTGATAGACTTGATGAATGCTAAAGCCTGAAGGCGTCCCAATTTCGATTCCGTCAATTGTGGGAATTTTGGGTCGGGAAACCTTTCCGATGATCACAACCTGCTTTCCGAGAAAGTCATCAAGCTTCGATGTCTCTCTCAATATTGAGGGTTCGATCTTCTGAAAAAATTGGCTTATTCCAGATTCTATTGTCACAAACGATAAAATCGCGATGAAAACCAACGCTGTCATCTACGGCTTGGGTTTGGCTTGGGTTTGGCGGCGCTTGATGACCGCTCTGCGGAAAACACCGAGAACCATTGCCGCGACAATGATCCAGAATCCGTAAATCACGATGATCTCGGTGACCGTGTTAGACCGCATGTCCATGAGCATGTAAAGCGGAACGAACGGGAGCACCAAAAAGAGTAGGAGAAAAACTGTGAGGAGCGACTCGACTGCCGCAAACACTGAAAAGCGAACCAAAAAATTGGTTCCGTCGAAGTATTGGCTATTCCGGATAAAGGCAGGAGTTCCGGCAAACACGATCCATGGAGTCATCATCACATAAATCAAAGCCCTATGGTTCTGTGATAGCACTGACGAAATTGGCGGGAGTGGCCGGTCGCCCAACTTCTCCTCCGCGATGATGGCGGCTTGGAAGTATCCGGTGTCAAAGACCGCTCCCAAGAGGAGAGCTAAGACGAGTGTTACGACAAGCGTTGTGATCTGAAGTGTCGCAGACATTGCTTTTGAGCCGATTAAAGTAGGAACGCCGACTGCTCGGCGTCCTCCTCGCAGATCCCGGCGTGCGGTCTTGATTCGCTTACGCTCACCCTACGGGGAATTCTTCGAGTTCTCTGTCTTCGCTGCGCTTCGGCTCCCGCACCGGGCTCCTCGGGTTCACGCGCAAGTTTCCGGATTCTCATTGATTTGGATTTTACGTCGATTCCCCTTCTTACTAACAGACTGACGATTACGGTTCAAGCACGAATTCTCCCTGTTCATTCAAGGTCACTTTCTCCATGACGCGTGGACGCGGCACCTGCCACTTCTCACTCCACAGTTGACCGAACCTTGCCCGGGTATAGCTCTTGCGTTGATCGAAGCCAAATCCCGCGATGATGTCATCGGCATGGCGCATGAAGATGATCCGACCGCGGTATTCACGGCTGACATTGGCCTGGTCCCGTGAATGATTACAGCCCCCCGCAGGAGCAGGAGATCCGTCGTTCCCTCCGAACCCCGCCGGACCGCGACGATCCCTCGTCGCTGGTGGGGGCATCCGCGTCTCTCGTCCGGATCCCTCACCTTCAGATTCCCCGCTTCGGCGCAGGTGACCTCGAGTTCACGGCCGTTGGCGGGCAACGGGTAAGAGATCAAGCGACTTCGCGATCGGTGCGGAGGGTGCAGTGATAAAAGCACAAGCCGCGGCTTTTGATTCAAGCAGGCCTCATGATGGAGCAATTCAGCCGGATTCGGAAAATGGGGT
>Ga0105047_10016836_pt1 | contig 11441 bp, 9 predicted proteins | sample MAT04_FD_78384 | JGI IMG/M metagenome (GOLD analysis project Ga0105047, IMG submission 78384) | Freshwater microbial communities from Lake Fryxell liftoff mats and glacier meltwater in Antarctica - MAT-04 (megahit assembly) | ecosystem: Environmental > Aquatic > Freshwater > Ice > Liftoff... | reverse complement strand
AAACGAACATCATTGCTTTCTGTACGAATAGATGCGGTACCATAAAGCAATTTTCCTTTAAAACCTACTGTAAAATTTCCTAATGTTTTTTGAATTCCAAGATAAATTTCATTATAAGCTAAAACATCTAAAGCTGGACCTATCTGGATTTGCTGACCAATAAATGCAGCATTTCCCTGAGCAGCAACTTCCAGTAAACCTTTTGGGTACCTTACATTTGCGGAAGATCTGAAGCTATGTCCACCCATGACCACAATTCCACCGATTTTCATACCTAAGTCCAATGTGTGGATGTCATTAGTAAAAAAAATATTGTGATAATCACTAAGTTTATCAGTTAGCTTTTTTACATCAATATATCTCTCGTCTGAAGTATTTTTACTGGTAAGAGAATTAATTGGAGGGCCATCTGTACCCAGTAAAAGTTGAAATCCGCCCAATGATGCATTAAACGTTTTATCTAGTGATAATCCAGGATTGAGAAAAGTACCAGGCATAGATCCTTGGAGATGTAAAAGATTGATATCCTGAGCATTAAACACAGTTACCATACAAACAAAAATATGGATCAGAAATAATTTATACTTTACCATATCAATTTTTTCTATATTTTATTTTGGCCCCTAATTTTAGCCCCAAACCATATGTATCATAGATCCACAAGGACTTTTTCATTTCGCTGCCCGTAGTATTAAAACTGCCTAAAAGAACGAGTTTTTTTGATTTTCTAATTTTTTCAAAACGCTGCTGATCAAAAATTATATAGTCAATTTTTTCGGCTCCGGGTATGGTCTTTCCGTTGGATTGAATGATGGCAGCAGCCAATTTTAGTCCGTCACCACTAAAAAGTTGATCTATATTATTTCCTGATTCATCCAGAAAAAAAGCCTGAACCTTCATATCAGCAGGGAAATCATTGGAAGTTATGGCTTTAAACTCCGCAGAACGTACTTCTTCAAAATCATCCAGATCTATGTCAAGTGTATCCGTAACTACGAGCTGATTGACAGATCCGTTGAGTGGTACTTCTACCGTTACGTTTGCCAAAAAATAACCTTCATCCGTAATAAACCCTTTTATTGTAGTATCCCGCTCAGGATTAACAAGGGCACTTATATCATAAGCAATCGTTTTTGTTTTTTCATTGAAAACTTCTCTTATGTTGGAGTTATCTTTATTAAATTCAAAAAATGTTCTTTTTATGGTTCCTATCTCAGAGAAAGTCGGGTATGCAAAATCAAAACCGGTATTAATTAAACTACTTTCAAGGTTTACAAGATTTCCAGTAATAGATGTCAGTTCCATTTTATTGACTTTTGATCTGACAGGCAAACCAAATCCATTGTCAACACTTATTTTAATTTTAGGGTCTTCAAAATCAAAACTCCCACTCAACCATTTGTTGAATAATCCTATATCAATGATACTTCCTGATTCGGCAATCACATGATATCCTAGGTAACCTTCCAGATAAGAAAACTTGATAACATCAAAATTCATTTGTGCATTATCCAGTCTTATTTTCTGACCGTCCGAAAGGATTGCATCATAATGGAAGGTAAGAGAATTTGTTTCGCTTTGCAGTGTCCAGCCATCTATTGAAATCTGTTCAGTTTGAAGCTTTAGAGGTACTGAATTATTATACTTTAATATGAAGTCGCGCTCAAATCTCTGACCATTTTTTGTCAGCTCTAATATCCGCATTTTTATTTTAACATCCTGCGGAATTGCATTTTCAAAACTAAAACTTATTTTGGTATCTCTAAAAACAGCCTTTTTTAATAGATAATTATTATTGGGAATTATTTTTACATTAAAAAGAGTGTCTAGGATCGGATAAGGAAATAGTCCAGGAAATGGAGGGAAAATAACCGCTGATGTCCGTCTGATCACTTCTCCATTATACAAAACGGTAGCTTTTCCGTCTGGTGAAATTCTTAAACCTGTATTGCCTTTTGAAACTTCTGCAATTTTAGCAACAGTAACCTTTGTACTTACAATAGGCACAGCAATCTCATATTCTGATTCACTCAAGCCAAATGCTGTTTCTTTTTCAGTATCAATACATGAAAATAGTACCAGAAACAATGCCGGAGTAATAGTTTTTAAAAGTTTAATTATCCGCATAGATTATAATTGTGACCCGCTCAAAAAAATGTTTAGCAATTTCTGACCACAAGATAGGACAAAATGAGTACATTAAAACTTAAATCGACCTACTTTTTTGTTTTTCCAGCGAGCAATCCCCAACCACCACTACCTATCAGAAATCCAAAAGAATACCATAACCCATTGTTATTGGTAGCAAAAACCGTAATGTTTTCTTTAAATAACATACCCACCAAACCAAACGGTGCAATGATGCCATGCCAAATACCACCTAAAAACCCATACGTCTCTTCTGAAATACAGGCATCTATGTTTTCTCTCTGAGCACAACCAGAGAATAAAATTCCTATCACTAGAATGATACTTCCTACTTTAAATAATGTATTCATATTTATGTTATTTTTAACTTATAAAACAAAATTCAGTCAAAATAAATTCTTCGAATTAAAGTCTCTAATTAAAAATAATACTTGTTTTATAAAAATATAAAGTGTATTTAGATTTTCTAAAAAAATAAGTTGAAAATTATAAGCAAATAAGTTGAAACATTCTGAACGTAAATTTAACATTGATTTATTTTGGATTTTTTATTTGTAAATCAGTTGTATTTTGATCTGAAGTCTTAAAATAAACAAATGCATATTTGTGAACAATAATTTTCTTACTTTTGCTCTTTGTTTAAGTGAGATTTTAAAATTTAAATTCAACGTATGTTTTTCAAATATAGATTCATACTTTCCTTACTTTTGGTTTTTATCTTTAGTTCTTCTTATGCGGGCGAAGGCATGTGGTTACCACAGCTCTTAAAACTCCTTAATGAAAAGGAAATGAAGAGCATGGGAATGAAAATTTCTGCCGAAGATATTTATAGTGTCAATAAAGGTTCATTAAAAGACGCTATTGTTCATTTTGGCGGATTTTGCACATCGGAAATCATTTCTTCCAATGGCCTTCTTTTGACCAACCACCATTGTGGATTCAATGCAATTCAATCTCATTCTTCAGTCCAAAACAATTTGATAAAAAATGGATTCTGGGCCAAAAGTAATAGTGAAGAACTTCCCAATGCAGGACTTACGGCAACATTTATTGACTACATAGATGATGTTACCACAAAAGTACTTAAAGGTATTAATGATGGTATGTCTGCTACAGAAAGACAATCCGTACTAGACAAAAATCTGAGTGAAATACGTAAGTCATATCAACTGGAAAGCTATCAGGAAGTAATTATTAAACCATTTTTTGATGGAAACCAATATTTTGCATTTGTTACCACCATTTATAAGGATGTAAGACTGGTTGGAGCACCTCCTGAATCGATCGGTAAATTTGGATCCGATACGGACAACTGGGTGTGGCCGAGACATACTGGGGATTTTTCTCTATTTAGAATATATGCAGGAAAAAATAATAAACCTGCAGAATATTCTCCCGAAAACGTCCCTTACACTCCAAAACATTTTTTACCCATCTCATTAGACGGAATCTCCGCGGGAGATTTTACAATGGTTTTCGGCTTTCCAGGTAAAACCAATCAATATCTGCCTTCATCTGCTATCACTCAAATAGTCAAAACACTTAATCCGGCAAAGATTGCAATACGAGAAACTTCACTCAAAATTATGGATAAATATATGAGGGAAGATGAAGCTGTCAAAATAAAATATGCGTCAAAATATGCAACAATTGCAAATTATTGGAAAAAATGGATTGGTGAGTCTCAAGGACTGGAGAAAACAGACGCCATTAAGAAAAAAATGGATTATGAAGCTGAATTTCAAAGAAGATTAAAACAGGATAGCCCTTACAATAATTTATTAAAGGATCTTGACAGGCTTTTCATGGATATAGATCCTTATGCACTTGCCAGAGATTATTACAGCGAGATAGTGCAGAGAAATGTTGAGTTAACTACTTACATGTCTACTTTAAAAAGACTTGTCACCGCATATGAAAAAAACGGCGATAAAGTATACAAAACTGAACTTGAAAAAGTTAAAGAATTCAGTGTGAACTTTTATAAGAATTTTGATAGTCAGATTGACCAGGAAAAATTTGGTGCATTACTTACCATGTATGTAAATAAACTGGAAAAAAAGTTTATTCCAGAATATTTGAACCGGGAAAACCTTGGTATGTCGGAGGATGAAACATACGACCAAATGGTTAAGGACCAATACATTCTTAGCAGTTTTACTTCCGAAAAGGAAGCTTTTGAAATTTTTTCACTTGAGTCATCCAAAGCAATTGCAGCGATAAAAAGTGACCCGATTTATGCACTTGCTTCACAGTGGTCAGATTTTTATAGCAAAGAAATCTCTACACCGTACAATAACTTAAGAAAGGAAATAGATTTTAAACTTGAAATGTATACTAAAGCCCAGATGGATGTATTTAAAGAGAAGAGATTTTATCCGGATGCCAATAGTACCATGCGCGTTACTTATGGTCAAGTGAATGGGTACAAACCAAGAGATGCGGTAGGGTACGATCCCGTCACATATCTGGATGGTGTGATTGAAAAATATATCCCGGGAGATTATGAATTTGACGTATCGCCAAAAATGCTTGAACTGTACAAAGCCAAAGATTATGGTAAATATGCAGATAAAAACGGCAAATTACCGGTATGTTTCTTAGGTTCTAATCACACTACTGGGGGAAACTCAGGTAGTCCTGCAATCGATGCATATGGCAATCTTATAGGTTTAAATTTTGACCGGGTATGGGAAGGCACCATGAGTGATATCAATTATGACGCGAGCATATGTCGAAATATCATGGTAGATGTCCGTTATATCCTGTGGGTGATAGACAAATATGCAGGTGCTGAACACCTTATTAAAGAAATGAAGTTGGTACACCCAAAACTTAAAAGAAAAAAGAAAAAGTAATCTTACGATATTCACATAAATGCAAAAATGCAGATTATAAAAACCAAAACATTCTTTTTAATTTCCTTCCTTTTTTTAATAAATTTGCTTTTTGCATTTGTTTCCGGAAGTGATTTTGAAAAATCCGTCATACATACACCATTACCTATAAAAGGCATAACAGTTGTTGCCCCACCTAAAGCTATTGGAGCGTCAGCGTTCAGGCGCTTGAAGGATATTAATACCGAATGGGTATCGTTTGTGCCATATGGTTTTACAAAAAAAGGAGGCACTGACATCAGATATAACCTCGACAGACAATGGTGGGGAGAAAAAATAGAGGGTATCGAAACATGTATTATTGAAGCGAAAAATCAGGGATTAAAGGTCATGCTGAAACCACAGGTGTTTATTGGTGGTGGCTGGGTCGGAGAAATGGATTTTGATTCTGAAGAAAAGTGGAAAACATGGGAGGTTAATTATCGTAAATTCATTCTGGAGTATATTAATGTTGCTGTCAAACACAATGTTGAAATGTTTTGTGTGGGAACGGAGTTCAATATAGCCATTGTAAAAAGAGAAAAATTCTGGAAGAGTCTCATCAAAGAAATCAGACAGATTTACAAGGGTCAACTTACATATTCAGCCAATTGGGATAGTTATGATAAAATCGGTGTCTGGAAAGAGCTCGATTTTGTAGGTATAAGCAGCTATTTTCCATTATCAGATGCGAAAAATCCTACCGTGGGACTATTGGTCAAGGAATGGAAACCGATAGTAAGAAAGTTAAAAGCATTTTCATCTTCTCAAAAAAAGAAGATCATTTTTACAGAATATGGATATATGTCTGTGGACGGCTGTGCTGGAAAAGCTTGGGAAATAGAAAAATCCAAACATAACCTGAACATCAATCATTTTGCACAGAGTAATGCATATGATGCGCTATGGATCTCACTCAACAATGAAGAGTTTTGGGCCGGTGGGTTTTTATGGAAATGGTTTCCTGATGGAATGGGACATGAAGGGTATCCTGAAAAAGATTATTCTCCTCAGGATAAACCGGCAGAACAAGTGATCAAAAAATGGTTTAATCAAAACAAAAAGATTTAAGATGGTTGCTGTTATTGAAAAAACAAGTGATTTACTTACATTAATTCAGAAAAACAAAAAAAAAGGACATACGATTGGGTTTGTGCCAACAATGGGAGCTTTGCACAAAGGTCATATTACATTGGTAAAAAAATCAATTAAAGAAAATGATCTTACTATCATTTCCATTTTTATAAATCCCACGCAATTCAATGATAAAAAAGACCTTGACAAATATCCAAGGACTTTGGAGGCAGATCTTGAAAAATTAATACCCACAGGAGTTGACATTGTTTTTGCTCCTTCTATTTTTGAAATATACCCTGACGGTGATGAAAAAGGATCAAATATTGATTTGGGAGGTTTAGATAACAACTTGGAAGGTGCTTTTAGACCAGATCATTTTAAAGGTGTCGCACAGGTTGTTAAGAGATTGCTCGAGATTGTTACACCGGATAAACTATATATGGGGCAGAAAGATTTTCAGCAGTTTACTATCATTCAGTATATGATCGATACATTGAAAATTAAAACCAGTCTGGTGATTTGCCCCATTATTCGTGAGTCAAATGGTTTGGCTATGAGTTCGAGAAATGATAGGTTGAGCGACTCAACTAGAGAAAAAGCAGGAATCATTTATTCCACACTCAAAGCTATAAAAAAATATCAAGTCAACAAAACGGTAAAGGAGTTGGAAGAATATGGTCTGAAAAAATTATCTTTTGGCCCATTTGAACCAGAATATGTTTCTATTGTAGATGGACACAAATTAACCACAATCAACGATATTGGCGATACTGTTTACGCTGTCGCCTGTGTAGCCATATGGGCAGATGGAGTCAGGTTAATTGACAATATTATACTAAAGAGCAATTAAAATATTTGATAAGCAATTCCTAACTGCAGATTTTTGAGTACCGTTTTTGCAATATCGATGGTCTGACCTTGATTATTTGTAATTTCAATATCAGCGATAGAAGTTAAACTGCCAGCATATTGTATATGAATAGAAAGCTTATTTATTGGGAATATTCTTAATCCAAGGATGTAGGCGAAATCAGATGAGTTGAAAATTTTATTAACAGACTCTTTCCAAACATCATTAATCTTATATTTTTCACTTGTTCGGATGGCTAGCCCCAAACCACCATAAAGAGCAAGTTGCTTTATTATCTTGTACTGTGCTTGCGGAATTAGGTCAAGGTACTGAAATCTATATCCGGCAATATCCTGATTATCGTTTACATCAAAATTGTATCCTTTACGCGAGAATTGTATGTCAAGGCCAATGTTAAAATTGTCTGTTAACCCTAATTCGGGTCTTACTGATAAAAAATAATTTGTGGCTGTATGGGGTTTAATAAAATCAACACTATTTATGCTAATATTTGAAAAATTTGTACCGCCTCCTACAGATAGTCTTATTTGAGCCTTGATAAGCTGTGTCTGAAACAATAAAACAATAAAAGTTGAAAAAATAATCCGGGTCATTATCATCGTTTTTATCTTAACGTATTTGTTATATCAAAATGTTGTATTACTGTGAAGGTTTAACACTCATTGGGTGGTATTTCATCATCGTTTCTCTCAAATATTTGCGGTCCACGTGTGTATAAATCTCTGTCGTAAGGATGGACTCATGACCAAGCATTTCCTGGACTGCCCTGAGGTCAGCTCCACCTTCGACAAGATGTGTAGCAAAAGAATGCCGGAATGTATGAGGGCTGACCGTTTTCTTAATACCGGATAATACTACATAATTTTTTATCAAAGTAAAGATCATGACTCTTGTTAATCCTTTACCTCTTCTGTTTAGGAATAAAACATCTTCTTCTCCTTTTGCAATCGCTGGCAAAGTTTTACGCTCTGTCATAAGGTATAAATTGATATGTTTTATCGCTGAATCACCAATAGGAACCAGTCTTTCCTTATTGTTTTTGCCTAAAACCTTAATAAAACCCTGTTCCTGAAAATAGTTGCTTAGTTTTAGTGTGATTAATTCAGTTACTCTTAATCCGCAAGCGTATAATGTCTCCAACATCGCCCTGTTTCGCTGGCTATGTGGCTGTGACATGTCTATTGAACTCAAAATAAGATCAATTTCTTCATAACTGAGCACATCAGGCAAGGTGCGTTGAAGTTTAGGACTTTCAAGTAATTCTGACGGGTCTTTATCAATAATATCTTCCATAACCAGATACTTATAAAAAGCTCTGATCCCCGATATGATTCTTGCCTGACTTTTTGGCTCAAGCCCAAGGTCATTGATATAATATATAAAAGAAGTGAGTTGTTCCCCCGTTAATTTATCCGGTGTCTGGTCTATTTTCTGAATGATGACAAACTCCAGTAGTTTGCCGACATCCCTATTGTACGCTTCAATTGAGTGAAGCGATAGCGACTTCTCAAGAAGAAGGTAAGCCTTAAATCCTTTTATACTGCTGTTCCAGTCCATGATGTAAAGTAGTGTGGATTTCTGGACAAAACAAACGTTTTTAAGTATTTTTTGTTAACCATTGATATTAAAACTTAGCTCATCAAGTACCAGGGAAATTTTTACTTAAAACATGGATCTTTTAATGGGTATATCATGTGACTATTTTATTAAACAATTGCAATAAGATGAAAATAGGTATTGTATGTTATCCGACTTTTGGTGGAAGTGGTGTCGTAGCTACTGAGTTGGGTCTTGGTCTGGCTGCCAAAGGACATGATGTGCATTTCATTACTTACAAAAGACCGGTAAGGCTTACTGCATTTCATGCCAATGTATATTTTCATGAAGTTACATCTATGGAATATCCACTATTTGAATATACACCATATGAGACTTCACTGGCAAGCAAATTGGTGGATGTAGTCCGATTTGAAAAACTTGATATTCTACACGTTCATTATGCCATACCACACGCTGCTGTGGCGTATATGGCTAAGCAGATTTTAAAGTCGCAGGGTATAAATATTCCGATTATTACTACATTGCACGGCACAGACATTACCCTTGTAGGGACAGACAGTTCTTTTGCTCCGGTAGTTGAATTCAGTATTAATGAATCAGACGGTGTGACAGCAGTTTCCGAACATCTCAGACAGGAGACTATGAATACTTTTAAATTAAAAAAGGACATAAAAGTCATTCATAATTTTATTGATTTTAGTCGATTTCGTAAAACAAATAAAGACCATTTCAGAAAGGCAATAGCTCCTGATGGAGAAAAGATATTAGTTCATATCTCCAATTTCAGAAAAGTTAAAAGAGTAGAAGACGTCATTCATATTTTTGAACGGGTTAGTAAAAGAATAAAAAGCAAATTATTGCTGATCGGTGACGGTCCGGAACGAAAGTATATGGAAGAACTTTGCAGAAATATTCATTTGTGTGATGAAATCAGGTTTTTGGGTAAACAGGAAGCAGTTGAAGAGCTTTTGGCAATAGCAGATTTATTTATATTACCATCTGAAAACGAAAGTTTTGGATTGGCCGCTCTGGAAGCAATGGCATGTGAAGTACCGGTGATTTCTTCCAATGCCGGTGGAATACCTGAAGTTAATATCGATGGGGTGACCGGATATATGTGTGATGTAGGAGATGTAAATGGCATGGCTGCTCGATGTATTGAGTTGCTTGAAGATGAAGAAAGTCTTGCAGTTTTTAGAAAAAATGCCTTTAAGCAAGCCCAAAGATTTGATATACACGAGATATTGCCAAGTTATGAAAATTACTATCTCGAGATTATCAAAAACGCTAAATTTTAATTAATTAACTATCAGAATTTTAGTAACAAAAGCATCCGAAGACTGTGATGTATTTTCATTGGCGCTAAACACAAGATAAATACCGGCAGAAGCTCTGACCCCGTTGTAATCTGTTCCGTCCCATATTGCTTGTCCACCCAAAGCTTTGGTTTCATATACCAATCTTCCATTTATATCAGTTATCTTAACATTGGCATCCCGTACTAATCCCTTTATTGCAATTGGTCCGGTATAGTCAGGTCTTACCGGATTAGGAAAAGCATATACATTACTGCCATGTGATCTACCTCCTCCCGTGGTTTCTGTTTTATAACTTTGAATTCCTCCTGAAGAAATAACAAACATTTCGCCGGAGTCTGTATTAAAACCCAAATCAGTGACTTTATTGTCCAATAGGGGTGAGTTTTTTACATCAAACTTTGCTTCCTGTGTTATACCATCAGGGGATTGTACAAATATACCATTGCGCGTACCAAACCATTTTCTGTTGCCACCATCCACCTCTAAGCTAAGGATATCTTCATCTCGAAGCAACAAAGCGGGTATGCCATCTACCACTACTTTTCGGGTATTTCCCCTGCAAGATTCGTTAAATGGATCTCCGCAATCGAAAACCACAGGCCCGCGATCAGTTCCTACCCAAATACTCCCATCAAGATCCACCACTAAACTATTTACTTTATTACCCGTGATTTCGCTGTTGTTTTTTGTAATATATCTTATTTTATCATCCGTCGGATCAGCAATTTTGGCGCCTTCATTATACACGATAACACCATTTCCAGCTCCAACCACTGCTATCCATTTGTTACCTTGATTGTCGATTACAATTTCTGCAAGAGTGGTACTTCCAGGAACACTGAAATTGTACCAAGTATTATCTTTGGTTTTAACGGCAAGAGGTTTTGGGGCACCATAATTGGAAATCCATAAGTTTTCGTCTTTATCAAAAACCAATCCTGCTATCCGAGTTCTGGCTTCGTCGCCCACTATTGCCTGTAATATACTATTGTCCTTATTCCAGTGCTGTACTGCTTTGGTTTCTTCATTGTATGAAATTATTCCGTTGTAATAGCTTCCCAAATACAATTCTGATGATTTTGGGTGAGGTGCCAAAGAAAATAAATGAAAAAAATCCTTCTCTTTAAAAGGTAAGCTTTCATCATTAAAATTTTCCCAAATATTGTTACTTAAGGTGTAAAAACCATATCTGGTGAATTTATACTGATAGTCTTCTGTTACTCCACCGGATCCAAAATATGCTTTGTTTTTTTTAAATCTGACATTGCTGGCATCATTATTAAATGGGACCGGAAAGGATAGTTTTTTACAATCTCCAGTTGTTTTCCCTTCTGTATACTTAATGGGTTCCCATAAATCGGCATACCAAACCCTTCCTTTTTCGTCTTCGACAGCATAAACTCCCTTGCTGACACAACCGGTAGCACTTTCAGTAATATTTCCGGATTCATCCAGAAACAGTGTACGACTGTTATTATTATTTTCTACACCAATCATTAAAGTAGTTCCTTCATCTGAAAGGTAATTTATATTATCCCCTCCATTTGTAGGTGCGTAAATAATATTAAAATTACCATTGTCATTTCTTTT
>Ga0105047_10016834_pt1 | contig 11442 bp, 10 predicted proteins | sample MAT04_FD_78384 | JGI IMG/M metagenome (GOLD analysis project Ga0105047, IMG submission 78384) | Freshwater microbial communities from Lake Fryxell liftoff mats and glacier meltwater in Antarctica - MAT-04 (megahit assembly) | ecosystem: Environmental > Aquatic > Freshwater > Ice > Liftoff... | reverse complement strand
TATCTGATGAACAGATGAAGGAAACGGTAAGCAAGTTCCAGAAGTTCCTTGTTGACAAAGGGGCTACAATTATTAACGAGGACAATTGGGGTCTTCGCAAATTGGCCTATCCTATTCAGAAGAAATCGACCGGTTTTTATCACCTGGTTGAATTTCATGCTGAAGGTACGCTGATTAACGATTTCGAAATCGCCCTGAAACGTGATGAGCGCATACTTCGCTTCCTCACTGTTGTTCTCGACAAACACGCTGTTGCATACAGCGAAAAACGCCGTGCCAAACGTGCCGCTAAGGCTGAAGAAAAAGTACAGGCTTAATTGTAACCCTTAAAAATTAAAAAAATGGCCACACAAGGAAATTCGGATATTAAATATTTGACTCCCATAACGGTTGATGTCAAAAAGAAAAAATACTGCCGGTTCAAAAAAAGCGGTATAAAATACATTGATTATAAGGATGCAGATTTTTTGCTCAAATTTATCAATGAGCAAGGTAAAATTTTACCACGCCGGTTAACAGGTACCAGTACCAAATACCAGCGCAAGGTAGCCCAGGCGGTTAAACGCGCACGTCATTTGTCGTTATTACCCTATGTTGCAGACTTATTAAAATAACAGGAGGCAGAAATGGAAATTATTCTTAAAAAAGATGTAACCGATTTAGGTTACGCACACGATGTGGTAACTGTTAAAAACGGCTTTGCCCGTAACTTTCTTATTCCACAGGGTCATGCTGTAATGGCAACCGAATCAAACAAGAAGATTAATGCCGAGGACCTCCGTCAGAAATCATTCAAAGCACAGAAAACCCGTAAAGAAGCTGAATTAGTAGCTAAATCGCTCGAAAACATCACTGTTAAAATCGGTGCTAAAGCTGCTGAAACCGGAAAAATTTACGGATCAGTTAATGCTATACAAATTGCTGATGCACTTCGCGATCAGTTCAAAATTGATATCGATCGCAAGAAGATTCATGTTGATGGTGAATCAATCAAAGAAACAGGTAGCTACACTGCAAACATCCGTTTACATAAAGAATTGGTGGTAACCATCAATTTTGATGTAATAGCTGAGTAATACAACTTACAGCAATACTATTTTTGCTAATTTAATCCCGGTTAAACCCGGGATTTTTTTTTGCCCGCCAAAAGACGAAACGTATGCTTACACACAACCAGGTAAAATACATCAATTCGCTGAAGATCAAGAAATATCGTCAGCTTCATAATGTTTTTATTGTTGAAGGAGAAAAAGGAGTAAGCGAGTTACTGAAAAGTTCGCTTAAACCTGTAAAACTATTTGCTTTAAGCGAATGGCTTCACAAAAACAGCATAGATCTCAATCAAAAAAATATTGAATGGCAGGAAATTACGGAGGGCGAACTCAAAAGAGTGAGCGATCTGGTTACACCAAACCAGGTTCTTGCCATTGCAGAGATACCGGAAACTGACCTTCTTTCAGCAAATGAAATCTCTGGAATGACACTGGTGCTGGATGGCATACGCGATCCCGGGAATATGGGAACAATTTTACGCACAGCCGACTGGTTCGGGATACGGACAATAATCTGTTCGAATGATTCGGTAGATGCATTCAACCCGAAAGTAGTTCAGGCTACTATGGGTTCATTTGCCCGTGTGAGTATTGTTTATACCAATCTGCAAACATATTTCGAAAATACGGCAAAAGATATCCCTGTTTTCGGAGCATTGTTAGAAGGCCCTGATATTACCCAAAAAACATTTACCCGCCCCGGAATTATTTTAATCGGAAGCGAGTCGCATGGCATCTCACAGCAACTTATTCCTTATGTAAATGAACCGCTTCACATACCCCGGATTTCGTTTTCCGTGAGCGAAAATAAGGCCGAATCACTTAATGCATCAATTGCCAATGGAATTATATGTTATGAAATTTGCAAACAGCTTCATAAAAATAATTTTTGATTTTTTAGCACTTCTATGTAAAATTCAATAATTTTTTGCTTAAATTTGTAGGTCAATGTTAATCAAATAAAATACCATGGCCCCTTTATCAAAACTTATCAATTATCATATAGAGGAATTGAAAAGGATGGAAAGCCTTTCAGAGAGAACCAAAAATGTTTGTATTGAAGGTTCCCTGGATACATTATTCAAAATCCTCTATTATTATCTGGAGAGAAACACCTTCAGGGAAATCAGAAATTGCGGACTCAAAACCGACATGGAGCTTATCAGCCTGTCGAAAAAGTACCTGAATATTTCAGGGCTTACTCTCGAAAATTTGAGGATGAATGAGCCTTTGCTCGGGTTTGAAGATTTCAAACTATTCTGTTATGTGAATTTCAAAGTTCCTTCAGATGTAACCGAAGTATTTAAAGATGCATTTATTTCGAAGGATTTTCCGCTGTTTGCATATGTTCAAACCATGATCAAATATATACTGAACGAACGCGAACAATACATCTTTAATAACAATTACGGATTTCTGGAGACATCGCAGAAACGCACCCTTCAAGCTATCGGCGACCATTACAGCATAACACGAGAACGTGTAAGGCAAATTTCTCAGAAAGTTCCGGATAAGGTTTATGCAGCGATAAGAAAAATTGCTCAGCGATTTGTAAATATCGACAAACACTTTGATTATAACTTGGATCTGAAAAAAGAAATTATCGTTATTAATCAGGAACTGGTTGATCATATTAACAAAAAAGAACATCTTAGCTATACAGGAAAACTTATATCTCTGGTTTTTGGAGGTGTTTTTCAACGATATTTTATTTCCACCCAAAGCCTTGATAACTCATATCAACATTACTACCTTGTTAGCCGGAAATATAAAGAAGTATTCAATTTCGATGCTTTTATCAGTGACATCGAAGAACGGATTTCGATACGCATGACCAATGATCAGGCGATTGACATTATGCAATACCTTAACCAATTTGTTTTACCCGGACAAATAGTCAACGACAGGTTAAAACAAATATGCAAACGAATTGCCACTGAAGAGTTTGGTCTGGGATACGATAAAACCAATTTATTATTCAAACGTAATTCGTTGGTAAAACTCTCTGAACACATTATCAGTATTCTGACATCAGTAGGCAGGCCAATGAAACTTACCGAGATTTGTAAAGAGTTGAAAGCCCGCTCAAAGCGTATTCCTCCAAATATCGAATCACTGCGTTCGTCAATATTAAGTATTGATGAAGTAGCAGCAATTGGCAAAACGAGTACCTACGCCCTTAAATCATGGAATACAGTTAAAACAGGAACCATAAAGGAACTTGTTAAAGAATTTCTTGATTCCTCGCCTGACCCTAAACATATTTCGGAGATAGCTGTTTATGTTAATAAGTTCAGGAAGACCACCGATAAAAATATCCTTTCAAATCTGAAACTTGACAAAACCAATTCCTATGTATTTTTTAAATTAGGTTACATTGGTTTGAAATACAAACAATACAAAAACATTCAGATTCAGAGCGATAAAAAAACGCGCGGTCGTAAACCAAAAACAACAAATGATGATAATCAGATGAATCTTCTTTAGCTTTTGATTCATAAAATGCATAGCACATTGCAATTTATAATAGATTGAAAGTAATGATTTAACCAGAAAATTAACTTTTACCAATGCTCAAATTAATCATAGTAGCTATAGTTTTGATTGGAATTTCTTTCGCAGGAATTGCTATTAAGATGTTTTTTATTAAAGATGCTCAATTCAAAAAATCGTGCAGTAGTGTTGATCCTCAAACCGGACAACAACTTGGTTGCAGCTGTGGCGGAGTTGAAAGCACATCCTGTGATAATGATTAAATGTTAAATGTACATTTAATAATTAAAATAAAAAGCTACCCGAAAACGGTAGCTTTTTTTTTGTAAGAAACAAAAAGCAAATACTTTAACAGGGAATCTATAAACCTAGTTTTATTACAAAAGAAATTTGGAAAATGATTAATTGCACATCTAATAAACAGAAGGTGGTATTTAGCACTAACTGTTGTATTTCGGCATTCACAGTTGGTTTTGTCGTACCTTCGCACAGTTCTCTTAAAAATTAAAGATTGGTAAATAAAATCCTTCAGGCACTTAAAATCGAAGCCCTCAACCCCATGCAAGTGGAAGCGGTTGAAGCCATAAGCAAAAACAAAGACATTATACTTCTTTCGCCAACCGGTTCAGGAAAAACCCTGGCTTTTCTTTTACCTGTTCTTAAAAGTCTGGAAAAAGGCAGCAACAATGTTCAGGTTCTTGCTTTGACTCCTTCGCGCGAATTAGCTATTCAAATAGAGCAAGTATTTAAATCAATGAACACTGGCTTCAAAGTAAGTTGTTGCTATGGCGGGCATAAAATGAGCATTGAAAAGAACAATCTGGTTGAACCTCCTGCCATGCTTATCGGCACACCTGGCAGAGTACTCGATCATATTTCGCGGCAGAATTTCAGCACCGAAAATATTCATACACTCATACTTGATGAGTTTGATAAATCACTGGAATTGGGTTTTCAGCAGGAAATGTCGGCTATAATCAAAACTTTGTTGGCGGTTAATAAACGAATACTGACTTCAGCTACCAAGGCGCTCGAAATTCCTGATTTTACGGGAATAACTGAACCATATATAATTGATTACCTGATTGATAACGCTGCTCCGGAAGGACTTCGCTGTAATATTGTCAAATCAGATCATAAAGACAAACTCTCAACCTTATTCCAATTGCTATGCCACCTTGGTGGTGAATCGACACTGGTGTTCTGCAATCACCGCGATGCTGCCAAACGGGTTAGTGATTCACTTACTGACAGTTTAGTTGTGAATGAGTATTTCCATGGAGGATTGGAACAACATATAAGGGAACGTGTATTGGGCAAATTCAGAAATGGAAGCTGCAATATACTGGTTTGTACCGATCTGGCTTCGCGGGGACTTGATATTCCGGACGTAAAACACATCATTCATTACCACCTTCCACCCAACGAAGAAGGCTATATCCACCGAAACGGCCGTACGGCGCGTATGCATGCCGAAGGGGATTCGTATCTGATACTGAGTGAGGGCGAATCCGTTCCCTCCTACATCAAAGATGAACTCAAAACGATTGCGTTAAATGATGAAAGAGTATTGCCGCCAAAACCTATGTGGGGAACGCTGTATATTGGCAAAGGCAAAAAGGATAAGCTCAACAAAATAGATATTGTCGGATTTTTAATTCAAAAAGGTAACCTAAAAAAGGAAGAGATCGGACTAATTGAAGTAAAAGACTTCTTTTCGTATGTGGCTGTAAAACGAACTAAAATCAGAGAATTACTCAGGACAGTTCGTGATGAGAAAATTAAAAACAGGAAAACGGTGATTGAGGAATGTGATTAAAAACAACCAATCGATAACCCATACTGTTTTAATTATTCCACATATTCTTTTAAATCCGACATCAGAATCCGATGCAGTTCATCCATATTCTCCATCCTGGTTTCACAGAAAAGAAAACCAAAAATCGGGAACTTTTTAAAGTCAGCCTTACGAAGTTCGAGAGGTTTTTCGAAATCCGAAAGTAGTTTATCGTAGTTGAACGAACGGATATTTTTCCCTTCGGTACCTGTGCTGTTATTTAAAACTATATTGCTGAAAACTAGGCTCTCTTTACCTGTTAAAATGGTATTCCAGTCAGGAGTTCTCTGCTGAAACAAATATTCATAAATATTTATTCCAAAAGCATACCAGGCCAGGTCGGGAGTGGAACACCATCCGCCAAAACGCAAAGGATTTACTTCAATAGGGGCAACAATGCCATTTTCATCGATACGCACTTCTACATGTGCCGGGAAATTTTGTAAACCCGCACGTAATCCTATTTCATGCAGGAATTCCGTTATGGAATGCAAATAGCTCTCAATAATATCTTTCGAAGTAATATAAACCCGGTCGTTCACATCTTTACCCGACGAAAAGATATGCTTCATGATATTGAGTACCACAGGATTGCCCTCATTGTTGAAATAGCAATCAATGGCAAATTCATCGCCTTCAATGCATTCTTCAATAATAAATTCACCGGTATGCAATACTTCAGGCGGATAAAGATCTTTGATAAGATCAATTTCCTTTAAGATCGATTTTACCGTTTCATTCCATTCCTCCGACTTTTCCACTTTGTAAACACCAAGGCTAAAAAACCCAACAGCTGGCTTTACAATAAAAGGAAGTGGAAAACCTGATACATCAATACGCTCAAGGTCATCAACTGATATTCCTTTATAAAAATATCCTGGAAATAAATCGCTGATTAAATCGCGAAAAAGGACTTTGTTTTTGAATAATTGAATTTTCCCAGGCAGGCTTGTGTTTTGCAAATTATTCTCAATCCAACTAATTGAATTCTCGGAATTGGTATAAAGCAAAGGATTGCCAAAGCCATTAAAACGTTGAATTGCATCCTCTTCAGAAAGCAGGTTTAGATTTCTTCCCTGAACATAATCAGAAACAACATGGTTATGAATTACAGGAATAGAATTTCTTTCAAGTGTATCGAGCAGAAATTCGGAGATGTAAGGCTTATCTAATATGATCATTTGGGTTTGTTTATAGGTTTTATAAATGCGGGATAAACTAATCCCAGACGTAACGCTCATCATATTCAACATTATGCTTTTTCAAATAAGCCCTGTACTCATTCTGGAAATCCTTTTTCTGATGATGTTCATGTTGATTCGCGATATATGCTATCACCCTATCGACTTGTGCCGGATTAACAGAAAATGCACCATATCCATCCTGCCAGTAAAAATTACTCAGGGACATATCTTTGGTTTTCATCCATTTTGATGAATGTGATTTTACTTCTTCCAGAAGTTTCATTAATGCGATCTTTTTTGAAAGCATACAAAGTATATGCACATGATCAGTGTAACCTCCGACTTTTAATGTGTGGCATTCAAGACTATTACATACTCCTCCGAGATAGGCATGTAGTTCTGTTTCATAAGGAGGATGAATTATAGGAGCACGGTATTTGGTACTGAAGACTATGTGAAGGTAGTTTTTAACCAGAGATTGTCCCATAACTTATGGCGTTTTAGTTAATATCGTTTAGTGGTAAGACGGGCTTGTAGTAAGACGGGCTTCGTAGTCCGACGGGCTTCGCCCATCTTTGGTATATTACGCCCTTTCAGGGCTAGGAGCGGTAGTCGGTGTGCTTTGGTTAAGACGGGCTTCGCCCATCTTTGGTTAAGACGGGCTTCGCCCATCTTTGGTTAAGACGGGCTTCGCCCATCTTTGGGGTATTACGCCCTTTCAGGGCTTATGATAGTAGTTTGCGTACTTTAGTTTCAACGATGGGCTTCGCCCACCGTTGGGGTTTCAACGATGGGCTTCGCCCACCGTTGGGGTTTCAACGATGGGCTTCGCCCACCGTTGGGGTATTACGCCCTTTCAGGGCTCTCAGGCTATAAGCCCTGAAAGGGCATAATATGTTCAACGCAAGGTGCAGCCTTGTGTTGTTAATCAGAGTCAACCAACTACCTTCCGGCTCTTCTCTCCAACTCATCTCTCTTTAAGGTGATAAGGTGGCCGATGGGTTTTCCATCGCGGTATGATACAACACGGAGTGTAATGGGGCCTTCAGGAAGCTCGTCGGGCTGAGTGTAATGAGCGGTAAACTTGTCGGGCATGGCATCATTAATGGTGTAAAAAATATCTAGATTTGGCGCTTCGGATTCCATAGTCAATAAGAGTTTACCATTGCGCCGCGATATGGTAATAATTGGGTCGTAGATAGCTTTTGAGTAATTTGTTTCTGCTACATCCGAACGATCGAACTGATTTTCGACGCGCTGAATAAAGTTATCCCAGTTTTTGGATTCCTTCGGCGACCAATATACTTCTGATAATGCCCAGGCACGCGGATAAGTCATGTAAAAAGCATAACGAAGGGTTGGAATCTGTTCGGTCCATAAGTTGCCTTGTCCGCCCAAAATGTATTTTGCATCAACTCCACCAGGAACCGGCTCGAAACTATAGCATTTCTTTAAACGAAGGCTGGCATATATCGGCGGATCAACCGTTCGTTCACCCTGAGTATAATCGAGGTATGCAAAAGTGGTTGGCGACATAACCACATCATGCCCCATTTGAGCAGCTTCTATACCACCACTTATTCCACGCCAGCTCATAACTGTGGCTTCAGGAGCAATACCGCCTTCCAGAATTTCGTCCCATCCGATAAGCTTTTTACCGTTTTTCTTCAGTATGGCTTCTACCCTGCTCATAAAATATCCCTGTAGGTCTTCCACATGCCTGATCCTAAGTTCTTTCATCAGTTTCTGGCAGCTTTCATCTTCTTTCCAGAACCCTTTATAGCATTCGTCACCCCCTACATGAATATATTGTCCGGGAAACAATGCCGCTACTTCAGTAAACACTTTATCCAGAAACACATACACATTTTCATCAGAAGGATTCAATGCATTTTCAACATTCATTTTAAAAGTTCCGTTTCCATACCATTCTGAGAATTTACTACCCGGGCTAACCCTTGTATTTGTATCTTTTTTGCAACTCAGCTCAGGATACGCCGCAATAGCTGCCATGCTGTGCCCAGGAACGTCTATCTCCGGAACAATGGTTATGTTTCTGGCTTTTGCATATGCAACAATTTCTTTGATATCGGTCTGAGTGTAAAAACCGCCATCGGTAGCAGCTTCTCCTGGCCTTGGAAAATCACGATCACCAAAATGTCCATCCCGAGGAACCCTGAAAGCGCCTACTTCAGTGAGTTTTGGCAAGGATTTTATTTCAATCCTCCAGCCTTCATCATCCGTAAGATGCCAGTGAAACGTATTGAATTTGAACCTTGCCATTTCATCAATATACTGTTTTACTTCTTCTTTGGTGAAGAAATGACGGCTTACATCAAGCATTAATCCTCGCCATGAAAATCGGGGGTAATCCTTTATATTTACAGCAGGGACAGTCCATTTTTGGTTTACAATGTCCTTGCTTTCAATTTCAACCGGTAAGAGTTGCAGCAATGTTTGCATACCATAAAACAATCCTGCCGGTTGATTTGCACTTATCAATATTCCTTTAGAAGTTGAAACGAGTGTATATCCTTCATTTCCTGTTTGCGAATCGGGAGTTGAATTCAGGTTTAACTGTATTTCACCTTTATTTCCCGGTGTTGCTTTTAATTTGAAACCAGTAGCAACATTTAATTTCTTAACCAGCATATCAGCTATTTCGCGACTTTCGGATTTATTATATCCGATTAGCGTCGATTTAGAAAGAGAAAAAGAACCTTTACCCAACTGTAATTCAACAGGTTGAGGGATCAGGTTCAATGCTCTGTTTTGTGCATGAACTGTGACAATGATCATTAAAAGAACAAAAAGCAGAAGATTCTTCATGACTATAAAATTATTTGTGTTATGTAAGCAGAAGTTGTCAAATACAGTGAATTATTTTTGTAAAAGTTTATCAAATCCTTTGGTAAAGTAGGTTTTCATACTTCCATCAGGTGTTGAATAAATCAAATAAGCTTCTATCCCGGGGTGATGAGCAAGAAATTCTTTTCCTTTTTCTAATCCCATAACCATAAGAGCTGTAGCATAAGCATCGGAAGTCATACAATCTCCGGACAATACTGAAACACTGAGCAGCGAATGTTTAACAGGATATCCATTTGACGGATCAATTGTGTGAGAATAGCGGATTCCGTCCTCTTCATAAAATTTACGATAGCTTCCGGAGGTAGAAATAGCCAAATCCTGTAGCGAAATTACAGCCTGAATAGTTCGGTCATCGTCAGCATTAAGGGTAGGCATTTCGATGGCGACGTTCCATTTCTCACCTCCTGGTTTTGTTCCGCTGCCTATAACTTCTCCACCAATATCGATCAGAAATGATTCAATCCCTTTCGACTGAATAAAATCAGCTACAACATCTACTGCATATCCCTGAGCGATAGCATTATAGTCGATACGGATTCGAGGATCTTCTTTAAAGAGTTTTCCATTTTCGAGGCGCACTTTTTTATATCCGACAAAAGGCAGAATACTATCAACTATATGCTGGTTCATTTTCATACGGTTTGATAAACCAAATCCCCAGGCTTTTACAAGTGGTCCGACTGTGATATCAAAAGCTCCATTCGTGATTTCGGAAACCTCCATCGCCTTACGGAAGATGATAGTGAACATTTCGTCAGCCACATTAGCGGTATCATTGTTATTAAACCGCGAAATTATGGAATTGGGCTTGTAGGTAGAAGCTGTGGAATCGAAACGGTGAAGCAACGAATCAACTGACGATTGAAGGCTTACGCTGTCAGCAGCGTAATAAGTTATGGCATAATAAGTTCCCTGTGTTTCACCGCCAAATTTAACGAGTACAGATTGTTCCTGCTCTTTGCAGGAAACGAGTAAAATCATACTGATGATTGCAGTAAAAAAAACAAACCGATGCATATACACTTTTATAAAAATGTGAAATGAAGTAAAATGAAGGTAAAAGCCAGATTTAGAAGGCGAAAATAATAAAAAAACCGGCGATTATGCCGGTTTAGTCTTTTTAACCTCCAAAATCGTCGAGGGCTATATTTTCGGGTGGAACACCAAGCTGATCAAGCATTTTTAGAACTGCCGTATTCATCATTGGAGGTCCGCACAGATAATACTCAATATCTTCTGGTTCAGGATGTTTGCTAAGGTAATTATCGAGTGCCACCTGGTGAATAAAACCGGTATAACCTGACCAGTTATCTTCGGGCATAGGTTCACTGAGGGCGAGGTTGAATTTGAAGTTAGGATTTCTTTGTTCGATATCCCTCAATTCATCTTCATAAAATACTTCGCGGAGAGAACGTGCTCCATACCAATAACTGGCTTTACGATCGGTGTGTTGGGTAAGGAACTGATCGAAAATCATCGAGCGTAAGGGAGCCATTCCAGCACCACCACCGATAAACATCATTTCGCGTTTGGTATTCTTGATATGGAATTCGCCGTAAGGACCACTAACCATCACTTTATCGCCTGGTTTGCGTGAGAAAATGTACGAAGAACAGATTCCCGGATTGACATTCATAAACTGGCCTTTTGCACGATCCCAAGGTGGAGTTGCAATACGGATATTTAGTTTAACGATATTTCCTTCTGCTGGGTGGTTGGCCATGGAATAAGCACGGTATAGAGGTTCAGGATTCTTCATTTTCAGATCCCACATTTTCAGTTTGTCCCAATCTTCGCGATACTCAGTTTCAACATCCAGAGTGCGGAAGTCAACATCAATTTTGGGGACATCAATCTGGATATAGCCTCCACTTGTAAAATCGAGTACTTCACCTTCGGGAAGTTTAACAACAAATTCTTTAATAAATGTTGCAACGTTATCGTTTGAAACAACTTCGCATTCCCATTTTTTGATACCGAAAACTTCTTTTGGGATTTCAATGGT
>Ga0105047_10016833_pt1 | contig 11442 bp, 8 predicted proteins | sample MAT04_FD_78384 | JGI IMG/M metagenome (GOLD analysis project Ga0105047, IMG submission 78384) | Freshwater microbial communities from Lake Fryxell liftoff mats and glacier meltwater in Antarctica - MAT-04 (megahit assembly) | ecosystem: Environmental > Aquatic > Freshwater > Ice > Liftoff... | reverse complement strand
GGAGGGGAGTCCGCGGAGGGGAGTCCGCGGAGGGGAGTCCGCGGAGGGGAGTCCGCGGAGGGGAGTCCGCGGAGGGGAGCGCTCGGCGGACGCGGGATTTTTGAAGGAGCGAACGATTGCGGCCGTAGTTCGATCACGTCCGCCAATTCGATACAAATGTATACTACGCGAATCGGGCGTTGTCAAATTTTAATTAGCTCGCAAACTCCCGATTTCGCCGAATTCTGCTCCTTGGTTTCGGAACTCGTTTCCTCGCAACGGCTTTCGTCCTCGTCGTTCGCATCGCCGATCAAAACCGTGGTTCCTCCGAGTTGCGGTGTCGCATCACATCACCCGCTCCGCCCCCGCGTAGACGTTGAACCGCTCTTCCTTCAAGAACCCCACGAGAGTCATTCCGAACCGTTCGGCGGCTTCGACGGCGAGGCTGGAGGGGGCGCCGACGGCGGCGAGGACCGCGAGGCCGGCGCGGGCGGCTTTTTGGACCAACTCGAAACTCGCGCGGCCAGAGACGACGAGCACCGCGGGGCCGGCGGGCAACTGGCCCGCGAGGAGGAGGCCGCCGATGACCTTGTCCACGGCGTTGTGGCGGCCCACATCTTCGCGGAGGAATCGCAAGTCGCCCGCGATTGTGAACAGGGCCGCGGCGTGGAGGCCGCCGGTTTGAGCGAAGGCGTCTTGCGCTTGCAACATGAGCCTCGGCAACTGAGTGAGCACTTCGGACGGGATCGCAAAACCGGTGGGCAACGGACCGATGCGGCGTTCGATCTTATCGAGCGTGCGCGTGCCGCAGAGGCCGCAGGAACTGGACAGGTAAAGCTCGCGGCGGGCCGAATCGAATTGCTTGCTCGAATCGGCGAGGAGCACGTCCACGACGTTGCCGTACTCGGCGAGGTGGCACGGTTCGACGCGCTCGATCTCGTCCGGATCGTCCACGACCCCCTCGGTGAAGCAGAACCCCGCGGCAAGTTCCGCATCGTGGCCGGGGGTCCGCATCGTGACTGCGAGGGGCTGGCCGTTGACGCGGATTTCGAGCGGTTCCTCGACGGCGAGGCGTTCGGCCTCGGTAGCGCGAGACGGGAACCGAACGGCGGAAACGACCTTCACGGCGGGATCGCTTTTCACGACGACCCCGCGGCCGCGATGGTGATGGGAATGAACTTCGAGAGCGGCGTGCGGCTCTTCAGGGCGAAGCTGTCTTTCGAAACGAGCACGTTGGTCTCGGGGAAGTACGCGGCGGCACAACCTTTCGGAATGTCGTAGGCAACGACGCGGAACCCGCGGGCGGTGCGGGTGAGCCCGTCTTCGGACGCGTGGCTGTGCAAATCGACGATTTGGCCGTCTTTCAAGCCTTTTTCGGCGATGTCGTCCGCGTTCAGGAACACGACCATGCGGGTGCCGTGGATGCCGCGGTAGCGGTCGTGGTTGTCGTAGACGGTGGTGTTGAACTGGTCGTGGGAGCGGATGGTCATCAGCCGCAATTGGCCGGGTGGAAGCGTGAGGTCCGGGATCGCGTGCGTGGCAAAGCGAGCCTTGCCGGTGGCCGTGGACCAAGAGCGTTCGCGGGCGGCGTTGCCGAGGTAGAACCCGCCGGGGATGGCGATTTTGGCTTCGAAGTCCGAGAAAAGGGCCGGTAAGGTTTCGCCGATCTTCGTGCGGATCGTGCGGTAGTCGGATTCGAAGGCGGTCCAATCGATGCCCGGATCGATGGGTAAGGTCGCCTTCGCGATGCCGCAAACGATGGCGACTTCGGACTTCAATTGTTCGGACGCGGGCGGGTTGCTTCCCGTAGACGCGTGGACCATGCTCATCGAATCTTCGACGGTGACCTTCTGCGGGCCAGTTTTTTGATGATCGATTTCGCTGCGGCCGAGGCACGGCAGAATCAGTGCATCGCGGCCGACGACGACATGGCTGCGGTTCAGCTTGGTGCTGATGTGGACGGTGAGCGAGCACTTCTGCAAAGCGAGTTCGGTGATCTCCGTATCGGGCGTCGCCGCAGCGAAATTGCCGCCCATGCCGATGAAGACTTTGGGGGTGCCGTTGGCCATCGCGTCGATCGCGCCGACGACATCGTGCCCGTGGTGGTGCGGCGGGTCGAAGCCGAAGACCTTCTTGAGCGAATCCAAAAACGTGGTCTTGGGGCTTTCGACGATGCCCATCGTGCGGTCGCCCTGGACGTTCGAGTGCCCGCGGACGGGGCACGCGCCGGCGCCGGGTTTGCCGATGTTTCCCCGCATCAAAAGCAAATTCACCACGTACTGTATCGTGGCCACCGCGTGCTTGTGCTGAGTGAGCCCCATCGCCCAGCACGCGATGACGCGGTCCGCTTTGAGGTAGACTTCGGCCGCCTCGCGGAGTTGTTCGCGCGTCAATCCGGATTGCGTTTCGATGGTGGACCATTCGGCCCGGCGCAGTTCCTCGGCGAATGCCTCGAAGCCGTCGGTGTGGTCGTCGATGAACCTGCGGTCGAGCACTTTGCCGGGGGCCGCGGCCTCGGCTTCGAGGACGTGCTTGCAGATGCCGGTGAGCGCCGCGAGATCGCCGCCGACGAGCACCTGATAGTAGTGGGTCGAGATCGCGGAGCCGTTGCCGAGCATCATCTGGAGTGCGTGCTTGGGGTGGGTGAACTTCACGAGCCCAGGTTCGCGCAGCGGATTGAGAGTGACGATTTTCGCGCCGCGTTCCGCGGCCCGTTCGAGTTCGCTGAGCATCCGCGGGTGATTCGTGCCGGGGTTCTGGCCGATGACGAAGATGGCATCGGCGTGGTCGAAGTCTTCGAGGGTGACGGTCCCCTTCCCCACGCCGAGGGTTTCGCCCATCGCGGCGCCGCTCGATTCGTGGCACATGTTCGAGCAGTCTGGCAAGTTGTTCGTGCCGAAGCGGCGGGCGAAGAGTTGGTACAAGAACGCGGCTTCGTTGCTGGTCCGGCCCGAGGTGTAGAACAGGGCACGGTCGGGCGAATCGAGTTCCTTCAACTTCGTGCCAATGAGTGAAAACGCATCGTCCCAACTGATCGGGACGTACTTGTCGCTCGTGCGGTCGTAGCGCATCGGGTGCGTGAGGCGGCCCTGGTTTTCGAGCCAGTGATGCGTCTGGCCGCGGAGAAAACCGACCGTGTGCTCTGCGAAGAACTCCGGCGTTACCCGCTTGGCCGTGGTCTCGAAGGTGACCGCTTTGACGCCGTTCTCGCAATATTCCGCAACTCGCGAAGGGTCTTTCGGCTCCGGCCACGCGCAGCCGGGGCAATCGAACCCGTCCGGTTGATTGACGCGGAACAGCGAGAGCACATTGCGAACGACGCCGCGGTTCTTGAGGACGTGAACGACCGTCGCTCGCAAAGCGCCCCAACCCGCGGCGGGGTGCGAATACGCGGGAACGGGTTCAGTCGTGGTGGTTTCGCTCATAATCGTTGGATTCGGCCGGCAAGGAAGGAGGTAAAGCTATCGTAGTGTTCGTCCTGGAGCGACGCTAGACGACGAATTCGCGCCACGCATAAGTCCGGTCAACCCGTGGGCGCGCGTGACCGGACTTGTGACCGGACTTGCAGGCACGGCCTATGATAAACGTAACTCCGAGTGGAATTACCATGACCAATCGCGTCGTCGGCATCGATCTCGGCACCACGTATAGCCTTGCGGCGTTCGTGCGCGACGGCGTGCCGGAGGTCGTCCGCGACGCGACAGGCAACGCGCTGATCCCGAGTGCGATCAGTTTCGGCCGCGACGGCTCCGTACTCGTCGGCTCGGCGGCGAAGGCTCGGGCTCTCTCGGACCCCGCCGAAACGATCTTCAGCGTCAAGCGGCTGATGGGCCGCACGCTCGCGGACCTGGTTCCGATCTTGCCACGGATTCCGCAGCAGATCGTCGAACGCGAAACCGCGGATGGTCGCAAAGTTCTGCGCGTGAAGATCGGCGACCGCGAGCACACTCCCGAGGAACTCTCGGCGATGATCTTGCGCGAAGTGCGGCGATTGGCGGGCGACCCCACCAAGGCTGTGGTCACGGTCCCGGCTTACTTCGACGACGCTCAGCGGCAGGCGACGCGCGACGCGGGGCGGATCGCGGGATTGGACGTACTGCGAATCGTCAACGAGCCCACCGCCGCGGCGCTCGCTTACGGGCTCGACCGCAAGCAAACCGGCACAGTCGCCGTGTTCGACCTGGGCGGCGGAACCTTCGATTGCTCGATCCTCTCGCTCTCGAACGGAGTCTTCAAAGTCCTCAGCACCAACGGCGACACGGACCTGGGTGGCGACGATTTGGATCGGGTATTGATCGACGTGGTGGCGAACGAACTTGGGCTCGACTTTACAGTGCGCGATGCGGAACTCTTACAGCACCTCCGCCTGGCCGCAGAGAAGACCAAGATTGCCCTGAGTTCTGGAGATCTCGGCGAATTCATCGTTTCGATCCCCGCACGCGACTTGCAAATCCGTCGGCGATTTTCCCGCGGCGAATTCGAGGCCCTCGCGGCTCCGCTCGTCGAACGGGCCATCGCCAAGTGCAAGGCGGCGCTGCGCGATGCGGAGTTGGAGCCCAGCGACATCGCGGAAGTCGTGCTCGTCGGCGGATCGACGCGCGTGCCGCTGGTGCGGGCGAGAGTCGCGGAGTTCTTCGGCCGCACTCCGCACACGGACTTGAACCCGGACGAGGTCGTTGCCCTCGGTGCTGCGGTACAGGCGGACATTCTCACGAGCGGAAAGCGAACGACGCTCCTCCTCGATGTCGTCCCGCTGTCACTCGGCGTCGAAACGATGGGCGGGGTCGTGGACAAAGTGGTCCACCGCAATTCCACGGTGCCCTGCCGCGAGACGACGCGGTATACGACCTTCGCGGACAACCAGACGGCGATCTTGCTCACGATCTACCAGGGCGAACGCGAACTCGCGAAGGACTGCCGCAAGTTGGGTCAGTTCAAACTCGCCGGCATCCCGCCCATGCCGGCGCAGTTGGCCCAGGTCGATGTCACGTTCCTGGTCGATTCCAACGGCATGCTCACCGTCTCCGCAAAGGAACTCCGCAGCGGTCAATCCGCGTCGGTGGAAGTGAAAGCGGACCACGGGTTGAGCCAGGACGAAGTCGAAGAACTGGTCTTGGCAAGCGTCGAGCACGCCCACGAAGACTTCGCGGCCCGGCAGTTCATCGAATTGAAGGCGAAGGCCGACGCGGACCTGCGTCACACGGAAAAAGCCCTCGTTCAAGCGGGGAAGGGGCTGTCGGCTGAGCAGCGCACAACGATCGATGCGGCGATTGAGAGTTTGCGGTCCGCGATGGCCGTGAAGGACTCGAACGCTCTCCAAAAGGCATCGGATGAATTCAACGAAGCCACGACACCGCTGGCAGAACTGTTGATGAACGCCGCGGCGAAGACGCTCTTCGAGGGCAAGGCGGAGACGGATTTGAAAAGCGATTTGAAGTGATCGATTCCAGTACGGAGCACGGCATGAGTTTCACTTGGCAGAACCACTGCGAACTCGGCGAACTGCTGTTCGAGCGGTACGACACGCTGAACCCGCTCTCGGTGCGGTTCACGGACTTGCACAAATGGGTGATGGACCTCGAAGGCTTCGAGGGCAAGGCGAGCGAATCGAACGAGAAGACGTTGGAAGCGATCCAGATGGCTTGGTACGAAGAGTGGAAGGACGAGTACGAAAAGTAAGTTCAGTCCTTCCGCACGCGGTTGAACATCTGAGTGAGCCCCGCGAGGCGCTCAGCCACGGAATGGGTGAAATTCTCCGGGCGGACGCGCCAACCCCAGTTCCCCTCGGCTACGCCGGGCACGTTCATGCGGGCTTCGGTGCCGAGTTCGAGCAAGTCTTGCAGCGGTGCAATGGCGAGCACCGCGACCGATTGCCAGGCGAAGCGAATGAGTTCCCACGCCGGGCTGTGCGCTGCACGGCCGAGGTATTCGCCGAGCGTCCAGCGGTCGTGGTCGTTCAGCTTGGCGTACCAACCGTTGGTGGTATCGTTGTCGTGCGTGCCGGTGTAAACCGCCGTGTTGGGCTCGAAATTGTGCGGCCAGTGCGGGCTCTCCGGCCCCGCGAGGGCGAACTGGAGTACGCGCATTCCCGGCAGCCCGATGCCTTCCCGCAGTGCGTGGACGTCTTCCGTGATCAACCCAAGGTCTTCCGCGATCAACGGCAGCGGGCCGATCGCTTCGAACAGTTTGTCGAAGAGAGCCCGACCCGATCCAGTGACCCATTTGCCGTTCGTAGCGACCTTCTCCCCCGCGGGGATGTGCCAGGCCGCGGCGAACCCGCGGAAGTGGTCGAACCGCACGAGGTCGGTCTGCGTCAGCATCCGCTTCACGCGGGCGGTCCACCACTCGTAGCCGGTCTCGGCCATCCGCTTCCAGTCGTAGAGCGGGTTGCCCCAGTGTTGGCCCGTCGGGCTGAAGTAATCGGGTGGCACCCCCGCGACCGCGGTCGGCAGGCCCGCCGAATCGAGCAGGAACTGATCGGGGTTCGTCCAGACGTCCGCGGAATCGCCCGCGACGAAGATCGGAGCGTCGCCGATGATGCCGACGTGATGGTCGTGGGCGAACCGCTTCAACTCGGCCCACTGGCGGTCGAAGAGGAACTGCCCCAGGCGGTGCATCGCGATTTCGTCGGCCAGTTCCTTCTGCACTGCGGCGATGGCGACGGGCACGCGGTTGTGCAAGTCTGCGGGCCACTCCGTAAGAGGTCGGTCTCCCAAGGATGCCCGCACTGCCATGAACGTCGCGTAGTCGTCGAGCCAGTTCGCCTCTTGCTTGCAGTACGCATCGAACTCGGCCCGAATTCCGGGGCGACCCTTACTGCCGCGTAACGAGGCCCACGCTTGGCGGAGGAGCCCAGTTTTGAACGGCAGCACCGCTTCGAAATCGACCTTCTCGGTTGGGTAGGACGCTCCGAGTACTGAAGCGGGGAGAAGGCCGTCGCGGACGAGCCACTCGGGGCTCAACAGAGCGATGTTCCCTGCGAACGCGGAGAACGATTGGTAGGGAGAATTGCCCGCACCCGTCGGGCCGAGCGGGAGGATTTGCCACCACGATTGCCGGGCGGCGGCGAGGAATTGGATCCATCGCTGAGCATTCGGCCCGAGGTCGCCGATGCCGAACTGGCCGGGCAGACTCGTGGGGTGCAGCAGAACGCCGGACGAGCGGGGGAACGCGGCGAACATCGGGGCGACCATCCTGGTTGATTGACACGGACAGGCTGGAAGCCTGTCCCCACTTTAGAAGACGCGGCAAAAGGCGGCTTTGAGGTAGCGGCCCTCGGGAACGTGCAGCAGGAACGGATGGTCGGCCCCGGCGCCGCTGACCTCGAAGACTTGCAGCGTTCGGCCCGCTTGCCACGCGGCGCGGCGAATCGTTTCCAGAAAGTCCGATTCGCTTACCAGGCCCGTACACGAGCAGGTGAGGAGCACTCCGCCGGGGGCCACGGCCATCATCGCGAGTTTGTTCATGTCCCCGTATTTGCGGAGGGCGAAGTCGAGCGACTCGCGGTCGCGGGTCATCTTGGCGGGGTCGAGCACGACCACGTCGAAGAGTTCGCCGTTGGGCCGCACGTCTCGCAGCCAGGCGAAAATGTCCGCCTGGACGAACCGCACCTGGGCACGGTTCAGGTTCGCGTTCTGCTTGGCCATGTCGAGGGCTTGCTCGTCAAGATCCACCCCGATGACCTCCGCGGCACCGCCGAGTGCTTTGGCATAAACCGCGAAACCACCGGAGTTGCAGCAGAGGTCGAGGACTCGCTTGCCACTCGCGAAACCGGCGAGTTTCCTGCGATTCTCTCGCTGATCGAGGAAGAACCCCGTCTTGTGCTTGCTGCCCGGGGCGACGCGGAACTTCAACCCGTGTTCGGTGATGACTCCCGGCGCCGGCGGTTCCGGCGGATGGCAGTCGAACGATTCCTGTTTGCCGACGTGCTCCTCGGCGAACCAGTAGAACTTGCTTTCGGGGAACTGCTTCAGGAGCACTTCCTTCAGCAATTCTCGTTGCCGGAACATGCCCGCGGAGAAGAACTCGACCACGATCGTGCCGCCGAAGCGATCGACGACGAGCCCGCTAAGGCCGTCCGCTTCGGAGTGGACCACGCGATAAGCGTCGGTCACTTTATCGAGCCCGAGCAACCCGCGGCGAAGCGAAGCAGCTTGCTCGATCTTCGCGGTGAAGAACGCCTCATCGATGGGTTCCGCTCGCTTTTCCGTCAGCACTCGCAGCGTGATGCGAGAGTGGGCGTTGTAGAACCCGCGGCCGATCCACTGGTTGTTCTTGTCCAGAATGTCCACGACCGCCCCCGGTGGGATCCGCCCCTCGGGGCGTTCCACCATCTTCTGAAAAATCCAGGGGTGCGAGGATCGGCGTTCGATCTTGAGTCGCACGATGGGCAGCGGCTCGGGCATTAGCACTCAGTCCAAAAAGCGGATGCGCTTGTTCACGTCGGCATTCACCGAGTGGTACGGCAAGCTCAGGTTCCCGGAGTCGAACAGGTCCGTGCGAATGACTTCCACGTCGTCCGAGCCGATGGCATTGGTGAAGATCGGCAACAAGTAATCGATGCCGACCTGCGAGGGCCTCATCGCTAGCGGGTCGTAGAACGCGGGGTGCATTTGCCGGGCGTGGATCAGGCCCCAGCGGTCGCGGAAGTCGTTCGCGTAGACCTGGCCCAGATGGAAGCCCTGGTTCTTATTCCACTGTAAGACGGCCACCGAGTTGATGTGGCCTTCGAGGAGCAAATCGACGGCGTGGCCGCCGAGTTGGGCGGCGTGGAATCTGTCGAAGAGGATCGGTCGGCCGCCCCGCTGCGTGTGCCCGATCTTCCGCGTGAAGATCGCGGCCCGCGCCGATTCGTTGCGCCGCTTGCTCGTGAAGTACGTATCGCCGAGGCGTTGGATCAAGATCGAACGCAGGGCTTCGGACGCACCCGTGAGAACCTTGTTCCCCGCGGGGTCCGTGGAGTTGTGCTCGGCCCCGAGTTCCTGCCCGTTCTCGTCGGTCACGCCTTCGCCGCAGCAGATCACGGCGTGCTTTTGCAGGTCGTAAATGTCGGTCACTCGACGGACGAGATTATCGACGTTGATGCGGTGTTCGGGCACGAGCAGCACGTCCGGTTGACCGTACATCGCACCCATCGAAATGTAGCCTGAGTGCCGACCCATGCACTCGACGATGGCGATGCGGCGGTGGCTCTCGGCCGTGCTGCGGATGCGCTGCACGCCGCTCGCCGAGACGTACACCGCGGTCGCATAACCGGGGGTGACGTAGTTGACCATCCGCTCGGCGTCGAAGCGAGTCTGCGAGGGGGAATGCCGATACCAGAACCCCCCTTTCTCCGCCAAATCCGTGCGGCCGCCCGGAGGCAGAGTGCCGGGTTGAGCTTCGCCTTCGCGGACCCATTCGTCCGGCTCGTTGCGGAAGTTTAATCCCAGGTCGTTGTCGATCGTTTTGGGCGCGAGCACCGTGGGTAGGTTTTCGCTGAGGGCCTGCATCCCGTTGAGCGTGCCGTCGCCGCCGACGCAGATGAGGCCGTCGATCTTGAGTTGCTTCAACCGCTCGGCGATCTGGTCGATCGCTTCTCTATCGTCGTGGTCCACGTAATCCCGGCTCGCGCCGAGCATGGTGCCGCCGACGGTGGGACTGAGTTCCGGTATGGTGCTGAAAAGCGGGTTCAGATGGAGGTGGGGAACCCGCGGGTTGAACAGGCTGCTGAAGCCCTTGATGAAGCCGAAGACCTCGACGCGCCGGATGTTGGCCCGCGTGACGGCTCCGAAAATCGTAGCGTTGAGTGCGGGCGTATCACCGCCCGCGGTGAGAATGCCGATCCGTTTCATGCCCCACTCCGCCGCAATGGCGAGATCGCGTTTCGAGAGGTATTCGCGGAGGGCATCTTACGGATCAGGCGGCCATGAGGTACTTCCGCAGCACGCTGTAAACTTCCTCGCAGCGAGTTTTCCAACCACGAACGTCGTCCGGCAGGTGCCACTTGAGCGGTCGGAATTCGACGATGACCGCGACGCGGTTCGGGTCGAGCTTGTGCATCTGGAGGTCCACTTCGATCGGCTCTTTGCCGCGGACGATGGGGACTTGACGGTTTCCGGAAAGCCACGAAAGGATCGCGCTGCCCTTCGGTTTTTGGTCGCTCGGCTCCACCCAACCGGATGGGAGATCGAGCCGAACGCGGATGAGCCCCGGTTCGCTGGCGACGGCGACGCCGCGGACGTCTTCGATGAACCCGCGGAGCTTCGCTGCGGCCAACCGCTCGGGCAACATCGCCTCGAAGCGGTCCGAGAGGAGGAACTGGTCTTCCGGCCCGACGGGTGGTGCGTCCACCGCGAGGACGCACTCGACGATGTCGTCTTCCGGAGGCACATAGCCTTCGGGGGCAGTTTCGCTCCAGAGGTCGAAGCCGAGAGCCCGTCCAAATTGCTCGGCGATTTCGCGGGCTGATTGCTGCCGTTCGTTCGGGTATTTCGAAAGTGCGATTTGAACCACGCCTTCGATGGCCGGTGAAATGTCGCTGCGGCCGATGCGGTGGAACCGCGGCGGCGCGCTCTGGACGTGGGCTGCTAGCATTTCCTCCTGCGTTTCGCACTCGAAGGGCAAGCGCCCCGTGAGCATTTCGTAGAGGATCACGCCGACGGCGTAGAGATCGGCACGGGCATCGACGGAATCGGCACGGACCATTTCGGGGCTAACGTAGGCCGGGGTTCCGCAGGCGAAGATCGCCCCGTGGCCCGTCAACTCGGCGAGTTGGATGTGGGGCTTTGCAGTGAATCCGGCGAAGCCGAAGTCCATGACGCGAATCGATTCCAGCGGCGTATCGACATCCACGACCATGAGGTTCGCGGGCTTCAAATCGCGGTGGACGATCCCCGCATCGTGGGCGGCCTGCAGCGCGTGGCAGAATGGCCCGAGGAGCCGGGCGATGCGTTCGAACTGGAGTCGAGGCTGCTGGGCCAGAAGGGCTTCGAGCGTGATGCCGGGGATGTATTCGAGGACCAGACACGGTCCGAGAGGTTCGTCGAGCGAGGCGTCCAGCAGGCGCACGGCGTAGGGGTGGGCGAAGCGGGCCATCGAGCGGACTTCGCCGTCGAAGAACTGCTGGAACCGCGGGTTCGCGAGCAGGTGTTCCTTCACGACCTTGACGACGACCGGAGTCGAAGACGCGAGCGACTGCGCCAGGAAGACCCGCGAATTACTCCCCTCGCCGAGAAATCGCGTCAGGGTGTACTTTCCGAACACCGTCTGGCCGATGACTCGCCGTTCGACGGGCTCGATCCGGGTCGATTTCCGCGGCTGCGGCGTCACATAAGCACCTGATGTCCCGGGCGAACGCATTCTTCCGTTCCTCGATGCGCGGGCGAGCGGAATCCGAGCGCCCAACCATAGACCGCAATCGACGGATTGGCAAACTCGCCCTCAGCACCGGAAGAATCGACGCAATCAGTCTTCGGGGTTTTC
>Ga0105047_10016832_pt1 | contig 11442 bp, 11 predicted proteins | sample MAT04_FD_78384 | JGI IMG/M metagenome (GOLD analysis project Ga0105047, IMG submission 78384) | Freshwater microbial communities from Lake Fryxell liftoff mats and glacier meltwater in Antarctica - MAT-04 (megahit assembly) | ecosystem: Environmental > Aquatic > Freshwater > Ice > Liftoff... | reverse complement strand
GCACCATACGCGGGCGCAGCCCTGCTCACAAGGCGGCTCCTCGCGTGCCACGGTCAAGCTTTGACAATTACGCCAAGAGTGCGGGGTTTTCTGCCCAATGGCCGGGCGCACTGCCCAACACCGCGTCACCCGTGCTGGATTTCCAGGTGCTGAGCGTTTATACAAGCCAAGCCGCGATGGGGGTCGCGCCATATGAGGGGGTTCAACCGCAGAGCACTGCTTGCCGCCCTGGCCGGTTCCGGCCTGGGTTGGGAAGCACAAGCACAGAGTCCCGGCGCACGCGCACGGCTGCCGGTAATCGTGCTCGACCCCGGCCATGGCGGTGCTGATCCGGGAGCGATCGGCCCTGCCGGCACCCAGGAAAAGCGCATCACCCTCGCCCTTGCATTGGAGTTGCGCCGCGCACTCGATGCGGGCGGTCGCTGCCGCGTGGTGATGACGCGCTCGCGCGACGGCTTCGTTTCCCTCGCCCGGCGCGTCGATGTGGCACGTCAGCGCGAGGCGGCGCTGCTGCTCTCCCTCCATGCCGATGCCTCGCCTCCCGGTCACGCGGCCTCCCTTCGTGGCGCCTCGGTCTACACCCTCTCCGAAACCGCGACGGACCCGCTGGCCGCCGCCCTCGCCCGGCGCGAGAACCTGGCTGACCGCGCGGGGGGGCTTCGCCTGCCCTCCGTCTCGCCGGAGGTGCAGCGCATCCTGCTCAGCCTGATGCGCCAGGAAACCAGGGCGGGTTCCGAACGGCTGGCGCGCCTGACCGTCAACGCGCTGGACGGCGACGTGCCGCTGCTCAACCAGCCCTTGCGGCGGGCGCAATTCGTGGTGCTGAAGGCGCCTGACGTGCCCTCCGCCCTGGTTGAATGCGGCTTCCTCTCGAATCCGCAGGAGGAGGCGCTGCTCCGCCGCCCCGACCACCGCGCCAAACTGGTCACGGCACTCACCGAGGCCGTGCATGGCTTCCTCGGGCGCCGCGCCAGCGCCTAGCTGCTGGCGTGTCGCGGCAGGCAGCGCCGGATGCTTCGCGCGGCGGGGCAAATGCGCTAAAGCACAAGCCTCTTTCGGCAGCCACGGGGTAGAGATTTGAACCGCGCCGTCTCCCTGGCGGCCGGCAGCGTCGCCGTCGCCCTCGCCGTCCTGGCGATGAAGGCCGTCGCCTGGTGGCTGACGGGCAGCGTCGCGCTGTTCGCCGATGCCCTGGAGAGCGTGGTGAACGTGGCCGCCGCCGTCGCCGCCCTCGTCGCCGTGCACTACGCAGCCCAGCCGGCCGATACGAACCACCCCTACGGCCACGACAAGGCCGAGTACTTTTCGGCCGTGCTGGAAGGCGCGCTGATCCTGGTCGCGGCCTTCATCATCCTGCACGAGTGCTGGCAAGTGTGGAACGCGCCCCGGCAGCCGGTGCTGAGCCTCGTGGCCTTCGCCGTCGCGTTCGCGGCCACGGCAGTGAACGCGGCTTGGTGCGCCGTGCTGTTCCGCCAGGGACGGCGACTGCGCTCGCCGGCGCTGCTGGCCGATGCGCGGCACCTGCTTTCGGACGTGATCACCTCCGTCGGCGTGCTCGTCGGCGTGGCTCTGGCCTTGGCCACGGGCCTGCTTTGGCTCGACCCACTGCTGGCCGCGCTTACGGCGCTCAACATCCTGTTCAGCGGGGCACGCCTGGTGCGGGAGAGCGTCGGCGGCCTGATGGACGAGGCCCTCTCGCCCGAGCTTTTGAGCCGCATCCGCACCACCGTCGCCGCCGAGGCGGAGGGTGCGATCGAGGCGCATGACATCCGCTCCCGCCAGGCGGGGCGCTCTACCTTTATCGAGTTCCACCTCGTCGTTCCCGGCGACATGCGTGTGGTGGAAGCGCACGACATCTGCGACCGGGTCGAGGCGGCGCTGAAGGCACAGCTGGGCGACGCCGTGATCACCATCCATGTGGAGCCCGAAGGCAAGGCGAAACACAGCGGGGTGCTGGTGCTTTGATTGGCCGGGAGCGTTGGGCACCCCCCACGCGCGCAGCCAACTTCGGGCTGGCCGCCCTGCTGTCGTTCGCGCTGCATGGCGCGGTGCTCGGCGGCACCCTGCTCTGGCTGCACCGCGAGCCGCCGCCCGAGCCGGCCAACGACCGTGGCGTCGAGATCGTCTGGGACGAATCCGCCAACGAGGCCGTCAGCACGGCGGAGACTGCGCAGACCCCCGGCGTGCCCCCAGGCGCCGAGGCGCCCGAGATGACCGAGGCGGCGCAACCCCCCGCGCCGCCGCCCTCGCCCCCCATGGCCGCGCCCCCGCCCGCGCCCGTGCCCCTGCCCGTGCCCGTGCCCCTGCCCCTGGCGATGGCGGCAGCGCCGCCCGTCGCTCCACCGCCGCCGCCCGCACCACCTCTGGACGTTCCGCCCACCGAACTGCGCGCGCCCGACCTCGCCGTGGCGCCGCCGCCCGCCTTCGAGACTCCAGCCTCCGAGTCCCCGCCGGAAGCTGCCCTTCCAGATGAGGCACCGCCACCCCCACAGGAAGCGGCCCAGCCCGATACGGCCCCGCTGCCCTTGCCTCCGCCTGCCCCACCCGAGCCCCCGCGTGAGCCGGCCCGCGCACGTCCCACGCCGCCGCGCCCAGCCGCGCCGCGCGCGCCCGAGGGTGCGCGCCCGGGCCCCGATGCGGCGCAGCAGGCCCTCGCCGGCCTCGGCCGCGCGACCGGCGCCGTCGTCCCTCCCGGGCCGGATGCGCGATTCCAGAACGCCGCTCCCAGCTACCCCGAAGCGGCGCGCCTTCGCGGTGAGCAAGGGTCGGTCGCGCTTGAGCTTTCGGTGGGTGCCGACGGACGCGTGATCACGGTTGGCGTCACGCGTTCATCCGGCTCGCCGATGCTGGACGCGGCGGCGCGGCGGACGGTGGCGGACTGGCGCTTCCGCGCCGCGACGCGCGACGGCGAAGCGGTGCCCGGGACCATTCGCACCACCGTCCATTTCCGACTTCAATAGGGGTTAAACATGGTCAAGCTCGATGTCATTACCACGCGCGGCGGCGATGCCGGCGAGACTTCCCTCGGCGATGGAAGCCGCGTCCGGAAGGACGCGCTGCGGGTCGAGGCCTATGGCGCAGTGGATGAGCTGAACGCCGCCCTCGGCCTGGCGCGGCTGCACGCGGATGCCGCGGCGGATGCGATGCTCGCCCGCATCCAGCAGGATCTGTTCGACCTCGGCGCCGACCTCTGTGTGCCGGGCGCCGCGGGGGACCGGCTGCGCGTCGCGCCCACGCAATGCCTGCGGCTGGAGGCCGAGGTCGCGGCGATGAATGAGAACATCCCGCCGCTCAAAAGCTTCGTGATGCCGGGTGGCAGCCCCGCCGCGGCCTACGCCCACCTGGCCCGCACCATCGCGCGCCGCGCGGAGCGCCAGGTTGTCGCGCTCGCCGCGCAGGAGGAGGTGAACGCGGAGGTGGTGCGCTACCTCAACCGCCTCTCGGACCACCTCTTCGTGCTGGCGCGACGCTTCAACGACAATGGTGCGGCCGACGTGCTCTGGACGCCGGGGCTGAACCGGTAGCGGGATTGTCCGTCCCTACTCCGCGCGCAGCCCCAACGAGGCCACCACCGGCCGCAGCGCCGCGACCTGCGCGTGGACCATCGTGGTGAACTCGGCACGCGAATTCCCGCCCGCATCGGCGCCCAACTCGTCGATGCGCGCGGCCAGCGGGAGGTGGCGCGCCGCAGCGGCGATCTCAGCCTGGAGGCGCTCGAGCACCGCATCGGGCGTGCGGGCGGGGGCGAAAAAGCCGTTCCAGCCGAGGATCTCCGCATTCGGGAAACCCTGCTCCCGCACCGTGGAAATTTCCGGCATCAGGCGGTTGCGCGCGGTGGATCGGATGGCGATGGGCCGCACCGCGCCGCTGCGGATATGCGGCAGCCCGGTCGAAAGCTGGTCACCGCCGAACTGGATGCGCCCGACGATCAGGTCCTGGATGAGGAGCGATGCGCCGCGGAAGGGCACGTGCTCCATGTCGAAGCCACCATCGCGCTTCAGCACCTCGCCCGTGAGGTGCCCGGCACTGCCCGGCCCTGTCGAGCCGTAGAAGGGCGGGCGCGGCTGCTGCTTCGCCCAAGCGATGAACTCGGCAAGATTGTTGGCGGGCACCGAGGGGTGCAGCAGGATCACCGTCGGCACCAGCGCGCCCAGGCTGATCGGCGCGAAGTCCCGCTCGAGGGAATGCTGCGCGCGGTTCTGGAACTCCATCACCGCTGACGTCGCCGAGAAGGTGGAGTTGTGGAACAGCAGCACCTGACCATCTGGCGGCGCCTTGGCAACCACGTCGGCGCCGATGGAGCCACCGCCGCCGCCACGGTTTTCCACGAGGAAGGAGACGCCCATCGTCTCGGTCAGGCGCTGGCCGTAGAGGCGCGCCAGGATGTCGGTCGTGCCGCCGGCCGCGAAGGGCACAACGACGCGGATGGGGCCATTTGGCGTCCAGGCCTGGGCGCGAGCGATGGCCGGCGCGGCCAGGAAGGCGGCGCCCAGGGCGCGGCGGCGCATCATTCGACGCGCATCTGCAAGGATTGCACCAGCGGGCGCATCGCCGCCACCTGGCCATGCACCTGGGCGGTGAACTCGGCGCGCGAATTGCCGCCGGGCTCGGCGCCCAGTTCGGTGATGCGCGTGGCGATGGGCGGGTGGCGCGCGGCCGCCGCGATCTCTGCCTGTAGACGCACCAACACCGCTTCGGGCGTGCGGGCGGGGGCGAAGAAGCCGTTCCAGCCCAGCATCTCCGCATTGGGGAAGCCTTGCTCGCGCACCGTCGCCACGTCGGGCAGCGCCGAAGCGCGGCTGGTGGCGAGGGTCGCGATGGGGCGCAGCGCGCCGCCGCGGATGTGTTGCAGGCTGGAGGAAAGCTGGTCCCCGCCGAACTGGATGCGGCCGGCCAGCATGTCCTGCACGAGGGGTGCCGCGCCGCGGAAGGGGACGTGCTCCATCGGGAAGCGCCCGTCGCGCTTCAGCACCTCGGCCATCAGGTTCATTGTGCTGCCGGGGCCGGTGGAGCCGTAGAAGGGCGCCGTTGGTTGGCTGCGCGCCCAGGCGGAGAACTCGGTGAGGTTGTTGGCAGGCACGTCCTTGTGGACGAGCAGCATCATCGGCACGTTGGCGCCCAGCGTGATCGGCGCGAAATCGCGCTCGATCGAGTGCGGCGCGCGGTTCACGAATTCCAGCGCGGCCGTGGTCGTGCTGAAGGTGAGGTTGTGAAAGAGCAGCGTCTGCCCATCCGGCGCCGCCTTGGCCACCACATCGGCGCCGATGGAGCCGCCCGCACCGCCGCGATTCTCGACGACGACGGAGACGCCCAGCGTCTCGGTCAGGCGCTGCGCGTAGAGGCGGGCCAGGATGTCGGTGGTGCCGCCGGCCGGGAAGGGCACGACGATCCGTATGGGCCCGTTCGGCGTCCAGGTCTGGGCGCGAAGCGCGGCTGGTGTGAGGGCAAGGCCCAGCGCCAGGGGCGCGAGCGAGCGGCGGGTAAGCATGGTCCGGCGTCCTCCAATCGGCGCGGGCTCGTGGTTGGCCCTGCTGCCTTCGCCGCTAGTTGGGAGGCAGCGCGCGCCGACGTCAACCGATGCCGGCGAAGAACGACGCCACGAGAACGCTGGCGCCCGAGACGGCCGCCGCCTCCGCGCTGAACCGCAACAGGTCGCTCCGCCTCACGCCAGGCGCTTTCGTTTCGTGCCCAGCTTGCGCGCGGATCACCCGGGCCTGGACCGCGCATGAACTGGGCATCGACCGGAAGCGCAACAATCTGCCTCCGGTCGGGTGGGGGGAATAACTCGCCGGGGTCAGTGGCCCGCGTTCTCGCCCGAGAAATCCGGGGCAGCCAGGCCGGAGGCCTCAAGCTGGCGGACCAGCTGCGCCTTCAGCCGCTCCAGCCCCGCCTCGGTCTTGGCTTCGCAGCGCGCGACCAGGACCGCCTGGGTGTTGGAGGCGCGAAGCAGCCACCAGCCGTCCTCGGTCAGCACGCGCACGCCATCGATGGCCTGCACCTGCGCGCCCTCGGCGGCGAGGCGGCCGCGGACCTCCTCGATCACGACGAATTTCCGGGCCTCGTCGCAGTCGAACCGAAGTTCGGGCGTGTTCAGCACTTTGGGAAGGCCCTCGCGCATCTCGGCGAGACTGGCGTCGCTTCGGGTCAGGATGTCGAGCAGGCGGACGGCGGAGTAGAGCGCGTCGTCGAAGCCGTACCACTTGTCGGCGAAGAAGGTGTGGCCGGACATCTCGCCGGCGAGCGGGCTGCCGGTCTCGGCCATCTTCTGCTTGATCAGGCTGTGCCCGGTCTTCCACATGAGCGGCACGCCGCCCGCCTTGGTGACCTCGTCGAACAGCACCTGACTCGCCTTCACGTCCGCGATGATGGTGGCACCCGGATGCGTCTTGAGCACGTCGCGCGCCAAAACAACCAGCAACTGGTCCCCGAAGAGCATGTTGCCGTCGCCATCCACCACACCGAGGCGGTCCGCATCGCCATCGAAGGCGATGCCGAGATCGGCCTTCGTCTCCTTCACCTTGGCGATGATCTGCTCAAGGTTCTTCAGCACCGTGGGGTCGGGGTGGTGGTTCGGGAAGTTCCCGTCGATCTCGGCGTTGATCATGTGGTGCACGCCTGGCAGGCGCTTCACCATCCGCTCGGTCACGGCGCCGCCCGAGCCGTTGCCCGGATCCCAGACGACGGTGAGGTTCTTCGGCCCGCCCGCGTAATCCTGGATCATGCGGGCGATGTAGGTCTCGCTCACATCGACCTCGCGTGCGGAGCCGTGGGCTTCCGGCACCACGTCGCCGGCGGCGGCCATGGCGCCCAGGGTCTGGATATCCTTGCCGAAGAACGGCTTCTTGCCGATCATCATCTTGAAGCCGTTGTAGTTCGGCGGATTGTGGCTGCCGGTCAGCATCACGGCGCCATCGGCCTTCTGGTCGTAGCTGGCGAAATAGAGCATCGGCGTCGGCCCGCAGCCGACGCGGACCACCTCCATCCCCGAGGCGACGAGCCCCGCGACGAGGTGCTGCTCCAACTCGGGCGAGGAGAGCCGGCCGTCACGGCCGACCGCCACGCGGGCGCCGCCGCCGCGCGCCACGATGGTGCCGAAGACGCGGCCGATGGCGAAAGCATCCGCCGGGTGCAGCGTCTTTCCAACGATTCCGCGGATGTCGTATTCGCGGAGCGCGGTCTTGTCGAAGGCGTGGGTGAAGCCGGGCATCAGGGGCGTCCGATCGAGTGGTAGGTGAAGCCCGCCTCGCGCATCGCGGCCGGGTCATAGACATTGCGGAGGTCGAGCATGACGCGGCCACGCATGGCGCTGGCCAGCTTCTGGGGCGAGATGTTGCGGAACTCGTTCCACTCGGTCAGCAGGACCACGGCATCAGCGTCCTCCATCGCATCCAGCGCGCCCGTCGCGTAATGGATCGAGGCGGGCAGCAACTGGCGGGCGAAACTGATCCCTTGCGGGTCGAAGGCGCGGATGACGGCGCCGGCCGCCGCCAGCTTCGGCAGAATCTCCAGCGACGGCGCATCGCGCATGTCGTCGGTCTCGGGCTTGAAGGTGAGGCCGAGCACCGCGATGGTCTTGCCCGCCACGCTGCCGCCGCAGGCTTCGATCACGCGGTCCGCCATGGCGAGCTTGCGTCCGTCATTCACCGCAATGGTCGCCTCCACGAGGAGCAACGGCGTGCCGAAATCCTGGCCGGTGCGTGCGAAGGCCAGCGTGTCCTTGGGGAAGCAGGAGCCGCCATAGCCGGGACCCGCATGCAGGAACTTGCGCCCGATGCGGCCGTCGAGGCCGATGCCGCGCGCCACCTGCTGCACGTTGGCGCCCGCCTTCTCGCACAGGTCGGCCACCTCGTTGATGAAGCTGATCTTCATGGCGAGGAAGGCGTTGGCGGCGTATTTGATGATCTCGGCGGTCTCCAGGCCCGTGGCCACGATCGGCGTCTCGATCAGGTAGAGTGGGCGGTAGAGGCGCTTCAGGACGGCCTCGGCGCGGGCACCCGCCTCACCTTCCTCAATGCCGATCACGATGCGGTCGGGGCGCATGAAGTCGCTGATGGCGGCACCTTCGCGCAGGAATTCCGGGTTGGAGGCGACGGCAATGTCGAGGTCGGGGCGGGCCGCCTTCACGCGGCGCTTGACCTCGCGGCCCGTCCCCACCGGGACGGTGGACTTGGTTACCAGTACGAGTGGGCCTTTGGCGGCACGCGCTACCTGTTCGGCCGCGGCAAACACGTAGGAGAGGTCGGCATGGCCGTCGCCGCGCCGTGTCGGCGTGCCGACGGCCAGGAAGACCGCCTCGGCGCCGGCCACGGCCTCGTCCAGGTCGGTCGTGAAGGTCAGGCGGCCTTCACGGGCATTGTCGGCGACGAGTTCATCGAGACGCGGTTCGTAGATGGGGATGCGGCCGGCCTTCAGCGCCTCGATCTTGCTCGCGTCGGTATCCACCAGAACCACGTCGACGCCGAATTCCGCAAAGCAGGCGCCGGACACGAGGCCGACATAGCCGGCGCCGATCATTGCAATCTTCATCTTGAACTCCGCTTGGGGGGAAAGGGCATATACTTATCGCGGATCGGCGGACCGGGCCGCAAGCAGCGTCGATAGCTGCTCGTCGGAGGCGGTGCCGGCGCCGACGAACCTGGCGAGAGGCGCCGCGCGAATCGGCTAGGGACAACATATTTTTCAGGCCGCGGTAATGAGAACGCTCGAGCGTAAAGTCGCTGAAGAAAATCTTGAGCGCTTTGCTCGCGCCCGCCGCGCGAGCAAAGCGCAGGGCGGCCAGGGCGCAGGCCACCCGGTAGCGGCCATCGATGAACACCATGTCGGGGACTTCCCCCAGATCGGTCCATCGCGCCCAGGGAGCGTCGAAATAGGACGAGCCGGATGCCGGTCGCGCGAGCGGATATCCCCAGTCCACAACCTTGCCGATATCGCCATGCAGCAGTGTCACGGTGCCATCTTGAACACGAAGCCGCATCGTCGGATGCACGCTGAGGCGGTGAATCCAAACCGGATCGGACTCAACGGCGACCATGCGCCGCACCGGCGCCTCTGCGGCGAGCATGGTGGAGGCCCCCACCCCGAACTCGCCATAGCAGCGCGCCTGCTTCAGCAGCCCTTCGCGCAGAAATTCCCACTCGACGCCCTGCAGCACCGGCACGATTGGAAAGTAACCAGCCGCAGATTTGACCTCATTTTCAGGGGTCCCCGTCTGCGGGAAAATCAGGGCCCTCAGGGCACGTTCGGTCTCCGAATTCTTCACTGGGTGGTAAAACGTGCTCGCATCCATCGGCGCGCATTGATGATCATGAAAGGTTTCATTTCTGACAACGCGGTGTCCTAGCGCGCGCCATCCGATCAAGTTGAGATCCTCGATCTTCAACTCCTGCTCGAGCGCGACCGAGGTAACGGTTGCTTCGTTATGGCCGGACCAGCCGTGGTGATACGCCCATTCCAGTGCGGCAATCACGCGCAGGCCGAAGCGGCTGATCATGAAGAGAGAATAGCCTGTCCGCCCCTCCGCCAATCGGGCCTGCGCCCAGTCGGGTGGTGCGAAGGTCGTCCACCAGTACCAATGCACGCTGACTTCAGGCCTCGCGATCGCGTGCGACCCACGCAAAGTCTTGCCGCCGCAAGGCAACCAGACATGGCATTCGATCAGCCAGATCGAGAGGTACCAGGGCCGCCGGCAAAAGAAGGCCAGCAGCGGCAGTTCGTTATTGCCGGGCAGGATGCTGCCGCTTTCGCTCTTCCGGCCATACTCCGGGAGAAAAATTTCGTTTTCCTCCAGCAGCACGTGATCCTCGATGTCGCCGAGGTCGCCCACCGGCGCGGTGAGCACGAGCACCACATCGAATTCCGGGTGAAGGGTCGCCCGCAATTCCCCATAGCGCACCCGCACCACCTCAGTGAGCCGATGGCTGAGCAGGATCACGGCCTTCCGCGTTGGTGCGGCCATGATGGCCGCGGCCGGCGTCATGCGCCGGCGTATCGCGCGATCATGGCCCTCGTGGCCTGGGCCAATTCGGGGCGCGCGAGGGCGAAGGCGAGCTGCGCTTCCAGGAAACCCATTTTGTCGCCGCAGTCGAAGCGCTTGCCTTTGTAGCGGACGCCGTGGAAGGGCTGGTGGCCGATGAGCTTGGCCATCCCGTCGGTCAACTGAACCTCGCCGCCCGCGCCCCGCTCCATCTTCGCCAGGTGGCCGATCACCTCGGGCATCAGCACGTATCGCCCGATGATGGTGAGGTTGGAGGGTGCCAGCTCGATCGGCGGCTTCTCGACCAGGCCCTTCACCGAGACCAGGCGGCCCATGTCCTTTTCGATGTCGATCACGCCGTACTTGTTGACGCGCTCCATCGGCACTTCCTCGATGGCGACGACGTTGCCGCCCGTCTCCCGGTAGGCGTCCGCAAGCTGGCCGATGCAGGAGGTCTCGCACTGCATGAGATCGTCGGGCAGGAGGATCGCGAATGGGTCGTCGCCGATGAAGGCGCGGGCGCACCAGATCGCATGGCCGAGGCCGAGCGGCACCTGCTGGCGCACGGTCAGCAGGCTGCCCGGCTCGATCGCGAGGTCGCGCAACTCGTTCAGGATATCGACCTTGTTGCGCTCCTCGAGCGTCTTCTCCAGCTCATAGGCCACATCGAAATGCTCGACGATGCTGGTCTTGCCGCGGCCGGTGATGAAGCAGAACTGCTCGATGCCAGCGGCGCGCGCCTCGTCCACCGCGTACTGGATCAGCGGCCGATCGACGACGGGGAGCATTTCCTTGGCCAGTGCCTTGGTGGCGGGAAGGAAGCGGGTTCCCATGCCGGCCACGGGCATGACGGCCTTTTTCAGGGGCTTGGACATGTCGCTCTCACCTCATTGATCGGGGGGCAGGCTCAATTACGGCCACTCTGGCAGCGGAGGGGTTGTTGCCACGCCGAAGCCCGTTGCCGCAAGCGCAGCCGGGCGATCGCGTCAGCCGCCGGGCGCGCGTGCGAGCACTTGACGCGACGGAACCGGCGCCTCGGTCGAGCGTACGGGGGCGCGAGAGGGCGCGCGCAGGGCGGGCTGGGCTGTTCGGACCTGCCGTTGCGGCGTGGTGACCCGCTGCGCCCGCGCCACGGCCGTGCGCGTGGGAGCGGCCGCCTGCCGCGCCCTCGATCGGGACTCGACCGCAGGCGGACGGGGCGCGCCGCGCGCCGTGGTGAGGCGCGCGTTGCGGGCGGGAACTGCGGAGGCTTGCCGCGCGGCCGGGCGGGCGGCAGCCGTGCGGGCGCCCAGATTCCCCGCGGGGCGCGCGCCCGCATGGGCGACACGCACCATCAAGGGCCGACGGGGCGACGCATTGCCCAGGCCCGCAGTGCGAGGGGTCGCAGTGCCCGAGGTCGCAGTACCCGGGGCCGCATCGCGCGCGGCAACCACGCGCTCCACGGCACCTCCGGCCATGGGGGAAACCGG